>Ga0074044_10001862_pt1 | contig 18683 bp, 17 predicted proteins | sample BogForMeECP23OM1_FD_94443 | JGI IMG/M metagenome (GOLD analysis project Ga0074044, IMG submission 94443) | Bog forest soil microbial communities from Calvert Island, British Columbia, Canada - Bog Forest MetaG ECP23OM1 | ecosystem: Environmental > Terrestrial > Soil > Wetlands ...
CGATTAAGCACCGCATGCTGCGCGTGTTTATTGACCGGCCGGGAGCGGCGCCGGCAGTGGGTCGTCCGGACGGCGTGACACACGAGGATTGCTCGAGGTTCAGCCGCGAGTTCGGCACGATTGTCGATGTTGAAGATGCGGTGCCGGGCGGATCGTATGTGCTGGAGGTTTCTTCTCCGGGACTGGATCGCAAGCTGACGAAGGCGGCGGATTTTAAGCGCTTCCGCGGACAGCGCGTGAAGGTGACGACGCGGGAACCGGTGAACAACAACCGGTATTTTGAAGGGAAGCTGGAAAGCTTCGAGAGCGGAAAGCTGCTGCTGGACCTGAGCGCGGCGCGGAAGAAGAAGATGCGTCCGAAAGAGGGCGCGGCGCCGAAAGTTGAGATTGAGTTCGGCAACGTGGAGAAGGCGAATCTGGTACCGGAAATCTGAAAGTGGCAAGGTTTCAAAGTTGCAAAGTTTCAGGGTTTCAAAGAACAAAAGAATCGGCGCTGTGGCGAAATCGCGGCGGTTTGACCTTGAAACATTGAAACCTTGAAACTCTGAAACCTGGAATTCATATGGCTAGTGAGCTCTACAACATCATCGAAGGGGTCAGCCGGGAAAAAGGCATTGATCCGCAGATTGTGGTCAGCGCGGTCGAGGACGCCATTGTGGTGGCGACGCGCAAGTACTACAAGACGCAGGAAAACTTGCGCGCCGTGCTCGACAAGGACAGCGGCAAGATCAATGCGTATGCGGTGAAGTCGATCGTCGAGACTCCCGAGCAAGTGGAAGATCCGGACTTGCAGGTGACGGTAGAACAGGCGCGGAAGCTGGATCCGAGCGCGGAAGCGGGCGGCGAGTTGCTGATCCCCAAAGTCACGGAAGGAATTCTGGGCCGGATTGCGGCGCAACTGGCGAAGCAAGTCATTTTCCAGAAAGTGCGCGAGGCGGAACGCGACACGGTTTACAACGAATACATCGGGCACGTGAACGAGGTTGTGAATGCGACCGTGAAGCGGATTGAAGGTCCAGACGTGATTCTGGATATCGGCAAGGCCGAAGCGCGCATGGGACGCAAGGAGCAGTCGCGGTTGGAATCGTTCGCAGTGGGCGAGCGGATTCGGGTCGTGATCGTGCGGGTGGAAAAAGCGGTGAAGGGTCCGGGCGTGATCGCTTCGCGCTCTGCGCCGGAACTGGTGCAGCATCTGTTCCAGACCGAAGTACCGGAAATTTACGACGGCACGGTGGTGATCCGCGCAATTGCGCGAGAAGCTGGCGAGCGCACGAAGATCGCGGTGCTGTCGAAGGACAAGGATGTGGACGCGGTCGGAGCCTGCGTCGGCATGAAGGGGATGCGAGTGCAGTCGATCATTCGCGAGTTGCGCGGGGAAAAGATCGACATCATCGAGTATCACGAGGATCCGGTTACTTTCGCGGAGAAGGCGCTGCAGCCGGCGAAAGTGAGCCGGGTGACGATTGTGGATGCGGCGGACAAACACCTGGAAGTGGTGGTCGACGATACGCAACTTTCGCTGGCCATCGGGAAAAAAGGGCAGAACGTGCGGCTGGCGGCGAAGCTGCTGGGCTGGAAGATCGACATCAAGAGCGAGGAAGAAAAGCGTCAGGAAGTGGAACAGCAGATGTCGGCGCTGGTAACGCAGGCAGTAACTCCGCTGGAAAATGTTACGGGATTGGGCGAGGGACTGGTCGAGAAACTGAAGGCGGCGGGCGTGAACACGGTGGAAGCGCTGGCCGATATGACGCCGGAGCAATTGGAAGCGATTGAAGGCATTGGGCCGAAAACGGTGGAAAAAATCAGTATTGCAGTCAATAATTATTTCGCCAGTCTGGATGGCGGCGAGGCCGTAGCCGATGCGGAAGCGGAAACGACCGGAGAACCCGCCACCGAAGCGGCTGTCTCCGAAGCGGAAATCAGCGAGGAATCGCTGACAGAAGGCTCCGTGGAAGCGGATGCGTTGGCGGCGGGAACGGAACCCACCGAGACGGCGCCCGCAGAAGAAAGCGCCGAGATTACGACTGAAGAAACTGCTGCAGAAGAACCAGCGACTGAAGAATCCGTGACCGAAGAAGTCGCGACTGAAGAAGCCCCGGAAGACAAGCAGAGCTGAAAGCTGGGATGGTGGCGAGTTCGGAGTTCGATCCGAACCAAAGGCGCGGGGTTCGTTCATCCGGGAGTTGGCCGGAAGTAAGATTGCACAGCATTTCATGAGGTTAGATATGCGAGCTTAGACGCGCGAGATTAGCGGGACAAAGAGGAAACGAGAGCGGATGAGTAAGATTCGAATCAATGATCTGGCCCGTGAGCTGGAAGTCAAGAGCAAGGAAATTCTTGACGTGCTGACCACGGTGGGCGTCGCGGAGAAGAAAACGCACTCCAGTTCTCTGGAAGAGCACGAAGCGGAACTGGTGCGGAAACATCTCCGCGGCCGCAGCGAGACGGCGACGAGTTCGGCCAAGACCTCGCGTGCCGCTCGCGGCGAAGACGAGATTAAGACCAAGATCGACCTCTCGCATATTTCCCGCCCCGGAGATGTGCTGCGCGCCATCACGCAGCAAAAGGGAGTCGCCGAGCGTCCAGCGGCGCGCCCGGCAGTCAAGCCGCCGGTTGCGACGCCAGCGGTGGAAGCGAAGGCAGAAGCCCCGGTGGCTCCAGCAAAGCCGAAGGCAGCGCCGTCCAAGTCCGCCGGTGAAGCGCCTGCTGCAACGCCACCGAGACTGGTGACGCCGGCTTCGGTAGCTGCCGCGCAACGTCCGCCGTCGGTGGTCGTGATTCCGCCCAAAGTTCCTGTAACCCCACCTGCCGCGACCGTACCGGCTGCTGCACCGCCTGCGATCGCCGTTCCGCCTCGGACTACGATTCCTGTCGTGCAGGCTGGAAGTTCTCCGCCAGCGGCACAGCCTCCGGCGCTCAGTAGCGCTACGCAGATACAAGCATCGGCCCCCGCAAAGCCAGCGCCTCCGATTGCGCCGCCGCCGCGAATGATCATGCCGCAGACCGGCCCGCGTCCGGTGTACAAGGCGCCTCTGCCAGAGCCGGGGGCACCACCACGGCCGACGCCGGGACGACCGGTTCCGGGGCAGCCAATTTTTCAGCGTACTGCGCGGCCGCAAGCGCCGGGAGCGCGGCCTACACTTCGTCCGGGCGAACGGCGCCCGATGCATCCCACACGCGTGGTCCCAGCGGGATCGCGACCGCTGGGTGTTGGACCGGGAGGAACGCTGCCACCGCCGGGACCGACGCGTCCGGGAAGCCGTCCGGGAGCTCCTTCGCGGCGACCGGGACAGAGATATGTACCACGAGGCGTGAAGGAAGGCCCAATGAAGGGCTATACTCCGCCGCCGCGCATGACCATCAGCAACGAGCCTGCGCCAATCACGCGGAATATCACGATTACAGAAGGAATCTCGGTAAAAGACCTGGCCGAAAAGCTGGGCATTCGCGCCAAGGATGTGATTGCGCGCTTGGTGGTGCGTGGAGTGTTCGCCACCATCAATCAAACGCTCGACGCCGAGCTGGCCAGCGAAATGGCGCGCTTCTTCGGAGCGGATACGGAAGTGATCACCTTCGAAGAACAAGCTGCGAAAGATACGACCGAAGCAGTCGAGAGCAGCGAGGAAGGCTCGGAAGCCGTACCGCGTCCGCCTGTGGTCACGATCATGGGCCACGTAGACCACGGCAAGACGACGCTGCTGGATTCGATTCGCTCAACCAATGTGGCCGGAGGCGAGGCAGGCGGCATCACACAGCATATCGGCGCATATAAAGTCCGCATCACGGACACGGCGTCACCTGCGTACGGCCGCGAGATCGTGTTCCTGGATACTCCGGGTCACGAAGCGTTCACGCGTATGCGCGCGCGCGGCGCGAAGGCTACCGACATTGTGGTGCTGGTCACCGCAGCGGACGACGGCGTGATGCCGCAGACGATTGAAGCCATCGACCACGCGCACGCTGCCGAAGTTCCCATCATTGTCGCGGTCAACAAGATCGATAAGCCTGGCGCTTTGCCCGAGCGGGTTAAGAAGCAACTGGCGGATCGCGGATTGGTTCCGGAAGAGTGGGGCGGCAAGACGGTGTTCGTCGACGTTTCCGCCAAGCAGAAAACGAATCTCAATTTGCTCATGGAAATGATCTGCCTGACCGCGGACCTGCAGGAATTGAAAGCGACTCCGGGACGCGCGGCGAGCGGGTTGGTGCTGGAAGCGAAACTGGATCGCGGGCGCGGTCCGGTGGGAACGATCCTGGTGCAGAACGGCACGCTGCACGCGGGCGACAACTTCGTGGTCGGCAACGTGTATGGAAAAGTCCGGGCGATGTTCGACGACCGCAGCAAACCGCTGAAAGAAGCGCCGCCCTCGACGCCGGTGGAAATCATCGGATTGGAAGGGCTGCCGCAGGCGGGCGATCAGTTCGTGGTGGTGACCGACCGCGAGAAGGCGCGCGACATTTCGGAGTACCGCGAACAGAAAGCGCGCGAGGCCGCGCTCGCCAAGAGTTCGCGAGTCTCGCTCGAAGGTCTTGCCGAGCAGTTGAAGACGGCGGGCATGAAGGAACTGAACATCATTCTGAAGGCCGACGTGCAGGGCTCGGTCGAAGTACTGGGCGATTTGCTGGGCCGGCTCTCGAACGACAAAGTACGGCTGAAGCTGCTGCGGTCGGGCATTGGCGCGATTACGGAGACCGATGTGCTGCTGGCGTCGGCGTCGAATGCCATCATCATTGGATTCAACGTGCGTCCGGAACGTAAGGCGCAGGAACTGGCCGACCAGGAAAAAGTCGACATCCGGCTGCACTCGATCATTTACGAACTGCAGGACGAGATCAAGCGCGCGATGACCGGGCTGCTCGAACCGACCATCAAAGAAACCTATCAAGGACGCGCCGATGTGCTGGAGACGTTCCGCATTCCGAAGGTGGGAACGATTGCCGGTTGCCGCGTTTCCGATGGATTTATCAAGCGCGACTCCGAAGTTCGGCTGCTGCGCGATAACGTGGTCATGTTCAAAGGAAAAGTGGCGTCGCTGCGCCGCTTCAAGGACGATGCTTCGCAAGTGACCAGCGGCATGGAATGCGGCATCTCCATCTCGAACTACGGCGACATCAAAACCGGCGATGTGATTGAGGCGTTTGTTACGGAGCGGATCGCGGCGGAAGCGATTAAGTAGAACCAGTGGATAGTGAATAGTGGTCAGTGTTTGGTTGAGCGGTGCCCTGGGCGCCGAACGCCAATCACTGACCACTTTTTATTTTCAACTGCGTTTTTTACTCCTACGATTGCAGCGGAAGCGACCTCGCAAAACAAAACGCCGGGCGGGGACGCCCGGCGCTCCCATGTTCTAGATACTTTTACTGGCTGGCCTGCTGCGCGAAGACTCCACCGATGTCGTAACCTTGTACGTCTTCCTGCACCATGAATCCAGTGTTGGGGGAACTCAGGTAGAAGACCACGCCAGGGGTTACGCCACTGGCGGTTACATTATTGACGACCACGGCGACCCGGCCGTTTGCGCTGACCGTAAAGGTGCCATTGGTGCCAAGGGTTGACACAAGGCCGCTGCCCGAGCTGGGGTCGAAAGCGTTTGCCGTCTGGTTCCAGTTAAAGGCGGTGCTGCTGGTGGTCTCAAAATCTCCCACCCGGTCCTTGAGGGTGGTGTCGAAGCCGTCCATGACGAGGGCGGCTTGGCCGTTGAGCGTCGGTGCGGCTTGCTGTAGGGAGAAGGTGCCATCCTCGACAGCGAGTGTGCTGTTGACGAGGAAGTAGGCACGGCTTCCGTTGACCATCCAGAAAATCTGCGGGCTGATGGAGCCCCCGCTCAGCGTCAAGTTGATGGTGCCGCGGCCGTTCGCGGCCAGGGTGTAGCTTCCGCCCGAAACCGCGAGATTGGAGTTCACGGTCGTATCCTGCACATAGTCCACAGCGCCGCCCGTGAAACTGCTGACGCCATCGGTCGTAAAGACACCCGCCGAGTGAATGCCTGCCGGTCCGCTAATGGTGGTGTCGCCGGAACTGCCGAATACATACGAAGCGCCGTTGGCAAGAGTGGCGGCAGAGAAGGGGCCACCGGTCTGAGCTTCGGCCTGGCCGATTTCGAGCGAGGTGCCGTTCGACATGAAATAGAACTCGGTCGAATTTACGACGTAGTAGCCAAACGAGGTGCCGTCGGTCAGAGAGAAAGTGCCGCGACCGGTGGTCGAGCTAGGCGCACTCATCGCAACCGCGGAGTTGACCGATTCGCTGGTGGCTGAAAAACCGGCGTTGAGAAGATCTTCGGTGCCGCTGATGACGCCGCCAGTAATGGTGATTCCTCCAACCCGCGAGCTGGTGTCAAGGTTGTGTGCCTTGAATACGAAGGTGCCCGAAGGCGCGGCGGTAAAGGCGGTTGTGTCCTGCATCTGGCCGTATCCGGACGAAGTTGCGAACACATCTTCCTCGATCAGATAGAAGTGGCTGTCGTCAATCAGAGTGATGGCGTAATTCGAGCCGCCGAAAGACAAGAATCCGGTGCCATCCTTGGCGATGCCGTAGGTGCCGGCCCCGTTTCCAGTGAATTGTGTGCCGTCCTGATTGAAGTCATCTTCGAGGACATCTAAAGTTCCCTTGCCGTCGGCGGTGAAAACGGTGGTTTCGGAAAACGGGTCGGCGGAAGTGCCCGCCTGGTTGACTCCGGTCCCGGTCTGCCGCATCACATACTGGCCGCTCAGGCTGGCATTGGTGAAGCTGCCGCCGAGGGGAGGCGGACCTAGACTTGCGCTGGAGCCGCAGCCGACCGCGAAGAGAATGCCTGATATCGCTGCCAACGCCACGAGTACCCGTCTGGCAAACTTTTTGGAAGCAAAGGGATTCATAAGACACTCCTGTCTTCTTCTTAAGATGCGCTAACCCGGATTGTAGAAGAAAGTTTCGGTGAAAAAAATTGACGAGGGCGTTTCCCCGGCGGCTAGGGAGATCAGTGCGTCTCAGGCGCGGGACTCTAAAGACATGGGCAAGCGCAACTTTTCCCACAGCTTGCGCCGTGGGCTGTGTTCTTACGCCGCTTCGCGGCTGAAAGCGGAGGCTACGGGCAGCGCATAGGGAGACGGGGCAATCCCCGTCTCTACAGCGGATTCCGGGCCGGGGAGGGCAGGACGGGCGGCTTGCTCTTGGCGGATGCTTTTTCGGAAAACCACACTCCTACACGGTAGAGGAGCAGAAGGCTGAGCACGACGCCGTACTCTATGGGTTTGCGGCGATCGGCCTTCACCAGCCAGGTGTATTGCACCACCGCCAGGATTCCGGTGAGATAGATCAGGCGGTGCAGGCGCTGCCAGTTCTTGCCTCCGAGGCGGCGAATCGACCAGGCGGTCGAGGTCAGGGCCAACGGGATCAGGAGAACGAAGGCGGAGAATCCTACGGTGATGAAGCGGCGCTTCGCGATGTCTTTCATCATCTCGTGAACGTCGAAGAACTTGTCGAGCCAGATGTAGGTCAGGAAATGTAAAGTTCCGTAAAAGAAGGCGAAAAGTCCGACCATGCGGCGGACTCCGATCAGCCAATACTGGCGGGTGATGCGGCGAAGAGGCGTGATGGAGAGCGTGGTGAGGACCAGGATCAGCGTCCAGTCGCCGGTCGAGTGCGTGATGACCTCGATGGGATTAGCGCCCAGGCCGTCGTGAAAGGCCTTCCAGCCGAGACGGGCCAGCGGAATCAGCGCGGCCAGGAAGATGATCGTTTTCGTGAGCCGTCGGCGGTTCATGGGAATGCAGAAGTCAAAAGTCAGATTGCAGAAGTAAAACCCTTTCGACCATCAGATTTCACTTTTGCAATCTTACTTCTTACTTCTGCAATGCCTTTCAAAAGTTCTTTTTCAGGTCCATGCCGGAATAGAGGCTTGCCACCTGGTCGTAACCATTGAACATCAGCGTTGGCCGCTTTAGAAATTCACCGAGGCGGCGTTCCTTGGCCTGGCTCCAGCGGGGATGGTCGACGTTGGGATTCACGTTGGAATAGAAGCCGTATTCGTTGGGGGCGTATTGCTGCCAAGAGTTCAGCGGCTGGTCGCTGGTGAAGCGGATGCGAACGATCGACTTCGCGCTCTTGAATCCGTATTTCCATGGAAGCACGATGCGGAGTGGCGCGCCGTCTTGATTGGGGAGCACCTCGCCGTACATGCCGAAGCAGAGCAGGGCTAGCGGATGCATGGCCTCGTCCATGCGGAGACCTTCGACGTAAGGCCACCTCAGTACGTTGGAGCGCTGGCCGGGCATCTGCTTGGGATCGTACAAGGTGGTGAACTCGACATACTTTGCTTTGGGCAGTGGATCGGCGCGCTTGATCAGTTCACTCAGAGAAAATCCAACCCAGGGCACGACAATCGACCAGCCTTCGACGCAGCGATGACGGTAGATGCGCTCTTCGGGGGCAGCCATTTTTATGATGGCGTCGACGTCGAGGACCTGCTTCTTCTTTACATCGCCGTCGATGGTCACGGTCCAGGGACGAGTCTTGAAATTCTTGGCTAGGCCGGCCGGTTCGTACTTGTCGGTGGAAAATTCGTAGAAATTGTTGTAGTTGGTCACGTCCTTGTAGGGCGTTTCCTTTTCCGTGGTGCTGAAGGGGCTTTTCTGGAGGCCGTCAATTTTGTCGTTGGCGTGGGCGGTGAGCCTCGGATCGGCAAGATCACGGAAGGCGACACCGGTGACGGCGGCCGCACTGGCGATCGCTGCTCCGGCCAGGAAGTTGCGGCGGTTCAGGTAGGTTGCTTTGGAAGTAATTTCAGACGACGGAATTGCAGGCGGTTTCCCGATCAGCATTGGTCACCCCGATTATTGTTCACCTTATTGACGTACGCCCGGCAGTCGGACATAGATATGTTCGATGCCGAAAACCCCACAACTGAGTATAGGACGCGGGGACGAGGAAAAAGTTGCAAGCGCAGGCGGGCTGCGGAAAGGCATTTTGTACGCGGCAGTCAGACCTCAGCGGCTAAAGCCGGTTTCTTAAACGATGCTTGACCGCAGCGCTGAAGCGCTGCGCCACCCAAAATCTGGCACTAGATCATAGCTTGCAGCAGGCCGTTCAAGTGAGGTCAGTTTGCGGCCGATTTTGTGGTGGACTTGGCGGCGGGCTGGGAGCGAATGACTTCGCGGACTTTCTTGGCGAGGTTCTGAAGGGTGAAGGGCTTTTGCAAGAATCCGGTACCGGGACCGAGCGCACCCGGGGTGACGACGGCATCTTCGGTGTAGCCGGAAAGATAGAGCACGCTGATGCCGGGACGCAGTAAAAGCAGCTTCTTCGCCAGTTCACGGCCGCCGATGCCGGGCATGACAACATCGGTGATCAGGATATGGATGTGTTCTTTGCAGGACTCCGCGATCTGTAGACCACGTTCTCCATCTTCGGCTTCGAGGACTTTGTAGCCGCGAGAGGTGAGCGTGACGCGCACCAGTTCGCGCACGGATTCTTCATCTTCCACCAGCAAAACGGTTTCGCAGCCGCCGGCTTCGTTCTGCGGAAGCTTGGCCGGGCTCGCCTCCTCGGTGGAGTCCTCCACGCGCGGCAAATAAACATAGAACGTGGTTCCGGCTGCGATCTCGGTTTCGGCGAACACGTATCCATTGCTCTGCTTGACGATGCCGTAGACGGTCGAGAGGCCGAGGCCGGTGCCTTTTCCCTTTTCCTTGGTGGTAAAAAATGGCTCAAAGATGCGGGATTGAGTTTCCTTGTCCATGCCGTGGCCAGTATCGGCGACCGAGATCACGGCATAGCGTCCAGGCTGGATAAAACGGTGTTCGCGGAAATTTTGGCGCACGGTAACGTCGGAGCTTCGCAGGGTAAGCTTGCCGCCTTCGGGCATGGAATCTTTGGCGTTGACCACCAGGTTCATGATGACCTGTTCGAGTTGGCCGGCGTCGGCGCGGGTGTGTCCGGTTTCGGAGGAGAGGCGGGTGACCAACTCGATGTTTTCGCCGATGAGTGGCCGCAGCAGGCGCTCCATGTCGCTGATGACGGTGTTGACGTCGATGACCTTGAGTTCGAGGAGTTGTTTTCGGCTGAACGCCAACAACTGACGGGTGAGGGTGGCGGCGCGGTCGGCTGCCTGCTGGATGAACTGGACCTTAAGGTGTATGGCGCTGCCCTTTTCCAACTGCTCCAGCAACACCTCGGTGTATCCGTTAATCACCATGAGCAGGTTGTTAAAGTCGTGGGCGACACCACCGGCCAGGCGTCCGACGGCATCCATTTTTTGGGCCTGGCGCAATTGCTCTTCAAGCTGACGCCGGTCGGTGATGTCTTCGGCGATCAGCTCCAGGACTTCTTCGGGTTCGTCGGTGCCGGTGGCGGCGCAACCACTGAGACGCACGATAATTGCGCGGCCGTCTTTGCGTCTCCACTGAACTTCCACGCCGTTCAGACTTCCGCTGTGGCGATAGTCCTCGACCAGGCGGTCCAACTCCAGGGGATTGACGAAGACTTCGCGTTTCGCATCCAGACGGAGAAGATCCTGGACCGATCCATATCCGAGCATGGTAATGAGCGCTGGATTCACGTCCAGGAACCGTCCGCCGAGGGTGCACCGGCAAATTCCGAAGGCCGCGCTCAAGATCAGAGAACGGGAGCGGGCTTCAGAACGGCGGAGCGCTTCCCCGTCGCGCTTGTGCTCGATGGCCGCAGCCAACTGCTGCGAAACAAATTTCAGAATCTCGCGGTCGCGGTCTCCGAAGCGTATGTTCTCGCTGTAAGTCTGGACGACCAGGACTCCAATGCAGCTGGCGCCGGTTTGCAGGGGGACACCCAGCCAATCCAGGGAGGGAGCGCCGATCGATTCCACTTCCCCGCGCTGCACCAGTTCATCGAAGACTGCGGGAGTCGCCAACAGGGGCTCGCCCGATCGGAGCACGTATTCCGTGAGACCGCGGCCGAGAGGCCTGGGGGCCGGGGTGGGGTCCTGCTCATCGACGAAATAGGGAAAGCTCAACAGCTGGGACTGCGGATCGAAGAGAGCGATGTAGAGGTTGCGCGCATTCATCAACTGGCCGACGATATTGTGAATGGCGGCGAAAAACTGCTGCAGATCTTCGGCCGACTGGCTACGTGCCGCAATGGCGTACAAAGCCGCGTTCAGCTCCTCGGCGCGCTTCTGCTCGGTGATGTCGCGATAGGAAGCGTAGGCTCCAACTCCTTTGCCGTTCAGAGTGACGAGCGAGGTGTAGAGCAGCACCTCGACCAGGGAGCCATCTTTCCGCTGGCGGCGGGTCTCCAGCGTAAGTTTGCTTTTAGTCTTGATGCTCTCGGCGATCCATGCGGTTTCCGAGTAGCGATCGGGCGGCACGATGAGTTGGTCGAGCCGTCTTCCGGCAGCCTCAGCCGCGGTAAAGCCGAACAGGCGGGTGAATTCCCCGTTGACCCGCAAAATGCGCAGATCCTCGTCGACGATGCTGATCGCTTCCGGCGCGTTCTCGATGATCTGCTCGAAGTAGGCTTTCTCGATGGTGTGGGGGGCTTCGGCGGCACTGCCATTGGTGGGCGAAGTGGCCGTGGCGGGGTGGGAAGTGTGGGTAGAAACCGGTGGTGCACCCAGCAAATGAGTTTCCTGCTGCGCCTTCACTTGCGGAAGTTCAGTCGAAGATGCCGGGGCGATCTTCTCACTCATACCGTCCGCTCCCAGAGTGCTCTGCCGATAATGCGATGTTAAGCGGGCAGGGTTCTCCGCCGATAGTTACCCCCGTAATAGAGATTCCAACGGAGCCGCAGCAGAAAGGTTCAGGAGGCGTTGGTCAACACGACACAGACTTCGCGCAACAGCAGTCTCTGCTCGTTGGATACGACCAGAAACTCGAATCCGCAGCGCAAGCCGTCGTTATAACGCACCACGGCTCGCACCTTGATGATGTGAGGCGGGACAGGGATGGGAAACTCCAGGGAAACAACTTCGCCGACCTGCAACTGGCCGCTGAGGGTCGCGCCGATGCCATCCACACTAAGTTCGCTGGTTCGGCCCCAGTAGGTGGTGGTCTGGCCTTCGCGAAACACGGCGACCTGAATGCGTGCATCGAAACGACTGCGAGAGAAACGCCGCAGCCTACGGTTAGCTTTGGCTGCCGTTTGTTCCCAATCGCTCAATTCAGCTTCTCCCTTTCAGATATTGTTTCGAAACCTTGCTTTTGATTGTGCTCCAACGTAATCGTACCTGAAAACGGCATCAAAGGGCATGTACCAAACGAAGTGAGTAAGGATCGGGTGATCTGACGGTCGAGTTCTCGAAGGTCAAGGGCCTTTGAACTCAGATGACCCGATGGTTCGATCACTCGATGACCCGATCTCATAATTGGCCAGAGCGTAAAGCTGCGTAAAGGCGCGTGACAGATCCCGCTGCGGCATCTAACATTAAGAATTCGATGTCCTGGGGTCGTCTAAATCCTTATGTCTTACCGCTCGAATGCCGCCGAAGCCTGGTATCCCGAACCGCAGCCCACGACGCCACAGGCGGAAATTCCGCTGGATTTGATGCCGCCGGCGAGCCTGACGCAGCCGCTCTGGAGGTCGCTGGCCGGCAATCTGCGCGATACCTTGGCGCCGGAGAAGTTGCCGCCGCTGGTGCTCACTTCGCGGCCGGTGAATGTCGGCCTGGCATTGGGCGAGCGTCTGCGGCTATCTTGGTTCCGCACGGTGTTTACCAACATCGGGGACGTGATCTCGCCGGAAGTACTGCCGCCGCTGGAACTGGAATCGCGGCCGGTCGATGTCGGTGAACTTATCACCGATCAGCTGAGCCACTTCTGGTGGGGATCGCTGCTGCGGAATCTGGCCGACCGGGTCGCACCAGAAACCCAGCCGGCTCTCAACCTGACTTCCAAGCCGATTCTGGACATCATTCCTAAGTCATGGATTCTGCTGCCGCTGTGGTCGGAAGTGGTGGACACGCCGAAGGTGTTCTATCCCGACAAGCCGAAGACGCCCGATGCGGTGAGGCCAGTCAATCTGCAACCGGTGCCGTTGCCGGCGAAGAAACTGGAAGCTATGGTCACCGAACCCACCGCCGGCGACCTGCTGCGCGACCTACGCCGCTCGCGGATCCGGCAGCGAATCTGGGTGGGGCTGGCGACGGCGCAAGTCGTTTACATGGTTGCGATGGCGTTTGGGAAGCTATAGTTCTTCACCACAGAGTCACAGAGACACAGAGAAGAGCCGTTTCTTAGATTTTTCTCTGTGACTATGTGGTGAATCATTCTTCCCCTACCGCCTACTGGCGCAAGCCCATCCAGCCTTCGGCAATGACCATGGAATTTCCGGGGTTGCGCGAATCGTACTTCACCGATGTCGGCAAGCCGAGCCGGCAGGAATGTAGATTGATCCACTGCCGAAGATAGGTAACGTCCTGCGAGGCCTCATAGGAAACGCCGGCCACGTCGTACTGGTAAATCAGCATGGTGGCGGGGCGGTTCACCTTAGTGGTGATTTCCTGGACGTCGATCACCGTGCCGTCGGTGATGCGCCCAACCGTATTGAGCCAGGTGCGGCGTCCGAACTCAACGTCGTCCGCGGTTTTGGCTTTGCGGCGCAGCAAGGCATAGCTGACGACGGCCAAGCCAATTATGCCCAGCACAAGTGTGTAGAGACGAAGCGAAATCATGGGCAAGTGAAACCTGAACCTTTCAATCTACCTTCAGCATAAGCTGACACGTGTGCTACCGCCAAGGGCTCTTAAGGTGCGCCAGGCAGTGGATAGTGGCCAGTGGATCCATTTTCTGTTTTCTATCCACTACTCACTATTCACTTGTTTTCTACGCGCGCCTTCGATAGTAAATATTGAATTCGAATCCGGGGTTGGGGGGAAAGATTTCGGCAATCTTCCGCAGCCGTTCGGCCATCGGAGCCGGAGCCAGCAACGGGTAGTCGCGCTCTCGCAGGTCGTAGTAGTCGACATCGAGATAGAGCGAGAGCAGGTAGATGGAAATCGCATCGGCGAAGCTGGCGGTGAGATAATCGTTCTTGAATTTCTCCGCGTCGGGACCGTGGGCGGTGGCAAACTTGCGCGCCTCCCAGGCGTCGAGCGAAGTTTCTCCGCGCACACCGGATTCCACCTGCTGCCAGGCCAGATCGGCGAAATTCTGCGACACGCCGGCGCGTTCGACCAGCGCGTGCCCGACGTTGATGTAGAACTCGAACGCCACCGAAAATTTGTCGTCCATCAAGCGGGTGGAGATGAAGACGCACTGGGCATCGCCTAAATTCAGGTTGCGATGGCAAACCGCGTTGTCGCTGAGGGCAACGTCGTAACGGTCGGCAATAACGGTGTCGTCACCCTGGGTCACGGTGAGCGGCACGAAGTAGTACGCTTTGCGGCTGAGCGCGGCGGCCACGGGCACGGGGACGGCGGCAATCATGCGGTCCAGGTCATTGTCGGCAATCGTAATCTCGCCTGAGCGGGCGTAGCAGATGCCATTCGGGGCCTGAGAAACCGGGCTATTTTGCACGATCTCCGCGGGGCTGCGGGTGATCGCGGAAGCGGCTTGCGACATGACGGTATTGTAGCGTATGGGCGGAAAGTGGCAACGGAAGGCTGTCGCCTGCCGGGGAGGCAGCCAGTCGCGATGGTCGGGACCGATGGTGTAGCTTAGAAACATGGGCAAAACTAGTTCGGACGGGCCGCGCTGGATTGGAGTTCCGGTGCTGGCCTTTGCGATGACGTTTCTGTTTACCCTGCTGTCGTTCGCGGTGGCGCTGCTGTTGAGCATCATGGGGACGGTGGTGTACTCGCAAGTGAAGCACGTCGCACCCAATCTGACGTTTGCCTACCGGCACATCGCGCTTCCGTTCGCGATCACCGTGGGAGCGATGGTTCTGGTGCTGTCGCTCGGGATGGAAGTTCGGAATTACCGGCAGCGGAAGGCGCTGGAAGGGATCGAGCGGGTGAGTTGAACATGGGCGACCTGAAGACTATCGCGCCTCGGATTGCTATTCCCGTGCCGCATTCCGGGGATCGCGTGTACGCCGAGCGCGCGCTGCCGCAGTATGAAGAAGCAGTGCGCGGGGCCGGTGGAGAGCCGGTGCGCATCGAACTGGGTCTGACACCGGTCGAAGTGATGAAGCAGATCGGACGCTGTGATGCCGTTCTGCTGCCCGGCAGCAAGGCGGATATTGATCCGCGGAAGTACGGCGCCGATCGCCACGAGAAGACGGCGCCTTCCGACGTTAAACGTGACCTGGTGGACCAATTGCTGTTGCAGGATGCCTACAACCTGCGCAAGCCCGTGTTGGGCATTTGCTACGGACTGCAATCGTTGAATGTGTACCGGTCGGGGTCGCTGGTGCAGCACATCGAATCGGCGATCAACCACAGCGCGGGACGGGCGGTGGCGAAAGCGCACACGGTCGAGATCGAGCCGGAATCGAAACTGGCGGGGATTGTGGGGTCTTCTTTGGGCACCCAGAATACGCTGGCCGTAAATTCTTCGCATCACCAGGCCGCGGACGCAGCGGGTGATGGCTTGCGCGTGGTGGCGCATTGCGCAGAGGACGGGATCATTGAAGCTCTGGAAGGAACCGTGCCCGGACATTTTGTGCTGGCGGTGCAGTGGCATCCGGAGCGGAGTGTGAACGACGAGCCGGAGGTGGCGCAGTCGGCGAAGGCGATTTTCCGCGCTTTTGTCGAGGCGGCGAGGGCGAAGCGGGCGGAGTTGGCTACAGACGTACGCATTCGGGCGCTGCCTGCAAGTACATAGGTCCTTCGCTTCGCTCAGGATGCAACGTTAGATTTTGTCAGCTTCGTTTCAGCAGCACTGCCACATTCGCAATCACGGCGTTTTCGGTGCCCATGCCTTCCGGAGTTTTTGCTTTGATCCCGACACAGTTCGCGGGGATTCCGCACAACTTGGCGACGTGTTTGCGAATCGCTTCCGCGTGCGGGCCGATTTTTGGCGTGGACAGGATCAGCGTGGAATCCAGGTTCACTAATTTGTAGCCTGCGGTTTTGACGCGCTTTAACGCTTCGCGCAGAAACAGGGCGGAGTCGGCGTTTTTCCATTGCGGGTCGGAAGGCGGGAACAACGATCCGATGTCGGGGCCGGCTATCGAGCCGAGCAGCGCATCGGTGATGGCGTGCAGCAGGACGTCGCCGTCGGAATGGCCTCCGAGTCCTTGGTCGTGCGGCAGAATCACACCGCCGATCTTGAGCGGAATGCCGCGCTTGAATTCGTGCGAGTCCCAACCGTAGCCGATGCGCATTTCAGGTTTCACGTCTGTCCTTATGTGGATAGTGGTTAGTGGACAGTGGTCAGTAAATCCGAAGTCAAGGCACTATCCACTGGCCACTATCCACTGCTTTTCAGATAGAACTCGGCCAGTTCCATATCGGCCGGGGTGGTGATTTTTATATTGCTTGGCGATCCCATCACTACTGCTACCGGCAGGCCGGCGCGCTCGATCAAGGATGCCTCGTCGGTACCGAGGAAGCCGTCGGTGGCGGCTTCATCAAAGGCAACCTTCAGGATGTTGTAGCGAAAGCCCTGCGGGGTTTGCGCCATCACTATACTGGCGCGCGGGATGGTGGCTTTGATGAGCGCGCCGTCCGCGGTTCTTTCCACTTGTTTCACGGTGTCGACGGCGGGCCAGCCGGCGATGGCGGCTCCATGTTTGTGCGCTGCCTCGATCACATTCGCAATGATTTCGGGCGTGACCAACGGACGAACGGCGTCGTGCACAAGAACGATATCTTCAGGATCGGCCGCGGTATGGGCCAGGGCGCTGGCCACTGAGTCCTGGCGATGCTCTCCGCCTTCTACCATCTGCAGGCGCTTGCTCAGGATTTCCGGGAACTGCTTTTCGACCTGGGTGCGAAAGCCGGCAATCTCGTCTTTGCGCAGAGCAACGATGATTTCGTAGACGGCGGGGGTGGCGGCGAACTTGCGCAGCGTATGGACGAGAATGGGTACGCCGCCTAATTCTTTGAACTGCTTGCTGGGTGTTCTCTTCTTGGACCTTTCTTTCGACGGGGCGGCCGAGGGCGGAGCCATGCGTGTGCCTAGTCCGGCAGCAGGAACAATGACAAACACCTTCATAGGGGCGATCAGTATAGTACAGGCGCTCGGATTGGGTCGAACGCTTAACGGTGCCCAGCCCCTAAAGGGGCGTTCGATTTCGAGGAAGGGTGCGGCATCGCTAAAGCGATGCCCTGATACGAAACCTGTCGGGATTCTATTCGGCTACCCGGTCGTTCGCCACGGGTGCGGTCTTTTTTGCCGGGTCGTACGGCGCTCCGTTGGTGGTTGCCGCCGGAGGCGCGGGCACCGGAGGCGGCACTGGTCCCTTGGCGTCGTGGCGGCCCGCCGCGCGTTCATCCCACTTGCCAAAGATCATTTTGCCGGCGGTGGTTTGCAAGACCGAAGTGACGGAAATGTCGATGGTCTTGCCAATCATCTTGCGCGCGTTATCCACGACCACCATGGTACCGTCATCGAGATAGGCGACGCCCTGGTTGTACTCTTTGCCTTCCTTCAAGATGAATACGCGCATGATTTCGCCGGGCAGAACGATGGGCTTGAGCGAGTTGGCCAGTTCGTTGATGTTGAGCACGGCCACGCCCTGCAACTGGGCGACTTTGTTGAGATTGAAATCGTTGGTGAGGATCTTGCCCTCGTAGAGCTTGGCCAGTTCGATGAGCTTCATGTCGACTTCGCGGACGGTGGGGAAGTCGTCTTCCACGATCTGGATCTGGACCGACGCCATTTTCTGAAGACGCTGCAGGATGTCGAGGCCGCGGCGTCCGCGATTGCGTTTGAGCGAATCGGCGGAATCAGCCACCAGTTGCAATTCGCGGAGCACAAACTGCGGGATCACAATCAGGCCGTCGAGGAAACCGGTTTCGGCGATGTCGGCGATGCGGCCGTCAATAATGACACTGGTATCCAGTATCTTGTAACTCTTCTTGCCCGTCTTTTCGCCGCCGAAGACGCCGCCGAGCGCCGCCAGATTGAGCAGGTCGCCTTTGTTGGCGCCGACCACCAAGCCGACGTAGGCCATGATCAGCATGACCATGATCTGCAGGAAACTCTGGGTGGGGCTGGGAGGAATGCTGTTGCGAATCACGAGCGCGAACAGATACGCGCCGACGATGCCGAGCACGCTGCCGATGGCGGCTCCGATCAGGCGCCTCAGGCTCATGGCGCGCAACCGCCACTCAAACACGATTATGGCAAGGCCGATCAGCAGACCTACGCCGGCAGCTTGGTTTGCGGGCAGGCTAAAGGGATGAATGACGAAGCAAATGATACCGACGATGAGGACAAACAGAAGGCGTATGAGTACGACGTCCACGTCTAATACCTCTCTCGGGGAAGGCTCCGCTTACGCGATTCCTGCCCCCGCCGGCCGTTCAGGGCGAATGATAGTAGGACCCCGGGGCCAGCGTTCTATTAACGGAGCTATATGAAAATGAAAACGCCCCGTCCCCGGTCATAGCCGGGCAGCTTCAAAAGTACGCGAGCAGTATATACCCGGGCGGGAAGTGGGGCTAGGCTTACGCGGCCCTGAAGGGCCGCTCTTCCACGACGATACCGACAGCAACATCGAGTTTTTCGGCAGCCTGCCAGGGTGCCATGCTAGTGACACCGCCGCCTTCGCAGTGCATAAGGAACTGCCGCTACGTTAGACTGTCGGGGTTATCTGGAGACATCCCTGTATGAACTGGCCGGGACAA
>Ga0074044_10001863_pt1 | contig 18677 bp, 19 predicted proteins | sample BogForMeECP23OM1_FD_94443 | JGI IMG/M metagenome (GOLD analysis project Ga0074044, IMG submission 94443) | Bog forest soil microbial communities from Calvert Island, British Columbia, Canada - Bog Forest MetaG ECP23OM1 | ecosystem: Environmental > Terrestrial > Soil > Wetlands ...
CGAGAAAACCGGGCCAGTCAGTTGGTTTCCGTCCCAGACGAAAACCTCGATCCGCTCTGGATCAACGATCATTGCGTAAAGCGCCGGCAGGTCCGCTTCCCTCAGAAACAAGGTCTGAAAGTAGCGCATGTAGTTGGTGACCTGGTAAATCGTTCGAGAATCCGCTTTTCTCGCTTTCACTTCGACGAGAAGAATCGGCAAGCCTTCGTGGTTCTCGACAATCATGTCGGCAACCAACGGCTTGGTTGCATTGCGTTTGCCGACTGCCATCGCCAGTCCTCCTCACTGTTCATTTCGTTCAATCCGGATTTCCCGTACGGCATAAAGCTTATCGCCGAAACGGAGATTGTCCGGGAAGCCCTCATCCATTTCAGCTCTCATTATATTGGGGTTCTTGTCTACCTGTCACTGACACCAGGTCTCCGGTTCGGGCTCATTCCCGAAAGCAGGCGAAACGGCCAGGTGAACGGCCGCAGCATCAGCCGGACCGGAATTCCCGCGATCACGAGCAGAGAACCAAGAGCGACCAGGCTTGCCAGAGCCATGCCGAAGTAGCGAAAGACGGGTTGGTCCAGGCCGTGGGCAGCAAGGGTCTGGCCGATCGACGATTCAAGTCCTTGCGCCGCTCCATTGCCGGCGGCCGCGGCCAGAGTGATCCCGGCCCTGGCGAACTCGCGGGCGGCGAATTCCGTTGCCTGACCGGCGTAATCGACAAACTTGTCGGGGTTGACCAGAAACGCGGCCAGGACTCCGGCCGCTGCAAGTTTTTTCTTGTGCGGCAGGACCTGATGGGTGAAAAACGACCAGCCGCCCTTGCCGGTCTTACGCAGGACGTTCAGGCTTTCGGGACCTTCCTTGGCCATGACCTCGGCCACGTCGTCGCCGAATACTCGCACGGCTGTGAGTCCCTCGGGACCGAGCTGGCGAACCATCGTCTCGGCCTGCTCGGGATAACGCTGGGCCAGGCGACGGGCGGCCTCGCCCATCTCGACGACCAACCGCTTCTCGGCAGGTTCGAGAGTCGCGAACGATCGCAGGGCCTGGGGATCGTGTTCCAGGAGGCGGGACATCCGGCTTTGCAGCAAGGCTTCCGTGGGATGGTCGATTCTCCGGCCAGCCCGCGCCAGCTCGTCGGACCGCTTGATGAGCTGCTCCAGGCCCTCCTCGGCATCGTGCGAGGTGAACAGCCTCCCCGCGGTGCGGAGCTCGACCTTCGCCCCCTCGCCGCCCCTGACCAGCGACTTGCTGCTGGCCCGGGTTTCCGCGATGACCTCCCGGACGACGTCATCGAGCCAGGAGAGCTTTCCCGCCCGGGCCGATCCGGCGTAGCCGAGAACCACCAGGGCGACCAGAGTAATTCCAGCCGCCCGGCTCGCCATCGACCGTGGCGACCTACCGCGGACACGGGTTGATCGAAGATCGTTCGTCATGACTTCCAATCCTTGAAGGCGATTCGCCGAACCGCGACATTCCGAAACTTGATACGCTTGTCTCTTGCCGATCGTTCGCCTTTCGGCGGGCCGTTCGCTGCGAGCACGCAACCAGGCGTCAGGACCCTCGCGGCCGGCGTGAGGCCAGGTGCTCTTCCATCTTCTGATCTGCAATGGATTCCGTAAGTAGACTTTGCGTCAGGCTTTGGAACTTGCACCCACTGGGAATGCAGACGTTTTGCAGAGAGAATAAGGGATCCGTGCGAAGTTGTAGGAAACCGGGAACCCCCGTCGTTGATTCTACCATGTGGGGAAGGGTAATTCTTCTGCCCGATCAAGGTACAATTGCCGGCAGGGCTTCTTGATGGTAAAGCTGAGGGCAAGGCCGGATTGCCCTGGCCTTCCTGACGATTCAAATCCCCGATCGAATGACCCTTGGAGGGTCCGTATGGCTACCATCGACAAACCATCTCCTCAAACGGACCTGGAAGAAGTCTGCCGTCTCATAGCGGAAGGCAAGAAGGTCACCGATCCTGATCTGCTGAAACGCATCCAGGAACGCTCGGAGCAGGCGACCCGCGAGGTCTTCGAGAAGCACGGCCTCTTGGACGTCGCTGTCGATTTGATCCGCGAAGGCCGCGACGAGGAATGAAATACGTCCTCGATTCCAACGTGGCATTGAAATGGGTGCTCCGCGAGAACAACTCGGACAAGGCCCGCCAACTCCGAATCGATTACCAGCAAAAGATTCACGAACTGCTGGCACCGGACGTCTTGCCGATCGAAGTCGCCCATGCTCTGGCTCGATCCGAGCGAAGAGGGATCATCACGCCAGCTCAGGGACCGATGTTCCTGGCAGACATCTTGGCCAGCCAGCCGCAGCTCCATCCCTACGTCCCTCTTCTCTGGCGAGCGTACGCCATCGCCTCCCAGGCTGGTATCGGCGTATACGATTGCCTCTATGTGGCGTTAGCCGAGCGCGAGGGATGTGAGCTCGTGACAGCCGATGATCGGCTCGTGCGAACTCTCCAGCCAACCTTCCCCTTCATCACGGCGCTGGCGTCTCTGCCGTAATACGGGCACCTGGTGGCGGCACTCGACGAACTCAGGACCCACCCTTGCTTATGGTTCGCCTGAAACGTAAAGATCTCAACGCTTTTCAACAGCAGTTAATGACCAGACTAAAGCTGCGATCCATCCAAGAAACGTCCAACCCGACAGCAGGTTGAGAGCGAGTATGGCGGCTGCGTTCTGATGGCCCCGCCTGAACGCAATGAATGCCGGGAGCGCGTAGAGCAGCAAAGCGGCAATCGAGATAAGAATTAACTCTGTCGCCCCTAGATTCTGAAAAAATGCAAGCAGTAGCATCAGTGCCTCCCAACACAAGCTAAATCGAAATCCGCTCTACGATGTTCCGCGTCACCTTCTTCTGCCGCGGGTCATAGAGCTCGGTCGTTCGCGGGCTGCTGTGCCCCGCGAGATACTGCACATCTTCGAGCGGCACGCCCTGCGTGAGCAAATCGGTGATCGCCGTTACGCGGAACGAGTGCGGCGACAGCCGCACCGGCAGCTTCGCGGCTTTCAGCCGCCGCTTAACCAGCTCGCAGATCGCCTTGCTGGTCAGGGCAATGCCGGTCAGTTGCCTTGTCTTCCCCACCGCCGAGCGGAACAGCGGCCGGTCCTTGGCATCACCCCCGATGCCCGCAGCCTCCAAATAGGCCAGTATATCCCGCTGCAATTCCAGCCGCACGGGGATTTCCCGGCTCTTGCCGCCCTTCTCCTGAAACCGCAGCACATACTGCTCGCCGTCGTGCTGGAAGTCTTGCAGCCGCAGCTTCGCGATCGCCCCGGCACGGCACGCGGTATAGGCCAGCGTGGAGAGAATCGCCCGGTCCCGCAGGCCCACCACGCTCACGACTTCCTGGGGCTTCTGCCCCTTGGCTTTCACCGTGTAGGTGGTCCTGACCGACGCAAGCAGCCTCCGGGCCTGCTCGATGGTGATCTCCGGCGTCTTGCCCTCGACCACCATTTCGTTGACGCCGCTGACCGAGGCGGCCGGGTTGAGCAACACCACATGCCGCTGCACCAGGCGGTCGAAGAAGCCCCGCAACGCGGACAAGTGCAAGTTTCGCTTCGACGCCGAGCCGCCGAGGGCGGCGAGGTACTGCCCAACCATGCCGGGTGAGATGCTCGCCAGCTCGACCCCCTGCCCCTCGCACCAGCTCAGGAACCGCCGCACCGCCGACTGATAGGCCCTTTGCGTGTGCGGATTGTGATGCTCGGCAAAGAAGAACTCGCCCCAGGCAAAGCGTGCCGCCCCTCCTGCCCGCTCGACCAGCTCCGGCAGCGGTGTGGACGGCACCAGTGGTCGTGCGGATGCAGGTACGATTTCGGTGGTCATTCTCCGTCCTCCTTCCTCTCGTCATCCTCGGGCGTGGGGACGGGTGACTCCTGAGTCTTCTGATCCTGTTCCTGGGCTTGCTTCCGCTCGTGATATCGACGCTCCGATTCGCGGAGCACGTCGTCCGTAACTTAGAAGCTCGTCTCTTTGACGAGACGGTCTCTCCCCTTCTCGTAGTCGAGAAGGTTCCGGGCTCCCCCTTCTTCGAGAATGCCGAGTGTTCCCGCGACCCGTAGGCCACGGCTTTCGGCCTCTCTCGACGCTTTCCGCTCGTCGATCAGAACCCAGTCAGCCCCAAGCTCCCGAGCTAGGGAGATGGCCTCCACCTCCCCTTTGTGAAGCGTTTTGGGCAACGTCTCGTCAAACTGGGTGGGCTCCTCAACGGCAAGCCACTCGGGAGGTGAACTGGCCCAGGCTCGGACAGGCTGTGGACCTCGTGGGTCCGATAACTCTTGTATCACCGCCGTCGGCGCATACACCCGGCCGAACAGGGCAGGGAGCACCTGAGCCGCTTCGATGAGGATGAGGTAGTTCAATGGTGTCGTATCGGAGACGACAATCATTCCGGCCTCGCGTCCTTGAGGGCGGTGGCTTGAGCGCGCGTCTCCTGGGCGGTGACGTTCGGCGAGACCTTGTACCGCTTCAAGACTCCATCGGTCTCGTAGCGGTTCAACCCCAACGCTTCGGCGAGCTGGCGATGAGTAATCCGTTCCTCGCGGTAGAGGTTGATCAGGTATGCCTCCTTCGCCTCCCGGTTCATGTCCAGGCCGTTGGTGCGAAGCTCTTGCTCGATGTCCTGCGGTATTTCAAAGCTGATGTTCATGTCACGTACCTCCCGTATCTCGTGTCGAGCGCTGCTACGCGTCGGTCATCAGTTTTTGTACCAGAGAAGTAGAGGGAAATCCATGAGCACCGCTGTTGGCACGGGTGTTAAGTCAACGGCAGCGGCTGCACGGGCGACATTCGCGGAGTTGGATCGAAGGAGTGGGGCATCAATAAGAAATGGGCTACCGGACTCGCCAGGCTGAGATGAAGGACGGGCAGATTCGCGCCGCAGCTCACCGGGGAGAGGATGAGAATCGACAAGGACCGTACCGAATTCCGTGCCTTGGAGACGAAGCTGAAGACCGCCAGTCCCAGCCCGACTGCGGCGAAAGCCAGGATCACGGCGATGACCTCAGAATGCCAATCAGTCCGATGCATCATAACGACTTGGGACGACGACTACTGAGATGTTCTTCCATCTTTTGGAAACCGACCACGCCGACCGATGCTTGCAGCATCTGAGCCGCCAGGTACTTCACGCCTCGCTCGGGCGGGATCTGGAGCGGAATGGCCACACCGGCCTTGAGGAGCTGAATCGGCCTCCATGAGCTGGGTTTGATGCCGGCCTTGACGCAAAGCGGCCTGGCCATCGCGACCACCTGGCTCAGGCTCATGCGCGGCAGGGCGTCGGGAAGACGTTGCAGGACCGGATAGACTCCTCCCGCGGAGCGGACGGCCCACCAGCGGGCAACCCTGCCTGAGGCAGCCTCGGCCGCGGCCGATCCTCCGGCCTCGAGGGGCTCGCGCGAGGCCCGTGAGAGTGCCAGGCTCTTCCCCGCCGCTTCGCCGCCGGCCTCTGCGAGCTCTCGGCCGGCCGACCTGGCGCCTTCGCGGGCGGCCGCCTTGAGCTCGGATCGGACGGCCTCGGCGGCCACGGCACCTTCCGGCTGGATGGCCGCCAGGCTCAGGACGTCGGCGATCACGAAGCAGCCGTCCACGACCGCCCAGGTCATCTCACCCGAGGTCGGCGAATGACCGCGGCTCAGGACGTTGCCCAGATGAAGCACGTCATAGAGCGGCAGGAACTGATAGAAGCGAATCTCGCCGCGATTGAGGTAGGCCACGCGCTCCAGCCCATCCTTCTTGATCGTGCGGATCACCGCCTGGCCGTTGTCGCCAGAGGATAGTAGGGCCATCTTCGCCAGCGATTCGCTGAACGACCGGCGATCCTTGGACTGGAGCACCGCAAGGGCCTCCGGCCCGGTGTCTGCCTGGGCGATCGGCGGGATGATCGCTCCGCCCAGAGATCGCAGGATTTCACGGAAATCGGGGTCGGTGGCGTACTTATCGAGGATGAAGAGCGCCATCGGACCGTGCTCGCCGAGCGCGGCGACCGCCTGGTTGCGGAGGGCCGGATCCGCGAAATCACCAAAGACGACGTCGGCCGCGTCCGCACCGGCCCGGGCCAGGGCGCGCTCGCCTGGCTCGCCGAATTCGACAGCCAGGCGCAGGGCCTGAGCACCTCCACCGACGGCCTGCACCAACCCCTTCGCGGCCATGTGGCTGATGTGGCCGGCCAGGGTCTCGGGCCGGTGCGTCTGGAGGAACTCATCGACGTAATCGGAATTGACACGAAGCACGATCAAGCTCTGGTCCAGCGGCAGTGATGAGCCCAGCGCCTCGAGAACCGGGCCGTAAAGACAGACCAGGGCAAAACCCTGAAGGCCCTGTTGTCGGAACGCGTCGAGAGCCTGCGTGCGATGGTTCTCGATCGTCCGGAGCCCGGCGCGAAGGTCGGACGTCCCTTGCTCCAGACTGATCATGCTAAGCACCACGAGCGCCTCGCCCATGGCCGTCTCGTCGCCCTGAAAGGTCTCGAGCAGGTCGGTGACGCCGGGCGGATCGGCCAGAATCAATGGCAGAGCGCTGGGATAACGAGCGGCCAGCCGCCGCTGGAGCGGACTGAGCTGCGCCATCTCGGCCACCAGGATTGCCCGGTCGGTGTCATCGGCGCGCTTGAGCCCGAAGTACTCTCGCCAGTGGAGCAAGACATCGGCCGCCGCATCGTCGTTCAAGATCTCCCGCAGGCGGTGGAACTCCTTGGGATGCTTCTCATAAAGGTAGACTGCCTCGAGGTCGAGCCGATCCAGCAGTTTGAGCCCGGAGAGGCCGTCGGTCCGGTCGATCGCCACCGCCGTCTGGCGAAACCGCTCGGCAACCCGAGCCACCAGGTCACGCTCCGGCTCGGGGCGGTCTGAGTATCGCTGCCGCAGCTCGGATTGCGGGTCGGCTGCGCCGCGACCATCGGCACGCTCGACGCCGCTCGCCGCAGACGGAGCGTATGCGAGTCCGACGCTTGGTGCTTTCGGTTTGAGCGCCAGTTTGCTGAGCACTCCGAGAGCCGCAAGCAGGGTAACGACAGCAAAGGTTCGCTTCATCGGCAAGACGTTCCGTGGTCGGGGCGCAAGTTCATAGAAAATAGGGAGATGGACCCGGATCTCGAAAGAGTCGAAGCACCGTTCATCGATGCGTCTACGGCAGGCTGCTGAAGGGTGAATGCACGACCGGGGAAGATTCCGGCGCGGGCGCATCGAGGCAGGCGACGTCTGGTGGCATCCTTCCCTGGGAATTGTCCACGACGTTCCCCAGAACGTCAATTCGGACAGCCAAGTTCCGCTGGGAAGCAATCCCGGTCGCACGTCCGGACGCGGTTTTTCCTGCACTCTCCTTCCTTCTCTAATTTACTCGGTCCTTCAAGTCCGATATCGGCAGATTTCTCGAAGCTGGGGTTGGGGGTATCACGCGTGGGGACACTTGTACAGAGAAGGCAAAAGGAATTGCTGTTCTTGACCTCGTTGCGGATCGGCCACCAGCGGTTTCGATCGACTGTACCGTGGCTCCGATCATGCATGCAGAGTCTTGGTCAGAACTTCCTCGAGGGTGAAGACTGCGGGAAACATCGCGGAGGCGATCTTTGAATTTGAGGCGCAAGACAAGGCCGGGCTTGCGTGCAAGTGCGCCCTCATAGGTCCGACACTTCCATTACGCGCCGGTCCCGTCTTCGGGCCGCGCTAGACCCGCCCTGAGCTTCGCCTACCCGATGATCCGCAAAGCCGATTAGAATGATGCGGCCAGGGGAGGTATGGCCCAGCGGAGGGACCGCGGGCGCGGGAAACTGAGGCTTTGCGATGGCAGCCATGACGAACTCAAGCTTTGAGCCACTCGGCAGGGTCCGCACCAAGATCGTGGCGACTCTCGGGCCGGCGTCGCGAGATCCGGCCACGCTCAGGAAGCTGGTCGAGGCGGGGGTGGACGTCTTCCGGCTCAACTTCTCGCACGCCTCTCATGATGAGCACTCGGCCACGCTGCAGGCGATCCGCAAGATCGGCGAGGAGTCGGGCCGTCAGCTCGCGGTGCTCCAGGACCTTTGCGGGCCCAAGATCCGGCTGGGCGACATTCCCGGCGACGTTGTCGAATGCGACTTCGGGGCCGAGTTCTGCCTGGCCGCTGAACGAAAGGAGGGCGACGATCCCCATCAGTTGACCTGTACCTACAAGACGCTGACCGACGACCTGGAGATCGGCCAGAGCGTCCTGTTCGCCGATGGGACTGTCGCGATGGACGTGATCGATCGCGGTCCCGGCTGGGCCCACCTCAAGGTGACGCTGCCGGGGCGGATCCGGTCGCACCAGGGCATCAACGTCCCGAGCGCCGCTTTGAGCGTGGCGGCGCTCACCGACAAGGACCTTGTCGACCTTGACTGGACTGCCCAGCATGGCGTCGAGTATGTCGGCCTCTCGTTTGTGCGGCAGGTTGAAGACATCACCAGGCTGCGCGAAGAGCTCGACCGTCGGAAGATTCGCGCCCGGATCGTGGCCAAGATCGAGAAGCCCCAGGCCGTGGCCAACCTCGAGGCCATCGTCGCCGAGGCGGATGCGGTGATGGTGGCCCGTGGTGATCTGGGCGTCGAGATCGACGTGTCCAGGGTGCCCGCCGTGCAGAAACAGATCATCGCCACCTGCCACAAGGCGCGCATCCCCGTGATCACGGCGACCCAGATGCTCAACAGCATGGAATCGTCGAGCCGTCCCACCCGGGCCGAGGCCAGCGACGTCTTCAATGCGGTACTCGACGGCACCGACGCCGTGATGCTTTCGGGAGAGACGGCCATCGGTCAGTATCCCGTCGAGTCTGTCGCCACCATGAGCCAGATCGCCCGCGAGGCAGAGAACCTCATGTTCTCGGAGTTCCGCCTGAACGCCCCGTGGACGTGGTCGGTGGACAACTGGCCGGGAGCGAACGGGCGCGGTCACCAGGCGACCCCAAGCGTCGCCCGGGCCGGCCAGGTCTTGCCGGTGACCGACGCTGTCGTGGAGGCGGCCAGCGCGGTCTGCCGGCGGCTGAACGCCGCGCTTCTCGTCGTGGCCACGCATTCCGGTCGCACAGCGCTTGCCTCCTCGAAGCAGCGCAACGCCACGCCGACCCTGGCCCTGACCGACGATCTCGAAGCCGCCCGCGCCATGGGCCTTTACTGGGGCGTGACCGCCTTGCACATCCCGGAGCTGTTCGAGACCGGCCAGGTTCTGGCCTGGGCCGACGACTGGTGCCGGGCCAACGACCTGATCGCCTCGGGCGATCGCGTCGTCATCGTCCGGGGCGTCATTCCCAACAATCCCAATCACAATGCCCTGCTCGTGCACGAGGTGGAATGATCGGGATGGCGAACCGACGGGGCCGGTCATCGCCAGGACGGGACAGGGGGTTGCTTCACGAGCAGTGAGTCGAAGAGCGATCAATAGAACGGGCATGGCTGCTCGTCGCCGTTCCCTGGTTAAGGGTCGCTGGCCTTTTCTCACGTAACCATAAGCAGTTACGGCAATACCTGCGTGGTGTGCCAGAAAAGTGGCCATTCAGATATCACTTGCGATGTCTTTCTGTTGACACTCTTGATGCCTTACGATATACTTCCAATGTGCCCGAACCACAGAGACATCCAGAAAAAGGGAGAAAAGCCATGCCCAAGAACAAGCGAGTCGTATTCAGTTTTGACGAACGGAGTCTGGAGAGTCTCGAGAAGTTGACCCAGCAGGGCCGGTTCTCGTCGATGGCCGATACGGTCCGGGAGTCCCTGCAAATCAGCCGTGCCCTGCAATCGCAAGCAGGACAGGGGTTCACGGAGGTGGTGGTCCGAAACCCGGAAACGAACGAAGAGCGAGTGTTGGTCATCCCCACACTTCAGACGGGCAGCGCTAGATCGGAGAAATGAATCTCATGAGCATGGATCGAAATGATGAGGCCAAATCCGAGGATCTCCCCATTGAAGCTGGTGAGGTATTGCGAAGTGAATTCAGTTTCTCCTTCACAACCTTGATCTCATGGTCGTAAGCCGGGTGGACCTCGATCCAGTAAACCACCTCCGTCCGCCGGTTGCTGGGCTTGTGCCCCACCGCATAGTCCCACTGTCGCTCGGTCTTGCGACTCTTTTTCAGGCATTCTTCGATATTCACGCTGCCGGCAATGGTTCGCGGATCATTTGCGGCGACGTGTCGACTGTCGGTCCCAAGTGCCCGAAGCCCAGGTCGCCAGGCTCCCCGGAGATCAGGAGTCTCCTGGACGGCGTTGCGAAACGTCATGGTTCGGCTCTTCTCCTGCTGTTGGCCACGACTCTGGCCACTGCGGAGTTGACCCGGCCGCTGAACTCGCTGAGACCGCCCCACCCGTCTCCTCCCGCTTCTTCACTGTCTACGTCTAACTTGGAGATATCCGTGGTCGTGCCGGTCGCCGGATCGAAGTAATACACCTTGGCTCGTTTTGTCATGACGGTTTCGGCGAGCTTGCGTAGGGGTGTTGTGTTTGGCGCCTCGAACACGCCCAGCAGCGCCTGAGGCGATCCCCGGTAAGCAATCAAGCGCTGGAGCGCCCAGAGAGCCTCCAGCACCTGGGGGGAGTGCGACGATAGACAGACCCGGTAGCCACGGGACACGAGTTCCATCGTCATCAGGAGGAGTACTTCGATTGCGCGGGGATGAAGCCCCATCTCCAGTTCTTCCAGGACTACCCACTCGATCGTGTCCCGAGTCTTTGCTTTCGAGGGAGGCATGAGCCAGAAGAACCCGAGCAGCAAGGGAACAAACTCGCGCTGCCCGGCGGACCAGGCCATGAAGGGAAGCGGGTGGTTTTCAGGCCCGAGCACGAGCCGTTTCTGCGGTCTGGACCTGTCGATCCTCAGGTCGAACCCCCGGAACACGTTCCGCTGGAGCATGTCTTGGAACTCCTGTCTCAATCTCCTCGGCTGGGGGAAGAGTGCCTCTTGAGCGCCGAATTCCCTCTCGACGAGCACCCGGAGTTTCTCGCTGAATTCGGCCACCACGAACGGGTCGCCGGGGGAGTAATCCGAGAATGGACGTGGCCAGCCGTTGCGTAGGGCCAGGACCCGCTGGGCGGGGATGTAGAATGCGGATTCGACCTTGTTTTTTCGTACCCTCCCGATCAGTCGGGGAAGGTCGATTGTGCGTCCTGCCCAGGAGACTTTGCTCTCACCCTGCCGCCAGAGTCCCGACATCCCCTCACCAAAATAGGCGTCGAAGAACCTGGGCAACTCTCCGGACCAGTCGATCCCATATCGGGTCATCTCCTCCTGGACGTGACCCAGGTCGAGAACCAACTTCAGGAACTCGAGCGCGATGCTCTTTCCCGTCGCCTGCGGACCGACGAACACCGTCAGATCGCCGAAGCGAATGTCGGCTTCACTGATCTGGCCGATGTTCTTGAGTTGCAAACGCATGGTGCTCACCTACGCCTTCGCGGCTCGTGGGCCGTCGCCCGACAGGAAAAGGGGGAACACGCGACGTTTCAGATCCTAGCACATCAAAAGGCGTAATATCCCTCAGTTGCCGCCGGCCCTGACCCCGCGAAGCCTCCCCGTCACCGAAGTCTCTGCTTGAGGACTTTCCGTGCCCGCTTGAAAGTCGGCAGGTGCTTATCCAGCACTTCCGGCGAAAGCTTGCCCAGGATTTCGAACGAGCGCTTCCCTTTCCGATACGAATTGGAGCAGCGGCGCGTCGCCTGGATCAAGCTGTCCTGAATGTCGTCACGCGCTCTCTGCTCCATCTCCGTGAGGGGAGGGAGAGCCGAGACCTGAAGCAGCTTGCCGTAGTGTGAGTCAAGCGCAGCCCTGTCGGTGATGATCCAAGTTTCCATGCAGGTCGTCATCAACAGTACCTGGTCGTCAGTTGCATCTGCTGGCCTGTCCCAATCGTCGCGCCGTTTCAGATGGGACCAAGGGGCGTCCTCGTCGACAACCGCCTCCTCACTGTCGATCATCATGGCCACGTAGTCATGGCGACCCTTCGCCGCTAGACCCGTCTGGAAGTCCTCAAACGTGGAGTTTCGACCCCCACATGCAGAGAGCCTTGGCATGCGCCCCTCGAAACCGCAGCGCTCGAGAAGCTTGCGGAAGCCCTCGCGGCAACGGATCTGGAGCTCCTTGGAAGGGTCGCCGCCGCCTTCGAGGAAAATGGTCGAGCTCACCAGCGCGTCCCTCCGATCTTCCCCCGGGTCCAGAGCGATCCCAGGCGGTACTTTTCCAGCCGGACGACGAGATCATCGCGGTTCAGCCGGTGCATCTTGGTGGCTGCCTCCTGCTTCTCGCAGACGATCACGGCTTCCGGCCTCTCGGTCATGGCATCGACAAGGATGTCGGAATGGGTGGTGACGATGAGCTGGGAACGCCCTAAGGCGGTGACAAGCTTGTCGGCCAGCTTGGGGAGGATGTCCGGGTGCAGGCCGAGCTCCGGTTCTTCGATGCAGATAAGCGGGGGCGGGTCAGGATCGCAGAGGATCGCCAGCAGGCAAAGATATCGTAGGCTGCCGTCCGAGAGGCGGGTAGCGGGGATGGTGAGTTCACGCTCGGTGCAGAACACTGGAACGGTCCCACCCTCCACGATCACATCGAAATCCGTCACATCTTCCTACAGATCGCGCAATCCTTCCAGGATGGCCAGCTTGGCTCTTGGCTTCCGGCGCAGGCGATTGAGGAACAGCCCCAGATTCGAAAAATCTTCCTCCAGCCGATCGTTTCGCATGTCCGCCCTTTGCGGCTGCCGGAACAACGACCCGCTAGACGGCTGGGAACGCGGGGGATTCGGGGCGGTACCCCTGACTTCTTAGCTCCTTGTCGGGGCATTGATAATCTTCCGATCCCTCAGCGCTACCCGCCCGAGCCGAAACGTGAGACACCCGTGGGAGGGCGATAAAGAAAGGGGGGATTTGACCATGACCAGTGATCTCGAGGCTCCAGCCAATTCCAGCGGTGCGCGTCCCACAAGATGCAGGGCAGATGCACGGCGAGCCCAACCAGGACGAGGCCCAGCAACAGGCCCCTGCCGACCCGAGACTCCAGGAGCAAGGCCGCCGAGGGAACCGCGAGCAGCCCCAGGAGGGGCAAAATGTCGGTCGACAAGCGGGAACCCCAAGAGTAGCCGCCCGGCCAATCCCACCAGGCCGAGACCAGAACCAGATGCAGCAGCGAACCGAGCCCGGCAAATGCAACCCAGCCCGATGGCCCTCCCGTCAGATCGGTACGCGCCCGCAGTCGCGGCCAAGTGATCAAGGTTACGACCGCCAGGATCGCCCAGGGCTGATAGACCAAGAGCCCTCTCCCGGGACTCACCAGAGTACCCAGCATCGGCCCGATCCGAAAGAACGACCAGAGACCGGCGGAAACGTTCGTCCTGACCGTGGCTGGTCCCAACAGGCTATGATAGACCAGCCTGTAAAATGCGATCCAGGGTGCCGCCGCCGCCAGGCCGGTCATGCCCAGGAGCACGCCGCGACGCGGCGATCGGACCAGGACCCAGAGACCAAAGACCGCCACCAAGAGCCCCGCGGTGGGCCGGCATGCCAGCATTTGCCCCAATGCGAAACCTTGCACCAAGAGCCCACGCCAGCCGGGAGCGGAACGACTGGAGAATTCGACGAGCATCGCTATCAGCAGCCATGTGATCACGCCACCATGCTGCCAGACGCCAAGGCCGACGATCGTCAACACACCGCTGCCGGTGGCCAGAAACAGGGTCACCATCGCGGCGGCCGATGCCGAGCCCAGCCGGCTCGCCGTCAGGAAAAACAGCCCCAGGCTGAGGGAAGCGACCAGGGCCGCCGTTACCTTCTCCAGATATTGAAGAGTCCTGGGAGAATCGAGGTCGGCCCCGCAGAGGTAGGCCGGGGCTACAACGGCAAGGGCAAACGGGACCATTCCCGAGTGAAACGTAGAGACGATATGGCCGCCAACCTCTTGAAAACAGTAGTGGAACTGACCATCGGAATCGCGCAGCAAGCGCCGCGTGCCTGGCTGGTCAAACTCGCGGAGGTCCCAGTCACCCTCGCGCACGAGACTTACGGTCGTCGGAATCACTGGACGGGTGTCGAACGTGACCAGGGAACCACGATGAACCACGTCCAGCACGAAGAAAGGGAGGGAAACAAGCGCCAGAGCCGCGAGCCAGGGAATCGGCCCCCGGCCCCGGCTGAAGTGCTGGACTTGCCCCCAGATCCGAAAGGCCTCAGCCCCAACTCGCCAGCGGTACTCCGCGCTCAGCAACAACCGCCCCGCCGGTATGGCCAGACCCAGGAGTGGCCCGAACGGGGCGGTGGATCCAGCTCGTAAACAGATGACCATTCCGATCGCCGCCACCAGCAAGCTGGCCAGGTCCAGCAAGAACCGTAACCTCGGCCGCAATCGCCGTTCCCGCGGTCGGAACTGCCTGGAGGGGCGCTCCTCAAGATCTCGGTGAACATTCAGCCCGGTCGACCCCAAACAGGAAGAGGAATCGTCTCCAGGCATCCCGGCCACCTCCTGAGCATACCCAACCGGGCGCCACGGTCCCTCCAGGCGCGCCAGATACGCTAGTTATCGCCATCATAGAGAAATCGTATGAAGGGAAAATCTCGTCGAATCGTCTGATCTACGTCGATAAATCGCACCCAATTGAGACTGGATCGTTGGGGCGGTGGAACGGCAGCGGGAGTGATTATCCGTTCTGCCTTGCTCCTGATCTGCCCTCGCCCCTGCGTTACTGGGATCGTGTCCCTGGGAAATCCATCGTGGGCGAGCCGGATGATGGAAACGCGTGCAACGAAGCCAACGAGGCCGCGGGATAAGCCGTTGAAGGCAATCAACTTACGTGCCGTCTCGGGGCTGAGCAGGCAGCAGAACGAACCCAAAGTTTCAGGGCGATCCCGGGTGACGGGGGGAATGAGGGACAGGCTCGGCGTTACGAGACTCGGTATCATCCTCGCACGCTGGATCCCGATCAGTCCGAACGGCCCTGGACGCTCAGCTCGGCTGCAGTTGGTCCGAGATACAGCCCCTGCGCCTCGATGTAGGCTTCGACGCCGCGGGGGACCATGTAACGGATGGTTCGGCGCTCGGCCAGGCGCTGCCGCAGGACCTTGGAAGCGATGCCGATCGATGGAATGGTCACGAACTGGAGGTCCTTGGTGCCAGGCCCGAAGCTCGGCACGATCGACGGATCCACTTTATCCATCCCGGGCCGGTTCACACGGACGATCGTGGCCAGGCGGGCAATTCCCGCGGGGTCGCGCCAGGTTGGGAGGTCGACGAGGCTGTCGGCGCCGATCAGGAAGAAGAGATCGTCGCCGGGCCGCTCGCGATGCACGGCTTCCAGCGTATCGACGCTGTAGTGCGGGCCGGGACGCCTGGCCTCGATATCGGAAACCTCGAAGGCCTGGTGGCCGGCGATCGCGATCCGGGCCATCTCGATGCGGTGAAAGACTGGCGTGCGGTCTCCCCGCTTGTGCGGGGGAGCACCGGCGACGACAAACCAGACCCGGTCGAGACGGCAGGCCTCGCGGCATTGCTCGGCCAAGATCAGGTGGCCAAGATGGATCGGGTCGAACGTGCCGCCGAAAAGACCCAGTCGCATGGCGTCGAAAACTCCCGCCCGATCCCTGCTATTCGCACCGCTGATCCGGCGACTGTCCACTTTCTTGTGGACAAGCGTGCAGAAATTGGGTGAACTGGCAAAGGAAGATGCCGCTCGCGGCAAAACGGCCTCGAACCAGTTCGCCTGGCGGCGGCGATCCTCGACGATAGGCCCGACACATGAGCCTTGTCAACCATGATCGATGGTGATACCCAGCGCGAAGAAACCGGTTCCGACGAAATTCAGACCGCCTGGTTCGGGCTCGAGGACGACTCCCAGCAGCCCGCCGATGGGTCCTTCGTCGGGGTCGTCGTCAACCGGCCGATCGAGCAGGTGCTGACGTATCGAGCTCCCTCGCGCCCAGGCCGGACCGTCTGTCCGGGGCAGCGTCTCCGTGTGCCGCTCGGGCGGGGCAACCGGCTGACGATCGGCTATTGCGTGAGCGTCGATGCGGCGCCGCCGGAGGGTCTCGATCCGCGCAAGCTGAAGGAAGTGGTCGAGGTCCTCGACCCCGTTCCGCTCATCGACGCGAAGATGCTCGAGCTGACGCGATGGATTGCCGAGTACTACGTTTGCTCGTGGGGTCAGGCTCTGGACGCAGCGGTACCGGCGGGAGTTCGCAACCAGGCCGGCACCCGGGTTGGAACCTTCCTGCTGGTTCCCGAGGAGATCCGCCAGGCGCTCAAGGAACAGACCCTGAAGCCGAAGCTCTCGGCCAAACAGGCCGCCGCGCTGGAGGTGTTGTGCCGGGCCGATGAGCCCCTCACGATCTCGGATGTTTGCCGCCGCGCCCGCTGCGCCAGCGCACCGGTGCTGGCCCTGCGCCGGCAAGGCCTGGTGCACTCGGTGCGCCGCCGGCTTGCCTTCGGCCGCGACGGCCGGACGCAGGAGCCGGACGCAGGGCCATCCGGCGCCCAACCAGGAACTGGTGCGGACGGTTCCGAGATCGACCGGCCGGGCCGGGCAGACGCTCCGACAACCCACCCGCGCCTTGTCTTGACGGGCGAGCAGGAGTCGGCGATGGCCGCCCTGACGCCCGTCTTGCAGGTCGAGGGCTTCGCTCCGATTCTGATCCACGGAGTCACGGGAAGCGGCAAGACCGAGATCTATCTCTCGGCGATCGAGCAGGTGGTGGCGCGAGGCCGCGAGGCGATCGTGCTGGTGCCGGAGATCAGCCTGACGCCACAGACCATTCGCCGGTTTCGCAGGCGGTTTGCCCGGGTCGCGGTGCTACATAGCCATCTGAGCGATGTCGAGCGGCACCGGCACTGGCAAAGCATCGCGGCGGGCGAAGTCGAAGTCGTGGTCGGCGTCCGGTCGGCGATCTTCGCGCCGGCGCGGCGACTGGGCCTGATCGTCATCGACGAGGAGCACGAGAGCACGTTCAAGCAGGAGACGGTGCCCCGGTACCACGCCCGCGACGTGGCGGTCAAGCGGGCACAGCTCGAGCGCGTGCCGGTGCTCCTGGGGTCGGCCACCCCTTCGCTGGAAAGCTGGCAAAACGCGGAGCGAGGGCGGTACACCCGGCTGGTGATGCCCAACCGGGTCGAAGGGCGGCCGATGCCGGCCGTCGATGTCATCGACCTGCGCCACGAGAAGCAGATGCTGGGCGGACTGAGCGAGACGCTGCGCCAGGCGATGCATCGGGCGCTCGACGAGCAAGGCCAGGTCATCCTGCTGCTGAACCGCCGGGGTTATCACACCTTCGTGGTCTGCCCGCGGTGCGGTTACGTGGTGAAGTGCCACTCGTGCGACGTCGCCGTCACGTACCACCGGGGCCGGCACATCCTGATTTGCCATACCTGCGATGCCGAGCGGCCCTGCCCACCCGCCTGCCCGGCCTGTGCCGCGCCCTGCCTGCACTACGGCGGCATCGGTACCGAGCGATTGGAACGCGAGGTCCAGGGGGCGTTTCCGAACTACGTCTCCCGCAGGATGGACTCCGACTCGATGCGCAGGCCCGGCAGTCACGAGGAGGTCCTGGCGGACTTCAAGGCCGGCAGGGTGCACATTCTGCTGGGCACCCAGATGATCGCCAAGGGACTCGATTTCCCCAACGTGACGCTCGTGGGGGTGGTCAACGCCGACACGGCGCTTCACCTGCCGGACTTTCGCGCCGCCGAGCGCACCTTCCAACTGGTAGCCCAGGTGGCCGGCCGCACGGGTCGCGGCGATCGGCCGGGTCGCGTGCTAGTGCAGACCTATTGCCCCGATCACCCGGCGATCCGCCACGCGGTGCTGCATGACTACGAAGGGTTCGTCCGCAGCGAGCTGCCCGAGCGCGCGAAGTTCGGCGTGCCGCCCTTTGGCCGGATGGTGCGGTTGATCGCCCGGGGGCCGGAGGAATCCGCCGTGTACGATTTCATGAAGAAACTGGCAGCCGGGCTCAGCCAGACCGCCCATGCCTCGGTTCGCATCCTCGGTCCGGCACCCGCGCCCATCATCAAGATCCGCAACCTGTACCGGTTTCACCTGCAAGCGCGCTGCCCGAGTGCCCGCCCGCTTCAGGCCCTGATGCGCGAGGTGTCCGGCCGATATCCACCCCCTCGGGGAATCGAACTGGCTGTCGATGTCGACCCTATCAGCATGTTGTAATGGATGGCAGGCCCCGTGGCATGACCCAGAAAAAAAAAGAAAAACTCAAGAAACGCGCAAAATCCCGTTTACAGACTCGGCGGATCGGTGTATTGTCCCGCCGTTCATTCACACCCTTGACTCGCGAAGACGGATCTCATGGTCGAGTTTCGATGGGCAGGCAGGGATGTCAGACAGCCTTTCAAACCATTGCCTCCCTTCATCCTCGGTCGTGTCATTCGTCGATAACGAGTCTGGTCAAAAAGACCGGTGAGGGAATCCGGTCGGGGATGTGATCCCTGTCTCTCGTGTCGTTCGTCCACCTCGCGACAAGATCTGGTCCGTGCCGGCGAGATGGCCCGGAGTGAAGCAGTCCAGGTGAGGACGTCACAGCTCGAGTCCAGACGAAGACATCGCGAAGTGAATGGATTGTTATGAAACAATCCCATCCTTTTCAGGAGGAAATGATGCACAGGATTCAAGGGTGGACTGGGCTGCGGGCCGCGGTCATCGCCCTGGGACTCGTCGCCTGGACTGCGACTGGTGCCACGGCCGCTCCAC
>Ga0074044_10001866_pt1 | contig 18651 bp, 17 predicted proteins | sample BogForMeECP23OM1_FD_94443 | JGI IMG/M metagenome (GOLD analysis project Ga0074044, IMG submission 94443) | Bog forest soil microbial communities from Calvert Island, British Columbia, Canada - Bog Forest MetaG ECP23OM1 | ecosystem: Environmental > Terrestrial > Soil > Wetlands ...
CCATGTCTTCGCGAAGACGCTCGCCGAGCACAATCGCAACGTCGCACGCCTGCGGCAGATGCAGGGCGGTGCTGAGGGGCAGAAGGCCGAATAGGAGCCGCTTCTAGTGCTTGCGCGGCAGCCGCGCGAGCCAGCGGTCGGTGAGCGCGGGCGGGAGTGCTGCGAGCAGCCACATCGCCGCATAGAGCGGGAAGGGAAAGGCGATGCGCGCCCTATTGCGCGCTAGGCCGCGCTTGATGATGGCCGCGGCGCGCTCGGCCTCCATCAGCAACGGCATGGGAAAATCATTGGCCTCCGTCATGCGGCTCTTGACGAAGCCCGGGCAGATCACCGAGACCGCGATGCCGAGCCCCTCAAGCTCGCCGCGCAGCGCCTCGCCATAGGCCTTGACCGCCGCCTTGCTCGCCGAGTAGGCGGCGGCACTCGGCAGGCCGCGCAAGCCGGCGAGCGAGCTCATGATCGCGATCTGCCCGCGCCGGCGCGTCGCCATAAGCGCAATGGCGGGCTCGACCGTGTTGACGACGCCCATGAGGTTGACGGCGAAGGTGCGCCGCACGCGCTCGGCGCGCTCGCCATCCTGGCCTGGGCCGAGCGAGACGCCGGCATTGGCGATCACGAGATCGAGGGGCTTGGCAGCGTCCTCTGCCCGCATCCATTCGGCCATGGCCGCCGCAGCGCCGACATCGAGCTGGCCTGTCGCCACCTCGGCACCCTTGGCGCGGCAGCGCGCGGCTGCCGTCTCGAGCCGCGCCGCGTCGCGGCCGGAGAGCGCCAGCCGCACGCCGGGGCCGGCATAAGCCTGGGCCAAGGCCGCGCCGAGGCCGCTGCTGCCCCCGGTGATCAGGATATGGCGCGGCATCTCTCGAGCGCTCCCAACAGCATCGTCAGTGCGGCCTTGTTGCGGGGTACCCCGCCAGATATAGTGGGCGCAATCAGGCCTGGTCCACAAGTTAAAGGGGCTGCGTGTCCATTTCCAGCATGACGGGCTACGCCCGTGCCGTCGGCCACGACGAGGCACTGAGCTGGACCTGGGAGGTCAAGAGCGTCAATGGCCGGACGCTCGACATCCGCTTTCGTCTGCCCTTAGGCATGGATCGGCTCGAGGTCTCCGCACGCGGCCTCGTGAACCGCTATGTGAAGCGCGGCTCGCTCACGGCCTCGCTGCAATTGAGCCGGGCGGGGGCGGGTGCCGCTTGGCGCGTCAACCGCGAGCTGATCGAGCGGTTCTTGGCGCTTCACGAGGACTATGCCGGACGGATCGCCCCTGGGCCTCTTCGCCTCGACACGCTTCTGACCGTGCGCGGCGTGGTCGAGCAGGTCGAGGAATCGGAAGGCGAGGAAGCGGCAGAGGAGCGCGGCGCCAAGATCATGGCGAGCTTCGAGACGGCGCTCGCGGCACTCGCCGCGGCGCGGGCGGCCGAGGGCGGCCAACTGGCAAAGTCGCTCGCGGCGCAGCTCGAGCAGATCGCGCGGCTGACCTCCGACGCCGAGGCGCTCGCGGCGCTGAGCCCGCCGGCGGTTGCCGCGCGCATCAAGGAGCAGGTGGCGACCCTGCTCGCCGCGGAGCCGCAGCTCTCCGAAGAGCGCCTCGCCCAGGAGGCGGCACTCATCGCCGCCAAGGCCGACGTGCGCGAGGAGCTCGACCGCCTGAAGGCCCATATCGTCGCCGCGCGCGAATTGCTCGCTTCGGCGGACCCGGTCGGCCGCCGCCTCGATTTCCTCTGCCAGGAGTTCAACCGCGAGGCCAACACGCTCTGCTCGAAGGCGGCGGACGTGGCGCTCACGCGGCTCGGGCTCGAGCTCAAGGCGGTCATCGAGCAATTGAGAGAGCAGGTCCAGAACATCGAATGAGCTGCCATGCCGGATCAGGAAATCAAGCGCCGAGGCCTCATGCTGGTGCTGTCCTCCCCCTCGGGTGCGGGCAAGACGACGATCTCGCGCAAGCTGCTCGCGTGCGAGCCGAACCTGAAGATGTCGGTCTCCGTGACCACGCGCCCGCGGCGGCGCGGCGAGGTCCAGGGTGTCGACTATCGCTTCGTCGAGGCGAACGACTTCGGTGAAATGGTGAACCGCGGCGAGCTCCTTGAGCACGCCAAGGTGTTCGGTCACTATTATGGCACGCCGAAGAAACCGGTGGAGGCGGCACTCGCGGCGGGAGGCGACGTGCTCTTCGACATCGACTGGCAGGGCACCCAGCAGCTCGCCCAGAGTGCCCGCAGCGATCTCGTAGCTGTGTTCATCCTGCCGCCGACGACCGCCGAGCTCGAGCGCCGGCTCAAGAGCCGTGCGCAGGACAGCGGCGAGGTGGTGGCCTCGCGCATGGCCAAGGCCGCCGACGAGATGAGCCACTGGCCCGAGTACGACTACATCGTGGTCAACGTCGAGGTCGAGGAGAGCGTCGCCAAGGTGCGAGCCATCCTCCTGGCCGAGCGGCTGCGGCGCGAGCGCCAGACCGGCCTCGTCGACTTCGTGAAGCGGCTGCGGCAAGGGCAATAGCGCCGGCGCGCGGCTCAGGCTCCTTCGCCCTTGAGCTCCCGGTACGCCCGTGCGAGCGCGCAGAACCCCGCGATGTCGATCTCCTCGGCGCGGGCGCTCGGCGCGATACCGGCTTGCTTGAGCAGGGTTGCCGTATCAACGCCCAAGGCCTTGAGACTGCTGCGCAGCATCTTGCGGCGCTGGCCGAAGGCGGCCGCGGTCACGGCCTCGAGCGCGCCGCGCTCGGCCTCGGCAAGCGGTGCCGCGCGGGCCTTGAGGCGCACCACCGTCGAGACGACCTTCGGCGGCGGGACGAAGGCTTCCTTCGCGATGTTGAACAGCAGCTCCACCTCCGCGCGCCACTGGGTGATGATGCTGAGCCGCCCATAGTCCTTGCCGCGCGGACGTGCGACGAGGCGCTCGGCCACTTCGCGCTGGAACATGAGGGTCAGGCTCTCGAACGCCTCGATGCGCTCCAGCCACCGCAAAAGCAGTGCCGTCGCGATGTTGTAGGGGAGGTTGGCGACGATGCGGCGCGGCGGGCTGCCAAGCCTGGCCGCATCGACTGCGAGCGCGTCGCCCTCGACGATCTCGAGACGGTCCGGGTAGGCCTCGACCAGCTCGGCAAGGGCGGCGACGGCACGCCCATCGCGCTCGATGGCGATGACTCGCCTGGCGCCGAGCTCGAGGAGGGCGCGCGTGAGCCCGCCGGGCCCCGGGCCGATCTCGATGGTGGTGCCCTCGCTAAGCGGTGCCGCCGCACGCGCGATGCGACGCGTGAGGTTGAGATCGAGGAGAAAATGCTGGCCGAGCGAGCGCCGCGCCTGCAAGCCGTGGCGCGCGATCACCTCGCGCAGCGGGGCAAGGCCGGGGTGCCGCTCAGGCAAGGACCCGCTTGGCGCCGACCGCGTTGCCGCGCAAGCGCAGCGCCGCGATCTCGCGGGCAAGCTTGAGCGCCGCGATCAAGCTCGCCGGGCTCGCCATACCCTTTCCGGCGATATCGAAGGCGGTGCCATGGTCGGGCGAGGTGCGCACGAAGGGGAGGCCTAGGGTCACGTTCACCCCGTGCTCGAAATCGATGGTCTTGAGCGGGATCAGCGCCTGATCGTGGTACATGCAGAGCACGGCGTCGTAGCGCGCACGCGCGCGCGGATGGAAGAGCGTATCGGCCGGCAGCGGCCCAAGCGTCTGGATCCCGGCCGCGCGCAGCTCTTCTACCGCAGGGGCGATTGTCTCGATCTCCTCGCGGCCGAGCCCGCCCGCCTCGCCCGCATGCGGATTGAGGCCCGCGACCGCAAGCGTAGGCTCGGCCACGCCGAAGCTCGTCGTGAGGGCCTCTGCGGCGACCTTGCCGCAGTGGACGATCGCATCCGCATCGAGCGATTGAAGCGCTTTGGCGAGCGGCAAATGGATGGTGACGGGAACGACGCGCAAGCCGGGTATTACGAGCATCATCACCGGCGCGGGAGCACCCTCGACGAGGGCGGCCAGGAACTCGGTGTGCCCCGGATAGCTGAAGCCGGCGTCATAGAGGCTTTTCTTGTGGATGGGGCTGGTGACCACGGCACTTGCGCGCCCCGCGAGCGCGAGAGCGACCGCCCGTCGGATCGACGCGATGACGGCGGGGCCGTTCGCGGGATCGGGCCTGCCCGCTCGCACGGCTCGCGGGAGCCGCTCGCAAAGCACGGGGAGCGCTCCCGCGAATAGGCTCGGCACCTCCTCGGGATCTTCGATCCTCTCGATCGCCGCGCGGAGCCCCAGGCCCCGTGCAAGCAGCGCGAGACGATCCGGATCGTCGATCACGAAGAAGGGCGGCAACGCCGCTTCCGTGCGCCCCAGCCAGGCCTTGAGCGCGAGCTCGCCGCCGATACCGGCCGGCTCGCCCATGGTGAGGGCCAACGGCGCCGCGGCCGAGGGCTTGCTCATGAGCGGAGGTCGATGAAGGCGGACGTGCGCATGTCGCGAAGGTAGCGCCGCGTGAGCAGGTCGAGCTTCTCCTGTCCGAGACGATTGCGCACGTCTTCAGCACTCGGCAGTCCGCCTTCGCTGGGGCCCTCGCGGGAGCAGATCATCATGACAAAGACGCCATTATTGAGCGTGATCGGTTCGCTCGCCTTGCCGACCGCGAGCTTGCTCGCGACCGCGCGTATCGCCGGCGCCAAATCGTTGATCGTAACGGTGTCGGGAACCACGGTCTTCGCGTCCGGAAGCTGCTTGCGCAACGCGGCGAAGTCGGGGCAGTTCGCGGCATTGTCCGACACCGTCTGGGCAAGCGAGCGGAGCGCCGTCAAGTCCTCGGGCTTGGCATTGGGCGGGCCGGGGATGAAGAGATGCTCGATCTTGAGCGTGCTGGTGTCCGCTGCCGCCGCCCCGCTCTGGCGCTTCTCGCGCAGCAGGATCAGATGAAAGCCCGCGACCGTGCGGATCGGTGCTGAGATATCGCCGACCTTGAGCTGGTCGACGGCTCTCTGGATTTCGGGCTCGAGCGCCCCTTCTTCCACCCACCCCAGGTCGCCGCCGACCGCGGCGGTGGCGCTCTGCGAAAATTGGCGGGCGACGGCGGTGAAGTTGGCGCCGCGTTTGATCTGCTCCGAAAGCCTCTCGGCGGTGTGCCGCACGTCCTCCTCCTGCTGCGGCGTGTCGACGGCGAGAAAGATTTCCTGGAGCCGGTACTCGGGCTTGTCCTTGCTCGCCTTGAGCCGGTCGAGATATTCCTGAATCTGGTCGTCGCCGATCTCGATCGACGGACGGATCTTCTGCGCGACGATCTTGCTCCAGGAGAGGCCCGCGCGGATCTGCGCGACGAGAGTCGACAGCGGGATTCCCGACTGCTTGAGGAAATTCGAGAACTGCGTGTCCGTCATGTCGTTTTGCTTGGCGATGCGCGCCATCGCCTGCTCGATCTCGGCGCTGTTGACCGTGATATTCAGGCGCTTCGCCTCCTGCACCTCCAGCGCCTCGTCGATCAGCGTGCGCAGAATCTGCGGGGCGAGGCGTGTGCGGATTTCGGGCGAATCCTCGAGCCCGGAGGAGACGATGGTGAGGCGGATGCGTCCGGCCAGGTCGAACATGGAAACGACCTGATCGTTCACCACCGCCGCGATGCGCTGCAGGTCCTGCTGGGCCTCCGCCGGGCCGCCGCAACAGACCGCCGCAAGTGTCAGGATGGCAAGAAATAACGCTTTCACGTCCGCTTAACTCGCAAAGGAGCGCACCCACGCGCGCCCACGGCCTTTATAGCCGACCCCGGGCGCGGGCGCAAACGGCGGCGCTCAGCCGAATGGGGCGAACTGAGACTTGGCATTCCGGCGCCGTCGTCCCGCAGGCATGCCGAATACTCGCGATCATGGTGTGCTGGTGCCGCCGAAGGCGATATCGCCCAGATCCTTGAAGATGACTGTGACGAGGAAGGTACTGCTCGGCGGGGTTTGGATGGTGTAGGTATAGTTGCGGGTCAGCGCGCCCGTGACGGTGAGGCACTCGTCCCTATAGGTGAGAGTCAAGCCGTAGTTGCGAAATTGACCGAAGACGAGATCGCGCAGGATATAAGCCGACACGGTCCAATGGTCGATGAAATTCGAGGTTACGTTCGGGCCGAATTGCTCGACCTTGGTCAGCCCTTCTCCGGGTACCTGCTGGGTGAGATCGATAAAGGTGAGCCCGCCACCCAGCGGGGGCGTTCCGCCGTTCAGGGTGATCTCGGAGCGTTGCGGCTTGAGATTGTTGTCCTGAAGCTCGAAGCGATAATCGAAGTTGAGGAACGTCATGGGCTTGATCTGGAGGCGCCCGACGACGTCCGAGAGGTTTTGCTCGAGTCCGGTGCCCCCGGTAAAGGCGTCCCGGTCCCTGTGCAGCTGATACATCTGTCCGAGAAAGAGCGAGGTACTGCCGCCCTTGTTGCCGTAGGCGCCGACGCTCACGCCGTAGACCGCGCGCTCGCCGCCGTCGACGCGGTCGACGCCCGGGAACGGATTGAAATTGAAGAGATTCTGCTCGTCGAACTCGAAGTCCGTGCTGTCCTCGTTCGGGATGCCGCGGTTGCGCCCCTGCGTGCCGGCGATGAGGGCGAAGTGCGGCTCGATCACTTCCTGTATGTCCCCGTCTGAGCGCGCCCAGGGATAGCGCCAGTCGAGCTTGGCCTGGGGCAGGAGCCGTGCTGCCGTGCGCGATCCGACCGCCACGGGCGCATTGGGGTCCAGGTTGCTGTTGGTGTCATAGCCGTCGCTTTGCAGGCTGAAGGCGAGCGAATACTTGTCGCCGATGCTGGACGTGTATGGCACTTCCCAGGCCGTGCGCTGCGAAATGCGTCGAGTGTAGACTCCGCTCGGGCGGAAGAGGTTCATCGCATTGGCATCGACGGTCCAGTACTGGCCGTAGTCGCCGGGCTCGCCGCGATAGTTGACCTGGTAGATGGGGGCGACGATCGGAAGATCCCGCAGATTGACCTGCAGGCGCGTGTCCTGGAAGGTGTAGGCGTTGAGCGCGTTGTAGCTCATGCCGTAATAGCCCTCGAGGAAGGCGTTCGAGGTCAGCGTGGTCGGTTGGTTGTAGATGATCTTGTAGCGGCTGAGATAGTAAATGTCGGTCTCACGCTCCGCGGCGAACCCGGTGCGCCAATCTTCATTGATATTCAAGGTGCCCGTGCCCTTGAAGTTTCCGCGCAGCTGGGTGCCCGGCTTGGGCGTGCCGAGCTCGTTGAAGGCCTCCGCGTCGGTCAAGCTGCCCTGGAGGTCGATCTGCGCGTTGCCCCAGCGTTCGCGATACTGGCCGTTCATGACCGGATTTGTCTTCGTCATCAAGACGGGGTCGATGGTCAGGTCCTTGTCGTCGTCGATCGCCCAAAAGTAGGGCAATTTGACGAGATAGCCGAGATAGGTGTTGTCGCCGTAGGTCGCGGGAAGGAAGCCGCTGCGGCGCTTCACCGTCGGGTCCGGATAGGAGAAATAGGGCGTATAGGCGACCGGGATACCCCACATTTCCAGGACGGCATCCTCGTCGACGATGTCGTGCGTGTCTTCGTAGTGGATGATGCGCGCCGCCTTGATCTGCCAGAGGGGCGGCCGCTCGGGGTCGTCCTTGCAAAGATTGCAGGGCGAGAAGACGCCGTTCACCATCTCGGTAAGGACGCCTCCCTCGCGCCGGGCGCCGGCGGCGGCGAAGCGCGATTTATCCGTCATCAGAAGGCGGAAGTTCTGGGCCACGCCCTCCTTCAGTCCCTGCGTGAGCTCGAAGTAGTTGGCGAAGATCACCTCGCCGTTCGGCTCGAGCAGGCTGACGTTGCCGGACGCGGTCACCACGTCGGTATGCTGGTTGTAGGTGACCGTGTCCGCGAGGAGGACGCGATCGCTTTGCGAAATCTCGACATGGCCGCTTGCGACGATGAGCCCGAGCTGGTCATCGTAGGATACGCGATCGGCGGAGAGCAACGCCGGCGTCGTCGCCGGCGGTCTTTGCTCGACCGCCCGCGCGGGCCGTTCCAGGGCGGCGACGAGCGGAAAGGCGAGGGCGGCAAGGAGGAACCAGCGCACGGCCCGCCTATCCGTCCTCGAGATGGAACAGCATGGCGAGGCCGAACAGCATGCTGGCCCCCGCAGGGCTCCAGGCCGCGAGAAAGATGGGAATTGACGCGGTCAGACCAAGTGCGAACACAACGTCGGAGATGAAGTAGACGAAGAAGCCCGTGAACACGCCGAGCGCGATGATGATCACGGTGCCGCCGCGCCGTTGGTGGCGCAAGGAGAACGTCGCCGCGATCAGCACCATGGCACAGAGGAGCAGCGGGTCCGAGAGAAGGGAGTTCCAGTAGAGCCGGTGTCTCAGCGCCGAGAAGCCCGCGTGCTGCAGGAGCTCGATGAACTGCGGCAGTTCCCAGAAGGAGATGGATTCGGGCGATGCGAAGCTGTCCTGAATCTGCTCGATCGTGAGGTTGGTCTTCAGCCGGTAATCCTTGGCGAACTCGGCAGCATGGTCCGGCGTCGTGATCCAGGCATTGTGGATGTCCCAGTATCCGCTATCGAGCTTCGCCGTCTCCGCATCGATGCGGCCGGCGAAGCGGTCGCTGTCCTTGAACATGAAGATGATGACGTCGCTCAGCTCGAAGTCCCTGGGAGAGACTTGGAGCGCATGCACCACCGATTCGTTCCCGCCGTCCACCTGGCGCAGCCACAACCCCGTCTCGGAGACCGCAAGCAGGTTCGTCTTGCCCTTGAGGTACTTGTTCTCGAGCTCCTCGAAATGGAACAGCATCGCCGCCGCAACCGGATTGAGCATGGTGATCTTGACGACGCCGATGGCAAAGGCGAGAAACACGGCGGGTGCCGTGAACTGCCAGACCGAGACACCGATCGCGCGCACCACGACGAGCTCCTGGCTGCGCGTCAGCCGCCAGAAGGTGAGCATGCCGCCGAAAAGGATGGCGAAGGGAACGACCTGCTCGGCCAGGTGCGGCAGCTTGAAGAAGGACATGCTCAACACGATCGCGAAAGGGGTTCCCTCCTTCGACTGCGAGCGGCGCAGCATTTCGACTACGTCGAAGAGGAAGGCGACGCTGAGGAATGCCAGCAGGATGCTGGCGAACGAAATCAGGAACTGGCGCGCGATGTAGATGAAGAGGGTGGGCGAGGTGCGCATCTCGGGGTCGGCCTCCGTGCTCAGGGCGCTCCGAGGGCGCCGAGCGCTGCTGCCCGGTGCTGCAGCGGCGCGCTGAGGGGCCGCGCTGCGGGTGCCGATGCGGAGCATCCCGCGACGAGCGGCTGGGCGAAAGCCGCGCACTGGACGCGCGACGGCTTGGCCTCTCTGTGCTCCCTCGGAATGTCGCAATCGCGGCTCTTCATCCGCGGTGTTATAGCCCGTTCTCCCGTCCTTTGGATAGAGCGAGGTGCGACGCGGTCGTCAATCGGCGGTTCCGCCCGGGATGAATTCTCCGCCCTCCGTCCTGCGGAAGACGCGGCCATGGCGGGCAAAGGCCGCGCGCAACGGGAAGGTGGTCGCGAATGCGACCGCCGCACCCGCGATGAGATCGCTCGGGTAATGCTCGCCGACCGCGATGCGCGAGAGGAGGACGAGCGCTGCCAAGGCCGCGAGAGCCTTCCTCAAGCGCGGCGCCAGCATGCCGAGCGCCAATGCCACGGTCGTAACGGTGTTGGCATGACCTGAGGGGAACGATTGCAGCTTTGCCTTAAGCCCAAGCGGATGCCAGCCGAAATCCCCCTCGCGCAGCAAGAGCGCGGGCCGCGCCCGGCCGAACAGGATCTTGAGAAGGTCGGTCAAGAGACCGGAGCCGGCGATCGCGACGAAGAGGAACAGCGCCGCCCAGAGGAGCCAATTGAGCCGCGCCGCCCGCGCGGGATCGGCACTGCGGCTGCTCGCGACATGAAGCACCGGGATGGCGATCGCCAGCGGCACGAGATACCAGGCCGAATCGCCGAGTGCGGTGAGCCTCTCGCAGAATGCCACGACCGCGGGTGCCAGCGCGCTCGCCCAATAAGCGCTCGGGCGGTCGAGATAGGCGACCGAGAGTGCCGCGAGGAGGGCGGCGGCGAGGCCGGCCGCGAGCCAGCGCATGCAGGGCGCAATCCGCCCCGAGGTTCTCATGAGCGCCCCGCAGGGCCGGGCGCGCCGAAAAGCGTCAAGGCGACGGAGCGGCCGCGCGCGATGTTGATGCCGTCGATCTTGGCGAGAGGCTCGGCCGCTTTGCCCGCGCGCGCGAGGCGCACGCTGAACGCCTTGAGATCGGGCTCATTGACGAGCGCCAAGGCGCAGGCGTCGCCGAGGAGCGCCTCCGCTGCCGCCGTGCCGTCGCCGAAGCGGGTACGGCTGCCCAGCAAAAAGACGAGGCTTGGCTCGCTGAAGCCTGCGGAGGTCACGACCGCTTGCGCACAGGGCTTGGCGCGCGCGACGGCCTGAGCGACGCGGGTGCTGATCCAGAGCCGATCGAGCTGCGGCATGACCCGGTCATAGCTCGTGCCATAGAGAACGACGCAGGCGGCGATCACGCTGACGAGCGCCTGCCGCTTTCGCCCGGCACGGTAGCCGCGAAAGGCGGCGTGGATCAGCAGCAAGGCGGCAACGCCCAGGAGGAGGGCAAGCACGTCCGTGCGATGCTCGAGGATGGCCGGGAGGAGCGGCAGCGCGGCACAGAGCGCCAGCGTCACGAGGAGCCAGGCGATGATTAACCCCCATTCGAGCATGCGTCCGCTTCGCGTCGCCGGGTGCGCGTAGGGCTCGAGAGCGGCGCGCGCGGCGAGACATGCGACGGCAGGAAAGAGGGGGAGCGTATAGTGCGGCAGCTTGGTCGGCACAAGCTCGAAGACGAGCCAGCTCGGCACGAGCCAGGCCAGGCAGAAGCGCACTACCCCTTCGCCGCGATGGCGCCACACCCAGGGCACCGCGAGGCCCGCGAGCAGCGAGAAGGGCCAGAAGGTGCCAAGGAAGGTGACGAGGAAGAAGCCCGGCGGCGCGCCATGGGCCTCCTGGACGCTCGCGACTTTGCCGATCAGATCGTGGCCGACCGATTCCGAGAGGAAGGCGCCTTTGGTCTCGAGCATGATGGCAATGCCCCAGGGCAGCACGACGAGGACGCTGAGTGCCGCATAGGGCCAGGGCTTGAGCGCCAAGAGCCAGCGCCAGCGGTGCTCCGCGAGCGAGAGTGCCGCCGCGGTGAAACCGCAAACCATCAGGATGACCGGACCCTTGATCAGGATGCCGAGGCCGATCGAGAGCCAGAACAGGATCGGCCAGGCGTGGTGCAGGGCAGTTTTGTGCTCGCGCGCGAGATATGCGTTGGCAAGCGCGAGCTGTGCCGCGCAAATGGAGGCGAGTTGGACCGCATCGGTCTTGGCGAGCCGCGCCTCGACGCCGAGGAGGAGGCTCGTCGCCATCATGACCGCGGCCGTCAAGCCGACGGCGGCGCCGAAGAGCCGCGCGCCCAAGGCCGCCGTCAGCAACACGGCAAGCGTGGCGCCGAGCATGGAGGGCAGGCGATATGGCCATATGGCGGATTCGGCGGCATCCGAGAAGATCGCAACACTCGCCGATTGAAGCCAGTAGATGCCGACGGGCTTCTTGAGGCGCGCCTCGTTCTGGAAACGAATGTTGACGAAGTCGCCGCTCTCGAGCATCTGGCGCGAGGCCTGGGCGAAGCGCGGCTCGTCGCGGTCGAGCGGCGGCACTGCGGCCAATCCCGGCAGGAAGACTGCGAGGCAAAGCCCGAGAAGCAATAGGCAGTCGCGCACGCGCATCACCGGGTGGCGTCCCCCTCCGCCGGCCAGAGCCCGAGCCGGTCGAGCCAGCGGCGCTCGATCAAGAGCTCATGCAGCAGCCAGGCCAAGGCGACCATGAGCACGCCGGCGAAGTAGACGTCGGAGAGGAAATGCCCGCCTTGCGCGATGCGCAGAAGGCCGAAGGCGCTGCCGAGCGTCAAGCCGGCCGCAATCCCGAGGCGTCGGCGCCGCGGGGTTAAGGCGGCGAAGCCGAAGGCGACAAAGGCGAAGCCGAGCGAGGCCTCGCCGGAGACGAAGGAGCAATTGCGCGAGCATTCGTCGGCGACGATCAGGGGCGGAGTGTAGTGCTTGTCGCCACCGAACTCGACGATTTGGGACGGCCGCGCGCGGCCCCATTCCTCCTTGAGGACTCCGTTCACGATGAGCGCTGGCCCAAGCAGGAAGACGGCCATGAGATAGACGACGGCGGCGCGCCCGAGACCGAAGAGCGGCCGGCCCAGAATGACGCGCCAGAGGAGGGCGAAGAGAAGAAAAATTCCGACGCCGAAGGCGGAACCGCGCGTGCTCAGGCGCAAGGTCGCGGCGAGCGGGCTATGCCAGGCGGGAAAGCCCCGCCCCGGCTCGTAGAAGAGGGCCGAGAACCCCTTGTCGATCCCGCCCCACACCGTGAGCGCCGCAGCCACGCCGATGACGAGGAGAAGAAGAGGCGGCTTCAGGGCGGCGCTGGTTAGGGATCGGCACAAATCGCACGCACTCGCCTTGGCGGGATCGACGGACACAGAAGCGCGTCATAGCAAGCCGCGCCCGCGCACTCAAGGGCCGCGAAAATGCTGCGAAATCAAAAGGATTGCTCGTGAGGCAATCTTGGCTATGATGGGCGGCCTTTGCGGCCGGCAACAACAAAGGGGAGCGGCGCGTGATCTTTCGTCGTCCGATCGCCATATGCGGTGTCGCGGCATGTCTTGCCGTCGGCGCGGGTGCCAGGCCCGCGTACGCCGATGACGTTGTCAACGCCATCGCGATCGCGAGTGGGGTGCTCGTGATCGAGTCGCTGTTCGTGGATACGCCCACGGAGAACGAGTCCGACTTCGTCTCCATCGAAGGCGGGCGCTTCGATGCGGTGCGCCAGGTCAAGCAGTCGGAGGAGCTCGGCCTGGAATACCGCTCCGGCTATTTCCTCTGGAAGGTGAAGCCCTTCGTCGGCGGCGGGCTGACCACGAACGAGAGCTTTTACGGCTACGCGGGAATCCGCCTCGATACTTATTGGGGCCGGCACTTCATGATCACGCCGAGCTTCGCGGTGGTGGGATACGATGCAGGAAACGGCAAGAACCTCGGCCACCCGCCGATCCTGGGCCGCTCCGGCTTCGACTTCCAGTATCGCTTCGATGACGACATGCGCTTAGGCGTCGCCTTCCACCATATGTCGAACGGCAAGGTGCTCGGCCAGACCGTCAACCCGGGAACCGAGCTCGTCGGCCTGACCTTCTCGGTCCCCGTCAAGGTGCTGATGGGCAATTCTCAATAAGGATCGCTCCATCCCGCCCAGGGGCGATGCTCGCTCTGAGAGCGCGCTTCACTTTGTCGTGCGTTGCGCTAAAGTCGTGGGGTGCTACGGCTGCGCCGCAAGCCCGCTTGCTGCGGCTCTCGCTCGCGGGCGACCTCCGTCTCAAATGATATTTGCGAGGCCTTCATGGACATCCAATTCGGCGAGCGCAAGCTGCCCAAGAAGGGCGCGGTGGTGGTGGGCGTGCTTGCGGAGGGCAAGCTGACGCCGAGTGCCGCCGAGCTCGACAAGTTGACGGGAGGGGCGCTCGCGCGCGCGCTCGCGAGCGGCAAGTTCAAGGGCAGGAAGGACCAGCTCGCGGAGCTGATCGCGCCCGCGGGCTTGGCGCTCTCCCGCGTGGTGATGGCCGGGCTCGGCGAGGCCAGGAAGCTCGATGCGGCGGTCGCGGAGGCCGTGGGCGGACGCATCCAGGCGCACCTTGCGGGCAGCGGGGAGACCGAGGCCGCGGTCCTCGTCGACAAGATCAAGGGCGCCAAGCTCGCCCCCCACGATATTGCCGCCAACCTCGCCTTCGGCGCCCGGCTGCGCTCCTATCGTTTCGACAAATATCTCACCAAGGAGAAGCCGGAGGACAAGCCGAGCCTGAAGACGCTCAACCTCGCCGTGCCGGCCGCCGCCAGGGCGCGCAAGGCCTTCGAGCCGCTCGCGCGCATCGCAGACGGCGTATTCTTCACGCGCGATCTCGTCTCCGAGCCGGCCAATGTCATCTATCCGGAGAGCCTCGCGGCGGCGGCGAAGACCCTTGCCAAGCTGGGGGTCGAGGTCGAGGTGCTCGACGAGAAGGCGATGGCCAAGCTCGGCATGGGCGCCTTGCTCGGCGTGGGTCAGGGCAGCGCCCGGCCGCCGCGCCTCCTGATCATGCAGTGGAAGGGCGCTGCCCGCGGCAAGGACGCGCGGCCGCTTGCCTTCGTCGGCAAGGGCGTCACCTTCGACACCGGCGGCATCTCGCTCAAGCCCGCCGCAAACATGGAGGACATGAAGTGGGACATGGGTGGTGCGGGCGTCGTGATCGGGCTCATGCAGGCGCTCGCCGGCCGCAAGGCGCGGGTCAATGCGGTCGGCGTCGCCGGCCTCGTCGAGAACATGCCCTCGGGCACGGCCCAGCGTCCCGGCGACATCGTCAAGTCGCTCTCCGGCCAGACCATCGAGGTGATCAATACCGACGCGGAAGGCCGGCTCGTGCTGGCGGATGCGTTGTGGTACACCGAGCAGCGTTTCAAGCCGCGCTTCATGATCGACCTGGCGACGCTCACCGGCGCCGTCATCATCGCGCTCGGCCACGAACATGCCGGCCTCTTCTCGAACAACGACGAGCTCGCCCGGCGCCTCGCCAGGGCGGGCAAGGTGGTGGGAGAGCCGCTTTGGCGACTGCCCATGAGCGAGGAGTACGACAAGGCGCTCAAATCCGACGCCGCCGACATGAAAAACGTGGGCAATCGAGCGGCCGGCAGCATCACGGCCGCGCAGTTCCTTCAGCGCTTCGTCAAGGAGGTGCCGTGGGCGCACCTCGACATCGCGGGCGTCACTTGGTCGTCGAAGGACAAGCCCACGGTGCCCAAGGGCGGCACGGCCTTCGGCGTGCGTCTCCTCGAGCGCCTCGTCGCGGACTATTACGAGGGCCGCTGAACGCCCGTGCCGGAGGGGCGAAGCACTCAGACTGAGGCCGGGAGTCGCGTGCCGTGAGCGAGATCTGGTTCTATCACCTGCAGCGGCAGACCCTCGAGGCGGCGCTGCCGGCACTGCTCGAGAAGGCGCTCGCGGTTGGCAAGCGTGCGGTCGTGATGCTCGGCTCCGAGGAGCGCGTCGAGGCCATCGACAATCTGCTCTGGACCTACGACGACCGCAGCTTCCTGCCGCACGGCAGCGCGCGCGACGGCTTTGCCTCGGAGCAGCCCGTTTGGCTCACGCAAGCGGACGAGAACCCGAACGGAGCGCAGATCCTGGTGCTGGCGGACGGCGCGCGCTCGTCGCATGTGGGCGAGTTCGAGCGCTGCCTCGAGCTCCTCGATGGCAACGATCCTGCTGCCGTGGGCGCGGCCCGCCTGCGCTGGAAGGCCTATAAGGAGGCCGGCCACGAGGTCGCCTACTGGCAACAGGACGCACGCGGCAAGTGGGAGCGCAAGGCATAAGGGGTAAGTCCCGGGGCGGGCGGGCGACGCGGCGCACGATCGAACTCGAATCACGACGGCCGATGCGGTAGTTTCGAGCCGCGATGCCGCCCCGGCCGCCGTGCCGCCAAGCGGGCGCAAGCTCAAGTCTCCAGCGGAACCAAGCGATGGCAAAGCTGCTCGACAAGACGGACGGGGTTTTCTTTGCTCGCTGGTTGCGCAATCCCCGCAGCACGGCATCGATCGTGCCGAGCGGGGCGGCGCTTGCCAGGCTCATGGCGCGTCAGATCGATCCCCGCCGGCTCGGGATCGTGGTCGAGCTCGGTGCCGGGACCGGCGCCATCACCGTGGCGTTGCTGGGGACGGGCCTGGCCCCCGAGCGGCTCATCGTGATCGAGCGCGATGGGGTGCTGCATCGCCTGCTGCAAGAGCGCTTTCCGAACCTGCTGGTCCTCCGCGATGATGCCGCCAACCTGCGCGCGCGCCTGGCCGAGCGCGGCATCGACCGTGTCGCCGCCGTGGTCTCGAGCCTGCCCTTCCTCGCCATGGGGGAGCGCCAGCAACGGGCCGTGCTGGCCGAGGCGCATGCGCTCCTCGACGACACGGGCGCCTTCATCCAATACACCTACGGGCCGAAATCGCCGGTGCGGCGCGAAATGCTCGAGCAATGGGGCTGGACGGCGACGCGGGTGGGAACGGCTTGGCTCAACGTGCCGCCCGCGGTCGTGTGGCGCTTCACCAAGCGCCTCCAAGGCGCAGTGCCGCAGTAGCGGGAAAGGGCCGTTACGGAAGCGCACCCGCTTCCTCGAAGGCGGCTTGCGCCGCGAGCCAGGCCTCCTCGGCCTCGGCAAGGTCCGCTTTCACCTCGCCGTGCTTGATCTGCAGCCTCATGAGCTCGGCGGTCGGGCCGGCATAGACCGCGGGATCGGCGAGCTTCGCTTCGAGCCGCGTTTTCTCGGCGGCAAGTTTTGCGAGGCGCTTCTCGGCCGCCTCGACCGCGCGCTTGAGGTGAGCGGCCGCGGCGCGCGCCTCGGCGGCGGCGCGGCGGAGCTCCTTCTTGCTGGAGCGCATGCTCCTTGCCTCGCCATCCTTTTTGCGCACGGCCGGCTCGGGTTGCCGGCGCCGCTCCTCGAGAAGGAGGGCGCGATAATCCTCGAGATCGCCTTCGTAGACGCCGACCGTGCCGTCCTTGACGAGCCACAGGCGCTCGGCCGAGAGCTCGATCAGGTGCGGATCGTGGCTTACCAGCACGACGGCACCCTCATACGCGTTGAGCGCCTCGACGAGGGCCTCGCGCGCGTCGATGTCGAGATGGTTGGTCGGCTCGTCGAGCAACATGAGGTGCGGCGCGTTGCGGCTCATGAGCGCAAAGAGGAGGCGCGCCTTCTCGCCGCCCGAGAGCTCGGCCGCCTTCACCTCGGCGCGCGTTTGCGAAAAGCCGAAGCGCGCGAGCTGCGCGCGCACCCGGGCCTCGTCCGCCTTGGGCATGAGCCGTACCATGTGATCGTAGACCGTTGCGCGCGCGTCAAGCTCGTCCGCTTGGTGCTGCGCGAAATAGCCGACCCTGAGCTTGGCAGAGGCACGGCGGGCGCCGCTCGTGGGCTTGAGCCGACCGGCAAGCAGCTTGACGAGGGTCGATTTGCCGTTGCCGTTGGCGCCCAGGAGGGCGATGCGGTCGTCGCTGTCGATGCTGAGCGAGAGGTGCTGGAGCACGGGTCTCTCGGGCTCGTAGCCGACTGCTACGTCATCGAGCACGATAAGCGGGGGAGCAAGCGGCTCGGGGCTCGGGAAATCGAAGCTCGGCACCTCCTCCTCGGCCACGGCCGCGATGGGTTCCATGCGCTGGAGCGCTTTCAGGCGGCTTTGCGCCTGGCGCGCCTTGGTGGCCTTGGCGCGGAAGCGGTCGACGAAGGCCTGGATGCGCCTGCGCTCCGCCATCTGGCGCTGCAGAAGCGCCTGCTGATGCGCGAGCCGCTCGCGCCGCGTCCGCTCGAAGCGGTCGTAGCCGCCGCTATAGAGCACGAGCTTGCCGGCATCGACATGGAGGATGCGGCGCGCCACCTTGTTGAGGAGCTCGCGGTCGTGGCTCACCACGATCAGCGTATGCGGATAGCTCGCGAGATACGCCTCGAGCCAGAGCGTAGCCTCCAGATCGAGGTGGTTGGTCGGCTCGTCGAGGAGCAGAAGGTCGGGTGCGGCAAAGAGAACCGCGGCCAGCGCCACCCGCATGCGCCAGCCGCCCGAGAAGTCCGAAAGGGGCCGCCCTTGTGCTGTCTCGTCGAAGCCGAGGCCCGCGAGGATGCGCTGCGCGCGCGGCGCTGCACGGTGGGCCTCGATGTCGGCGAGGCGATGGTGGATGTCGGCGATGCGCTGGGGGTCGGTCGCGCGCTCCGCCTCGGCGAGGAGCGCCGAGCGCTCCCTATCCGCCCTGAGGACGAAATCGACGAGGCTCAGCGAGAGTGCTGGCACCTCCTGGGCGAGCATGCCCAAACGCAGGCCCGCCGAGAGCTTGACCTCGCCGCCGTCGGGCTCGAGCTCGCCCGCGATCAGGCGGAGCAATGTCGTCTTGCCGGCACCGTTGCGTCCGACCAGGCCGACCCGCGCGCCTTGGGGAATGAGGACGCTCGCGCGCTCGAACAGCGTGCGGCCGCCTACTCTATAGGTGAGTTCGCTCAACTGCAGCATGGCGCAATCCTCAGGGCCGCGTGATACAGCGGTTGCCCTTGGCGCTCAAGGCGTCTATAAGCGCGGCGCGGAATCGCAAACCGGGAATTCGGCTGCAGGGATGAGGGCCCAGATGGCATTGGAGCGCACGCTTTCGATCATCAAGCCCGACGCTACGCGACGGAACCTCACCGGCAAGATCAACGCCCGCCTCGAGGAGGCGGGGCTGAGGATCGTGGCCCAGAAGCGCCTTCGCTTGAGCCTCGAGCAAGCGCAGAACTTCTATGCCGTGCACAAGGGGCGGCCCTTCTTCGAAAGCCTCTCCGCCTTCATGAGCTCGGGGCCGGTGGTGGTGCAGATCCTCGAAGGCGAGAACGCGGTGGCGCGGAACCGGGAGGTGATGGGGGCGACCAATCCGGCCGATGCGGCAGCCGGCACCATCCGCAAGGACTTCGCGGAATCGATCGAGGCCAACTCGGTGCACGGCTCGGATGCGCCCTCGACCGCGCGCGCCGAGATCGCCTTCTTCTTCAGCGCGCTCGAGATCGTGGGATGAGGGGCAGCGGAAGGCAAGTGTCCTGGTTCTGAAATTCACGACATCAGGAAAACACTTGTC
>Ga0074044_10001867_pt1 | contig 18641 bp, 16 predicted proteins | sample BogForMeECP23OM1_FD_94443 | JGI IMG/M metagenome (GOLD analysis project Ga0074044, IMG submission 94443) | Bog forest soil microbial communities from Calvert Island, British Columbia, Canada - Bog Forest MetaG ECP23OM1 | ecosystem: Environmental > Terrestrial > Soil > Wetlands ...
CAACTGGGTGGCGGTGAGTTTCGGCGCCAGGCGCTGCCAGATGGCGATGGCGAGGTTCTCGGTGGTCGCGGTATCGGTGAAAAATAAGGGCACTTCCTTGTTCAGGAAGCGATGGTCGAGCGCGTCGAGCACTTCCCTGCTCATGACATCCTTCAATTGCTTCAGGTTGACGACGAAGCCCGACTTGGGATCGACGGCTCCCTTCACCGTGACTTCTAGCGTGTAGTTGTGTCCGTGGCCATTGGGATTATTGCACTTGCCGAAGACGCGTTGGTTCTCTTCCGCAGTGAATTCCGGGTTGTGATAGTAATGCGATGCGGAGAATTCGGCTTTGCGTGTGAGATAGACCATAGGAGCAGCTCTTAGCACTTAGCTTTTAGCCTTCAATCCTTGACTCTCAATCCTCGAAATTGGTTTTGGGACTTGCATTGCGGTAGATGTGCCTCTACTGGGTGCGCCTGTGGCGTAGGTACGGCCCTTCCACGATACTTGTCCACCCGCGTGGGCCTTCTTTGAGCGTTGCAGCAGATAGGCGAACATGGGCAGACCGAAAGCGATCGCGAGCAAGTTGTTTACGGTTGAGAAATGCGCGGCTCGAATTCGACGATAGATCAACAGCCATAAGGCTGCGCCGAAGATCCAGACGAAGTGCCGGCTGGTTACGCCGGAACCAGCGATGGCGAGTGCGGACCATGCAGCGAACCATAGGGTCAAACTCTGGAAGGCGAGAAATTCGGGTCGAGGAAACAAGAGCGCCAGATTCTTCGTCCAACCATCGCGAAGCTGCGCCCAGTTGCGGTACATACGCGTGCGCACGGCGTCTTCGCCATAACGGAAGTACACGCGCTGGCCGGCATTGCGAAATAGACGGGCCAGCGCCACGTCTTCGAGGATTTCCGTGGCTACCGCGCCGTGCCCGCCTACGGCGTCGTAGGCGGCGCGGCGGACTAGAATGTACTGACCGTTAGCGGCTACGATTTCGACACTCTGCTCGCGTACTTTGTGGGGCGGATACTGTTTTGCCAATTCCGCAAAAATTACGGGCATCACGGCCCGCTCGGCGAAGGTAACAACCACCTGCTCGGGCGAGTAGGACAACAAATCGGCCCGCTGATTCTTGGCTTCCACCAATGCCCGCGCCAGCGATCCGGGCAGATGCACGGTGTCCGCGTCAGTGAACAGGAGCCATTGCGAGCGAGCTTCTTTGGCGCCGGCTATCAAGGCATTGTTCTTCCCTGTCCAGCCCTGGCGCAGCGGGTCCGGGGAAAGCACCCGCACTCCGGCAAAGCTCTCGGCAATCGAGCGGGTGCGGTCGGTGGAGGCGTCGTCGACCACGATGATCTCGAAAGTCACACCGCTTGGGGCGGTCAAGGACTGCAGACAATCGCTCAGGCTGGCCTCTTCATTCCGCGCCGGAATGATAATCGAGACCTCGGGGATCGAGGACGCGGGCGGCGGAGTTGCAAGTGAACTATTCATCTAAATTATTGATCTGAACTATTCGTCTGAACTAGCCATCGGTTTTTCGCTATTATAGCGGGGTGAGACGAACGCTTCTTGCCGCGCTTCTACCAGATCGACATTCAGCCCCTAAAGGGGTATCTGATCTCGAAGGACTTACGGCATCGCTAAAGCGCTGCCCTGATACGATGCCGAGACATTCCGCAGCTTATCTAGCTATTGGATTGCTGGCTGCGCTGATCGGATGCTACAGCGGGAGCCATCCCGCGCGCATTGGTTCGAATGCGCCGGACTTCACCTTGCAGGATTCGGACCACAAAGTCACGCTCAGCCAGTTTCGGGGACAGGTGGTGGTGCTGAACTTCTGGGCGACGTGGTGTCCGCCGTGTATCGAAGAGACGCCATCGCTGGTGCGGATGCAAGCGCACCTTAAGGATAAGGGCGTGGTGGTGCTTGCGGTCAGTATTGACGCTGATGACGCGGCTTACCACAAGTTCCTCAAGGACTACAGCGTCAACATGGTCACAGTACGGGATGAGGCGCGGAAGGCGGCTTCGCTCTACGGCACGTTTGGCTGGCCGGAAACCTACGTGATCGATCGGAACGGAGTCATTCGCCGCAAGTTTATCGGGCCCGTGGATTGGACGAGTCCGGAAGTTACGGATTACCTGAGCAAGTTGTAAAGAGCAGGTGTTAGGTCTTAGGTCTCAGGAAAAGCAAAACCTGATAACGTCGATAGGGGTTTCCTGAGACCTAAGATCTAAGACCTAACACCTGAAACTGGACGTTTGCTATGAGGCGACTGGGGAAATGGTTGCTGATTGGGGTGGTCGTGCTGGCGGGGGTGCTGGCGATTGGCGTCACTTTGACCATCGGGTGGCGGCCTTTTATCGGGCCGAAAGTCCGCCCGCTCACTAGCCGCACCTTTGAACGCACGCCACAACGACTGGAGCGAGGACGATATATCGCGACGGCTTTGAGTGGCTGCGTGTATTGCCATTCCCAGCATGATTGGACCGTTCCGGGGACGCTCATCGTACCGGGCTCGGAGGGGGCCGGGGAAGTTCTGCCGTACGGTGATCTCCCAGGACGCATTGTCGCGCCCAACCTTACGCCGGATCCGGAAACCGGGGCCGGCAAGTGGACAGACGACCAACTTGCGCGCTCCATTCGCGAGGGGGTCGGACACGACGGGCGAGCACTATTTCCCATTATGCCCTACCCGCATTTCCGGGAAATGTCGGATGAGGATGTGGCGTCAGTCGTGGTTTATTTGCGATCGCTGCCCGCGGTGCGGCACGAACTGCCGAAAACAGAGATCATCTTTCCGGTAAAGTACCTGATCCGCAGCGTCCCGGAACCCGTGACCTCGCCCGTCGGCGAAGATTCGGACCGATCCGATCTGGTCAAGCGTGGAGCGCGTCTGGTCAATCTGGCGGCTTGTGGCGACTGTCACACTCCGCAGGTGCATGGCGAGAGCCTGCCTGGCATGGAGTTTGCAGGCGGCGCGGTTCTTTCGGGTCCGTGGGGGAATGTTGCGAGCACTAACCTCACGCCGGATCCGACCGGAATTCCGTATTACAACGAGGCGCTTTTTCTGCAAGTCATGCATAGCGGATACGTCAAAGCGCGTCCCCTGAGTTCGACCATGCCGGTTATGGTTTATACGAACCTCACCGACAGTGACTTGAAAGCGATGTTTGCCTACTTGCGCACGCTGAAGCCGGTGAAGCATAGGGTGGATAATTCTGAACCGCCTACAGAGTGCAAGTTGTGCCGGCAGAAACACGGGGCGGGAGCGGAAAACTAACTACAGCTTGGTATTGCGCAAGCGCAGAGAGTTTGTAATTACCGAGACCGAACTAAAGCTCATGGCGGCCGCGGCTAGGATCGGGCTTAGCAGCAATCCGAATACGGGATACAGCACGCCTGCCGCTATCGGGACTCCTATTGAGTTGTAGAGAAACGCGAAGAACAGGTTCTGGCGGATGTTGCGCATGGTTGCCTGGCTCAGCTTGCGGGCGCGCAGGATGCCTTCAAGATCTCCTTTAAGCAGGGTGATGCCGGCACTTTCCATGGCGATGTCGGTTCCCGTCCCCATGGCAATTCCGATTTGCGCTTGGGCCAGCGCGGGCGCGTCGTTGATGCCGTCACCTGCCATCGCTACCACTCGGCCTTCGTTCTGGAGGCTCTTTACGATCGCGGCTTTTTGCCCGGGGAGAACCTCAGCGCGAAAATCATCGATGCCTAATTTGCTGGCGATCTCCTGTGCTGTGGTCGCGTTGTCGCCCGTAAGCATGACGATACGGATTCCCTGGGCCTTGAGTCCGCGCAAGGCGTCGGCTGCGGTTGGCTTGAGCGGATCGGCAATTGCAATGTTTCCCGCGTATTGACCGTCGACGGCAACATAGACCTGGGTCGCGCCCGGCGCCGTCAGCACCGAAACCGCGGTCTTGCGGCCCGAGCCGAAAACGCCGAGGTCCGTCATAAACGCACAATTCCCTGCCGCGACTCTCATGTCTTCAACGAAACCTTTGACGCCCTTACCCGGCAGATACTCAAATCCGGAGACCTCTGAGAGTTTAAGATTCTGCTGGCACGCTAACTCCATGATGGCGGCTGCTAACGGATGTTCGCTGGCGCGCTCCACGCTGGCTGCCAGGCGAACGACCTCGGGACTGCTGTAGGCCACTACTTTCGGCTTTCCTTCGGTCAGCGTTCCGGTCTTGTCGAAGACGATGGTATCCACCTTCTCGAGCGTTTCAAGAGCTTCGGCATTCTTGATGAGGACGCCGGCATGCGCGCCGCGCCCGGTGCCTACCATGATCGCCATGGGCGTTGCCAGGCCCAGTGCACAAGGGCAGGCGATGATTAGCACGGCCAGGGCGTTCACGATGGCGTGGGCGAAACGCGGCTCTGGTCCAAAGCTCACCCACGCCATGAATGTCACGACTGCAATCGCAATTACCGCCGGAACGAACCAGCCGGCGACTTTGTCCGCCAAGCGTTGGATGGGCGCGCGGGTGCGCTGCGCCTGGCTGACCATTTGCACGATCTGCGCCAGCATGGTCTCACTGCCGACGCGCTCAGCCCGCATCACGAGACTTCCGTTGCCGTTCACGGTTGCGCCGATCACACGCGAGGCTGTTGATTTCTCCACCGGGATGGATTCTCCGGTGATCATGGACTCGTCGACTGCGCTCGATCCGTCCAGTACAACGCCATCTACGGGAATTTTTTCTCCCGGACGGACGCGGAGGCGATCTCCGGGCTTCACTTGTTCGAGCGGGATGTCGCGCTCAGAACCGTCTTCACTCATTAGGCGCGCCATCTTCGGGCTGAGATCGAGCAGCGCGCGGATGGCGCTTGACGTTCGGCTGCGGGCGCGTAGTTCCAGCACCTGACCGAGCAATACGAGGGTGACGATCGCCGCCGCCGCTTCAAAGTAGACGTCCGGGCGGTCGCCCATGATGCGGAACGACGCGGGGAAGATCTGCGGAAACAAGGTTGCTACCACGCTGTAGAGATAGGCGACGCCAGTGCCCATCGCAATCAGCGTGAACATGTTTGTGCTGCGGTTCACCACCGACGCCCATCCGCGCTGGAAGAACGGCGCGCCGCCCCAGAGTACGACTGGGGTCGAGAGCAGCAGTTCGAGCCATGGCTGCCATGCTACCGGCACGCCATTCACGGATAGATTCCAAAACTCCTTGGGCCACAACATGCTGCCCATGGCAATTGCCAGCAATGGCGCGGTCAGCAGCAGGCTGATCCAGAAGCGCCGTGTCATATCGCGCAATTCGGGATTGTCTTCTTCGACCGTTACCGTGCGCGGCTCCAGCGCCATGCCGCAGATCGGACAACTTCCCGGTCCTGGTCGCACGACTTCCGGATGCATGGGGCAGGTGTACTCCGTCTTGGTCGCAGGCTGCGTTGGCGACTCGGGGTCGAGCGCCATTCCACACTTGGGGCAGGGGCCGGGTCCGATCTGCCGCACCTCCGGGCACATTGGACAGACGTAGGCTCGCGGAGCGTTTGCAGCCGCGGCAGGCTTGCATAGCGTCGGCATGACCAAGGTCAGACCAGCGAGCGACACCAGACCCGACCCCATTGGCTTGGTCGCGGATGACAGAATGTTCTCGGGATTCGCCTGGAACTTTGCGAGGCAACCGGCGGAACAAAAAAAATACGCCTTGCCGTTGTGCAGGGTCTTGTAGTGTGCGGTGGCCGGATTCACATCCATCCCGCAGACGGGGTCTTTGGCTTTGGCTGGGAACGATGCGGGGTTCGGGAGGTTGACGGCGTCGCGGTGGTCCATGGTTCAGGTGCCAGAAGTCTATATCGAAAATCCAGAGTTTGTTGCGGCCGCCGGAACTCGTCTCAAGATCGATTCTCCGTGCGTGATCTCTTGCCCTCAGGGGCTAAAGCCCGCATTTTTCTCGGCCCTGAGCGGCACGACTAAAGTCGTGCCCTTCCCAAAACCATTTGCGAGACGAGTCCTACTTGCCAGATCGCGCTTGGCGGAATCCAGCCCTTATTAGATACTCAAAGAGTGATCCTCGAACCTATTCTTTGGGAGAAATGATAATGACCTACCTTGAAGCCGCCTACCGCTACCAGACTCCGCCCGGAGAAGCTGCGTTGCGGGCCATTGACAGTGTCCGTGAAGTCTATGGCATTCAGCGCATCAAGTTCGATGAAAAAGAGCGGACGGTGCGGGTGCTGTTCGACGCTTCCCGAATGAACAGCGACACGGTGGCCAAGTTGCTGCGCCAGTCCGGTATCGACGTGCAGTGCCAACTGGTTCTAGCCTGAGAGTTCTGGAGAGGTGAGACGGGATCAGACTGCACTCCGCCCCTTTCCCTGCTAATCCTCAGCTTGCAGGAGGACTCTCGGGGGAGGGCCGGGAAGCGGGGCGGAGTGCGCTCTGGTCCGACTAACGGAGCATGTGCAAAGGGGCATTCGGAAAGACCTCTGGCCGAAGTAATTTCCAAGATGCCCCGTTGCGCGCCACTTCGTCTGATCTGATAAGAAGCATGTGGTGTGCCATTGCTAAGGCCTTGCCAATGCGCATGGTTAGAACGCTGGGGCGGGTAGGTTTTGCGCTGGGCCGGAAACTTTTACTCTAAACTACAAGTCTGCTGTGTTGGCGAGGCCACGATTTCCACAGCGCCGGATTTAGACCGGAGCGGACGCGTAAGCGCACTGGGCTCAGGTTTTTCGGAGAGCTTGCCCGGCGATCGGGGTTGGGCGAAACGATTCGGTTCCGTTATAATTCGAAGACGCAATTCCGCCACGATGCGCCCGTAGCTCAATTGGATAGAGTGCTTGGCTACGAACCAAGAGGTTGGGAGTTCGATTCTCTCCGGGCGCACCACTCTACCTGCCATGATCCAATTCATCTCCAGATCCCTCGCGCCGCTCGGGATTTCGCCAGCGGGCTCCCGCTTCGCTCACGCCCGCAAAACGGCTCAAGTTCGATTCTCTCCGGGCGCACCACTCTACCTACCGACCTGATCTGAGTTCGTCCGCAGCCCGAATTGTCTTCCCAATGTGAAATCCGAGGCTGTGACACTCAGGAAACTGTCACAGCAGCCACAGCGCAACGTCCGGCGCGGTTTTAGACTCCCTGGCGAGTCCAGAAGGAGTCACGATGCGTCGAACAATGGCGGTTCTGTTTATCGTTTTGTTGCAAGTCCCCGAACTGACCGCACGAACCAACAGCAACTGGGAGAACGTCAAGAAATTGAAGTCCGGTACGGACGTGGAAATTTTGCTTTGGACCGGCGACAACCTTCGTGGAAAGATTGATCACGCAAGCGAGACGGGACTGCATCTCAGCATGGCTTACAGCAGCCGCTCCCAAGCCGGCCGCCTGCGCGAACTCGACCGCGTCAGCATCCGGAGGATTATTCGCATCCGCCAGCCCCACCTGCCGGATCCCACGCGCTGGATGCTTACCGGCGCCGTGGCCGGAGGCGCAATTGGGCTGACGGCAGGAACAATCACAGACCTGAAGTACGGCAACAATTACCACTGGTTCGAAGGCGGTCTTGGCGGAGCGGGCCTGGGCTTCCTAGCTTCGTGCATGGCCCTCGCAGCAGTCGGAAGCGTCGACGTCGCCAGGGGCTTTCGTCGCGGTAAAGTTGTGTACGAGGACAAGATGAATCATCCGCCAATCGATGAAGGCTTTCCGAACCTCACCCAAGAACAATTGATGAGATAACTCAAGGTTTTGCAGCAAGACCTCGGCGCATCGCTTGGCCTGCTTCCCTACTCCGAAGCAGCTTTTTTGATCAGATTCGCTTGGCTGGCCACGCACACCCACTGGCCTTTGGAGGAGATCCAGGTATCGGTGAAGCGGCCGTGGTGTTCGAATGGCTTTCCTTTGTTGGTCCCCTTGTAGTGATAAGCGCCAGTCACCACGGCTACGCCGGGATAGAAGTAGACTTCGACTCCGTCATTCACCAGCAGGCTGGTCTGCAGGTCCGGATCCTTGTTGCTGGCGATGAACTTGGCCTTGTTCATCACCGTGCCATCCCAGTCGGTGTAGACAAAGGTGTCGGCGGCCAAGCGGGTCAGCGCCTCTCCATCGCGATGAATCAGGGACTGGTTCCAGGCGTTTTCAAATGCGATCAGTTTACTTGTCTCGGCGGCCGCGTCCTGCGGTAAGGATTGTGCACTGGCTAATAGAGCGGACACCAGTACGAACACTGCGGCTAATCGCCGTCGGATCATTGGTCTCTCCTGAGCAAGTTCAGCCCTGCTTCAACTTCAGTTTGCCCTTATTTTCCTCGATGAAAGTCTTAAGATCGGGAGCAGCCTCGAGCAGCCGGGTCCACTGTTCGTAGTAGAGCGTCACCGGAAAGCGGCCCAACCCGTACACGCTGACGCCGCCCTTTTCACTGACGCGGAACTCCAGGGCTCCGCTTCTCTTTTTCCCTTCCACTTGCTTTTCCAGATCGGCAAGGCGAGCTTTCAATTCTTCGTAACTTGGTTCGGTCATGAATACACCTCGAATGTCTTTTTATTATAGGGCGGCAAGCGTAAGGAGGCAGGGAGCTTTGGCGGAGGCAGGCCTTCGCAGCCTGGATCAAACCTGCTACGGGAGCTTCCCTTTAGGTGAAAAACTCTGCACAGTCGGCTTTGCTGGGGCGGTCCTCCCGGCTATCTCATGCTGTCGCAAGCTCTTACGGCCTTTTCCTGGTTCCGGGGATGGAAGCGCAAGTGCTAAAATCACTACAACAACGAATTCCCCACTGGAGAAGACAGAATGGCGAAATTGAAGAAGAATGCACTGCTTGAGAGCGTACCCATGCTGGTGCTGCTGGGGTTGCTCGCCGGCGCCGTGGGGGGTTTGGGAATCGGCGTGATCCAGATGAGGGCCGCGTCGTCAGCAGCCAGCACTAGCAAGTAAATCCTGAGTTCAACCCAGGATCACCCAACATCAAGCGCATCTCGATCTGGAACCCACGCCCGAGAATGCGGCCTCTTTCCATTTTCCATGTCCGATTAAACTTCTTTGCTCAATTCTCGTGAGTAATCCGGGTTAGGTTTATCCTGCACGATCTCTGTACATAGCTCCGTCATTCTTCGCCCGAAAAATCTATGGGCCGAAACCAGTGATCCTGGTCACAGAAAGCGGAAGTCGCATAGCAGAACATTGAGACTGCAGCGCCGTGCGTTCAGAAAGCGCCGAGGGTTTCGTGTGCGCTGCGCCTCTCCGCTGCGTGGAGATGCGAGGAGTACGCGGTGCGTCTTAAGCCGACAAGGTGGCGCTGGCTTTCGCAGATTATCTTCTTCTCGCTATTCCTGTTCCTTTTGCTGCGCACGGAGTTCCGCGGATCGCTGCACGCCGGCGGAAGCGACGTCCGGCTTCCCTACCCGGTGCAGTTGTTTTTCCAATTCGATCCGTTGGTAGCGCTGTCGAATGCGCTCGCCAGCCGCGCCCTGTACCACGGCTTGTTGTGGAGTCTGGTCATTTTGATTCCGACGATGTTGCTTGGGCGATTCTTCTGCGGATGGATTTGCCCTCTGGGCTCCATCCACCACTTCTTCAGCAGCCTGCGATCCGAGCGCAAACGCGGAAAGCAATTGATTGAATCGAACCGGTACAAGCGTTGGCAGACGACGAAGTACTATCTCTTGGCTGCGGCCTTGATGGCTGCCGTATTGGGCACAGGCGTTGTCGGATGGCTCGATCCTTTCTCGCTGCTGGTGCGCTCACTCGGCCTCTCCATTTTGCCTGCAACGGACTATGCCCTGAACGCCGGGCTGCACGCTATGGAACACAGCAGGTTTGCGGCGGTGCAGATGGTGGGCAGCGGGTTGCATTTCATTCTCGGACGGCTGTTGCTCGGTTTCAAACAGCCATATTTTCGGCAAGGGATTTGGCTCGGCATCATCTTCATATTTCTTGTGGCGCTGAATTTTCGCGTGACCCGGTTCTGGTGCCGGGCACTTTGCCCGCTGGGCGCGCTACTCGGGATCGTATCGCGTTGGTCGATTCTTGGGCTGGTCAAGAGCACGGAGAGCTGCGAGGACTGCAATCGGTGCCTGCTTCGCTGCCAGGGCGGCGATGATCCGATCGGCGGAGTCGCGTGGCGCCAGCCGGAGTGTCATCTCTGTTTGAACTGCGTTGATGAGTGTCCGGAGCATGGTCTGCAGTTCAAGTTCTTTCCCGCGCAAAAGACAATCGGCACGAACCTGCAGAGACGCAAGGTGCTCACGGGATTGGCAGCAGGGGCGGCCATGGTTCCACTGTTGCGCAGCACGCCCGGATTCGCCGTTGAACGCCAGGAGCGGTTGCTGCGTCCTCCGGGGGCGCTGGACGAAGAGTACTTTTTGGCGCGCTGCATACGTTGCGGCGAGTGCATGAAGGTCTGCCCCAACAACGCGCTGCATCCCGCGCTGACCGAAGCAGGGTTGGAAGGTCTGTGGACGCCGGTCATGGTGCCGCGGATTGGTTATTGCGAGTCGAGTTGCGTGCTGTGCTCCGAGGTTTGTCCTACCGGCGCAATCTTGGAAATCACGCCGAAAGAAAAGGGCTGGGAGGCGCGGGTCGCCGGCGACGCAAAGCCTATCAGTCTGGGGACAGCGTTCCTGGATCGCGGGCGATGTTTGCCTTGGGCCATGGCAACACCGTGCATTGTCTGCGAGGAGTGGTGTCCGACATCGCCCAAGGCCATCTATCTGCAACCCGCCGCAGTCGCCGATGCGGAGGGCCATCTGCAAGCGGTAAAACAGCCCTTGATTGATCCTCATCGCTGCGTGGGTTGTGGAGCGTGCGAATATGCCTGCCCGGTTCAGGATCGGCCGGCAGTTTACGTGACCAGCGTGGGCGAGAGCCGGTCGCGCACCAACCAGATACTTCTGAACCGGGAGAAGCCGAGGTGAAAATCCGCGGAGTGCTGCTGGTCATGCTTGGTGTCGCAATGCTTCTGGACGCCGGTTGCAAACGTCAAGCGGGAACCGGGGAATCATTTTTCCCTGCGTCCAATCAGGTTGCGGGCTGGGCGACAACTGGAGAGATACGGACTTTCGAGGCTGCCGACCTGTGGAAGTACATTGACGGCGACGCGGAGCGGTACTTAAAGGCTGGGGTGCGGAGAGTGTCTACGGCTGACTACAAGTTCCAGAACAAGATCGACGCGACAGTGGACATCTACAACATGGGGAACGCGGAGGGCGCAGATACGATTTTCAGAGCGGAGCCGACGGTCGATGGGAAGTCGATTCAACTGGGAGACGCCGCGCGCTTACACAACCAGAGTCTGGTGTTCCGCAAGGGGCGTTTCCTGGTGCGAATTGTTGCCTTTGAGGAATCGGCGGAAACCGAGCAGGCGCTTTTGCAACTCGGACACGGTGTCGAGCTGCGGCTTGCCCGGTGACGATCGCCAAGAGTGTCGTACGTCACTGAAGAGTCTCTGGGATTGCGGTATAGGTAGTTTGACTATGAACTCAAGACGCGGAGCCAATCGGCGGGATTTTCTTAAGCAGTGCCTTACGGGAGCTGCGGTTCTCGGCGCCAGCGGCCGGATGGGACTGCTCGCGGCAGCGGAAGAAGGCGCGGCGCTCGCGAAATCGAAGGTGGTAATCGCGCACGATCCCATGCTGCGTGGGACGGGCACGACGGTGGATTCGCGCCGGATGCTGAGTCTTCTGGATCGCGCGATGCAGGCTCTTTTCGACCGCGATAATCCGATCGAGAGCTGGAAAAAGCTGGTCCGGCCGGGCGATACGGTGGGACTAAAAGTGAATGCACTGGGAGGACGCGGGCTCTCCAGCAATGTTCAGCTTGTCGAAGCTATCTGCGAGCGCTTGCAGGAGACTGGAATCAAGGCCAGCGATATCGTGGTCTGGGACCGCGACAGCGACGAAATGGAACACGTTGGATTCCATGTGGCGACGGGCGGAAACCGTGTGCAATGCTTCGGCACTGATCGTGTCGATTACGAGCAGGAGTTGGCCATGTATGGCAGCGTGGGCAGCCGGTTGTCAAAGATTCTGACGCAACGCTGCAAAGTGCTGATCAATGTCCCGGTGCTGAAAGACCATGACGGCGCGGGCGTTACCATCGCTCTGAAGAACATGTATGGCGTCATTCACAATCCGAACAAGTACCACCCCAATGGCTGCAATCCGTATATCGCGGACTTGAACATGATGCGGGAAATCAGGTCGAAGATGCGATTGACCATCTGCGATGCGACCACGGCCTGCTTCGAAGGTGGACCGGGATACAAGCCGGAATACAGTTGGAAGGACAATGCCCTGCTGGTTTCGCAGGATCCCGTCGCGCTCGACTACACGGGCTGGCAAGTCATCGAACGCAAACGAGCCGAAAAGGGATTGAAGACGCTGGAAGGCGATAAACGAACGCCAAACTACATCACGACCGCCGCCGATGCCCAGCATCGGCTGGGCACGAATGATCCCCGGAGAATCGCGGTTGTTGAGGTGTAGTACCGAGTAGCGCCGGCATCTTGCCGGCAGTCCCGAGGGCGTCTCGCCCTCGGCGCGGCGGGCGAGGACGCCCGCCGGACAGCCGCCGGGACGGCGGCGCTACTCTCAGTGATGGAGGTGCAATATGTCGCGTGAGCTTGATCGCCGGGCGTTCTTGCAGTGCGCGCTGGCGTCGGGAGCAGCTTTCGGCGTCTGCGAGCTTGCCCAGTTCCCTGTCGCTATCCCGGCGTGGGCTGGTCCGCAGAAGCAAGACGATTCGCAATTCACTGTCGAAGCAAAGTTCTACGAGAAGCTTCCCAACAACAAGAAGATCAAGTGCAAGCTGTGTCCGCGCGAATGCACGGTGGGAGACCGGGAACGCGGCTATTGTGGCGTGCGGGAGAATCGCGGAGGAATCTACTACACGCTGGTGCACTCGCGGGTGTGCGCCGCGCACATTGATCCCATCGAGAAGAAGCCGCTGTTCCACTACCTGCCGGGGACGCTTGCTTTCTCCGTGGCCACGGCCGGGTGTAACGTCAACTGCAAATTTTGCCAGAACTGGGATATTTCGCAGGTGCGTCCGGAGCAGGTTCCTGCCGAATACACGCCTCCGAAATTACTTGCTGAACTGGCCAAACAGCGCGACTGCCCGACGATTGCATATACCTACAGCGAGCCTGTGATTTTCAGCGAGTACCTGATGGAGGCGGCCGATGCCGGGCACGAAGCCGGCATCCGCAGCGTGGTCGTATCGAATGGCTACATGCAAGAGGAATCGCTGAAGGCGGCGTACGGAAAGATGGATGCGGTCAAGATCGATGTGAAAGCATTCTCTGAGTCTTACTACAAGGATGTAGTCGTGGGTGAGTTGAAGCCGGTGTTGGCCTCGCTGGTCACCTTGCGGAAGATGAACAAATGGACCGAGATCGTGTACCTGGTGGTGCCGGGGATGAACGACAGCGATACCGAATTCCGCGGCTTGGCAAGCTGGGTCAAGACTGACCTGGGCGTGGATGTGCCGATCCATTTCACGCAATTTCATCCGGAATATCTGTTGAAGAACCTGCCCATAACCCCGGTGCCCACGCTGGAGCGTGCCAAGGCGATTGCCGACGCCGAGGGGCTACACTACGTGTATATCGGCAATGTGCCGGGACATCCTGCGCAAAATACTTATTGCCCGAAGTGCCGCCACATGCTGGTGGAACGCGTAGGATTGACAGCGACGCAGATACTGATCCGCAAGGGCAATTGCCCGATCTGCGGGCAGCCGATCCCTGGCGTTTGGCACGCATGACAGCGCGAGAGGAGTTTTCGCATATGAACATCAAGATGCGCCTCAAAGTATATGGGCTGGTCGCTCTGCTCATCGCGATCCTGGCGACTGCGGCGGTGTGGCACGTCCGGGCTGCCGATCCGCCTAGCGTGAGACAAGCCGCCGTTGCCGGTGGCTTTTACCCGGCCGACCCGAGGGCACTTTCGGCGATGATTGATGACATGCTGGCGCATGCCGCTTCGTCTCAGCCGCCGATCAGCGACCCGATCCTGGCGGTGGTTGCGCCTCACGCCGGTTATCAGTTCTCCGGCCCCGTCGCTGCCTACACCTACGCGGCGCTGAAGGGGCGCAAGTTTTCGCGCGTGGTCGTGATTGCACCGTCGCATTTCGAGGCCTTTGATTTCACTTCAGTGTTCGATGGCGATGCTTACGCGACGCCGTTGGGGACAGTCCCGGTAGACAAGGCGTTTGCAAAACAGCTGGCTGGTATGAGCCCGACCATGCGACTTTCCAGCCAGGGACACACTCCCACCCAGGCGGGCGCTGAACATGCGCTGGAGGTGGAGTTGCCGTGGCTGCAGCGAGTGCTGGGTGATTTCGAACTTGTGCCCGTCATCATGGGAGACCAGAGTTACGAAAGCAGCCGCGCGCTGGGAGTGGCTCTGGCGAAGCTGATCCAGGGCAATGATAAAGATACGTTGATCTTGGCCAGTTCCGATCTGTCGCACTATCACCCCTACGACGACGCAGTGAAGATCGACCACAAAACGCTGAATGCGCTGCAGGCTTGGGACTACTTCAGCATGTCGCGGAACTTCGAGGCGAGGATTTGGGAAGCCTGCGGCGGCGCACCCATTGTAGCCGCCATGATTGCTGCCGAGCGCATGGGAGCAAACCAAGCCGTGGTGCTCAAGTACGCGAATTCAGGCGACACGACTGGCGATCACTCACGCGTGGTCGGATACAGCGCGGACGTCTTCTTGAAGGCTCCGACCGGGAAAGCAGCGGAACCGCAATTCTCGCTGACTGGCCATGAGAAAAGCGAACTGCTCGCTCTGGCTCGGAAGTCGGTGGAATACGCGGTGCAGGAGAGAAAACCGTATGAACCAACCGCGAGCGCGAGTGAAGTGTTGAATGAAGAGCGCGGTGCGTTCGTGACCCTTCGCAAATCGGGAGAACTACGCGGGTGCATCGGCTATACCTCGGCGGCTAAACCGCTCTACATGACGGTGCGGGACACGGCTACGCTGGCTGCCCTGCGCGATACGCGATTCCCGCAGGTATCGGCCTCAGAGTTGCCGCAAATTGATTATGAAGTTTCCGTGCTGTCGCCACTTCGGCGCGTACTGGACGTTCGGCAGATCAAGGTTGGCCAGCACGGCTTGCTGATGAAAAACGGCGCGCACGAGGGACTTTTGCTGCCGCAGGTGCCGGTGGACGAAAAATGGGGTCGACTGACGTTTCTGGAAGAAACCTGCGCCAAAGCGGGCATGAACTCCGGTTGCTGGAAGGATGAGAACACCGACATCTTCATGTTTACCGCGGTGGTATTCGGCGAAAAGAGGCCGCAAGAGCTTACGCCCGAGGCAGCCTCGCCTCCAGGCTTACCCGCGCGGCCAGGAGCGACGGCGCCAGGCTTACCGCCGCACTGAGCCATGCAGTTTTCCAGAATCCAAACACCGGGATGAGGTAACTGCTCAACAAAAGCGCGCCCGCGCATCCACCCAGCAGATCGATGGCATATAGTGCGCCCAACTGTGACCGACTGCTGCGGGCATCGCTATGAAGGTAGATTTCCGTGGCGATGGGAAATTGATAGCCTCCGAGGATTCCGCAGAGGGCAGCTAACGCAGGAAAGACAAACTGCGCGGCCAGCCATGTTGCCGCCGTCCCTGAAACCTTTGACAGCAGGCTGACCACAAATATCAGCGCGGGACCAGAAAGGGCGAGCAGGAACTGGGTGTTTGTCATGGTGCGGTAGGGTGGACTATCGCTGGAACTCATGCGACGGATGCCCAGCCAACATCCCACGGCAATTCCTGCCATGCACATGGCGATGAGGATTGCGAGTTGCTGGTAAACGTAGCCGTAGACGGATTGGAATGCCAGCAGCAGGAAGATCTGCAAAGCCATCACGGTAAATCCGGTTGCAGCCATGCAGTATGCGGCGGCAGAGTGGGCGCGTTTCTCGCGATTGGGCACAAGCGTCAGAAGAACTGCCACAAACCACGTGATAACAAGGACAGCATCTATGACGCGGGTGAAAGAGATATGCGCGGCGATCTGAAACCAGCGGGAATAGCCTAACTTGAACTGCCTACTCCATAGCACAACATCGAAGTAATAGGCGATCGGCTCGAAATCGCGATTGACGGGCGTCGAGGACAGCGGCCGCAGTTGCTCCCGAATCTGTTCCATACGATCGGGCATCATGCGGAAGGGGATGAAGTATTCCCGGACGTACTGCGTCTTTAGGTTCCGCTCCTGCAATCTTCTAATCAGCGTCTGGGGATTGTCGGTCAGAATATCGGGTCGCGCCGCAGCGAAGAAGTGGATGGTTTCACCGGGGACGGCGACAACGTAGGGAAAGACTTCCCCTAGGGTGTGGTGAATACAGCGCAGGAATTCCGCGAGGTCAGGGCTGACGTAATCCTCTGACGAGCGCAGTTGCAAGGCGAGCAGTCCGCCGGACGCGAGATGATCGCGAGCGGAGCGAAAGAACTCGGCCGTGTAGAAGCGGTTCAACTGCGCGGTCTGCGGATCGGGCACATTCAGAATGATTACGTCAAATATGTCCGCCGCCTTGAGATAGTTCCTAAGAAAGTACCGGCCATCGGCGTAGTGCACGTGCACGCGAGGGTCGGCGACTACGGGAGCGGACTGCGCGGGAAAGAACTGCCGCGCCATGTCGATGAGCGCGGGGTCCAGTTCAACATAGTCGATGCGCTCGACGGTGGTATGCTTCAGCGCCTGGGCGATACTGCCGTTCACGCCGCCGCCGATCATTAGGACACGCCTCGGCGCCGGGTGCTCCAGCAATGCGTAGTGAACCGCCTCTTCGGCAGCGTTCTCGTCGGGCGCGTTGGCCAGGATCACGCCGTTGTCATAAAGGCTGCGGATATTGCCGGTCTCAATAACTGCGAGGTTGCCGTAAATCGAGTTGCGCGATCCTACCAGGTGGAATCCACGCCACAGGCGCGCTTGCGCGGACCTGTCCAACGACGGTGCGACATATATGAAAAGAGGAATCGCGAAAAGCGCCGCCCCGGCGGCCACGGCCGCAAGCTGCTTGCGGCTCATCGGGAACATCAAGGCGGCTGCCATACACAGGTTCAGGAGGACGACGACGATTGCGATCTGAAAGCTGCCAAGAAAGCGCAGCATCACAATACTGGCCAGAATCCCTCCGAAGGCGGAACCGGCGGCCTCCAGCAAGTACGCCGAGCTGGTGGCAACTCGAGCGGAGATTCCGCACTCCTGTTCGTACATTTGGGTGGCAACCACAAAAAGCGACCCTGCGATCAGGCAAAACAGGCTGAGACATGCGAGGGAGGTGAGCAGCATCGGCACCGGACCAACCAGCTCGCCGGGCACGGTCTGAAAAAAGGATCTGGAGGCGCGCAATGCCCAGATCGTCGGCAGCAGGCTGACGCCGAGTAGGCATTCGAGCGCGGCGACCGGCCAGCGAGCGTGTTTTCCGCCTAAAACAAAACGGCTACCCAGGCCGCTGCCGACGGCGGTCCAGAAGAGCCAGGTGGCCAGCATGATTCCAAGCGAAATCTCATTGCCGTTGAAGACGACGATGAGCTCTCGCATGAGAACGATCTGGCCGATGACGGCGCTGAACCCTATGAGCGTCAGAGCCGCTTTTGCGGCAGACGTCGGTTGCTTCGCACACGGCATCGTGACGGATGGCATAGATACCGGCACCAGAACGAGATTAGAATTCAGTTGTCGGGCAAAAGCAAAGAGGCAAAACAATATGCCGCCGACCGAAGGCACAATACTCAACCGCCGTGAAGCGCTAATCAAATTGCTCCGCGTGGGCGGAGTCGCTGCCGGAGCCGCGGGCCTCGGATTCTGGCTTAGCAAACACAGCGAACGGCCCGAGCACGCGCTGGCAATGAACGCAAGGCGCAGCCACACGGTGGCGGCTGACGCGGCTTGGCCCGAGATGGCGGTCATCCAGGGAGATGATCCCGAACAACTGGCGCGGACTGCCATTGAAGAACTGGGAGGCATTCGTCGCTTCGTCTCTCGCACCGACGTCGTGCTGGTGAAGCCGAACATCGGCTGGGACCGCACTCCGGAGCAGGCGGCTAACACTAATCCGAAAATCGTCGCTGAGATTGTGCGGCAGTGCTGGAATGCAGGAGCGAAGCGGGTCATTGTGACTGACGTGAGCTGTAATGACCCGCGCCGGTGTTTTCAGAGGTCGGGCATTGCCGAGGCAGCGCAGAGTGTCGGCGCCGAAGTAATCCTGCCCGAACCCTCGAGATTCAAAGATGTCGACCTACAGGGAGAGATTCTGCGGGAGTGGCCGGTTTTCGATCCCTTCCTGAATGCCGACAAGATTATCAACGTTCCGATCGCCAAACACCACAGCCTGACCGGCACGACTCTGGGGATGAAGAACTGGTACGGCATCCTGGGTGGACCACGCCATCAGTTGCACCAGAAGATCCACGAAAGTCTGGTGGACCTGGCTGATTTTATTCGTCCGACTCTTACCATCATCGATTGCTATCGCGTGCTCATACGGAATGGCCCCATCGGAGGCAATCTGGACGATGTTCTGCTCAAGAAGACGCTGGTGGCGGGAACCGATCCGGTGGCGCTGGACGCTTACGTGGCGAAGGCCTACTGGAATTTAGAAGTTTCTTCCCTGCCCTATTTGAAGATGGCGGCCCAGCGCGGTCTGGGAACTTATGAGTTTGGGAAGATCCGGACACGGGTA
>Ga0074044_10001868_pt1 | contig 18636 bp, 14 predicted proteins | sample BogForMeECP23OM1_FD_94443 | JGI IMG/M metagenome (GOLD analysis project Ga0074044, IMG submission 94443) | Bog forest soil microbial communities from Calvert Island, British Columbia, Canada - Bog Forest MetaG ECP23OM1 | ecosystem: Environmental > Terrestrial > Soil > Wetlands ...
CCGCACAGCGAAAAGCTGAAGTTCCTGACCGAAGAGAACCAGATGATCGCGCACATCACCACGGTGAAGGAAGAAGTGGTGGCGGCTCCGGAGGTGGTGGCTGACGCGACGGCAGCACCGGCTGAACCCGAAGTCATCAAGAAGGGCAAGCAGGAAGTCGAGGGTGAAGTTGAGGCCGAGGGCGATGCCAAGGCCAAGGCCAAGCCTGAGAAGGCTGAAAAGGCCGAGAAGAAAGAGAAGAAATAGCTGCTGGCTGCTGGCTTCTAGCTTTTAGCTAAGAGCCAGCAGCTCATGGCCAAGAGCGAATCTGCGTGAAACTGATTGTCGGTTTGGGCAACCCAGGAATCGAGTACCAGTTCACGCCGCACAATCTCGGGTTCTTGACGATCGATCGGATCGCCAATGGGCTCGGGATTGAGATCAGGAATCGCCAATGCCGCGCGCTGACTGCGCGGGCAACCATCGCCGGTGAGCCGGTGATCCTGGCCAAACCGGAAACCTACATGAACCTGAGTGGGCTTTCGGTGCGGGAACTGGTGGCGGAACATCAGGTCGACGTGCAGCGGGACCTGATTGTGATTTACGACGAACTCGACTTGCCGCTGGGCGCGATTCGCATCCGGCAGCGTGGGAGTTCGGCGGGGCATAACGGGATGGAATCCATCCTCGGCGCCCTGGGTACCGACGAGTTTTTGCGGATTCGGCTGGGAACTGCGCCCGACCGCAAAGTCACGGACAGCGTGCAATATGTACTGACGCCATTCCGCCGCGCACAGGATAAGGTTGTGGACGAAATGCTCGACACGGCAGCGCTAGCGGTCGAGGTGATTTTGAAAGAAGGACCGGCGGCGGCGATGAACCGGTTCAATCACAAGAACGAAGACAGTGGTCAGTGATTAGTGGTCAGTGGCCAGTGAATTCGCACCGAGATTGTAAGAGTTTTGGGTAACTGGTCACTGACCACTGCCCACTGATTTTTGGAGATAACGAATGAATCGCAACTATGAAGTGATGTTCATCGTTCGGCCCGACATGGTGGACGAGGATCTGAACAAGCTGATTTCCACGCTCGAGTCTTCGGTGACATCGGCGGGCGGAACGGCCAAGAGCGAGGTCTGGGGAAAGCGCCGTCTCGCATACCGGGTAGGCAAGTTCAATGATGGCATCTTCGTGCTGATGCTGATTGACGCCACCGGCGCCATGGTGCACGAAGTCGAACGCCGCTTGCGCGTGACCGAACCAGTGATCAAGTTCCTCACCGTGCGTACGGATGAAGAATTGAAGCGGCTCGACAAGATCAAGAAGCTTCGTGACGCGAAGAAGAAAGTGAGCGCACAGCCGGCCGCGCCGGTAGCCCCGGCAGCCCCGGGAGCGGCGGCAGAAACTCCGGCCTCGGCGCCGGTTTAGTCGGAACCTGGGGGTAACGGGCGGGCGAGGCCGCTCGACCTCAGGGGCTAAAGCCCGAACTTTTTGGGCGCATTACGGCACGGCTGAAGCCGTGCCCTTCCCAAGACCGAATTCTTAGAAAGCAGGAGCTCTATGGCAGAAGAAACAAAAGCACCGGCCGCGTCCAGCGGCGGCGAAAGTCGTCCAGAGCGTAGTGAACGCCCCGAGCGCAGTGGGCCGCCCCGTGGTCCGCGTCCAGGCGGAGGCCCCGGCGGTCCCCGCGAAGGCGGCCGTAAGTTTTTCCGGCGCAAGAAGGTTTGCAAGTTCTGCGTCGAGAAAATCGAAGCGGTCAATTACAAAGATGTGCGTTTGCTGGCGCAGTTCGTGGCGGAAAGCGGCAAGATCACTCCGCGACGCTTGACCGGGGTGTGCACGCCGCACCAGCGCCGTTTGTCGCGGGCCATCAAGCAGGCGCGCAATATCGCGCTGCTGCCGTTCGCCGGGCGCGCGCAGTAAATTCAAGATCGTCGTTGGTCGTTAGTCGTTCGTCGTTAGCAAAAATCTGTTGACGGTTCGCAAATTTGCCGACGACCAACTACCAACGACTAACGACCAGGTTACTTACGAAACGGAGCGATTCATGGAAGTCATTCTGAAAGAAGACGTGCCCAAACTGGGCAATCGCGGGGAAGTGGTGAAGGTCGCCGAGGGCTACGGGCGGAATTTTCTGCTGCCCAAGAAACTGGCGATTGAGGCCACCGTGGCCAATAAGACGGTCATCGAGCAGATGAAGGCTGCCGCCGTGCGCCGCTCCGCCAACGAAAAGACGGAAGCCGAAGCGCTGGCCAAGCAGTTTGACGGGCTCGAGGTGAAGTTCCTGCGCAAGTCCGGCGAAGGCGATCAGTTGTTCGGATCGGTTACGGCTGGAGATATTGCCGACGCGCTCGAGAAGAAGAGCTTCCACATCGATCGCCGGAAGATCCAACTGCACGAACCGCTCAAGACCATCGGCGAATTCACTGTCCCGATCAAGCTGCACCGGGACGTGACCACGCACTTGAAGGTTGTGGTCGATAAGGAAGCGGCGGTAGAGTAGTTTGCTCGTGTGGTGACGGGGCTCCGCCCCGTTTGGCGGGGCATAACCCCGCCACCACACAACATCACCACTCACGAATCCGCCCCGAAGAATTCCGCTACTTTTCTCAAGTCCGTCGTCTTGCTATAAGGCGGCAGACTTTCAACAAACACGCGCCCATACTGCTTCTTCAAGATGCGATTGTCGAGCAGCGCCAGCAATCCGCGATCGTGCAGCGATCGAATCAGCCTTCCAAACCCCTGCTTCAGCGTAATCACCGCGCTGGGCACCTGGTATTCGAAGAAAGCGTTGCCGCCGCCCGCGTCTATGGCCTTCACCCGGGCAGCAACCACCGGGTCGCTGGGGACGGCAAACGGCAAGCGATCGATAATCACGCAGCTTAATTGTTCGCCTTGCACGTCCACGCCCTGCCAGAACGAAGATGTCCCAAATAGCACGGCGTTGGGTGTGAGCCGGAACTCCTCAAGCAACGCCGATTTCGGAGCGTCGCCCTGCTTGAGCATCGGATACTCCAACTGCCCAAGCAGCCGCTCGTGGATTTCGTTCATCTGCGCGTAGCTGGTGAAGAGTACGAACGCGCGTCCGCGTGTAATCTCAAGCAGCCGCCGGATAACTCCAACCGCTTCGCTGGCAAATTGCGGCGTGCGCGGATCGGGCAGATCGGGCGGGACGTAAAAGATTGCCTGGCTTTCGTAATCGAAGTGAGACGGGACAATCGATTCGCGCGCGTGGTCGAGTCCGAGACGCTGCCGTATGTAGTCGAAGCCGCCGCCGACGGCCAGCGTGGCCGAGGTCAGCACGAAAGTTTCCAGTTTCGACCACAGGCACTCGCGCAGTATCTGACCGACTTCGATGGGCGTGGCCTGCAGAAAAACGTTGACGCGGCCCGAACGCTTTCCCTCAGGGGCTAAAGCCCCTTTCTCAAACGCGGGCGTTCCGGCGTGGCTGAAGCCACGCCCCTTCAAAGCTGGGCCCGTCGAGGCGCCCGGCGCTCCACGGAATCCTCTTCGCTCGATCCAGAAAACTGTGTTTGGATCTACGCTTTCCATCACGAAGCGAAGTTGCACCTGCAACTGCTGTGCCCGGCGCACCAGCGTGAACGCTTCTTCGGGCTTTTGCGGGAGTTGCTCCAGTTCCGCGCCCAGGCGGTAGAGCGCCTGATTGAGCGCGAGAAATTCTTCGCCATTTTCCTCGAGGAATTCGCGGCGGGAGTCGAAGGCAAAGCGGCCTTCGTGCGCGGGCAGGAGCGAGAAAAACAATTGCGAACGTTCCCGCACCGACTGAATCGCCCCCGACATCTGCGGCGTGTAAAGTTTCTCGCGCTGCAGCAGGTGTTCGACGTCGCGCGTCAGTTCGTCCATGCGCAGGTTGCTGACCGAGATGCCAAAGTAGCTGCCGGCTACGTCTTCCAGTTCGTGGGCTTCGTCGAAAATCACCGCAGCGCACTCGGGAAGGACTCCGGCGTCAGGCGCGTCCTCGGCTTCGAGTTTGATGGAGAGGTCGGCGAAAAACAGATGGTGGTTGACGATGATGATGTCGCTCTCCGCCGCCCGCCGCCGCATCTCGGTGATGAAGCAGCGGTCGTATTCCTTGCATTTCTGGCCAAGACAAGTGTCGGTCCGGGCGTCGAGCTTGTGCCAAAGGGCGCTCGCCTCGGGCAGTTCCGCGAGTTCCGCGCGATCGCCGGTCTGCGTCGTTTTCTCCCACGCGGCGATGGCTTGATAGTGTTCGATCTCTTCCAGGCCGCTGAGCACCGGCTGATCGGTGAGATCATAAAGCTTCTTGCGGCAGAGATAATTGTTGCGCCCCTTCATGTAGCAGACGCTCAGCTTTCGATCTCCATCGGGAAATAGCGCTCGCTCCAGCGCCGGAACATCTTTAAAGAAGAGCTGCTCCTGCAAATTCTTCGTGCCGGTGGAAATGATGACCCGCTTGCCCGAACGGATTACTGGCAGCAGGTATGCCAGCGTTTTGCCGGTACCTGTGCCGGCCTCGACTATCAGGTGACGCTTTTCTTCGAGCGCCTCTTCCACCGCCTGCGCCATCTGCAACTGCCCGCGGCGGAACTCATAGGCGGGGTGCGTTTTCGAGAGCAGGCCTCCCGGCGCGAAGAACTGGTAGAGCGAAAACCCCGCCGGCCGATTTTCTGCAGGGGACACGGGATGGGATGAGGAAGGCACGGAGTCTCTATAATAAACAGTTCTCAGTTCTCAGTTGTCAGTTCTCAGTAGAACCTTCATCGAGTCGGACAAGAAAAGACACACTTTGAGTAAAAAGAAGTTATCGCCACTGGTGGCCATTGTCGGGCGCCCGAACGTCGGCAAATCGACGCTGTTCAACCACCTGACCGGATCGCGGCGCGCCATCGTCGGAGACGAACCCGGCATCACTCGCGACCGCCTCTATGGCGAGGCCGAATGGCTCGGGCACGAATTTCGCGTTGTGGATACGGGCGGAATCGTCCCTTACGACAAAGATTTCATACCGGCGGAGATCTTCCGCCAGGCCAGGGTCGCATTCGAAGAAGCGGCGGCCATCGTCATGGTGGTAGATGCGCGCACCGAAATCGCGGGGCCCGACCGCGAGTTGGCTCGTCTCCTGGCTCGGACTGGGAAACCGCTCTTTCTTGCCGTCAACAAGATGGACTCGGACAAGCAGGATTCGTTGCTTGGCGAATTTCATTCGCTTGGGATGCGGAATATCTTTCCGGTTTCGGCGGAGCATGGACGCGGCATTGACGATCTGCTCGACGCTATCCTTCTTGTGCTGCCTGCGACACCTAAGGCAACCACAGAGGACCCTTCGGCTTCGCTCAGGGCAGGCACTGAGGTCACAGAGGGAGGCACAGAGGAAAGCTCGCCGACCCCCGAGGAGCCGCATGAAATCAAGGTGGCTATCATCGGGCACCCTAATGTCGGGAAGTCCACGCTGCTGAATCAGCTCACGGGGACCGATCGCGCCATTGTCTCTCCCATTGCCGGCACTACGCGAGATTCGATCGACCAAGTTATCCAGTACAAGGGCCGCAAGATTCGCTTCATCGATACGGCCGGCATTCGCCGCAAAGGCAAGACGCGGCTGATGGCCGAGAAGCTATCGGTGGTCATGGCGCGAAAGAACATCGAAGACGCCGACATCGTGCTCTTCATGGTCGACGCCACGGAAGGCGCCAGCGGACTTGACGCCAACATCGCAGGCTATGCCCACGAGAGTGGACGCTCGGTGATTATCCTGGTCAACAAATGGGACCTGGTGGCGAGCGGCGAAAAGCGCGCGGTCAGCCAGTCGAAGAAAGCACGTATTCAGGATGCCAAGCGTCCGCAAGACCGCGCTCTCTACGAAGAGCGCCTGCGCTACGGGCTCAAATTTCTGGCTTACGCTCCGGTGCTGTTTCTCTCCGCACACACCGGCAAGGGAACGGAAAAGATTCTTCCGCTGATCGAGAAGGTGGCTGCCGAGCGGCGCAAGCGCATCACGACCGGCGAAATGAACCGTTTCCTGAGGACGGTTGACTTTGAACGCGCCTCGGTTCCCATGAGCAAGCGCGTGAGAATCCTCTACATGACGCAGGCCGGAGTAGCGCCACCCACGTTTGTGCTCTTCACTGACCGCGCCGTGAAGCTGCACTTTTCCTATCAGCGGTTTCTTGAAAACCAGATTCGCGCGGCGTTCGAGTTTGTGGGGTCGCCTATTTGGATCAAGAACCGGGCGCGAGACTAGGGCAAATTGTGGAACTGAGATTTCGCCCCGCTTGGACGGGGCGAAGCCCCGTCACCACACGATCTGATCTATCCCGTAACTGGAGCATGTTTCCCGTCCTCTGTCAGCAGGCCCACGCGGTCGACACCCGCGATCCGGGCTATTGCGATCACGTCCGCCACGTCCTGGAAATCAATATCGTAGTCGGCTTCGACGTAGGCGATGCGCTCGACGCGAATGGCGAAAATATCGCGCAGGCGTTCGCGCAGGTGATCCCATTCCACCGTTTCTTCATTCACCATTACTTGCGGATGCTCGACTCCCGGCTTTGCGTGGTGGATCTGAATCACAATCGTCGACTGCGGCGGAGGGATCGTGTTGCCTGTCGGACTGGGCGGCTGCGGGACCTCGGCCCGCAATCCGGTTGAGCGCTGCTCGATTACGACCACCATGAAAACGATGATGAGCACCAGCAGAACGTCAATCAAAGGAGTGACGTTCATTTGTGGACGAGACGGACCACCGCCTGCCGTGGAGAATGCCATTCGGATTTCCTCGCTTTAGAACAGATTCGGAAACGGGAACGGCACGCGCGTGTCTTGAAACATTGGACACCCGCAGGGGGTAGAGAGTTCCCGGGCTGCTCTGGTTCGCTGGTGTTGTGCCCCTGCCGCATTGGTAGGGCGTTCTAAGCGTCGAGAAGAATTCGTACTGCCGAGAGGCTTGTGCCGGGAGTAGGGGTCCTTCGACTCCGCAATTCCATTCGCAAGCGAATGGAACTGCTCCGCTCAGGATGACAGCGCGGTAGGGCGGGAATTTCCCACTCCCCGTCACGAACCGCTAGAATCGAATCTCCATGCGCCGTGCGGCGGAACATTTCTCGCGAGTCGTGTTTGGCGGCTTCTTTTTCGCGCTCATTCCGTTACTGCTCGCGCTGTCGGCTTACGCCCAGGACAACTACGAAATCCAGGTCTACAGTTCTGAAGCGACACCGAAGAACGTCACCATGGTGGAAATCCATTCCAACTTCACCGTGGACGGGCAGAAGACGGTGGTCAATGGCGTTGCCCCTACAAATCACGCCGAGCATGAAACCCTGGAGATCACGCAGGGCTGGACCGACTGGTTCGAAACCGGCTTCTATGTTTTTACGAGCCTCCAGAACGGCGACGGTTGGAACTGGGTGGGGGATCACATCCGTCCGCGGTTCACGGCTCCTGAGTCGTGGCACTTGCCGGTGGGACTGAGCCTCTCGCAGGAAATCGGGTATCAGAGGCGGAAGTTCGCGGAAGATAGTTGGAACTATGAGCTTCGTCCCATCATCGACAAGAAAATAGGGCGCTGGTATTTCGACTTCAATCCAACGTTTGACCGCGCGTTGCATGGTCTAAACACGGGCAAGGGATGGGAGTTCTCGCCGAATGTGAAGGTCAGTTTTGATTTCACCAAGAAAATTACTGGCGGCTTTGAATACTACGGCGCTCTCGGGCCGGTCTCAAACTTCGATCCCATTTCCCAACAGTCGCAACAGATCTTTCCTACGATTGACCTCAATCTGTCGCCGAACTGGGAGTTTAATTTTGGCGCGGGCGTGGATGTTTCGAACTCCGCCGATCATTTGATCGTGAAGTGCATTATCGGGCGGCGCTTCAGCTGGGGGCGCAAACCGAGCGCGCAGAAGTAGGTCCGAGGTTGCCGGAAATGAATTTCCCGAGGTGGCAGTCTTACCGCAGCGGCTAAAGCCGGCGATAAGAGCAAGCCCGCAATCGCAGCGCTGAAGCGCTGCGCCACCCAAAATCAAGGCCTGCTATCCAATGGGTTCCGGCGACGGCGGCAGGGGGGCGGTTCGGACGGCGGCGGAGGCTCTGGGACAGTCGGCATTTCCGGAGCCGGAGGCGGAATGGGCGGCGCGGGATGCAGCAGCGCGTCGAGAGTCGGATATCGAGAAGCGAGAAAATGCAGGGCATACGCGGGAAAGAACACAGTGCCGGGCACGCAAACCAGCGCAACAAAGTAGATCAGCAGTAAGAAAAGCAGGCTCCCGAAGATGATCGCCAGACTGATCGTGGTCACGTTCCATCCCATCCCGGCAGCGTGAGCCGCGATAACGGCAATGACAGCGGGGATAAAGATGAAGAGCGCCGGAATGATTGCGATGATGCTGAACAGAATGGCCGCCGCGATGGATAACACCAGCTTGAGCAGCAGGTAAACGGTATAGCGGCCTTTCTCCCGTCCGATCATCGCCAGCAGACGGTGCCAGCCGTCGGCAAAATCGAGGTCCTCGAGAGCCATAATCGGCACCAGAAAATCTTTGGCGAGCACCTGCACCACCGCGGCTGCCACCGCAAACACAACGAACAAACCAACGAGCAAAATCCCTCCAATAATCAGGCGCCCGACGTGTTCGCGGAAATCGCGCATCCACCCCGCAGCGAAAGCCAGGGCCAGCGGCAAGCCAAGGAGAATCGCCAGCAACAGCCACGTCGAAATCAGAAACACAATCTGCCACAGAAAGAATCGTCTGCCGGCGCGGTGCCACCTTCCCCAGCCCTGGCTAATCGAACATTCCCGCCGCAGGACGGAGTCGAACAGGATGAAGCGGAACACACTGTTGATGTACATGAAGACGACCATCAACACGAACAGGACAAGGATTCCGAGCGCGATCAATCCGATGAACTGCCCAATGTGCTGGGAAATTTGCCCGGGAAGGAAGGGAGGAAAACCATGCGGCATGGCCGACGACGGCAGAAACTCGTTCTGATTCTTGTGTGGGACGCGAGGCCAATTGCCGCCTAAGTTTCCGAAATTGCATCCGCCAACATGCAGTTCCGCGGCCAGAATTCCAACCAGCGCCAGCCGGGACCATTGTCCCCAGCGGAAATGAGTGAAGAGTTGTTCCCGTGTGTGCTGCAGGGCAGGCTGTACGCAATCAACGGCGGAGACGGGCAAGGGATCACCTCGGGCTGACGCCGCCAAGGTATCGCGTGGAGAGTTGCGGCGTCAATGGAGAAGAACGCCTGCGAGCATCATTCGCAGCGCAGCGCCTCGACGGGATCCAGGTTCGCGGCCCGAGACGCGGGAATCAGTGGACGGGCGAGGACGCCCGTCGCTCCATCGCCGAAAGGGAGTTGCGCTGGAGCCAGTTCTCGAATTCCCGTAACGCAAATTCGCATTGCAGTCGATGGCGCTCTTTGCGGTCGCGAACCTTGCGGTCGAGCGCGGGCAGAAGGTCGAATGTGATATTGGCCGGCTGGAAGTTCTTGCTCTCCGCCTGTGTGATGTAGTGGACGAGCGAGCCCAGCGCCGTTGCCCGCGGCGGAGGCGCAGGCTCGCAGCCGGTGGCGAGCGCCGCCGCATTCGCTCCGGCCATCAGGCCGGTTGCGATCGATTCGACGTAGCCTTCGACGCCACAGATTTGTCCCGCGAACATCACGTGGGGATGCGCCTTCAATTGCAGCGTCCGGTTGAGCAGTGCCGGCGCGTTGATATAGGTGTTGCGATGAATCTGTCCGTAGCGCAGAAAGCGCGCGCTTTCAAGGCCTGGGATCAAACTCAGCACCCGCGCCTGCTCGCCAAATTTCAGGTGATTCTGGAATCCGACAAGATTGTAAGAATCGGCGCGCAGATTTTCTTGCCTCAATTGCACCGCGGCATAAGGGATTCTGCCAGTGCGAGGGTCTTTGAGTCCCACGGGCTTCATGGGACCGAAGCGCAGCGTGTCGCGTCCGCGGCGGGCGATCTCTTCGATGGGCAGGCAGCTTTCGAAGTAGTTCAGATTTTCCCAGTCTTTCTGCTCGACCGATTGCGCCGCGAGAAGCGCATCGTAGAACTTGTCATACTCGTCTTTCGACATTGGACAATTGATGTAATCCGCCGACCCTTTGTCATAGCGGGCCGCCAGGTACACCTTGCTCATGTCGATGGAACCGGCTTCGACGATGGGGCTGATGGAATCGTAAAAGTACAGGTGGCTGGCGCCAGAACTGGTCGCGCAGAGACGCGCAATCTCGCGAGACAAGTTGTCCGAGGTCAGCGGGCCGGTGGCAACCATAACGATTGTGGACTCGGCGGGTTCGATTTGTGTGACCTCTTCGCGGCGAACTGTTATAAGAGGTTCGCGGGAAATCGCTTCCGTCACCTTCCGTGAAAACTCGGCCCGGTCTACCGCCAGAGCGTGTCCGGCGGGCACCGCGGTTTCTCTCGCAATCTCCAGCAAGAGGGAACCCGCGCGCCGCATCTCTTCCTTCAGTAGCCACGGTGCGGTGTTCTCGCTCTCGGATTTCAGGGAATTGGAGCAGACCAGTTCCGCGAAGCCGTCTGTCTGGTGGGCAGGAGTCGAGCGCACCGGCCGCATCTCGAATAGTTCGACGGCGACGCCGCGCCGCGCACACTGCCACGCCGCTTCCGACCCCGCCAGACCCGCGCCGATGATTTGCACTTTTCTATACAACTCCAATTTCGCGGGCCTCCGGCTCGTCTTGCATGATAGTCGTAAAGAGAAGGCCGAGCTGCGCTCGGCTGGGACGAGGCCCTTCGGCTCCGCTCAGGGCAGGCTCCGCCCCGTCACCAAACGATCATAGAATTATCCGCTCGTCGCCCACTCGGCGCGTTACCCGCTCGCGGTCCAGATATTCGAGCAATGGAATCGCATACTTGCGGCTGACTCCTGTCATATCTTTAAAGCGGGCGACATCAATTTTCGGCGCACTCGCTTTGAGGGCGGCGATCTTGTGGCGAAGATCGAGGAGCGCACTCTGGTGGAAGACTAGCTCTTCTGAAATCTTGACGAGAATTTTGTCGCGCAAGAGCAGAGTGACGATTTTTTGGGCGCGGAGTTTATCTACCTTCAGACCCGCCAGCACCTCTTTCAGCGACGGAACTTTCAAGCCTGCGGAAGCGAATGCCTGCTCGATGATTTTCTTGGACTCGGCTTCTTCGTCTTTCATGACCACGCCGCGGCCGGACAGGCGGACGAGTTCACCGGTTACTTCGAGTTTCCTTTCTTCCGCCAATTTCGCGAGCACACTGTAAAACACTTCGGGGCCGAGGTTGACTCGATCGCGAAGTTCTTCCTTGCTCATCCCGGCCACAAGCGGGTTCGCATCATGAAATTTCTTGAGAGCCTCAAGTGCATTCGCCTTTGCTTCCGCGTATGCCGCTGGCGCAACCAGTACTTGATCGCACCTCGCCAATCCGGACTGTGCGGCAAGTTTCGCCGCGTCCTCCGGCCGGATGTTCATTTCTCCGGGAATGGCATCCACACGCATGCCAATTGCTCCACGCCGCGCCACGCACGCTGCCAGTACTTGTTCCGGAGAACCATTCCGCATGGTATTGAGAAACGCGGTCACATCTTCTGCACGTTGCTTGCGCGTCGCAGGGGAAGCATCCAGCACCATGCCTCCGCCAATGGTTACTACCGGAGAAAACTGGCGCACGATGAAGCGATCTCCGGGCAGAAGCAGCATGGGTACCGCGAATCTCAGTTGCACATACGCTTCGTTCCCCGGCTTCAGCTGTTTGATCCCATACAACCGCGCTTCTGCGATCGTCTCGGTCGTGTAGGCGTGAAAATGCACCCGCGCGCCGTCCTTGAGCGGCTTGGCTGAGGGAAGAAGGGAAAGCAGCGCATCGACCCGCGAGGTGGAATGAAAGGTGTCCGCGGGTGCGAGTGTCATGCCGCGCGCCAAGTCTTCGGTGGAGAGGCCTGCCAGATTCAACGCCGTGCGCTGTCCTGCTACGGCTGTTTCGGCGGGAGAGCCATGAACCTGGACGCCACGAACGCGCACACGCCTGCCGCTGGGAAAGACTTCGAACTCCCCTTCTTTGCGGATCGTTCCGGCAACGAGAGTCCCGGTCACGACCGTGCCGAAACCTTTCATGGTGAAGACGCGGTCGATGGGCAAGCGAGCCAGCGCGGCCGAGTTTTTCGCCGCAACTTCGGAGGCGACCTGGGCGAGCGCCGATTTCAACCTCTCCAAGCCTGCGCCCGTCAGGGAACTTACTGCAACCATCGGCGATTTTGCCGGATCGAGAAATGATCCGCGCACATAGTCTTCCACTTCCAGTCGTACCACTTCGAGCGTCTCCGCATCCACCGCATCGGATTTCGTGAGCACGGTGATGCCGCGGCGGATCGCCAGCAGGCGGCAGATATCGAAGTGTTCGCGAGTCTGCGGCTTGATCCCTTCATCGGCGGCGATGACCAGCAGCACCAGGTCGATCCCGCCCACGCCCGCCAGCATGTTGCGCACGAAGCGCTCGTGACCGGGGACATCGACGAAGCCCAACCGTAGCCTGCTGCCATCGGGGGCTGGGAGTTCGAAGTGGGCAAAACCGATGTCGATGGTGATGCCGCGCCGTTTTTCTTCTTCCAGGCGGTCGGCGTCGATGCCGGTCAGAGCTTTGACTAGCGCAGTCTTCCCGTGATCGATGTGTCCGGCGGTGCCGACGATGACGGATTTCATCTGCGCCAGTATAGACGGGTTGCAGGGCAGACACTCTTGTCCGCCTCCGTCCCATAGTCAGCAGTCCACGGTGGGTGGAACCACACAGTCGAACCGGAAAGCCGTCACAGCGCCACGGGATCCGCGGCGCTATAATTCGCGCGTCTGGAAAGGAGAGCGCGGCGACAGCCGATCGCCTTGGCGAACTAAATATGAAAACTTATCTGAGATTCATCAATCCGACGATAGCCATCTTGGTCTTGCTGCTTTGCTTATGGGCAGCGATGAATGGGGACAACGGGTTCCGGCCCCGGGACATGCTGCGGGGAGGCATTCCAACCTACTTCGTAGCCAAGGGCTTGTTCTGTAGTGCTGCACTGTTCCTAATGGGGAAGATTGTTTTACTCATGGGCGAAAGGCTGGGGAAGTAGGCACGGACGGAAGGCCGTCCGGCGGACAAGAGTGTCCGCTCCACACAAGCCTAGCGCCACTTCTTCAGCTTGGGCCAGACCTGCGCCAGACTTCCGAACTTTGCGCCGTGGCAGATGAATACGGGCAGTCCGCGCTCCAGCGCATACGGATTGTCGCGTGAAGTGCCAACGAACTCAACATGCTCGAAGAGCTCTTCCAGCCTTTCGCGGCTGTCATCGAGCACGATCAGGCAATTGCCGGAATATCCCCTCGGTCCCCACAGCCACCACGTCTGATGTCCGCTCAACGACTGCGGCAGCCCGTATCGCGGCCCGAGGAAATCGATGGCTCCGGCCTGCCCGTAGTCTTGCGCGAAGATTCCGCAATCTTTGCGTTCTTCACTGGGAATCTGGTTCCAGGCGACAACGGTCTCCTGCACAATTTCGTCCCAGCCGAACTGGTCGGCGTAATGCTGGGGAAGTGCTGCCCGCATGTGGCTGTGCTCGTTGCGGGGCACTTTGATCGGCAGCCAGTTCATGTACGGAATGAACTGATCGATGGGCAGGATCGGCATCGCCAGAGGGGCGAAGATGGCGCCACCGGCCAGCAAAAGCGCGACCATCACGGGTTTCAGCCATCGCCATCCTTGCCGGAGACGATTGATGGCATCGTCGATGACGATACATCCGGCAGCGAGATACACGGGGTAGATCGGAGCTAGATAGTAGTTCTTGCCTTTTAGAACGACAAATACGGCAAAGCCTACCAGGTAGGCCCATCCCAGGAAGCGGTAGGGTTGGAAGCGCCGCGCAGCCAGGAATGCGATAACGCCGGTGATCCAGATCGCAACGGACACAGGGTCTAGGAGCAGGATTTGCTGGGAGAAGTACTGCCAGGGCGAGAGTACGACGTCGCGGCCCTCGGCCTTGATATTGCGCATGAGTTGGACGAATGGCCAGTGGTAGGCAACGTTCCACAGCAAGTTGGGCAGAAAAATAAAGAAGGCAGCCATACCGCCGAGCCACAGCCACTTGCTCAACAGAAAGCGCCGCTGCCCGGTCAGCAGCAGTCCAACCACGATGGCGAAGCCGAGTACAGCGATGGAATACTTTTCCTGCAAGCCAAATCCGGCCACCACGCCGAACCACAGCCAATTCCTGGGCTGGTCATGTTTGGCAGCGAGGATTGCGAAATATACGCAACCCATCCAAAGCAATACTTCGAGACAACAATTGCTGGTGAGCAGGCTGCCGCCCGACAAATAAATGGGGGCGATGAGGATGGTCAGCGCGCTGAGCGCGACCGCAAATCGCCTGCCGCCTAATTCGCACGTGATGATGCCCGTCAAGAGGATCAGAGCTGAGGCGGAAAGGGCAGGCATCAAGCGGATGCTGCGCAGTGAATCTCCGAAGATCGCCCGGAAAATCCGGGTCAGAATCGGCACCAGGGGTGGCTGATCGACATATCCCCAGGCCGGATGATTCCCACAAATAATGTAGTCGAACTCGTCGCGGAAATAACCGTAGCGGCCATTGAAGATCATGTGCAGTACGAAGGTGGCGGCGGCCATTCCCGCGACGGCTAGCATCCCGTTTTTTGCCCAGCTTGGTTCGGCGGGGCGATTTGCCGGTGATCCGGCGGCAAGGTTTTGCATACTGGGCGGAAGCATAGCGAAGAAGGCGGAAACTTGTCACTTTTCTTCGCTGATTTCGACGAATCCACATGCGAAAAGTTAGTCGAGATGCGACAATAAAGATTCCCTGATGACCACCTCTGTGATCGCTGCCATTACGCCGGAGATGATCCGGGAGCACGGCCTCACTCCGGAAGAATACGAAAAGATCAAGCACCTGCTCGGCGGACGCGAGCCCACGCGGACCGAACTGGGCATTTTCAGCGTGATGTGGAGCGAGCACTGCTCCTATAAGTCGTCGCGCGTTCACCTGAAGCGTTTGCCCACGCGCAGCAAGTTGGTGGTGCAGGGCCCGGGCGAAAATGCGGGAATCGTTGACATTGGCGATGGTTGGGCCTGCGCGTTCAAAATCGAGTCGCATAATCATCCGTCGTTTATCGAACCATTTCAGGGAGCGGCCACTGGCGTGGGCGGAATTCTGCGCGATATTTTCACCATGGGAGCTCGGCCGGTTGCGGTGATGGACTCGCTGCGGTTTGGACCGATTGAAGCGGAGCTGCGCTCCGCTGGACGGCCGGGGGCGGCCGTCCCTACGCAAGCGGAGCTACACAAGAATCATTCTGTCATGGAAGGCGTCGTCTCTGGCATCGCCTCTTACAGCAACTGTTTCGGAGTTCCCAACCTTGGCGGCGAGGTTAAGTTCGAGCCTTGCTACTCGGGCAATCCGCTGGTGAATGCGTTCGCTCTCGGCTTGGTTCGGCGCGACCAGATTTTTTACGGCCGCGCATCCGGCGAGGGCAATCCCGTAATTTATGTTGGCTCCAAGACGGGACGCGACGGCATCCACGGCGCCACCATGGCGAGCGAGGAGTTCAGCGAAGGGTCGGAAGCGAAGCGTCCCAACGTTCAGGTCGGAGATCCATTCCTCGAAAAACTGCTGCTCGAAGCCTGCCTCGAAGCCATGCAAACCGGCGCGATCGTCGGCATTCAAGACATGGGCGCCGCCGGGCTGACCTGTTCGACCTGCGAGATGGGCGGGCGCGGGAGTAGCGGCGTCGAAATCGAACTGGACCTCGTCCCGCAACGTGAAACCGGCATGAGTCCTTACGAGATCATGCTTAGCGAGTCGCAGGAGCGCATGCTGCTGGTCGCGCAGAAGGGCCGCGAAGAAGAAGTCTTCCACGTCTTCCAGAAGTGGGGACTGGATGCGGTGGAGATCGGCCAAGTCACCTCCGATGGGAAGATGCGCGTGCTCGAGCACGGCGAAATCGTCGCTGAAATTCCGAACGCCGCCCTCACCGATGACGCGCCGGTGTACAAACGTCCGCTAACGCGATGGGAACCGCCGGTCGATCGGGAAATGCCGGAGCACATCAGGCTCGCAATCCTTCGCCAGGGTGGCCCTCAGGGGCTAAAGCCCACTGCTTCTGGAGCGGTCAGCGGCACGGCTGAAGCCGTGCCCTTCCCAAAACCTCTTCCCGAAAACGGCGCGGACGATTTCACCCCAAATCTCAAGCGTTTACTGGCGAGCCACAATATTTGTTCGAAGCGTTGGGTCTGGCAGCAGTATGACCACATGGTGCAGACCAACACAGTTGACGCGCCCGGAGCGGGCGATGCCGGCGTGATCCGCATCAAGGGCTCCAATCGTGGACTGGCCATGGCGCTCGATGGCAACAGCCGCTGGTGCTATCTCGATCCTCGTCTCGGCGCTATGCACGCGGTCGCCGAAGCGGCGCGCAAAGTGGCTTGCGCAGGAGCAACTCCGATTGGCGCCACCAACTGCCTCAACTTCGGCAATCCCGAAAAGCCACACATCATGTGGCAGTTTTCGCAGGTGATTGACGGCATTACCAAAGCCTGCGAAGAATTGGATACGCCGATTACCGGAGGCAATGTCAGCTTCTACAACGAAACTCTGGGCGAAGGAATTTACCCGACTCCGGTGATTGGAGTGGTGGGAATTCTCGAAGACGTCCACAAAACGGCGAAAATGCACTTCGCACAAGACGGCAGGAAAATCGTCCTGCTGCGCGCGAACGAAGCTGGCGATGCACTCGATGCGGAATTGGAGTTCGGGTCGTCCGAGTACGCGAAAGAAATTCTGGGAGTGGTGTGGGGATATCCGCCAGCGCTGGATCTGGAGAAAGAAGCTACGCTGCAACGTGCTCTGGTGGCCATAATCCAAACGGGGCTGGTCGAGTCCGCTCACGACTGCGCCGATGGCGGGTTAGCGGTTGCGCTGGTGGAAGCGGCGCTGCCGGCTGGGGTTGGCTTGAACGTCCGATTGCCCCGGCAGCAAACGGCGCTTGAGTTCTTGCTGTTTGGAGAAGACGCCAGCCGCATCGTGCTGAGCTGCGATGCGGTTCAGTTGCCGCGAATCCAACAGGTAGCGGAAGAGTACGGAATCTTCGCGGATGTATTGGGTGAAACGGGATCAGACAGGGTTGAGATTGCGGTCGACAACGAGTTAGTGATTTCTGCCAGCGTTGCCGAGTTGCGAGAAGCTTACGAAGGCGCGCTGGAGAGGGCGTTGCGGACGGAAACGAGCGTTGTCGCTGCGGACTGAGATTGCCGGGCATTGCCCGGTTGGACCCTTCGACTTCGCTCAGGGCAGGCTCACGAGGGCGGCCGTCCCTACGCGAGCTATGTGACTGCTAAATGCTGACTTCCGACAAATTTCGCGATGAATGCGGCGTGGTCGCTATCCACGCCCATCCCGAGGCGGAGAAGCTCGCCTATCTTGGCCTGCATGCCCTGCAGCATCGCGGACAGGAATCAGCGGGCATCGTCACCTCGGACGGCGAGCGTCTGCGCCAGCACAAGGCCATGGGCCTGGTCGCCGACATCTTCAGCCACGAAGTGCTGGCTTCGCTGCGCGGTGTTCTCGCCATTGGCCACACACGATATTCGACCGCCGGCGATTCGGCTCTGTTGAATGCCCAGCCCATCATGGTGCAGTCCAACAAGGGCACGATCGCGATTGCTCATAATGGCAACCTGGTCAACGCTCAGGCGATTCGCGCCAAGCTGGAGGGGCAAGGCTCGATCTTCCAAACCAACAGCGACACGGAAGTGCTGGTTCACCTGATTGCGCTTTCCCGCGAGCAGACTTTGCCGGATGCCATCATCGACGCCCTGCGGCGGGCGGAAGGCGCCTTTTCGCTGGTCATGATCAGCCGCGACCGGATTTTTGCGGCGCGCGATCCGCGCGGGTTCCGGCCGCTGGCCATGGGCCGCATCCCGGCTCTAACCAGCGAAAAGAAAGATACGGTCGTCTTTGCCTCGGAAACCTGCGCTTTCGATTTGCTCGGCGCCACCTACGAACGCGACGTGAAACCCGGCGAACTGGTCATCGTCGGGCCCGAAGGCATCAGCTCGCGCTTTTACTCGCCGTCCCCGGCGCTGTCGAGCTGCATTTTTGAACACGTCTATTTTTCGCGTCCCGACAGTCTGGTGTTTGGCCGCTCGGTCGATCAAAGCCGCGACGCCATGGGACGCCAGCTCGCGCGGGAAGCTCCGGTGGAAGCCGACATCGTCGTACCCGTCCCTGATTCCGGCAACACCGCGGCCATCGGATACGCTGCCGAAAGCGGCATTCCTTTTCGCCTGGGTCTGATCCGCAACCACTACATCGGACGCACTTTCATTGAGCCGCAGCAGTCGGTGCGCGACTTTGGCGTGAAGCTGAAGTTGAACGCGGTTCGCAGCCTGCTCGAAGGCAAACGAGTGATTCTGGTCGACGACTCGATTGTTCGCGGCACGACCAGCAAGAAGATCGTCCGCATGATTCGTAATGCGGGCGCAAAGGAAGTCCACATGCGGATTTCCTGCCCGCCGACGATCTCGCCCTGCTTCTACGGAGTGGATACACCTTCCAAGAAAGAACTCATCGCCGCCAACAAGACGATCGAGTCGATTCGCGACTACATCGTTGCCGACTCGCTCGCCTATCTCTC
>Ga0074044_10001869_pt1 | contig 18630 bp, 15 predicted proteins | sample BogForMeECP23OM1_FD_94443 | JGI IMG/M metagenome (GOLD analysis project Ga0074044, IMG submission 94443) | Bog forest soil microbial communities from Calvert Island, British Columbia, Canada - Bog Forest MetaG ECP23OM1 | ecosystem: Environmental > Terrestrial > Soil > Wetlands ...
CGGTCGGCCCACTCGACCAGGCAAACTCCGCCGGCGCTCCAGTAATCGGCCACGCCAAGGTCCTCGAACTCCTGGGGCGACTCCAGGCGAAAGGCGTCGAAGTGATAAACAGGAATCCGACCTTCGTACTCATGGATCAGGACAAAAGTCGGACTGGCGATCGCGCCCGGATCGACTCCCAGAGACTCGGCTACGGCCCGGACGAGCCGGGTCTTGCCGGCGCCCAGGGGACCGATCAGGCCGATGACGCAACCGGCTGCGCAAACATCAGCCAGGGCCTGCCCCAGCCGCTCCGTCTCCTGCTCGGAGTCGAGCTCGATCACGAGGCCGGCGTCGGTTCGAGCGACGTTCATGAGGCGGTAGGTCCCGTCGATTCAAGGTCCGCCGGCAGCAGCACGATCCCGGAAATGATCGAAGCCGCGCGGTTCCAACGGCGACACGATCCCGCCGGATCTGCGCAACCGCAGCCCCGGCTCAGCCGTGACCTCGCCCACGCGATAGACACGGACCGGTTCTGGCGGCCGGTCAAGAAGCCTGCGTGCACTTTCGGCGGAAAGCACGACGCAGAGCTCGAAATCCTCGCCATCGTGCAAAGCATGGTCGAGCGCGGAAATGCCGTCGGTCCGGGACTGGTCAATCGCATCAGGGTGGATCGGGATCTCGTCGGCCTCCAGGATGGCTCCCAGCCCTCCGCTTTCCTCGAGGATATGGTTCAGGTCGGACGACAGTCCGTCGGAGATGTCGATCATGGCATCGAGTGGCTCCGCAGCGCAGATCGCCAGCGCTTCCTTGATGCGTGGCTCGGGACGGAGATGCCTTCCCCGCCACAGGCTTCCACCCAGCGGCCCCGTCACCACGATCACGTCGCCGGGCCGCGCCCCCGAGCGGCGTACCGGCCCCGGCGGGCTGGTCTCGCCCAGCAGTGCCACGTTCACCACCAGCGGCCCATCCCATGCGTTGGTATCACCGCCAATCAGGTCGACATCGAACCGGTCGGCCATTCGCTTGAGACCGGCACTTAAACCCTGGCCGATCAGCACCGCATTGTCGCGAGGCAAGGCCACCGAGACCACTGCGGCGCGAGGCAGACCCGCCATGGCCGCGATGTCTGAGAGATTCACCCCCATGGCCTTGTAGCCAACCGCCTCGGCCCCGTCGCTCTCGAGCCGGAAGTGGCGGCCGTCCATCAGCATGTCGGTCGTGACCAGGAGCTGAGATCCTGCGGTGACATCGAGAATCGCGCAATCGTCGCCCATGCCCAGCACCGTCCCCTGGTGCGGACGCCCCGACTGCCGCCGGCGGATCCAGTCGATCAGGCCAAACTCGCCGAGAGGGTGGGTGGGTTGCATGGTTGCACCAGGATCAGGAATTGACTCGACGAGCATTTCGTCCCGCAAGGAAAGCCCGGGCTGCCTGGGCCGTCGCGTTTTCGAGCAGCTCGGAGGCCCGCTCGATGGCCTCGTCGATGTGAACGGGACCGGGGCAGATGCTGAAGTAAGCGTCAATACCCTGTTCCAGGACGGCTTCGGCACCCGGCCCGATCGATCCGGCAATCGCCAGGGTTGGACATCCCAGCGAATGCGCCAGGCGAGCCACGCCGACGGCAGTCTTGCCGAAGGCACTCTGACCGTCCAGAGCGCCCTCACCGGTGAGACACAGGTCGGCGGAGTGCAGGCGTTCGCGCAGGTTCACGGCCTCGATGACGAGGTTGACCCCACCCTCGAGCCGTCCCCCGGCGAACGCGACCAGCCCTCCACCCAGGCCCCCCGCCGCGCCCGAGCCGGGGATGTCGCGCACTGCGACATCCAGGTCGCGCTCCACGATGTCCGCGAAGTGGGCAAGGTTGCGATCGAGCCTCTCCACCATTTCGGGCGTGGCCCCTTTTTGAGGTCCATACACCGCCGAGGCGCCCTGCGGGCCGCAGAGAGGGTTGGTCACGTCGCAGGCTACGGCGATGGTGGCCGAGCCCGGGCCGGCCGCCTGGCCGGTGCGTTCGATCCTGGCCAGCCGGTCCAGTTCGCCCCCGCCCGGCCCAAGCTCGCGTCCCTGGGTGTCGAGGAGGCGGAAGCCGAGTACCTGGCCCAGGCCGGCTCCTCCATCGTTGGTCGCGCTGCCACCGATGCCCACGATCACGCGCCGGGCGCCGGCCTCGAGCGCCGCCAGGAGCAACTGGCCGGTTCCCCGCGTGGTGGCTCGCAAGGGATCTCGCAAGGCGGGCGGCACGAGCCAGAGCCCCGAGGCAGAAGCCATCTCGAGCGCCGCAGTGCGTCCGTCGCCCAGAAGTCCAAAAGAAGCGGCCACAGGCTCGCCGAGCGGTCCAGTGACCGTGACCGTACGATACGAACCACCCGTCGCCGCAACGAGCGCCGCAACGGTCCCCTCGCCGCCGTCCGCCATCGGCACGCGGTCGATCTTGGAGCAGGGATCAACCCTGGACAGGCCCCGCGCCATTGCCTCGGCCGCCTCGAGCGCCGTCAGGCTCCCCTTGAACTTGTCCGGGGCAATCACCACCCGCATCGCGGCCGACCTCGGTCGTCAAACTCATCCAGGCACGCACCTGCGAGCCCGAGAGACGACAATAGTCAGCATACAGGCCTGGTGAAGAGCGGTCCAACCTGGATGATTGGAGACCAAAGACTGGTCAGCGATACTCACCTGCCTCCTTCGAAAGGGGCTCGGGAAGTTCGAAGACGATCTCCTGGCGCTGGATCGACACATCCTCCGGAGCTTCGATCCCGATCCGGACCGCGTTGTTGTCGATCTTCACCACCGTGATTCGAACCCCGTTTCCCACCCGAAAACTCTGCCCAAGCTTCCTGCTCAGTACCAGCATGACTCCCTCCTTTCTGAGTCAAGGTCGCACCGGCGCGTGCACTTCACGCGACAACCGATTCATCGACGGGGGAGAACTTAGCAGGTTAAATGCCAAACAAGCCGCAAGATCGACTCAATCGCCAAGATTCGTCCAATACTGAAGTAAAGAGCGATCGTAGCCGAGGCAGCCGTGGGATGAATGTGCCGGCACGATCCCTCCTCGTGTAAAATCGTGAACCAGTTTGTAAAGAATTCCTTCAGCTTCGAGGGGGACAGAGCGATGAAGGGCCATAGTTGAGTCGGGTTGGAGAGATCAGGTAAAGCAAGGAAAGCTGGAAGGATCAGAAGCCGCGATGAAGTTAAGGGCTTTGATTGAGTTCGCGAAAGCAAGCCGGGGCCGGCCTGCGATCCTGTTGTTGATCGCTGGCTTGCTGCTTTGGCTCTGGCCGATCGGCGGCGGCGGCAAGATGCCGGTCGGCGGCGATGTCACCCAGTTTTTCCTTGGCCTGATGGGGGTGCTCGGCTCTGCGCTGCGGCAAGGGCGGTTGCCGATCTGGAACGATCTTTGGGGCTATGGGTTCCCTGGGATCGGCGAGAGCCAGATGGGAGTTTACTACCCTCCGCACCTCATTCTTTACGCCGCATTGCCAACGGAATGGGCCTATGTGGCAAGCCTGCTTCTGCACACGCTCTGGGGGGCTCTGGGCGCCTGGTGGGCCGCGCGACGGTTCGGGGTCACACCGATAGGCTCGAGCCTGGCGGCCTTTGCTTTTTCGGCGTCAGGGTTCTTTGTCATTCACATGCCTCATCCCTGGGGCTATACCACGGGCTCATGGATGCCCTGGGCCTGGGGACTGACGTGGTCCCTGCTCACGTCACCAAGACCGAATGTGGCTGTGCGGCTGTTTCTCTTGAGCCTGGTCCTGGTGCTGCAAGTCTTGCCCGGTCACTTCCAGATCGCTTTTCTGACTCAGGTGGGCATCATGCTGATGGTGGTCTGGTACGTGCTCGAGCCATGGATCTGTCGAGAATGGGTCGAGGACAGTACAACAGGAATCGTCTTGTCCCGCAGAACGGGGCAGGCTCTCGCGATCGGCGGTTGCCTGATTGCGGTTTTTCCACTGACGGCGCTGCAACTCTGGCCGACGGCTCGCCTGGCTCGCCTGGCCGCGGATCAGCGCGACTTCGAGTATCTTTCCGGATTCGCCGCCACGCCTTGGCATCTGGTCAATTACATCGCGCCGGGGTTGTTTCATCGCTCGCCCCTCTGGCGCCCACTGGTCTGGGACCCGTTTCATACCACGCCCGAGGAGCAGCTCAGCTACGTGGGGTTAGTGCCGTTCTTCCTGGCAATACTGGTTGTCCTGCACGAATTCCGCCGCGATCGCTCGATCCGGATCCTGGCAGTCCTTGCGGGCGTGACCCTGATCCTCAGTCTTGGCCCGTACGTTCCGGGTTTCCGGCTCTTGATCACCGTACCCGGGTTCTCCTTCTTTCGGGCCCCCGCGCGATGGAGTCTGGCAACTGCTCTGGCCCTGTCAATCCTGGCGGGAAAGGGGCTGGATCGCTGCCTCGACTGGCCGCGGCCGGGACGATCCCTGGCATGGTTGGCAGGCCTTTCGGCCGCCTGGATTCTCGTCGTGCTCGGGCTGATCGAGCTGGCCCTTGGCAGCGGTTCAGCGGACAGGCGTCCCTGGCTAACCGGCCTTTTTCAAAGAGCTTTTCAGTCACGTCCCTGGACCGACGACCCGGATTTCCGCAGCGTGCTGGCCGAGGCCCGAAGGCCGGCTGGCGACCCGAGGATTCCGGCCGACCTCGTGCGCGTGGGCGTGGCTACCCGCCCCGCGGACCCGCGGACGTTTGTCGAAAGCCGAGCCGAGATCTACGCGCGCGAGCTGGCCGGCACGGCGGGTCTTCTCTTCGGAATTCTGATAGTCGCCTGGCTCACCTCGCCTCATTCGCGACGCGGGCACTTGCCGGCCTGCCTGATCCTGCTGACATTCGTTGACCTCATGATTCTGAGCCGGCACCGGCTGGTTGCTGTCGGGCCGGTGCGCCCCCTCGTGAACCAGAGCCCCGTTTTGGCGCGACTGGCAACGGAGCCGAGGGGCACGAGGATCATCGACGGCTTTCACAATCTGTCGATGCTGGTCGGACTGGAGCCGGTCGTCGCTTACCGGACCCTCGACCTGCCTGCCCTGGAGCCGTTAAGTCATCTGGCGCGAGGCCCCCTTGGCTCGGAGCCCTTTCATACTGGCGTACGGAAAGCCATGCGCGTGGCAGGCGTCGGAGTACGTGTACTGGACCCCGTCGAGACTGCCATTGAGCGATGGCTGGCCAGGTCGAAGGGAAGCAAGGACGAGCCCGAGATCGTCGACGATCCAATCCTGGCCGGGTGGATCTTCGGGCGGGAGTGGAGATCGGAGCAGGGAGCCTGGTCGTCGCGGTTTCGCATCCTCCATCCCGAGTCTGACCCGCACCGGGCGTGGTTCCTCCCCTTGACCGCCGTGAGTCGCCCGGCCATGCTGGAGAATTGGGCGGGAGACCTCGAGCCGCTTCTCGAGCTGTTTGACCGGGCTTCGCCGCTACGGGCAGAATCGCGCGGGGCCCAGCTCATGGACGTGTCCGTTGATGCCGACGCGCCCGGATGGGTCATCATCACGCAACTGGCGGACCCGCAGTGGCGGGCTAGCTGGCTGGACAGGGACAGTCAAGGAGAGTTTCCGACCGAGATTCTGCCAGCATTCCGGCGCAACGGCAGCGAGGGGGGGTGGCAGCGAGTTCGGGTGCCCGGGCCCGGGCGCTGGACGTTGCACCTCGAGTACGTGGCAACCGACATCACGGAGGGACTGGCGATCTCATCGGCATCGTGGCTAATCTGGTGCCTCATGATCGCCGCGGCCGCGGTTCGGGCACGAGGAAAGGAGATGGCGTGAGCGGTCACGTCGGAGTGGCGATTGTCGGGGCATCGGGGTACGCAGCCCGCGAGCTGATCCAGATCTTGCTCAAGCACCCTCGGGTCAGGATCACTGTGGCAACCTCGCGGCAGGATGAGGCGCCCCGAGTGGACGCGCTCCATCCCAGCCTGACCCGGCGGATCGACCTGGCTTGTGAACCGTTCGACGCCGATCAGATCGCCGAGCGGGCGTCGTTCGCCTTCCTCGCGTTACCGCACACGGCAAGCCTGGCCGTCGTTCCGGCCCTCCGAAAGAGAAACGTCCGGGTCATCGATCTGAGCGCGGACTACCGCTTGAGCGATCCCCAGGTCTACGCCGACTGGTACGGCCACCAGCACACCGACCTCCCCGGCTTGAAGCAAGCCGTGTACGGCCTGCCCGAGCTCTTCCGCGACCAGATTCCTCCGGCCCAGCTCATCGCCAACCCGGGCTGTTACACCTCGACCAGCATCCTCGCCCTGGCGCCTTTGATCGCCGGGGATCTTATCGAGCGGACCGGAATCATCATCGACGCCAAGAGCGGCGTCTCGGGGGCCGGCCGCTCACCCAAGCTGAACTTCCATTTCCCCGAGTGCAACGAGAGCTTCTCGGCCTACAACGTGGGCAGGCACCGGCACACTCCCGAGATCGACCAGGTGCTGACGACGATGACCAGCGGGCGCGGCCTTGCGGTCGAGGTCATCTTCACGCCGCACCTGGTGCCGATGGACCGGGGCATCTTCGCCACGATCTACGCCCGGCCCAGGCAAGCAGCCGTCGAGCACGACCTGCTCGAGCTTTACCGGTCGTTCTATGCACAAAGCCCGTTCATCCGCATCGTCTCCCACCTGCCGGCGACCAAGGACTCCGCGCTGACCAATTATTGCGACATCACGCTGCGGGTCGTCCGCGGTCAGATCGTGATCCTCGCCTGCCTCGACAATCTGATCAAGGGGGCCGCGGGCGTGGCCGTCCAGAACCTGAACCTCATGCTGGGTTGCCCCGAAGCAACAGCGCTGCTCTGAAGGGGCCTTGCCAAGGGCCCCAGCGAAAGGTCAAGGCCTTCGTCGAGCCTTGATTCCCAAGACTTAACTGATGTGGATTCATTGATTTATGCGAAGGCTCATCGTTTGCTTCGTCGTGACCTTGACTGCCGCCTCGGCCCCGGGCGCACAGCCCGATCTGGAGGGGCCCAAGCTCGAGATCGAATCGTACCGCTTGCCGAACGGCCTGAAGGTTGCACTGCACCGTGACGCCAGCGTGCCCCGGGTGGTGGTCTGCGTCGCCTATCACGTCGGCTCCAAGAACGAGCGGGCGGGCCGTACGGGCTTCGCTCACTTCTTTGAACACATGATGTTTCGTGGAACAAAGAACGTTCCCAACTATGACATTCCGCTCCAGGAGACCGGGGCGCAATCGAACGCGTTCACGACGGAAGACATGACGGTCTATTTCGAGACGGTCTCCAGCGAGTATCTGGAGCGGGCCCTTTACCTCGAGGCCGAGCGTCTGGCGTTCCTCCCCTCCGCGCTGGACCAGGCGAAGTTCGACACCGAGCGCGAGGTGGTCAAGAACGAGCGGCGACAGGACGTTGATAACGTCCCGTACGGGCTGGTCGAGGAGATGCTCCTGGCCCGAGTCTTCCCCAAGGGCCACGCCTATTCCTGGCCGGTCATCGGCTCGATGAAAGACCTGGGCGCCGCCTCGCTCGACGATCTCAGATCGTTCTTCGCCGAGTTCTACCATCCGGCAAACGCGACTCTCTGCCTGGTGGGCGACTTCGACCCCACGCGGGCGAAGGACCTGATCGCCCGCTACTTCGGTCCGTTATCCGCCGGCCCGCGCCCGTCGGCAGTGCACGCGCAGCCGGTGGCCGCAAGATCCGCGCACGCCGAGCTGGCCGACGAGGTCAAGCTCCCCCGCATCCAATGGTCTTGGCCGACGGTGGCCGACGATCATCCCGACTCCCCCGCGCTCGACATGCTGGCGACCGTGCTGGCCGGTGGCGAGACCTCACGGCTGTATAAAACCCTGGTCCGCGACCTGCGCCTGGCCAAGGATGTTTCGGCCCATAACGACACCAAGGAGATCGCCGGGCTCTTCAGGCTTCAGGCCACTGCCGCCGAGGGGAAAACGACGGCCGACATCGAGAGCGAGTTCCAGAAGGAGATTGCCAGGCTGCGTGCCGAGCCTCCCGCGCCGGCCGAGCTGGCCCGCGTTCTGGCACGGCTCGAAACCGGACTGTACGCTCGGCTTACCCGGGCCATGGGACGGGCTGTCGCGATCAGCACGGGGTTTGTCCAGCAGGACGATCCGGAGTATTACCGCAAGGAGTTCGCCCGTTATTTCAAGGTCACTCCGGCCGACGTCCAGCGCGTCGCCGCTCGCTACCTCACCGCCGACAAGGTGACCCTGCTGGTACGCCCGGTGAAGCCCGGCGAGGCCAAGACCGAACCGGCTCCTGTTGGCCCCGATCCGGAGACGGCCAGAAAGGCCACGGTCAGCACGCGACCTCCAGCGGCAGGACCCGACTGGTCAAAATTGCCCGGCCCAATGAAGCCGTCCGCATTTCAGCCTCCGCGCTACGTGCGCCGGTCCCTTTCCAACGGGATCGACCTCTGGATCTCAACCTGGAAGACGCTGCCCCTGGTCCAGTTCTCGCTTTTTGTGCCCATTGGCACTGGCGACGATCCTGAAGGGAAAGCCGGACTGGCGCATCTGACCGCGCGATTGCTCGATCAAGGCACCGCCTCACGCACGGCCACCGAGTTGGCCGAGGCGATCGAGCAGCTTGGCACCGGGGTACGCGCGAATGTGAGCCATGATATTACAAGAGTCGGCAGCAGCGTCCTGGCACGTAACCTCGAGCCGACGATGACTCTCCTGGCCGAGATGCTTTTCTCTCCGCGGTTCGATCCCAAGGACTTCGACCGCGAGCGAACCCGGCAGCTTGCTGGATTGTTGCAAGGTCCCGACGATGTCGACTGGCTTGCCAGCCGCGCACTGCCCATCGTCATGTTTCGTCCCGACCACCCCTATGGCAAGCCGTCTGAAGGCTATCCCGAGACAGTCAAGCGGCTCACACTCGATGACGTCCGGGCCTTCCATGCAAGCGGTTTCGGACCCAAGGGGGCCCGGCTGATCGTCACCGGCGACGTCGATCCGGACGAGCTGACGCGCGTGCTGGAACGAACTCTTGGCCGCTGGCGAGGCGGCAATTCCGGCCCCGGCCCCAGGCCGGTGGCCGAGGTCAAACCAAAGCCGGGCGTCATCTACCTGGTGGACAAACCGGGTGCAGTGCAAAGCGTGATCAGCGTGGGCCGGCACTGGGTAGATCGGCGCGATCCACGCTACATGGCAACACTGGTGGGCAACCATCTGCTCGGCGAAGATTTCTTGAGCCGTTTGAACAAAAATCTACGCGAGGATCACGGTTACACCTACGGGGCGGGTTCGGCCTTCGACTTCCACCGCAGCAAGAGCGTCTGGAGCGTCTCGACCGCCGTGCGAGCCGATGCCACAGCGCCGGCACTTCAAGAGATTCTCAAGGAGCTCGACGCGCTCGCGAAGGCTCGTCCGATCACTGCCGAAGAGGTCGACAAGGCTCGGTCCGCCGAGGCGCGGAGCTATCCCGAGGAGTTTGAGTCGCCCTCTGGAATCGCCTCCGCCCTCTCCGAGATCGCCGAGTTCGGTTTGCCTGCCAATTACCTCGAGACCTTCCTGCCCAACCTGGAACGTGTGTCCCTTGCCGAAACCCAGAAGTCGATGTCCGAAGTCGTTGCCCCGGTCGACCGTTTCATCCTCGTTGTCGGCGACCGCAAGACCGTCGAGCCGGAACTGGCGAAGGCGGGCTTCAAGGCGATCAAGGTCATCACCTACGACGGCAAGCCGGCGGGGAAATGAGGTAAGGGGCCTCGACGTGAGGGGGGAAAAAGGACATCACTGATATCGACCGTTTGTGAGGGCAGGGGTCTCGGGGACACGCATGTAAACGCTTGATGCAACCGGCTCTAAGGAAGCGCTATTTAGTGATGTCCCTTTTCCCCTCCCAGTCTCAAGAACGTCGCCGGGGATGAGTTGATGGCATTTTGATTCTTCAAACGGCAAAGTCGTGCCCGGCATTCGGCGCTTGTCAACGGACGTCCCTCAGAACGTGAACGCTGGTATGCGTGTCACATTTCTCATTGTCCATGTTTCCGTCGCCTTTACTCCAGAACGCGGGGAAGGCGTCGATGCCGGCGACCCGTTTCCTGCCAAAGGGGCCCGCGTCGATCCCCCAATCGAAGTCAACCATTCCCGCGAGGATTTCTCCTTTCTTCGTTCCGAAGTACGCTTCGGATTTCTTGTCGTCACCGAGAGTGGTATCGTACGGCACCCAGCCGACCCCGTGGAGGAAGAATTCCCCCCAACAGTGGGCGCCCTGGCTCTTGTTGTCGATCGCCCACAGGCCGCAGACCGTCCGCGCAGGGATCTTGTTGGCCCGCAGGATGGATGTGGTGACAATCGAGTGTCGGCAGCACTCACCGAAGCCAACCTTCAGAATCTGGCTGCAGACCCACGCTCCGCCCTCCTTCGTGCTGTACGGCATATGCACACGCAGTTGCTTGTACACGCGATGGACAAAATCAAGGACTTCCTCCTCCTTGCCCTTCCACATTTTGTGATCGTCCATCCATTTCTTGACGATGGGCGCGTGGAAGTCGTACGTGTTTGTCGGCTCCAGCCACCTTTGGCGCTCTTGAGGTGTCAGCGGAGGAACCGGTCTGGCCGGGGTACCCCGTTCAAGTCGCTGGTCGTAGATCGTGGCCGTTAGCGTGGTTCGTACCGTAAAGCCTTTCCGCAGCAGCGGGTCGTCGTGCGCGTAGTCGATGACCAGCATGCGGCGCCTCTCGCGACTTTCGTCGATGACTTCCTTAAACGGTATCCATCCGGCACTGGTGCGAAGTTCGGCCGTGCCGACGGCTTCTCGGCTCCATGGCAGTTCGGGGGGATAGCGCAGAGCGATGAACCAATGCCTCGATTTGTGGTTGGGGAAGGTGTACTTCCATTCCTGCTCGAAGGTGGCGCGATGCGAGCGCGTGTAGACCATGTGCCACGCGGGTTTAACACCTTGCCCGAACGCGCCGGGTCGCACTGCGCAAACGACGAGGGCGGTCAGGACCCCGATTCGAAACATCGGAAGTTCCTTCGTCCTCCTCAGGCTTGGTCGAGCAGCTATGAATTCTGACACCACACTCGTGCACGCGGTCGTCGACCAGAGTACACCGATCGAATCGGTGAATCAACGAGTTTCCCTTGCCGCAAGGATTCCGAGCCGGCTCTGGACCCGAGAATTGCTTCTCGGACAGTGCACGTGGCAACGCTCGAACGCTGCCGCGAGGGGAAAAAGCGGGGGGAAAAAGGGACATCACTGATATCGACCGTTCGTGAGGCGAAGGAGCCTCAGGGACACGCACGTAAACGCTTGATGCAGGCGGCTTAGGGGATAAGCAAGTGCTATTCAGTGATGTCCCTTTTCCCCTCCCCCTTCGGGTGGTTGATTGTAATTATAAAATCAGCCACATATTTAGCTAACATGTCAGAGTGTTCGATGATCAGGCCGTGATCGACACCGGGCATCAGCACGCGAAGGGCTCCGAGGGCCGCGGCCGCCTTCTCCACGATCACGGCGTTGACCAAGGGGTCCTTCTCGCCGCCGATCACGAGCTTGGGACAGGGGATGTCCCCCAAGCGTTTGCCTGGCCTCCAGTTGGCAAGCGCGTCGACGTTGGCCCGCGCCGCTTCCCACCGCTGCTCGTGGCCCTCCATGAGGAGGCGTATCCAGAAACCCCCGATGGGCATGGTCGGGCACAGCCATGACATCGCCTCGTAGAACGCCGCCCCGTCGTCTTTCAGCTTCCTCTGTCTCTCCACGGCGCCAGGCGGGTTCGGCATCCCGTCGACCCACGCCGGGGCGGCGACGGTCAGCGAGCGGACCTTCGCCGGGTGATCGAGCGCGAACTGCATCACGATGGCGCTCCCGAGCGAGTGCCCGACCAGGTGCGGTACCTCGATCCCTAACGCGTCGATGAAGGACCCCAGATCGCCGGCGAGCGACGGGATGCTGTAGTCGGAATCGGGGCCTGTGGTCCGGCCGCGCCCGCGTACGTCGTAGGCGATGCCGTGCCAGGGTTTGGTCAGCGGGCTCGCCAGCACCGGCTCCCACCACGAACTGGTCGCCCAGTTGCCGTGGACGAAGACGATCGTGCCGAGCCCGCCCTGCGTCCCATTCTCGATGTAATGGACGTTCAGATCGCCCGAGTTGATGAACGGCATGGTAGTCCCCCGGGAAAAGCGGTGATTGCCCGGCGGTCAGGTGCCGGTTGTTACCGCCGAGTCTTGTGATGGGTGCGGAAGCGCTGCCCGTTGGAATCCTCCACCTGCCGGACGAGAGCCTCCTTCTCTTCCTCCGACATGGCAGCCTTGCCACACACGAAGATGTCAATCGTTTTCTGGCCCTCGAACGTGCCGTGCAGCAGGAACGCTACTCGTTCCATTTGATCGAGCAGCCAATGCTTGGGTGCTGCTGCTGCGGCGCTGTGCCGGTCTGGGCAACCTGCAGCATTGCCTCGAACAACTCGCGGCGGGCGTTTGGCGCGGGGTTGGAGGGGGTGGCGGCGGCGATACGTCCGCGGTATTGCAGGCGCAGGTTGGCGTCGAAGCCGAAGAAATCGGGCGTGCATACCGCGCCGTAGGCTCGTGCCACCTCCTGCGTGGCGTCGAGCAGGTAGGAGAAGGGGAAAGCCTTCTCTTTCGCCCAGCGGCGCATGTTATCGAAGGAATCCTCCGGGTAATTCACCGTGTCATTGGACATGATGGCGACGCTGCCGATGCCGTGTTCCTTCAACTCGCGCGTATCGCGGATGATCCGGTCGATCACCGCCTTGACGAACGGGCAGTGGTTGCAGATGAACATCACCAGCAGCCCACGTTCGCCTTTCACGTCGTCCAGCGCGTGGGTTTTGCCATCCACGCCTTTGAGCGAGAAGGGGCGGGCGCTCCAGCCGATGGTTGCTTGCGGGGTTTCAAGGGCGGCCATGGGTTTTTTCTCCTGTTTGCAGATGGACCCACTTTCATAAGCGCTTAGAAACAGTTTCTTAACGGTATTCACACCGAAATCCTCTGCACAAGGCTGCCCTCGACCTTTGCCACCACGCAGGCGTCCGCATTCCGGTAATCAATTCTGATTCCGCGGCTCGATAGCTCGCTCACTTTGGCCCGCGAAAATGGCTCCCTTCCTAGCCGCGACTGACAGGCATCGCCAACAGAGCGTGGCCTCCATCGGGGAAGTTTGGCGGTCTGGATCTCTACCGGGACAGCAAGAACCGACTTGTGGCGGTAGCTCAGAGCGATGCCTCGTCGCCAGGGGCGTTCATTGTCATCAACAGGGACGGTCTCAGGGTCTTTTTGTTCAGAGCCCGCGCGCTCATCTGGACGGATCAACACCTCGGGGCCGTTGCCCGGGCTCACCGGATCACGTCGAGTTTCGAGGTCTTCTTTGGTTCGTACATGCTCGTCTTCGCTCATCTCGTGTCTCCTCATAGAGGCATTTTACTCGCAAGGCGACACAAGGCACGAGATAAACGATAAACAGAACGCTCGCCCGTTGACTCATTCCATCCGCTCACGCCGCGGAGCTCGGTCGAGCGGCTCAGAACAACGGCTTGTCCTTGTCTCCCAGCCCTCCCTTGAGCGGAACCTTGCGTTCCGGCTTGGGGGCGGTTGGGGTCTCGACGTCTTCCTCATCGTCTTCTTCCGCGGCGGCTGTTTCCTTGCCCTTGGCCGGCAGGAGGGAGAGGGCGATCCGCTTCAGGTCAGGCTCGACCTTGAGGATCCGGACTTCGACCTCCTGGCCTGCCTGGACGATGTCGGCGACGCGGCGGACGCGGTTGGGAGAGAGCTCGGTGATGTGGATCAAACCCTCGATGCCGGGCTCGAGCTCGACGAAGGCTCCAAATTCCATCAGCTTGGTGACCTTGCCCGGGATCATCAGGCCGCGGGGATAATTCGATTCCGCCTTTTCCCACGGGCTGGGGGTGAGCTGTTTCAGGCCCAGCGTCAGCTTCCTGGCCACGGGATCGATCTTGATCACCTTGACCTGAACCTTGTCGCCGGTCTTGACCAGGTCATCCACCTTCTGGATCCGCGACCAGCTCATTTCGCCGATTGGCAAGAGACCGTCGACGCCGCCAAGGTCCACGAACGCGCCGAAGTCTTTGATCGACCGCACGGTCCCCTCGCGGACCTGGCCGACCTCCAGCTCGGCCCAGGTCTGCTCACGCTGCTCGGCGCGTTCCTGTTCGAGCAGGTCGCGCCGTGAGATGACCAGGTTCTTCTCGCGTTGGTTGGCCTCGGTGACAATGGCCTTGAACTTCTGGTTGACGTAGGCGGCGGCGTCCTCGACCCGGGACAGGTCGATCTGGCTGATCGGCATGAAGCCGCGGATGCCGTCCACATCGACCTCCAGGCCCCCCTTGATGACCTTGGTGCCGCGGGCCTCGACAATGACCCCCTTGCGCAGGTTCTCCCAGCTCGCCTCGATCGCGGCTCCTTTGAGCCGCAAGTGCTGGATTCCCTCGCTGGTGTCGAAGTGATCGACGATGACCTCGATCTGCGCCCCCGGCGCGGGGATCTCGCCCTCGAACTGGTCCAGTGGGATCACGCCTTCGCTTTTTCCGCCCAGGTCGACGAACAGATCTTTGCCGCGGACGCAGATGACCTTGCCGATGCTCGTCCCTTTGCGGACCTCCTGGCCCCGGTCTCGCCCCGTCCCCTGGGTTCGGTCGGCGGACTTCGGCCTTTCCCGGGCCACGTCGAATGTTTTGGGGTCGAACCCTGTAAGGGCGGCTTCCATCTCGGCCTCCAGTTCAGCGTCCCGCTGCCGCTTGAGGGGCACCTCGGGCCGGGCCTCGGCCCTGGCATTGGCCATCACCTTCTCCATGGCGTCGTCGAGGGCGGCATCCTGGTGCGAGCCGGCGTTGCCGCTGCTCGGATGGAGCCCTGGGCCAAGTTTTGCTACGGGGGTCGGCTTGTCAATCGGGTCGGCCATGAGCTTCAGTCCGTCTTCGGTCGTGAGCAATTCCGTATCAATACAAGGCCAGGCAGCCCGTTCTTGGACTCTGGCTGTCTGGTCGCAATTTCCGGTTTCCGGAGAACCCAGAAGACTTCCGGGGTTTCTCCTATCAGGGTAGCGACTCCTGGATTTGTGGCCAAGGCGGACCTCAACCGAATATACCTGGGCGAGCGAGGACGATCTGCCGGGGCTCCGCGGGCCCTGGCTCGGTCAACTCGGTTCGGTTAGGCTGACCACCAGGCGATGAGTATTGGCGATTGCCGAGTTTCTGGGATTCCCGATTCGAGGATTTCCGGATTGACGGCAGCCCAGACTCCTCGGACCGGGAGAGACGCTTCCCAGCACGGAGACTCCGTCGATGTCCACACGCCACCTTCACGCCGAGCAGCTTGAGTTGCTAGCGCGGTACAACACCCCGACGATCTCGAACGCCATCGAGTTGTTCGACGTCCGTCCCCGGCACACCGGTTACCTGCCCCATTTCATCCGTTGCCTGCTGCCGGAGCTGGGTGTGATCGTCGGCTACGCGGTCACCTGCCAGACCACGGCGACCCCGCCGGCGGCTGGAGAAGAGACAGACTTGCTGGCCGATTACCTGAGGTATGTCGCGTCCGAGCCAGGCCCGAAGATCGCAGTCGGCGAGGACATCGACGACCCGCCGGGACTGGGCGCCCAGTTCGGGGAAGTCACGGCGACGATCCACCGCAAGCTCGGCTGCGTCGGCCACATCACCAGCGGCTGTCCTCGCGACCTCGACGAGGTGAAGGCGCTGGGGTTCCAGCTCTTCGGCCTGGGTCCTGGTGTGAGCCATGCCTATGTTCGGCTCGTCGATTTTGGCAAGCCGGTCACTCTGGGCGCCGTCACCATCCGGTCTGGCGACTTGCTTCACGCCGATCAGCACGGCGTCTGCATCGTGCCTCTCGAGGTCGCTCCGAAGCTGGCAGAGGCCTGTGCGGAGGTGGAACGCCGCGAGCGGCCGCTGCTGGAAATCTGTCGATCGCAGGAGTTTTCGCTCGATCGCTACATCGATCTTCGAACCCGGCTTCAGTCCAAAACGCACGAATGAAGTGAAAAGATCGGCAGCTACCGTCCCAGAGGGCGGTCGATCAAACCGCGCGCTTGGCGCTGGGATGAACGATCACCACGGGCTCGTAGCGCCGATTCCGCCCCACGACCTCGTCGGGACGGATCTCGTCGAGCCGTTTCCCCGTGGCGGTCCACTTCCTTTTGCGGTACTCGAAGACGGCCGTAGCCAGCCGGCCTGTGGCCAGCGGGTCGAACGGGTTGGCGTCGAAATGGACGCAGACGAGAGCGAGAAAATGACGCGTCTGCCGGTCACGGGCCCAGAGGACCTCATCGTGCCACCGCGCGTCCTCCCAGCGGGCACCCTCCGCGGGATCGATGCGGTTCAGCGCGGTCATGAATCGCGCTTCCAGCCATTCGCGCTGAGAGTGAAACGACTCACGAGCTTGGTCCACGTGCAGATCTTCGAAGAACATGCGAAGTGGGCGTTGCAGCAGGAAAAATGCCGCGATCAGGCAGACGGGCAAAACACCAGCCCAGATCAGCCAACCCATGTCTAAACCCTCGGCCACGTCCCTGAATCTGTGAGCAGACGGTTTATTCTAGAATCGCCGCCTCGGAGTACGCAAGTGACGGTTTCCAAGGATCTTTCAGCGGCAGGTCAGAGGACCTGAAGGATTGGCGACGATGGCCAGACCGCGCAGAGCTCGTTCGTCCACCAGCATACCACCTTGCAAGTTCGGTGCCCACATGTCAATTGCCGGCGGCTGCGACCGAGCGGTCGTGGCAGCGCACGACGTGGGCTTCCAGGCCGTGCAGGTATTTACCAAGAACAGCAATCAGTGGAACGCCCCGGCCCTGACGTCCGAGCAGGCCGGCGCGTTCCGTCAGGCGCTCGAGCGGACCGGGATCCGTGATCCCGTGGCGCATAGTTCGTACCTGATCAACCTTGCCAGCCCGGACGACGCACTCTGGAAGAGGTCGATCGAGGCCATGGTCGTCGAGCTGCAGCGGTGCCACCAGCTCGGTATCGAGGATCTGGTCGTCCATCCCGGCGCTCACATGGGAACAGGCGAGGAGACCGGTTTGCGGCGGATCGCGCTTGCGATCGACGAACTTCACTGTCGAACCCAGGATCTGGGCGTGACGATCGACCTGGAAACGACCGCGGGGCAGGGCTCCTCGCTGGGCTATCGATTCGAGCATTTGCAATCCATTCTGGAACTTGTGGCACACCCCCGGAGGTTGGGAGTGTGCGTGGACACCTGCCACATTTTCGCGGCGGGCTATTCTCTGGATCGGCCCGAACGGTACGATGAAACCATCAAGCAACTGGACGGAACGATAGGAATCGACCGTTTGCGGGTCTGGCACTTGAACGATAGCAGCCACGAGTGCGGCAGCCGCGTGGACAGACACGCCGGGATCGGCGCCGGGAAAATGGGACTGGAACCCTTCCGGCACCTGGTCAATGATCTCCGGTTCCGCCATCTGCCGATGATTCTGGAAACACCCAAGGGAATCGAGGACGGCGAGGATCTTGACGCCCGCAACTTGAGAATTCTCAAGCAGCTTGTGGTAACCTGAAGCAAGTCTTCGGGTCCGCCGCGCCGATCATCTCCCTTGGAGGTTCAATCGACTGCATCCCGGTGCTTCCACGCCCACCTCCCGCGGTTGCGACGGTCGGAAGCCGCCGATGGGGATTTATCTCGTGGCCACGACTCACTCGCAGCTCAATGGTCCCCCAGCCGTATCCGCACAGGTGGCCCCAGCCGGGCCGGCTTTCGATGCGACCCTGTTCCTCAATCGTGAGCTGAGCTGGCTCGACTTTAACGAGCGAGTCCTCGAGGAGGCACGCGACCCCTCCAACCCGCTGCTCGACCGGCTCAAGTTCCTGGCGATCTACGCATCCAACCTCGACGAATTTTTCGAGGTGCGCGTGGCTGGCCTGCAGGCTCAGCTTTACGAGAACCTCGAGCCTCAGGACATGCCACCCGACGGCATGGGCCCTCTGGCTCAGTTGCTGGAGATCGCCCGTCGCGCCCATGACTTCGTCGCCCGACTTTACGAGACCTGGCTCCAGCAAGTCCACCCGGAACTCCGCGAGCATGGCATCCGGATCTGCCCCCCCGGCGAGCTCACTCCTGCCCAGAATGCCTTCCTCGACGACTACTTCGACAGCCAAGTCTACCCTGTCCTGACGCCCCTGGCCATCGACCCGGCGCATCCCTTCCCGCACGTTCACAACAAAAGCCTGAACTTGCTCCTGAGGATCGAGTCTCTCAACCAGCGCGGCCGCCTGCTTTACGCCGTGCTCCAGGTACCCTCGGTGATTAACCGGCTGGTTCCACTGCCGGACGAGGGCGATGCCCAGCGCCGCTTCGTCCTGCTCGAGGATGTGATCGGCCCCCGGCTCGACGCCCTCTTCGGCGGCTACCGGGTCATCGAGCGGGTGGCCTTCCGCGCCACCCGCAACAGCGACCTGTCGATCCAGGAGAACGAGGTCAAGAGCAGCCTGCTCTCGACGATCGAGGAGACCCTGCGGCAGCGGAAATGGGGCGCCCCGGTCCGGCTCGAGATCTCGGAGCGCGCCGACGAGGGCTTCCTCGCGCAGCTCCTCTCGGCCTCGGCGCTCGAGCTCGAGGAACGCGACGTGTACAAGGTGGCGGGCCCCGTGGACCTCACCGCGCTGGCCGGCCTGTACAGGCTCGAGGGGTTCCGCGAGCTCAAGGAACCGCCCTTCGA
>Ga0074044_10001870_pt1 | contig 18629 bp, 12 predicted proteins | sample BogForMeECP23OM1_FD_94443 | JGI IMG/M metagenome (GOLD analysis project Ga0074044, IMG submission 94443) | Bog forest soil microbial communities from Calvert Island, British Columbia, Canada - Bog Forest MetaG ECP23OM1 | ecosystem: Environmental > Terrestrial > Soil > Wetlands ...
CCAGTTCTTTATCAACCAGAACAACCCGACCAATTTCGAGCGCATCTGGCAGCGGTCGTATCTGCTCTACCGCCGCATCGGCGCGATCGGCCACCGGCCGGTGCCGTTCGATCAGGTCATGGATTTCTCGATCATCCAGAAGCTGGGCCAGGACGCCAAGTACGCCTCGCAGAAGGTCGAGTACGGCACCCAGCTCGCTCCCAAGGAACTGCAAACGGTGCGGGCCGAGGGCGAGGAGATCTTGACCAACACGGTGGTGATGCACTTCTTCCCCAATAGCTGGGATCCGTTCAAGAAGGTCACCCGGATGACGGATGGCAAGTCGGTCGAGGAGCTCTACGACCCCAACGTGAATAATGTGCTCGAGGAGATCGCACAGCTTGCCGGCCAGTTCGGCGCCGCCCGGATCGTGATCGAGGGCCACACCGACAGCTCGATGAAGGGCCAGGTCCCTGCCGCACTGGTCAAGGAACTCTCGCAGAACCGGGCCAACGCCATCAAGGAGGCCCTGGTGCAGAAGTACCCCGACCTCGATCCCAACCGGTTCAACGTCGATGGCGTGGGCTGGGACCGGCCGGCCGACCCGAGCGATCCGCTCAACCACACCAAGAACCGGCGGGTCGAGATCAAGGTGCTCACGGCCGAAAAAGCGACCTGAGCCCCGTTTTCCGCTCCTGGAGCCTCGCGAGTACGGACCTGATGGCAAGATCAGAACCCGAGCAGCCGACGCCGTCACCGGGAAACCCGACGATTGAGAAGGGCTTCGGAGCCCCGGCCACGGCCGGCAGCCCGAGACCTCTGGGCCTGCGCTCACGCATCTTCCTGGGTCTGCGGGAACAGGCTCCGCAGTGGCAGGTCGTGGTGATCGGCCTGATGGGCGTCGGGGGCTGCCTGGCACTCTGGTGGTTCGTCACCCGGGGCGAGCCCGAGGAGCGAATCATCTCGCCGTCGAAAGGGCTGTCCAGCCCATGGGAGACGTTTGCCAGCTTCCACAGCCTCTGGTTCGATCGGGGTCTGACGCGCAACCTGCTGACCACCCTCCGCCGGGTGGGCTCCGGCTTCGGCCTGGCCACGCTGGTGGGCGTGCCCCTGGGCGTGCTCTGCGGGTGCTTCTCGCGGGTCAACGCCTTGTTCCTGCCGATGACGCTTTTCGGCCGTAACATCCCGGTTGCGGCCCTGATTCCGCTGACCTTCTCGCTCTTCGGAATTGGCGAGCTTCAGAAGGTGATGTTCATCTTCATCGCCTGCGTCGCGTTCATCATCTCCGACACGGCCCGGGCGATCGGCGAGGTCCGCGAATCTTACGTCGATTCCGCCTATACCCTGGGGGCCGGCCGCTGGCAGACGATCTTCAAGGTGCTTGTCCCGCTGGCCCTGCCCAGCGTCTTCAACTCCTTGCGGCTGCTGTTTTCGCTGGCATTCGGCTACATCATGCTGGCCGAGGTCATCAAGTTCGGCGGTGAATCGGGCGGGCTGGGTGACATCATCAACACCTCGCAACGGCGAGGCCCACGCGAGCACGTGATGCTTGTGCTGCTGATCATTCCTGTCGTGGCCCTGGTCATCGATTACGTGTTATTGTGGATCCAGCAGGAACTTTTCCCCTATCGCTACGGCGGCAGCGGCCTGCTTCACAGCCTGGTTCGTGGCGTGATGCATGGCTGGGAAGACCTGAAGGGGCTGATCTGGCGGCCGGCCCTTCCCGTGGCCGCCGGCGGCCTGCCCACGCCCCCGGCGGAATCTTGTGCCGCGGATCAACCACGCTCATGAGCCCTTCTGACGCGGATTCCGCCGTTGCTTCCGAGCCCGCAGCCAATCTGGCCTCCGGTCCAGCGGCCATTGGCATCGGCGAAGTCCTCGACCACGTCCAGACTGCCGACGAGGCAGCGCTGCCGCACGTCGTCGAGTTCCGCAACCTGACGAAGACGTACAATCCGGGGGGACCGAACGAATTCACGGCCATCCGCGACGTCACCTTCGTGGTTCCCGACCTGGAGGACAAGGGCGAGTTCGTCGGCGTCCTCGGGCCCAGCGGCTGCGGCAAGAGCACGATCTTGCGGCTGATCGCCGGCCTGCGCCCCCAGCACCCGCCCACCAGCGGCGACGTGCTGGTCTTCGGTCAGCCGGTGCAACGCCCGGGTCCGGACCGCGGCATGGTCTTTCAGGACTACACCAGCTTCGATCACCGCAACGTGCTCGACAACGTCGCCTTCGGCCTCGAGTGCCAGGGCGTGGCCCGCAAAGTCCGTTACGAGCTGGCGCGGCAGTGGATCGGCAACGTCGGGCTGAGCGTCGAGCACGACCAGTACAAGTATCCCCACGAGCTTTCCGGCGGCATGCGCCAGCGCGTGGCCATCGCCCAGACGCTCATCCTGCGGCCGCGAATCATCCTCATGGACGAACCCTTCGGGGCCCTCGACCCGATGACCCGAATGAACATGCAGGACCTCTTGCTCGACCTCTGGCGGCAGACCCAGGCCACGGTCTTCTTCGTCACCCACTCGATCGAGGAGGCCGTGTTCCTGAGCGATCGTATCTACGTGGTGAGCAATTCTCCGGGTACAATCCTGCGTGAGCTCAAAGTCGAATCCTCGGACCGCCCGTCCAAGGAGATGCAGCGCCAGCCAAGGTTCCAGGAGACCGTCTATTACCTTCGCGACCTGATCAGCCAACTCGAGGAAAGCCAGCGCGCCGGCACCTGAGCCCGAGCCAAAGGAAACCGAGTGACGTGGGCCTGGGAAAATACATAAAAAAAGCGTTTCTGAACCACTGGAACCTGCTGGCCTTCCTGGGCAGCATGGGGTTCGCGTTGATTTCTGGCCACCCCGACGTGCTCGTCCCGCTGGTGCTGGCGGGCGAGACCACCTACCTGGGAGTGCTGGGCACGCACCCGAAGTTTCAAAGGTACGTTGACGTCCAGGAGCACAAGGCGGTCCGGGAACAGGGGTCCGTTGTCGTCGCCGAGGCCTTCGACCGGATTCTCAAGTCGCTGCCCCCGCGCCAGCTTCGCCGTTTCGAGGGCCTGCGCGATCGTTGCCTTGCCTTGCGGCAAATCGCCCAGCAAATGCGAGCTTCCGAAGATCTCAACGCCGGCGCCACGCCCGAGCCGCTCGAGGAGTTGCAGCTATCCGGCCTGGAGCGGCTGCTCTGGATTTACCTCCGTCTAGTCTATACCCAGACCATGCTTGAGCGGTTCTTCGAGCGTACCAGTGAGGGCCAGATCCAGACCGAGATCAAGCGCCTGGAAGACCGGATCGCCCGCATGCCCTCCGAGAACGCGGCAGGGACCTCACCCCGGCAGACCATCCGCAAGGCACTTCTGGACAACCTGGAAACCTGCCGCGGCCGCCTTGAGAACCTGCACAAGGCCAAGGAGAACTTCGAGCTCGTCGAGGCCGAGATCGAGCGCCTGGAAAACAAGATCAGCTCGATCACCGAGCTGGCCATCAACCGCCAGGATCCTCAGTTCGTCTCCGGCCAAGTCGACCAGGTTGCCGCCAGCCTCGTCCAGACCGAGCAGACCATGAACGACCTCCAGTTCGCCACCGGGCTCGACCCCATCGACGACGCGGCCCCGAGCATCATTCCCCGAGGCGCCGCCGTCGAGCCGGCCCCCCCGGTTCAGGACGTCGCCCCGCCCCGTCCCCGGACTCGCCAGACGGAAGACGGAATTTACTACAACTGAGACGGGATGGAGTTTTGGAAGGCGACGGCCGGAAACAGGGACGGGCCGGAAACAGGGACGCGGCCGGAAACAGGGACGCCGCTAGGGCACTTGAATGCCAAAACTCATAGCGTTTGAGTCAAGTTTTGTGTTTCAGCCCGAGATTACCAACAAATTCCCCCTCCGCAAGTCGCTAACGCGTCTTGGGCGGAGTTGAACGCGAGAAGCCTCGGATGATGAATCGTGCATGTGACAGCGGTTGCCCTGACAAGGGCGGTGTCCCGAAAGCTCGGGAGCACAAATCGCGTGTAACGCGTAAGTTCTTGCCGTCGCCCTTAACGGGATGCAATCTTCAACACCCGGTTACCCGCTATGGTCATCGTCTATTGTAGCAAGGCTCGTCGGTCTGAGGCGGAGCCTCGTTAGTTATTGATACTAGCTGCGTCCCCCTTTCTGCTCCCAGCCCTCATCCGATCGCCCATTTGTCCTGTCGCTCGTGGACAATCGCAAGCAGAAAGTCTAATCAATTCCAGGTCCGAGGGCTTTCGTCTGCCGTGATCTGAGCACTTCCTCTGCCACAAATCTCGCGTGATTGGCCATGCGTCGAGTAGAATTGCAAATGGCGACGGGGTGGATTGAAAGCTCCCCTTTTCTTGCCTCGGCAGTCCCCTTGCTAGCAGCATGTATCGCATTCAACTTACGCCGGAAGCTCTGGATGACCTTGCTTCTCTGGGGAATTTCGATTTGAGACGCGTCGTCGACGAGATCGAGGTTCAACTGAAAGATGAGCCGACGTGCGAAACGAGAAAACGAAAACGCCTCCGCCCGAACCAACTCGCCGAATGGGAGCTTCGAGTCGAAAGCTTTCGTGTCTTCTATGACGTCTTTCTCGAGGATTCCGTGGTCAAGGTTGTGGCCGTAGGCAGCAAGGTTGGCAACAACCTCTTTATTCATGGTGAAAAATACGAGCTATGAAAACAATCGAACTTACTGATGCCTCACCTGACATCGCGAATCTGCTCGATCAGGCTCGACGTGACGACATCGTTGTCCGGATGGCGGATGGTAGCGAATTTCTTCTTGTGGCCGTCGACGATTTTGACCGCGAGATCGCCAGGACTCGTGCAAATCCCAGGCTGATGGCCCTGCTCGAGTCTCGCGCCAGACAAACCACAACCGTATCCCTGGAGGAAGCGAAGCTACGACTGGGACTGTAGCGTTGGCCTGTCGTGCTGCAAAGTTGGTCTTGACCGCCCTCTGATCCCGACTGCCTGCGTTGCGAATTTGTTTCGTTCGGCGGCGGCCTCCCGACCCCGCCGTTCGGCCAAGGTAGAGGTGAAAAGAGGTGAAAAGGTGGCGGCCACCAAGTCTGGACAACGACCCGCTCGAACGCCAAGAAGTCCTCGTGCGGCCAAGTTCACCGGGGGTTGATCTGGCAGGACGCGGTTGGGGCCCGATCGTCGTCAAAAGAGCGAACGTGGCCACTTCCTTTCCTTGGGTGCCGCAGAGCGGCTGGCGGTTCCCATTCTCAAAGGCGAATGGATAGCAAAATGGGGTAAAATGCTACAAAGGGGGCAAAAGGGGGGGCAAGATCGAGCAACATGCTACACCGGCCAGAAACAGCACAACTCTCTATCCTGTTGGTAATTGCGTTAAGCATTGTCAAATGCATGCTTATAAGTACAATTGACATAAACGTCATATAAGTAAGAGCTTATGCCGAAAACCCAGTTCTTGGAGATTGCAAAAAAACCGGCAAATGTAGCATTTTGTAGCATATCACGCATGCAGAGGGGACCCAATTCCGGGTCACTCCCGCAGGGCAGATCGAAGCGCTGGCCATGCCGAAAGCCGCCTCGGAGAGAAGATTGACCCGCAGGGGATCAGGCGACGTTCAACTCAGGGATCTTCGCGAGTAACAAGAGCGGGGTGGCTGGGGGCCCGCTGGCTGCTGCCAGCTCGACCCCAGCCACCCAACTGCTTCTGGTAAGCTCCGGCTTGGCCACCGGGCCCCCGGTGGGGGTGGGCGACGGGCTCGGACAGTTTCCGGCTGCTGGAGCTTCGTATTTCTCGGACTTTGTCAGACAAAGTAGACAGGTTATCCGTTGAGTGCTTGGATACACAACGCAAGGTTCTGTAATTACTTATGTCATCACACCTGGCTTTTTTGTCTGCTTCAAATCCGCGGAATCTAGACAAATCTAGACATTTTACGGTCCATCTGTTGAGGCCATGGAGACCCGGCTCGGCGCGCGGCAAGGGCGGTGGCCCCCGACGGTTCACCGAGGTAATCCCCACGCCCCACGCCTACAGCGGCCAGCGGCCAGTGAAGACCAAGCGAGCGAGTGCTCGGAGCTGCGCCTCGGTTGTCACCCGAAAACGCCCGTCATTGAACCATGCCCTTTCCGCCTTTGTTCCACTGTTCGGGGCAAGTTGCGGCAGCCGTCCTTCACTCGCTCAGCATTTCGGCAAGCCGCAAGGCATCCCGGACAGCGGCGCCTGCCTGGGTGTTGTTGAAGTAGGCGTGGACCGGGATCTTCCGCTCGAGCGCGGAGCGGGCCAGCATGGACCAGGGCTCGAGAAGTTGCTGGCCGTACTCTCCGGCATACTTGCCCGTCGTGCCGTGGAACCGAAAATAAATCAACGGCACCGGCCGGCAGAACAGCTCGGCAACGCTCAGCGATAGCTTGCCCGCCTCGAGCTTTCCCTGCTTCCACTGCCAGCCGCCAGACCCCTTCATGTCATGAAGCACCATGCCGCAGCCGTGCCGGGCCAGCAGATCGAGCGTCTCGACTGTATTCCAGGACGCATTCCGGAACTCAAGCGCGAGGCAAGGCGAAATAGGCGCGCACTCGAGGTTCTCCGCGGCGAGATGGATGAACCGCTCAAGCCGCTCGTTGTCTCGCCCGAGCGAAGGCGGAAGCTGGAACAGGATGCAGGCGAGTTGCGCCTCGAGCGGAGCGTACCCCGCGACCATCCGCTCGAGATCCGCGCCGCAACTGGCCAGCCGCCGCTGATGCGTGATCAACTGGCTGGCCTTGAGCACAAAGGCGAATCCGGGCGGCACCGACTCCTTCCACCGCTCGAGCATCTTCGCCGTCGGCGGTCGGTAAAACGTCAGGTTGATCTCGACGGCATTGAACCTCGTGGCGTAATAGTGAAACCAGTCCTGCGCCGGCATCCAGTCGGGATAGAGAATCCCCTTCCAGTCGCGATATGAGAAGCCGGAGGTCCCGACCGAGGCCAGCGAGGTCTTGTGGGGACGTTCCGCTTCCATTTCTCGGGCTTCCGGACGTGCCATGGGTGCAACCCGCCTCCGAGCGAACTGCCTGCACATCCGGTACCCGCGCGGCTCTGCTCTGCTCTACTTTGCTCTCCCCTGCTATCAGCGCACTCACTCAGGACTCGGCGACCGACCCGTTACCCGACGGTGATCTCGGCGCGGAGACGTTCACCCGAGACGAACTGGAGTGCCCCGCACAAGGCGAGCTGTTTCGCGTATTGCGTCGGTGCCTGTCCCTGAACCAGAATGCGTCCGCGTTCTTCTCTGACCACGAGATGCCGGATGCAGCCGTGAGTTGACTGTCGAACTCGCTCCTCGACCTGCTCGATAAGAGTTACCACGAGGTCACGCTCCTCAGAAGACCATGACGGGACACTGCCCGCCTTCGTGACATGAAGGCTTGTCGTGCTCCAAATGGTGGCAAGCTCATTTCGAAGATACTACATTGTCGCGAAGAATGCTCGATTTTTTAGATTTATCTTTAGTTTGGCGAGATGGCCCTGGAAGAGTCCGCGCGCTTCTGCACCGGCCGCTCGCCAGGGCTTGCCGCAGTCCTTAGAATCCAGAAAGTGGTAATCGATACGCGGACGGACTCAGATCGCGGTGTTGATTTTCCATCGTATCAAAAGCTCATACGACTCAAGGTTTGGGACCACAACCCGGCGATGCTTTCGACCCTCATTGGCAACCCTGCCCCGGCTTTCGAACTGCCTTGCACCCGGTTTCCCGATCCGTCCCGCACCTGTGTGACGCTCGAAGATTACCGCGGTGGCTGGCTGCTCCTGCTATTCTACCCCCGCGATTTTTCCCTGATTTGCCCCACCGAGCTGATCGGTCTGAGCCAGGGTTACGAGGAGTTCGAGAAGCATCAATGCGATATCCTGGGCGTTAGCTGTGACCCCGTGGATTTGCACGAGCGCTGGATGGCGACTCCGGTAGCACGGGGAGGACTCGGTGGCCTGAATTTCCCGCTGGCCAGCGATGGGGACGGCTCGGTTTCGCAGGCCTACCGGGTTTACCAGGAGCGGCAGCAGGTCGCGGTGCGGGGATTGTTCCTGATCGATCCCGACGGACTGGTTCAGTACCAGGTTGTGCACGGCCTGAGCGTGGGACGCAGCAGCCAGGAAGTCTTGCGGGTTCTCTCTGCCTTGCAGTCGGGGGGCCTTTGCCGCGAAGACTGGATGCCCGACCAATCGCATCTCGATCCGTACGCCGCGCTGCGGCCGGGTCATTTCTTCTCGCATTACCTGGTTGAGTCGCAGATCGGCTCGGGGACTTTCGCGAGGGTTTACCTGGCGCGCGACCTTCAGCTTGATCGGCCGGTGGCCCTGAAGGTCTTCAAGCCCGACTGCCCGGTCACGCCCAGCACCGCGCTGGCCGAGGCGCGCGCGGCCGCGGCGCTCAATCATCCCAATGTGTGCACGATCTACGCAGTCGATGACACGGCGGGCCTGCCGATCATTGCCATGGAATATGTACCCGGTCAGCCGCTCTCGAACCTGCCCCGAGACCAGTCGCCCGCGCTCGACGACCTGCTGTCGATCAGCCGCCAGATCGCCGCGGGGATGGCCGTCGCGCACGAGGCGGGGATTATCCACGGCGACCTGAAGCCCGAGAACGTGATGGTCAGCGACGATGGGCTGGTGAAGATCCTCGATTTCGGCCTGGCCCGGCGGCTCCGCCACTTGCGTCCGGTCAATCCCGAGGACACGAACGAACTGGGCATGGCCGAATCCGGCGAGGGAATGTTCGGCACACCCCGCTACCTGGCGCCCGAGCAGACCCGCGGCGAGCCGGCGACCTTCGCCAGCGACATATTCGCACTCGGCGTGGTGCTTTATGAGCTGGCCACCGGCAAGACGGCGTTCCCCGCGCCTCACGTGCTTCAGGTGCTGGAGCAGATCCGCTCGCTCGATCCGGCCCGCATGGCGGCCGAGGCGGCAGAGCCGTTCCGCTCGCTGATCCTGCCCATGCTCGAGCCCGATCCCCGGAACCGCACGCACACCATGAGGCAGATCGTCGAAGAGATCAACGCGGTCTGCGAGTCGGTATAGCGGATGCCGCTTGAGTTGCCCGAAAACCCAACTTTCCGCGTGAGAGAGGATGACATCGTGCCATCGAGCAATGGGGCCTGGCTGGCGATCTTTGACCATGATGGCGTGCTCGTCGATACCCTGAAACTTCATCAGAGCGCATGGCTCGAGTACGGACGGCGCAGCGGTCTGTCGATCACCGCGGATTTCATCCACCAGACCTTCGGCATGACCAATCCGAGCATCCTCCGCCTGCTTGCGGGCGAGGCGATGTCCGAGGTCGAGATCGCCCGCCACTCGGCGCACAAAGAAGAGTGTTACCGCGAAATCGCCGAGGGCAAGATCGCACTCATGGACGGCGTCCGCGAGGTGCTCGATGCGCTGACAGACTGCGGCGTGCGGCTGGCGATCGGCTCCAGCGGCGGGCGGGCGAATCTCGAGCTGACCGTTCGCGAATGCGGGCTCGACGGCCGGTTCGCGGCGATCGCCGCGCTCGAAGACATCACGCGCGGCAAGCCCGACCCCCAGGTCTTCCTCGTCGCCTCGGCCCGTTCGGGCATCGAGCCGGCCCGTTCGATCGTCTTCGAGGACGCCCCCGTCGGCATCCAGGCCGCCAAGGCCGCGGGCATGTACGCAGTCGGACTGACGACCTCTCATCCGGCCCGGGCGCTCTGGGACGCGGGTGCCGACGAGGTGGTCGAAAACCTGGTCGGGTACGATGTGCCCGGCCTGATCGGCAGGATCAAGGACCGCCACCCATGACCGGAAAATCGCCGGTGAGCCCGGTCTTGCCGGGCTCGATTCCCGACAGTCGCAAGACGACACGGCGAATCAGCTTGGCCAGCATGGGCGTGGCCTTCTTCCCGGCCTCGAGAACCTCGTGGTGACTGATCGGCGCGCCAACGACGCCCGCAGCGGCGTTGGTCACCAGGGCGAAGGCCAGCACATCGATGCCGGCCTGGCGGGCCACGATGGCCTCGGGAACCGTGGACATGCCCACGACATCGGCGCCCAGCGCTTGCAGCATCCGGATCTCGGCGGGCGTCTCGTAGCTTGGCCCTGGCAGGCACGCATAAATGCCCGGTATCACGTTGATTCCCAGCCGCTTGCCCTCGTCGCGGGCAATGCTCCGCAGCCGCTTCGAGTAAACCTCGGTCATGTCGGGAAACCTCGGCCCGAGCCGCTCGTCGTGCAGCCCGCGCAGCGGATTGGTGCCCAGCAGATTGAGGTGGTCGGACAGGCATACGAGGTTGCCCGGTCTTAGCTCCGAACGGATCCCGCCAGTGGCCGCCGTCAGGATCAAGGTGCGGACTCCCAGGAACTGGAGAACCCGTACCGGAAAGGTCACCACGTGCAGGGGATGACCCTCGTAGTAATGGAACCGCCCCTGGAGCATCAGCACGCCCGCGCCGTCGAGCTTGCCCACGACCACGTTGCCCGCATGGCCGGCGACGGTGGGAACCGGGAAGTGGGGTACCTTCGCATAAGGGATCGTCACCGAGCCGGCCAGCCCCTCGACCAGCGAGTTGAGACCCGAGCCGAGAACCACGGCGATCGCGGGGAGTTCCGGGATCACCGCCCGGATGGCCGAGGCTGCCTCGATCGCCCGCGCAGCGATATCGACAGATGCCTTGGTCATAGAAGAATCCCCGCGATACAGGCCGACAGGAAGTTGGCCATGGTTCCGGCCAGGAGGGCGCGGAGGCCAAGGCGTGCCAGGTCGTTTCGGCGCTCGGGCGCCAGGGCCCCGATACCCCCGAGCTGGATCCCGATCGAGCTGAAGTTGGCGAACCCGCAGAGCGCGAAGCTGGCGATCACGACCGACCGATCGATCAGGTTAGCGCGCAGCTTGCCCAGCTCCTGGAACGCGATCAGCTCGTTGAGCACCGTGCGGGTTCCCAGCAGGCCCCCCACGGCGCGGCAGTCGCTCCACGGCACGCCCAGCAGGTAGGCGACGGGGGACAGGATCCAGCCGAAAATCGCCTGGAGCGACGTGCCGAGCTTGCCGAGGCCGAGGTTCACCAGAGCGATCAGGCCCAGGAAGGCGATCAGCATCGCCGCGATGTTGAGGGCCAGGTGCAGGCCGTCGCGCGTTCCCCGGGCTGCCGCGTCAAGGACGTTGGCGTCGGTGCGGTGGTCGGCCGTATGGACGTGACCGAGCGTCTCAGGCGTTCCTGTCTCCGGCAGCAGCAGCTTGGAGAGAAGGATGGCGCCGGGTGCCGTCATGATCACGGCCGTGAGGACGTGCCTGGGTTCCACGCCATAGGCGAAATAGGCCGCCATGACCCCGCCCGAGACGTGTGCCATGCCGGCGGTCATTACCGTCAGCAGCTCCGAGTTGGTCAACCGCGGCAGATAGGGCCGGATCGTCAGGGGCGCCTCCGTCTGGCCCAGGAAGAGTGACGCGGCCACGTTCAGAGACTCGGCCCCGCTCGTTCCCATCAGCCAGGCCATGATCCAGGCAAACACGCGGACGATCCGCTGCATCACCCCCAGGTGATAGAGCACCGCGAACAGCGCCGCGACGAAGATCACAGTGGGCAGGACGCGAAACGCGAACACGAACCCGGCCGGGCCGTCGCGGTCCACCAGCCCTTTGCCGAAGACGAACTCCGCCCCGGCCAGCGCGCAGTCGAGCATTGCCTCTACCGCGTCGCCAGCCCGGCGCAGCAACTGCACACCGGCCGGAACTCGCAGGACCAGCAATGCGAAGCTCCATTGCAGCACAAGGCCCCAGAAGACGACCCGGCGCGAGATGGCCCGCGGGTTCTCGGACAGGAAGAACGCAACACCCAGGATCGCAATCATCCCGACCAGCCCCCGGGCTCGATCGGCAAGGTCCAGCAGGTCCATCGACTCGGGGAGCGAGAGCCGGGTGGACCAGGGCCCGAGCGAGATCCGGTACTCGCGGCGGACTTCCTCGGGCTCCAGCCGCGCCGTGGCATGCGCAAGGTCGATCTTGCCCCGGGGACTCACCGCGGATTTCGGCTGCGGGGCGTCAGAGCCCGGGTCTGCCGCGCTTTCTTGCTCTCCTCCGCGAACCACCGATTCGCGGCCTGCCACGACGGCCAGGCTCAGGGCCGTGATCATGACGAGGAAGATCTTGCGCATAGCCACTGCCTTTCAGTCCGACCACGAGCAAGATCGAGGCTTGCCCACTTTCAGCCACCCAGTCGCTCGAGAACCTGCTCGGGAACGGTCAACTCTTCGTCGCCCAGCGAATAAGCCTTCGCGACCAGCGTGGTGACCTCGGCCAGACGCGACTCGTCATTGACCAGCAGCGTGCACAGGGCTTCCCCCTGCTGCACGTGATCGCCGGACTTCTTGTGCAGAAGGATTCCCACGGCGGGATCGATTTTCGAGTCCACCCGCGCCCGTCCGGCACCCAGCAACATGGTGGCGTGACCGATCTGTCGTGCGGCCAGTCGCCCGATGATTCCGGTGCGCGACGCGGTGACGTCGATCCGCCGCCGCGGGGCCGGCAAGAGCGTGGGGTCGTCCACCACGCGCGGATCGCCCCCTTGCGCCTCGATCATCCGCCGGAACCGCTCGAGGGCTCGACCATCGGCGATCAACCGCCGGCAGATTGCTCTCGCCTCGTTGATGGTCCGTGCGCGCTCGCCCATCACGATCATCTCGGCGGCCAGCTCGAGCGTCACCTCCATCAGGTCGAGCGGTCCCTTGCCGCGCAGGCATTCCACGCTCTCGGCCACCTCCACGGCGTTCCCCACGGCGCGGCCCAGCGGCTCATCCATTCGCGTGATCAGGGCGACGACGCGCTTGCCCATGCTCCGGCCGATCGCACACATCGTCTCCGCGAGCTTGCGGGCGTCTCCGAACCGCTCCATGAACGCTCCACCGCCGGTCTTGACGTCGAGCACCAGGCCGTCGATCCCCTCGGCCAGCTTCTTGGACATGATCGAGGCGGCGATCAGCGGGATCGACTCGACTGTCGCCGTCGCGTCGCGCAGGGCGTAGAGGAACTTGTCGGCCGGGGCAATCTCCGCCGTCTGCCCGATCATCACCAGCCCGCACCGCCGCAAGACATCCTTGTACGCGGGCAGGTCCAGATCGGTGCGGAATGCCGGAATCGACTCGAGCTTGTCCAGGGTTCCCCCCGTATGCCCGAGCCCGCGTCCCGAGACCATGGGGACCGGGACGCCCGCCGCGGCGGCAATCGGCGCCAGGATCAACGACGTCTTGTCGCCCACCCCGCCCGTGCTATGCTTGTCGATCTTCCGGCCCGGAATCGCGCTCAGATCGACGACCAGGCCGGAGTGCATCATCGCCTTGGTGAGCCCGGCCGTCTCGGCGGCCGTCATGCCCTTCCAGACGATCGCCATCAAAAGCGCTGACCACTGGTAGTCGGCGACGTCCCCGCTGGCGATTCCGCCGACCATCCAGTCGATCTCTTCCCGGCTCAGCTCTTCCCCATTCCGCTTCTTGCGGATGATATCGACGGCACGCATCATGATCGGTCAGACCCTCCCACGATTTCACCTGCGAGGTTGCTGGCTGAAGGATCAATCCTCGGACCGGTCCATTCCCGTCGCGAACTGGCGATCGCCCGCATCGCCCAGCCCGGGGTCGATAAAGCCCACCTCGTTGAGCCGCTCATCGACGGCACCAACGTGAATGGCGACATCGGGCATGGCCTGGTTCATGCGGGCGATGCCCTCGGGGGCGGCGATCAGCGAGAGCAGCTTGAGGCGGGGGACGCCGGCGGCCTTGAGGATCTCGCAGGTTCGCACCGCTGAGCCGCCGGTCGCGAGCATCGGATCGACCACCAACGCCACGGTGATCCGCGGCCGCGCCGGAAACTTGTTGTAATACTCGGTGGGGCGAAGCGTCGTTTCGTCGCGGAAGAGCCCGATGTGCCAGACCTCGGCTTCGGGGATCAGCTCGAGGATTCCCTCGGCCATACCCAGTCCGGCGCGAAGGAGCGGCACGATCCCGACGATATCGGTCAAAACGCGACTCGCTGCCTGTCCCAGCGGCGTGGTGACCTGCTCGTCCCGCGTCGCCAGGTCGGCCGTCGCCTCGGCCGCGATCAAGACCGCCAGCGTCCGCACCAGGTGACGGAATTCGGGAGGGCCCGTGCGGACGTCGCGCAACAACGCAAGCTTATGGTGCACTAAAGGATGGGACGACACGAAGACCGACCGCACGGTTCCCTCCCTCGGCCTCACGGACGCCGGGAAGCTGGTTCTGCCACGTCCTGCTCGACGATGATACCCGATCAGGGCGCGCGTTCCAGCGTGCCCTGAGAATCACGCCATGGTACACGACCCGACCGGCTGGAACCAACACGAACCGACACGGGTCAGCTCCCTCCCGCATGCCGAATCCTCAGATGTCGCCCTCGGAAATGTGTCCCTGATCGCCCTCGATAGGGCTGCAGGCTAGAATCCCGGCGAGTTCTTGAATACATTTAGGTTGCGGACTCTCGACGAAGAGTGAACTTCAGGGCGAGGGTCCAGTGCATTCGACCGGCACTGGATCGACTTTCCGGGCTTCCTGTTCATTCGCTCTCTCTCACGATTGGGTTTGTCCTGATGAAGAGACGTGACGGTACGACAGCCAAACTGTGTCTGCTGGCTGCGGTTTCCCTGGCGACGGTGGCCGCGGCCTCAAGCGGCTGCGACCGGCTGCGCACGGCGGCCGCTGCTCCGCGCGAGACCCCGGTGCCGACGGTCACTGTGGTGCGGGCCCGCAAGATGGACGTGCCGATCATCTGCTTGCCCAACGGGACGACGCGGGCACTCAACCAGGTGACGATCCGGGCACGGGTGAAGGGGTTCCTCAAGGAGGTGCATTTCACCGAGGGCTCGAACGTCAAGAAAGGCAACCTCCTGCTGGTCATCGAAGAAGAGCCGTTCAAGGTCAAGGTCGCGCAGGCGAAGGCGGTTCTCGAGGAGGCCGAGGCCGCGCTCAAGAAGGCCAAGGAGTCCAGGGCCAAGGAGGTGGCCAAAGCCCGGGTCTCCCTCGACGAGACCCAGCTTCAGCTCGATCGGGTGCAGGAGCGCCGGGAACGCAACCTGGTGGCGCGGAAGGCAGCCTCCCAGGAAGACTACGACCAGGCCAAGGCCAACGTCGACAAGAGCGCGGCCCAGGTCGAGGCGGACAGCGCCAGCCTGCAGCAAGCGATCGCCGATTACGATATCAACATCCTGTCTGCCCAGGCCAAGATCGACCAGGCCAGGGCCGATCTCCAGGCCGCCGAGATCGATCTGGGCTACTGCCGGATGTTCTCGCCGATCGACGGCCGGATCGGCGAGCTGCAAGTGAAGCTCGGCAACCTCGTCGGTTCGGCGACCTCGATGGACGATACGACCTCGCTGGTCTCGATCCAGCAGCTCGATCCCATGGGCGTCGATCTCCGGCCCGCGTCGCGCTATCTGCCGGTCATCACCAGGCTCGTCAAGAAGGGGCTGGAGGTCAAGCTGAGGATCGGCGGCCAGAAGGCCCATCCTTACACGGGCAAGATCGCGTTCGTGGACAACACCATCGAGTCCACAACCTCGACCGTTCTGGTCAAGGCCGAGGTCCCCAATCCCGACCAGACGATACTGCCCGGCGAATATGTGAAAGTGGAATTGAATATCGGCGAGTACGCCGGCGGAATCGTCATTCCCGACGCGGCTGTGGTCGAAGCCCAGGAAGGTTCCCGCGTCCTCTTGGTCGACGACCAGAACAAGGTTGGGGTCGCCGTCGTCAAACCTCTGGATGTCTATCAGGGACTGGTGGTGATCGAGTCGGGCCTGAATGAAGGACAGAAAGTGATCGTCAAGGGCATCCAGCTCGTCCGCCCGGGACAAACCGTCAAGACCGAGGAGGCGGAGCTGGAGAAGTTCACCAGGCCTGATTCCGAGCTCGAAGTCCCGGATCCGATGGACAGCCCTCTTTTGCGGATCCGGGGCGCGCCAGTGGGCGACCCGAACGCGCCGGCCTCTGACAAGCCCGACGGAGCCCAGCCCGCGCGCGGATCCGCCCCGACACCTGCGCCGCTCGAGAAGACCTCTCGGCCGGCCGCGAATCCAGGGACCGCCGAGCCCGCCAGGGGTCCCTCGTGACGTCGCCCTGCGAGGGTCTGCCTCGGGTTGCCTCCCCGGGCTCACCCCGCCTTGGTTCCGGAACATTCACTCCGTGAGACCGACAATCCATGGTCAACTTCTTCATCGGGCGGCCGATCTTCGCCACTGTCCTGGCCCTGCTCCTGGTGCTCATTGGCGGCATCTGCATTGGTGTGCTGCCCGTGTCGCTCTATCCCGATATCGTCCCTCCCCAGGTCCAGATCACCGCGACCTACACGGGGGCCGACGCCCAGACAGTCGCCGACTCGGTGACCACCCCGATCGAACAGAAGGTCAACGGCGTGAACGGCATGATCTACATGTCGTCGGACAGCACGAGCAATGGTGTCTCGCGGATCCTGGTCACGCTGGATGTCGGGTCGTCCCAGGACATCGGGGCCATCGATGTCCAGAACAAGGTCGATACCGCCAAGCCCACTCTGCCTCCCGAGGTGACCCAGGTCGGTGTCGAGAGCAAGAAGACCACCACCAACATGGTCTGCGTGGTCAACCTTGTGAGTCCCGGGGGAACCTACGACTCGAACTTCCTCGACAATTACGTCCAGATCAATATCGTGGACGTCCTCAAGCGAATTCGCGGGATCAGCGACATCAACGTCTTCGGCCGGAAATACGCCATGCGGATCTGGCTCGACCCGGACCGGATGGCCAACCAGCAGATCTCTCCGGATGTGGTGATCAGCGCGATCAAGTCCGAGAACCGCCAGGCCGCCGCCGGCAAGATCGGCGCTCCGCCCGTCCCCGCCGGCCAGCGGTTCGAGTTCCCGGTCACCGCCAAGGGGCGATTGGCGACGGTGCGCGAGTTCGAGCAGATCATCGTCCGGGCCAAACCCGATGGCTCGAAGGTGTTCCTCAGCGATGTGGCCCGGGTCGAGCTCGGCTCGGAGACCTACGAGCAAGGGGGCTACCTCAGCGGCAAGGCCGCGGCCACGATCCCGATCTACCAGTACTCGAGCGCCAATGCCCTGTCGATCGTCGCACAGGTCAGGCACGAGATGGACCGGCTGGCCCGCAATTTTCCCCCCGACGTCGAGTACCGGATCGCCTTCGACACGACCCGGTATGTCGGGGAGAACATCAACGAGGTGGAACACACCCTGCTCGAGGCCTTCGTGCTGGTCTTGATCGTCGTGTTCGTCTTCCTGCAAGGGCTGCGCACCACCTTGATCCCCATGGTCGCGATCCCCGTCTCGCTGATCGCCACGTTCGGACTCATGGCTGCGTTCGGGTTCTCGATCAACACGCTCACGCTCATGGGCCTGGTCCTGGCGATTGGCCTGGTGGTGGACGACGCGATCATCGTGGTCGAGAACGTGGAGAAGTACCTCGAGCGCGGCTACAAGCCGCTGGAAGCCACTCGCGCCGCCATGGCCGAGATCACCACGCCGATCGTCACGATCACCCTCGTCCTGGCCGCCGTCTTCGTTCCGGTGGCATTCATCCCGGGACTCACCGGCCGGCTCTACAACCAGTTTGCCCTCACGATCGTCTTCTCGTTCATTTTCTCGGCCATCAACTCGCTGACCTTCAGCCCGGCCATGGCCCGGCTTTTTCTCAAGGCCAAGACCCATCACGGCGAGTCGAGATTCTTCTTCTTCCGCTGGTTCAACCGGGGAATGTCGTGGCTGGAGAACTCGTATGATTCCTTCCTCGAGTATACGGCCCACCACTGGTGGACCATCGTCATCCCCTCGCTCGGGCTGCTTGCCCTGACGGCCTGGATGCTCATCGAGCGGCCCAAGTCGTTCGTTCCCGTGGAGGACCAGGGATATCTCATCATCACGGTCCAGACCCCGGATGGAACCACCCAGGAGCCCACTTCCCGGGTCATGGATCGAGTCGAGCAAATCGCGCTCAAGACCGAGGGCGTTGCCGACACGATCCGGTTCGACGGCCTGAACCCGCTCACCCAGGTCAACCAGTCCAACAGCGGGGCCGTGTACGTGGTCCTCAAGCCCTGGGAAGAGCGCAAGGCGCCCCAACTGCGGGCCAGGGCCCTGGTCGGGCGGCTCCAGCAAGCGCTTGCCGCCGAGGTTCAAGACGCCCTGGCGCTCGTCTTCCCGCCCCCGCCGATCCAGGGGCTGGGCACGACGGGCGGCTTCGAGTTCCTGATCGAGGATCGCGAAGGACGGGGCGTGCAGGCGCTGGCCGACGTCGCCGACCGGTTCATGGCCGAGGCCCGGCAACGCCCCGAGCTCTCCGGCCTTTTCACGCCGTTCTCGGTCCGCGTTCCCCAGCTACGGTTCGAGCTCGATCGCGGCAAGGCCCGCAACCTCGACGTGCCGGTTTCCTCCGTGTTCGAGACGCTTCAGGTGTACCTCGGCGGCTTCTACGTCAACGACTTCAATCGGTTCGGCAAGACCTGGCGGGTGTACGTTCAGTCCGGCGGCGACCGCCGCAGGGTTCCCGACGACATCCTGATGCTCAAGGTCCTGAACAACCGCGGCGACCGCGTCCCCTTGAGTGCCGTCGGTGACGTGAAGACGATCGTCGGCCCGATCGACGTTCCGCACTACAACCTCTACAACGCGGCCAAGATCACCGGCAACCCCGCG
>Ga0074044_10001873_pt1 | contig 18613 bp, 18 predicted proteins | sample BogForMeECP23OM1_FD_94443 | JGI IMG/M metagenome (GOLD analysis project Ga0074044, IMG submission 94443) | Bog forest soil microbial communities from Calvert Island, British Columbia, Canada - Bog Forest MetaG ECP23OM1 | ecosystem: Environmental > Terrestrial > Soil > Wetlands ...
CGGCATCTACGCCCGGTTGAATCGCAGGATCTCCGTTCCCATCAGCCGGCAGCTCATTAAATTCCCCATCACTCCGAATATGGTAAGCATATTCACATTGGGAGTTGGGATTGCTTCCGCTGGCTTCTTTGCCTATGGCGGTTACTGGAGCACTTTGCTCGGGACGGTTTTATGCCTCTTCGCGAGCATTCTGGATGGCAGCGATGGGGAGGTCGCTCGCTTGAAACTTCAGGAATCCGATTTCGGTTGCTGGCTAGAGACAATCTGCGACTACGCTTTCTATCTCTTTCTTCTTGTAGGCATGACCATAGGACGGTGGAGAAGTTCAGGAACAAGAGCGTATCTCGTTTACGGCAGCCTGCTCCTTTTTGGAGCCTTGGCAAGCTTCCTCGCCCTTGGATGGGCGCGGCGTCGCCTTGCTTTTGGACGTCCGGAGCAGCTACTGAAAATCTGGCAGGGCCACGCGGAGAGTCGGCCGTCGAATCCTTTCTTGTATTTTGGGCGGCGTCTGGAGTTCATTGTCCGGCGCTGTTTTTTTCCTTATGCTCTGCTCGTCTTTGCACTCTTTAATCTCATGAACGTGGCGTTCGTTTTGGGCGTGATAGGAGCAAATCTGGTTTGGCCCATCGCGCTATATTCCTCTCGCGCCTTCGCCAGGCCCAGGAGTCAGGTCGTGGAGAATCGTGCCGCCTCTTCTCAGAATGCACAACCATCGCGTGAATATGCCGCAGGCTTGCTTTGATCCTTTAGTCATCGTGCCATCTGTTCCGCAGTTGGGGAGCATCCCCGTGTGCTCAGAAAAAAGGTGTTGCAAGCCGTGACGTCGATGCAGGAGATCGAAACAGGCAATTTTTCCCCTCCGCGGTTGGTCCTCTTTCCGCCAGATTCCATTCGTGTCGTGAACTGGAATATCAATCGAGGCCTGCGACTGCAGAAGCTCATCGAGTTCCTGGCCGGCGCAAAAGCCGACGTTATTCTTCTGCAGGAAGCTGATCTTAATGCGCGTCGCACCCATCACCTCAATATTGCAAAAGAGATCGCGCAGAAGTTCCGGATGAACTATGTGTTCGGGCGCGAGTTCCAGGAATTAACGCAGGGTTCACGCACATCACCCGCATACCACGGCCAAGCGACGCTCTCGCGCTGGCCGCTATCGAATTCACGTATCTTGCGATTTCAGAAGCAATCGAACTTCTGGCGTCCGCGCTGGTTCCTGCCCGAAATCGAACCGTTTCAGGAAAGAATCGGCGGGCGCCTGGCGTTGGTGTGCGAAGCGGCCATCGCAGGGAAAAGGGTAGTCACCTATAACCTGCACCTGGAAAGCAAGGGCGATGACGCGTTGCGCTGCTCCCAGATTGTGGAAACCCTGGAGGATGCCCGTCGCTACGGCTCAAGCACGCCGATCGTGCTCGCTGGCGACTTCAATCTCGATGCGTCCGTTGGGCCTGCTTCCGCATCGATCAGTCAGGCGCAGTTTCAGGATCTATTTGCGAATCATCACATACCAACAACGCCTGCCTCGATTCTGGATCCCGGCCGAACGATCGATTGGATCTTTGCACGGGGACCGATCCGCTCCAGCCAACCTCAGGTCGGTCGCGCCGTGTCTGCTTCCGACCACTACCCTATTTCGGTCACCTTGGCGTTCACTTAGGCACTGGGCCTCGTCCGTGCCTGTTCACGCCGTGGGACTTGACGTTCCTTGCGACATTGTTCCCGCGTTGCAAACGACACACCAGCCTTCTCCAATTCGACGGTTCTCGTGGTTTTGGGAGTGGTCAGCCTTCTCGGCGCGCCTTTCACTGTGCTCATGCCCATTTTCGCAGACAAGATTCTGCATGGCGGCTCGCGACGCCTGGGTCTTCTAATGAGCGCCAACGGGGTTGGCTCTTTGATCGGGTCATGGATGCCGGACTCTAGGCGCAGGCTCTATGGTCTCGGAGGATGGATTATGTGAGGCGCTGCTGGCTTTGGCTTCCCAATTGCTCTTTTTTCTCTTTGTCGCACTCATTCTGGGTGTCACTAGTTATTTTGACTCCCGCGGGGCACTGCATGTTCTATGCAATCACGTCTGCTAACACCCTTATTTAGGCTATGTCTCCCGATGCGATGCGCGGCCGGGCTATTTCCGTCCTGGATCAAATTTAAGCGCACGCTGTAACGGCTAAGCGGAGTCTAGAAAGTGAATTCTCCCGGCATGCATGAACTCTCGATTGCGCAGGATATTATTGACCTCGCTGAGGGCAAGGCGCGCGAAAGAAACTCTCGCTCCATACAAAAGATCAAGGTACGGCTGGGCGAATTTACTACGGTGGCGCGGGAAGCACTCGCATTCGCATTTGAGGCTGCCCGCGCTGGAACATTGGCTGCAGACGCGGAATTAGAGATTGAAATCGTACCGATGATCACCCGCTGCGTCTCCTGCGGACTGGTTTCTGATCCGGTGCGCGAAGTGTGCTTGATCTGCGCGCAATGTGGTCTGCCACTTGAAGTCGTCGACGGCGCAGAACTCCAGGTGGAATACCTAGAACTCGAATGAGTTTAATGCTCGCAAGAATACGGTCCGCGACTCCGCCTGGACCGGTAGATAGGCCTTGCATTTCTGATTTCCTCCAAGGGGCGATGAGGACGCCTTCGTTGTTAACCGACTCTAGTCACGTTACGGCTTGCGGTCCGCTCTCAATCGTCCTAGTCCGAACCCCTGGGTGTCACGGTTTGGTCGGAGGAGTCGGGATTTGGGCAGAAACTACCGGTAACCAGGGCCGAATCCATGTCATCGCTTGCATAGCGGAGCTTTGTCTTCAGCCACTTGCGGTGGGATCGCGTTCTTAGCCCTCGTTTGGCACAGCAGTTGCTGTTTCTTGGATCAGCAGGCATGGACTATAGATGCCCGGGGCGGGTGTACTGAATTCATAAATCTTCATCCGGGGAATTGAACGGCAGAGTACGTTACAGAGATAAATTGTGAGGCCACAATGGATCGCGTGTCGGTTCAAACAAACGCGCTGGAGGCCAACCGGAAGGCTGCTACAGAAAATCGCCGCTTGTTTGCTTGTTCAGGACATCTGGTTATCAACTTGATGTCTGCCCCTGGTGCGGGCAAGACCTCCTTGCTCGAGGCGACGATCCGCGGTATGCGGGGCCGCTATCGTTTGGGAGTCATTGAAGGGGACCTTCAGACGGATCTAGATGCCGAACGAATTCGGGCCCTCGGCGCACCTTCTTACCAGATAACTACTGGGACCGTGTGTCATCTCGACGCGAGAATGATCGCGCGTGCATTGACTGAATTTTCGACACAGGATTTCGATCTGATCTTCATCGAAAACGTTGGAAACCTGATCTGCCCCGCCTCCTATGATTTAGGGGAAAACCTGCGTGTCGTGATCTGCAGCTTGGCGGAAGGGGCGGAGAAGCCGAAGAAGTATCCCGTCATATTCCACAAAGCAGATGTCGTCCTTCTTAACAAGATGGACCTGGCCACGGCTTCGGGAGTCGATCTAGGAGAGTTGGAGAAAAATGTAAAGGAAGTGAACCCCAAGGCGACGGTGCTTCCAGTCTCTTGCAAAACCGGCGAGGGACTCGACATGTGGCACGAATGGTTGCGGCAGGCAATCATAGCTCGCGCACTCCTACAACGAACATGAAACTCGCACCTCCTGCTCCGGTTGACGTGGAGCGCCTGCGCATCCAGTTGCGCGGAGCCGTGCAAGGAGTTGGGTTTCGTCCGACGGTATACCGCCTCGCAGAGAAATTGCGTCTTGCAGGGTGGGTGAGGAACTCAGGCGCGGGGCTCGAGATTGAGGTTGAGGGCAACGCTGAGAAACTCGACCAGTTCTTGGACAAGCTCAGGGAAGAGCGACCACGCGCAGCTGTGGTAAACACTGAGGAAGTATCGCGAGTAGCGCCCGCTGGATCCGCTTGGTTCGAGATCCTTCCAAGCAACGAGGATTTTTCCAAAACCGCCGCAGCAATTCCGGATCTCGCCACCTGCCCGGAGTGCCTCCGTGAATTGCTTGATCCGACTGATACTCGCTTCGGATATGTATTCACTAACTGCACGCTCTGCGGCCCCCGCTATACGATCCTCATCGATATTCCGTATGACCGGGCAAACACAACGATGCGAAGTTTCACTTTGTGCCCTGCTTGCCGCCGGGAATATGAGTCTCCATACGATCGCCGGTTTCACGCCCAACCAAATGCTTGTCCCACCTGTGGCCCGCGACTGAGCTCGATACCAGCGCAGACGGAGGGTGCCGGTGCGGTGTCTTCTGCTGCCGAAGCACTGGCGAGAGGAGAAATTGTCGCCCTCAAGGGTGTTGGGGGATTTCAGCTATTGGTCGACGCTCGCAATGCCGAGGCTGTAATGCGTTTACGCACACGCAAGCACCGAGAAGAGAAACCGTTTGCTCTCCTCATGCCTTCCCTCGCATGCGTCCGGCAGTACTGTGTGGTGAGCGCGGCGGAAGAAGAGTTGCTGCTCTCGCAAGCGGCCCCGATCGTTCTGCTCCGACCTAGTGAGGGAGTTGACTTAGCGCCCGAGGTGGCGAAATCTTCGCCCTACTTGGGCGTGATGCTTCCGTATTCGCCGCTGCATCATCTCTTGATGGCGCAGTATCCATTCCCGGTAGTGGCCACCAGCGGAAATCGTGCAGATGAGCCGATCGCAGTTGATAACGATGAGGCCCGCGAGCGCCTGAAGGACATCGCCGATGTTTTCATCCTCCACAACCGGCCGATTGCACGTTCTTGCGATGATTCTGTGGCACGCCTTTCCGGCGGCCGTCCGCAAATTCTGCGCCGCGCACGAGGATACACTCCACTCCCCGTAGTCGTGCCACGGGACCTTCCGCCGGTGCTGGCGGTCGGCGGACACTTAAAAAACACGGTCGCCATCGCTTTGGGTCGGCAGGTTTTCTTGAGCCAGCACATCGGCGATCTTGATGCGCTTGAGTCGCGTCAGGCATTCGAACGCGCTATCGACGACCTTTGCCGTCTGTACCGCTTCTCCCCAAAGGCGGTCGCTTGCGATCTTCATCCAGACTACGCGTCGACACAGTGGGCCCTGGCTTCAGGTTTGCCGTTAGTCCAGGTACAGCATCACCATGCGCACGTAGCCGCTTGCGCTGCCGAGAATGGGATTGAGACCAATTATCTCGGTGTAGCGTGGGACGGCACAGGTTTGGGGTTGGACGGGACTATCTGGGGCGGCGAATTTTTTCTGGCGAGCCGGGACAGATTCGAGCGCATCGCGCACCTTCGGCAGTTTCGGCTCCCGGGTGGGGAAGCAGCAATTCGAGATTGTTCACGCTCTGTTGCGGGCCTTCTTTGGGAAAAGTACGGTGTTGACAATGCGGGCCACAGCGTCGACAGAAAAACTCTCGCTTTGCTAGTTAGCAGAATTAATGATCCTTTCTCATCTAGCGTGGGGCGATTGTTCGACGCTGTGGCCTGTCTGACTGGCGTTGCCGATCGGAATCGCTTCGAGGGACAAGCAGCTATGTGTTTGGAAAGTGCTATCGGACACCTCCGCACCTCGGAAAGCTATGAGATCGAAAGTCAAAATGGGATCGGTGATTGGGCTCCGATGATCGAGGAGCTGCTATCGGATAAGCAAGCGGCTGTCGATGTGAGCCGCATCGCTGCGAAGTTCCATAACGCGCTTGCCAATTGGATTCTTACCGTGGCTGAGACAACCGACGTTCGCGATGTGGTCCTGAGCGGCGGTGTTTTCCAAAACGCTTATCTAACGGCACGGACCGGCATGGTACTCGAAGAGCGAGGCTTCCGCGTACTCACGCACCATCACGTACCGCCCAACGATGGCGGAATATCGCTCGGGCAGGCTGTTCTTGCCGGACAATTTGAAGGTTGAGGTGGTGACATGTGTTTGGCCGTGCCTGGAAAGATCTTGACCATTCTTGAGGAGGCGAACCTTGGGTTGCGTCGCGGCAAGGTGGATTTCTGCGGTATTCGCAAGGAAGTTTGCTTGGACTACACACCCGACGCTCGTGTGGGAGATTACGTTCTAGTTCACGTGGGCTTCGCACTTACCATTGTGGATGAGCAGGAGGCGCAGCGGGTCTTTGAAGCGCTGCGCCAGCTTGATCAGCTTGAAGAACTGAAAGAGATCGCGACATGAAATTTGTCGACGAATACCGTGACCGCAGTGCCGTCCAACAGATGGCGCAAGCCATTCGCCGCACATCGACCCGCCCTTGGACGCTGATGGAAGTTTGCGGCGGTCAGACCTACACCATAGTCAAGACAGGCCTTCAGGGACTGCTACCCGAAGGCATCACTCTCGTCCACGGACCCGGATGCCCAGTATGCGTTACTCCTCTCGAGATGATTGATCGCGCGGTTGCTATTGCGCAGCGGCCGGAAGTAATTCTCTGTTCGTTTGGCGACATGCTGCGCGTTCCCGGATCTACGCAGAGCCTTTTCGATGCCAAATCCTGGGGCGCTGATGTCCGCATCGTGTACTCCCCACTTGATTCTTTACACCTCGCGCGTTCTTATCCGAACCGCGAGGTTGTTTTCTTCGCGGTTGGGTTTGAGACGACCGCTCCGGCCAATGCCATGGCCGTGTGGGAAGCGGAGCGCGAAAAGATACCCAATTTCTCGATGCTCGTTTCGCATGTCCTCGTGCCGCCAGCCATGGAGGCGATTCTCAGTTCGCCGGATTGTCGCGTACAAGCCTTTCTGGCGGCAGGCCACGTGTGCATGGTGATGGGTTTCGAAGAATACGTCCCCATCAGCCAGAAATACCGGGTGCCTATCGTGGTCACCGGATTCGAGCCTCTGGACCTGCTTGAAGGCGTGCGGTTGGCCGTGGCACAGCTCGAAAGCGGGCGCGCTGAAGTTGAAAATCAGTATTTGCGCGCCGTGCGCCGATCAGGTAACCGTCCGGCGCAGGAGCGCATCTCCGAAGTTTTCGAAGTCACGCCGCGAGCCTGGCGGGGGATTGGCGAGATTCCCGCGAGCGGTCTGCGACTACGCGAAACATATCGTCAGTTCGATGCAGAATCGCGCTTCGCCGTCAAAATTCGTCATGTCGAGGAATCGAAGGAATGCATCGCGGGGCTTGTGTTGCAGGGCCAACGCAAACCCTTCGAATGTACCGCTTTTGGGATCCGATGCACACCGGACACTCCTCTTGGTGCGCCCATGGTTTCCTCAGAAGGCGCGTGTGCAGCCTACTTTCACTTCGGAAGGCGGAATGAAGATGGCAATTCTATCGTGTCCACTGCCACGACCGGCCACTGACCGGATTTTGTTAGCACACGGCGGGGGCGGCCGGCTCACGAACCAACTCATCGAGAGCGTGTTCCTGTCCGCTTTCTCGAACCCCGCTTTGCAGTCGCGGCACGACGGTGCCGTGCTTCCTCTTAACGGTGGGGGCCTGGCGATGACCACCGACACGTACGTGGTTCAGCCGCTCATTTTTCCGGGAGGCACGATTGGGGATCTCGCAGTCAACGGCACAGTCAACGATCTTGCTATGTGTGGGGCGAAGCCACTCGCCCTCAGTGCCGGATTCGTTCTCGAGGAAGGGCTTTCGATGGCTAGTTTGCGCACCATCGTCGCATCGATGGGCGCGGCTGCACGAATCGCAGACGTGCCGATCGTGACTGGCGATACGAAAGTCGTAGACAAGGGGAAAGGAGACGGGCTGTTCGTCAACACGGCTGGCATCGGAGTTGTGATCGCGCCAAAGCCGGTGAGCCCAGAGTCTGTTCGTCCAGGTGATGCAGTGCTTGTCAGTGGAGATCTCGGCGCGCACGGAATCGCCATTCTTTCGGTTCGCGGCGGCCTCGAATTCGAGGGCGCCGTCAGCAGCGACACTGCCCCACTATGGCCGGCTGTCGAGGCACTCTTTGAGGCCGGCATCGAAGTGCACTGTCTGCGGGACCTCACGCGCGGTGGACTCTCTTCAGCTCTCAATGAGATAGCTGCCGTCGCCCAGCTTCGTATCACCGTCGATGAAGTACTGATTCCCGTCTCCGATATCGTGCGTGGCGCCTGTGAATTGCTGGGTCTCGATCCCTTATATGTCGCCAATGAAGGCCGCTTCGTTGCCTTCGTTCCCGAGAGCGATGCGAGCAGGGCCCTCGAAATCTTGCGCTCACTAGATGTCTCTGCCGGCGCTGTGCGCGCCGGAACGGTATACGAGGATTCTTGCGGGATTGTCACTCTCCGTAGCCGAGTAGGAGGCAATCGTGTGCTCGATATGTTGTCGGGCGAACAGCTCCCAAGGATTTGTTGAGGTAGCCCGTGTCCCTTCTTGTTGTTCAATTTGCCGAATACCGTGTGGAAAGCGCCGAGGGATACGTGGTGCCTAACCTCCACCTGTTTCTTGCGAACTCGAGAATAGTAACTGAATGGTATACGCACGCACTACTCATTTCAAGAAAGTCCAGGTGCTGTCATGTCTAGCCTGTTCCTTCCTCCGTCAAGCGTCCTCGAAACCATCGATGAGCGCCTCCTGCGCTGCGGCGTCAACCGTAGAAAATTCCTGCAATTCTGTTCCTCCCTGATGGTTGCCGCTCCTTTTGGTCTTCCTATCACCGACAAGAAAACCCCAGAAGAAGTCGCCGACGGTCTTGGGAAAGCTATCCGTCCGCCCGTCATCTGGTTGCATTTTCAAGACTGCACCGGTTGCACGGAAACGCTTCTCCGCACCTCTCATCCGGATCTCGGTGACTTGATTCTGAACATCATCTCACTTGAATATCACGAGACGCTTATGGCTGCTGCCGGCCATCAGGCGGAGGAAGCACTGCAGGAAGCGGTCGCCAAATTCTCCGGCAAGTACGTCTGTATTGTCGAAGGATCGATTCCCACTCGCGACAAGGGCATATACATGAAGCTCGCGGGACGGCCGGCGCTTCAAGTCCTCGATGATGTCGGTGGAAAGGCCGCGGCCCTAATCGCCATCGGATCCTGCGCTTCTTGGGGCGGCATTCCATCAGCCGATCCGGATCCCACTGGGGCGGTTGGCGTCGCCGATCTTCTTCCGAACAAGACAATCATTAACATACCTGGGTGCCCGCCGAATCCCTATACCCTGCTCGGCGTAGTCTTGCAATTCGCGGAATCCGGCACACTCCCTGAACTCGATGCCGAACGTCGCCCGAAGTTCGCGTTTGACCGCAATATTCACGAGCAGTGCCCGCGCAGAGCTCACTTTGATGCAGGCCGCTTCGTAAAGCAATTCGGCGACGACGGCCACCGCGAAGGTTGGTGTCTCTACGAAATGGGGTGCAAAGGTCCCGACACTCACGCTGGTTGTTCGACGCGTCACTTCAACGAGATTCCCGACGTGTGGCCGATCGGTATCGGCGCGCCGTGCATTGGATGCACGGAGAAAAGTATTGCGTTCCGCGTGCCGATGTTTAAGGTTGTGCAACTCCATACTCCAGCGAATCCGCCGGACACGTATGCACCGATCAACGCCCCGCAAGGAACGATCAGCCCGCTAGCGACTGGTCTTGCCGGATTGGCAGTGGGTGCTCTCGCGGGAGCGGGCTACGTCGCGTCGCGTATGTTTTCCACCAAGCGCGGCGATGAGAGCATTCCTGGGTCCGAGCCTCCCCCTACTGCCGAAACATCCGAGGGCGGACAGGGATCCGAGGAGAAGAAATGAGCGTGGGCGAAGGGATCACTCGCCGTCAGGCACTCTTGGGAATCCTCGGGTTTGGAGGAACAGTCGCAGGCACGCTGGTTGCGCCTGCAGCCGCCGAGGAACACCCGGCGCATCCCGAGGCCCCGCCAGACGCCGTTTCCATGCTCTACGACAACACGATTTGCACGGGTTGCAAGGCCTGCATGGTGGCCTGCAACGAGGCAAATGGGCTGCCGCCCGACACAACGCTCTCCGGGGGCCTCTGGCACATGCCGACGGGCCTTAATTCGAAGACCAAGAACATCATCGAGTGCTACAAGGAGCCCGATGGGGGGGGCTTTGCGTATGTCAAGAAACAGTGCATGCACTGCCTGGACCCCGCTTGCGTCACTGGTTGTCCCTTTGGTGCCCTGAAGAAGAATGAATGGGGCGCCGTGACTTGGGAAAGTTCGCGTTGCATAGGTTGCCGTTACTGCGAGGTGGCTTGCCCGTTCGACGTGCCAAAGTTCGAGTGGGACCACTGGAATCCTAAGATCGTCAAGTGTGAGTTCTGCTTCGACCAACGCTTGAAGGAGAACCAGCAGCCTGCCTGCACCGGCGTATGCCCCACAGGGGCGGTCATCTTCGGCAAGCGGGTAGATCTCCTGGCCAAGGCGAAAGAGCGCATCGCGGCCTCGTCCGATAAGTACTTCGAGAAACGCGTATATGGAGAGCATGAAGCGGGCGGAACCCAGGTACTTTATCTATCGAGCGTCGCATTCGACAAGATTGGTCTCCCCAAGCTCGGCTCGACTTCGCTGGGTCACTATGCCACCAAGGTGACATCAGTGATTTACAAATGGCTCTCAGGGCCTATTGTCGTGGCAGGAATTCTGGGCGCCATCATCAGGCGAAACTGGAACCGCCATGAGGCTGAGAGACCTGAGCGTGAGAAACAAACAGGCCTCCTAGAACAGCTATGAACACCGGGAATAAATCAATCAAGTTGCCATCCTCGTCCGATCGTCCTCATGCAACTACCAGCACCCGCGACGAAAGCGGCTCGACCTTCGTCAACCACTGGCAGCGTGGCGTGCCCGTGTATCGCGAGCCGGTGGTCACGCCTCCACTCATATTTTTTGCAGCCCTCGCCGTCGTCGGCTTGACCCTCGCTCTGGTGCGATTTGTCTCCCCTCTTGGTCCATTCGTAGGGATGAACGATGCGTATGCTTGGGGAATCTGGAAGACGTTCAATGTTCTGACTCTGACCGCTTTGGGCTCCGGCCCGCTCGCTGTGGGCTTGGCCGCCTGGGTCCTCAACCGGCAAAAGCTGCACTTGGTCATGCGCACAGCCCTCGTGAGCGGTTTTCTCTTCTATGCGACCGGCCTGGTCGCTCTGGGCTTCGATGTCGGGCGTGCCTGGAATTTTTGGAACATTTTGCTACCGTGGCGGTGGAACGCCCATTCGGCGATGCTCGAGATTTCTTTTTGCATGCCAGTCTACGCTGGAGTGTTCCTGGCCTTCGAGAATCTTCCGCTGGTTCTCGAACGCTTCTACTATACGGGTTCCGCTGCGACCAAGGAACTTCTTCGCAAATGGGCCCCTCGTCTGCGTCGGGTCTATCCGGCTATGATCACTGGGGCCTATTTATTCCCCCTTATGCACCAGTCCTCTCTGGGGGGACTGATGCTGCTGGCTGGCGACAAGATCCACCCTCTCTGGCAGACTCCCTTCTTGCCGCTCCTCTACTTATTAACGGCGGTTTTTTGCGGGCTGGGCTTCGTGACTTTGCTGCTCCTTATAGGGTGTCTTCGCCACTCCCGGCCGCTCGACGTAGACGTGTTGGGGGAGTTGGGCAACTTGCTGTCGGGCGGGTGTTTCTTTTTTCTCGCCGTCCGCTTCGGGGACATCGTCTGGCGAGGACAGCTTCATACTGCATTCGCGCTCGACAAATGGAGTCTCCTCTTCCTTCTCGAGACTGCGCTCATCCTCGTTCCCGCCGTCGCACTCCGCAGCAAGGTGGTCCGCGAGACCCCGCGGAGCCTCTTAAATATGGCCACTCTCGCCTGTTTGGGAGGTCTCTTGTATCGTTTTATCCCTACCAGCATCGCCTTTGCCCCAGCGCACAAGGCTGTTTACTTCCCGAGCCTGCCCGAGTTGTTTATGACCATCGGCTACATCTCGCTCGGAATCGTAGCATTCGTCCTTGCGGTGAAATATTTCGCGGTGCTACCAGGGGACATCGAGGACTGGAATCACATGTTCAGAGTCATGCGCCTGCGCCGCGCAGCCTCTACAGCAAAAGGAGAAACACCATGGCCCGCGTCTCCATCGACCCGGTAACCCGTATCGAAGGCCACTTGCGGATTGACGTAGAAGTGGACGCCGGTGCTGTTCAGAAAGCCTGGGCTTGCTGCACCATGTGGCGCGGCATTGAGACCATTCTCAAAGGGCGCGATGCCCGCGAAGGCTGGGTTTTCGCGCAACGCTTCTGCGGAGTGTGCACCACGGTTCACGCGATGGCCTCCGTTCGGGCCGTTGAAGATGCCTTGCAGCTCGAAATTCCTGCAAATGCCCAGTACATCCGCAATCTCATTTTGATTGCTCACGCCTTGCACGATCACATCGTTCATTTTTACCATTTGTCGGCGTTGGATTGGGTCGATGTCACTGCCATTCCCATGGCTGACCCGGCGCGTGCAGCCTCCATCGCCGACGGTATAAGCGCCTGGCCTGGAAATTCGCATCATGAACTCGAAGCGGTCCAGAACAAGGTCAAGGGTCTGGTCGCCAGCGGCCAACTCGGCATTTTCTCTCACGGCTACTGGGGGCATCCGGCGATGCGCCTGAGCCCGGAGATGAACCTTCTTCTCTTTGCCCACTATCTCCAAGCCTTAGATTTCCAGCGCAAATCGAACCAGGTCGTGGGCATTTTGGGCGGCAAAACGCCGCACATCCAGAATCTCGCGGTGGGCGGCGTGATGAACGCCATCAATCTGAACAGTCTCGCGACCATGAACATGGATCGTCTCGAGATGCTGAAATCCCTGCTTCAGGATCTGATCCCCTTTGTTCAGCAGGCCTACTTCGTTGACGCCTGCCTGCTTGCCGGGTCCTATCCGGAGTGGTTCGATTACGGCCGCGGAGTCGCGAATTATCTTGCCGTTCCCGATTTGCCGCTCGACGCACGAGCCACGCAATTTGACCTTCCTGGAGGCATTATCATGAATGGGGATTTGCGTTCCATTCGGCCGGTTGTCGATTGGCATGATCAAGCCATTCGCGGCGCCGTTGCCGAGGACGTGACGCATGCCTGGTACCAGGGAAAGGGCGCGTTGAAGCCCTGGCAAGGCAAGACCGATCCTGACTACACCGACTTCCAGGACGAAGGAAAATATTCCTGGGTAAAAGCGCCAAGGTACGATGGCAAACCGATGCAGGTCGGTCCTCTTTCAAACATTCTTGTGGGCTATGCCTCGGCTCACCCGCTTACGCGGAAGTGGACCGATGCGGCGCTCGACAGAATTTCTTCCCTGCATGGCTCGCGCGTCGCGGTTGATCGTCTGCAATCCACCATGGGGCGCTACGTTGCGCGCGCGATTCGCTCCGCGATGCTCTCGGACATGGCCATCAAACACTGTCAACTGCTGACCGACAATATACTTCGTGGCAACGCCGCCACCTACAACCCTCCTGAATTCCCCCAGCACGAAGTTGCTGGCGTTGGAATGCACGAGGCACCGCGTGGAACGCTCTCCCACTGGGTAGTCATCGACAAGGGCGTTTTCTCCAACTATCAGGCCGTAGTTCCAACCACTTGGAATGCAAGTCCGCGCGACGAGAAGGGAATTCCCGGGCCCTACGAAACATCGCTTCTTGGAAATCCAGTAGCTGACCCCTCGAAACCGCTTGAGGTTTTGCGTACTGTCCACTCTTACGATCCCTGCATGGCCTGCGCCTGCCACACTCTCGATGCAACTGGACGCGAAATCGCTCAGGTGAAAGTACTGTGACACAGCGCCACAGTGCGGCACTCGGACGAATCTGTGTGATCGGCTTGGGTAATGTTTTGCTTGGCGATGATGGTTTTGGTCCTCTCGTTGTCGAGCGTTTCCGTTGTGAATACAACTACGATGCCACTGTCGAAGTTTTGGACCTCGGGAGTCCTGGATTAGATTTAGCCCCTTATTTGCATGGCAAAGATCTCGTCTTGATCGCCGACGCAGTCCATTCGAATGACACGCCTGGCACATTATGTTTCTACAGCCAAACCGCGCTCCTAGATCGCAAAGCCCTCCTCCATCTCACCGCTCACGATCCTGGAGTTGGGCAATGTCTCGCGCAACTCAAATTGGCCGGTCACGCCCCGTCAGAAGTTTTCATCCTCGGGGTAGTCCCCGAGTCTGTGGCTCTTGGTAGCGGCATCAGTGCTTCCGTGTCAGCCGCCGTACCCGCTGCGGTCCAAAGCATCGCAACACTACTTTGTGATTATGGCGCTCCGTGCAAGCGCCGCATTGTTCAAGAGAAGCCCAACCTTTGGTGGAGGTCGTCTCTCCCGGGTGAAACCTGCAGGGCCGATTTCATGATCAAGCAGGGAATCGACCACAAAATAGCCCAAGACCAGCGACAGTTTCTTTTCTGGATCGCGAGGGAAATGCAGGGGTGAAACATGAGCACACAACTTAATGGAGACCCGGAAATCGCGCCTTTGCGCACTAGTCTCTACCCCGCGCAAGAATCTGCTATCGATTCATTCGTGTAAGTCACGGAGCGCAAAATTTCCTCTTTTTGGACGACGTCGTAGGACGATGGGGGGTGGAGGAGATCCTTGCCGACGTACAAGCGCTTGCGCCTACGAAAGCTATTGTCTTGATCACAGGCCAGACCGGAACCGGCAAGGAAGTCCTCGCCCGCGCGATTCACGGGCTCAGCCTGCGCTGCAGCCGCAATCTGGTCAAGGTGAACTGCGCGGCCATGCCTGCCGGTCTTCTCGAAAGCGAGCTGTTCGGTCATAGGCGGGGCGCGTTCACAGACGCACTCACCACTCGTGTGGGCCGCTTCGAACTGGCGAATCGGGAAACGCTGTTTCTGGACGAGATTGGAGACATGCCCCCAGGGCTCCAGCCGAAGTTGCTCCGGGTTTTGTAGGACCAGTAGTTCGAGCCTTATACAAAAGCGCTTATTTACCTCAGTGGCTCACAGAGTTTTCGAGAAGAGGGGCTTAGCGTTGAGGTTTTGTTTTTCTAGGTGGGGGTCGAATAGCATGGCGGCGTTGCGGATGAAGATGCGGCCTAGTGGGGTGGTGCGGATTTCGTTGGGGGTGAGCAGGATCAGGCCGTCTTCGCGGAAGGGTTCCAGGCGGGTTAATTCGTCGGCGAAGTAGTGGTCGAAGTCGATTCCGAATTCTTTTGCGATTTCATCTTTCAATACGATGGTGTGGCAGAGGAGGCGGCTGATTACGGTGCGGCGGAGGCGGTCGTCTTCGGAGAGATGGTAGCCGCGCATGGTGGCGATGCCGCGATCATTGATGGATTTTTCCCAGCTGGGGATGTCGCGCTGGTTTTGGGCGTAGGCGTTTTGGATGCCGCTGATGGCGGTGATACCCATGCCGTAAAGGTCGGCGCCGGCTTTGGTGGTGTATCCCTGGAAATTGCGGTGGAGGGTGCGATTTTGCTGGGCGGTTGCTAGTTCGTCGCCCGGTTTGGCGAAGTGGTCCATGCCGATGTAGAGGTAGCCGGCTTCGAGGAATTTGAGGAGGCCGGTGCGGAAGATTTCGAATTTTTGCATGCCTTCGGGGAGATGGCCTTCGAAAGAGTTCTGCTGCTTTTTTAGCCAGGGGACGTGGGCGTAGCTGAAGAGGGCGACGCGGTCGGGGGTGAGTTCGAGGATCTGGTCGACCGTGTGGGCGAAAGTTTCGGCGGTCTGGTAGGGGAGGCCGTAGATTAAGTCGACGTTGACGCTATCAAAGCCGAGGTCGCGAGCGGATTGGATTAGTGGAGCGGTGAGTTCGTAGGGTTGGACGCGATTGATCGTTTTTTGGACTAGTGGGTGGAAATCCTGGATGCCCATGCTTAGGCGATTGAAGCCTAGTTTGCGGAGTGTTTCTAGATGTTGGCGGCTAGTGACGCGAGGGTCGACTTCGATGCCGATTTCGGCGTCGGGGGAGAAGGTGAAGCGGTCGCGCGTGAAGCCGAAGAGATCTTCGATTTGCGGGGGAGTTAGATAGGTGGGCGTGCCGCCGCCCCAGTGGAATTGGACTATCGGACGATTTTTGGAGACGCTGCGGCTGATGCTGGTGATTTCGCGCTTCAGGATTTCTAGGTACGGGGGCGAGACGGCTTTATTTTTTTGGATGATGACGTTGCAGGCGCAGAAGAGGCAGAGGCTTTCGCAGAAGGGGATGTGCATGTAGAGCGAGACGGGGGATTTGGCTGCGTCGGCTTGGGCGTGGACTTTTTCCAGGTCGGCGGGTCCGAAGGAGTCGTTCCAGACGGGGGCGGTGGGGTAGCTGGTGTAACGGGGGCCGGGGCGGTTGTAGCGGGCGAGGAAAGCTTCGCTGACGCGGAGTTCTTCGCGCACGGTTTGGAGGGTTGGATTCGCGAGGGTCATGGTCGAAGTCCTTGCCGACTGTGGCGCAACATGTTGCGCCACTACACAGTCGAGACTGCGGGCCTAGTCTCGTTAGGCGACATGTTTTAAAGCAACTGCGTCTTCAGTCTTTCCCCCGATGGTGGATTGGAGCTAGCCGCGCGGCTCACCTCTTCAAGGATACTCTGCGCTCCGGCTTCCATCAGTAGGTTGGCCATGTGCTCCCCGAGCTCGGCGGCTTGCGCGGGAGTTGCTGTCGCTCGCTGTTTTACATACTGCAGACCGTCAAGGGAGCAAACGCACGCTTCCAGCACCAACGCGCCGCGCTCGATCCGCGCCCAAGCACCCAAAGGCACCTGGCACCCGCCAAGCAGCGCAGCGAGTAGTGCCCGTTCTGCAATGATTGCAGTTCGCGTCTCGGCATCGTCAAGCCCCGCTAGCATTTCCATCACTTCCGTATCTTTCAAACGGCACTCCACGGCGATGGCTCCTTGCCCTACTGCGGGGAGAAAGACCTGAGGAGAAAACGTCTCCGTAATTCTCTCGCTCCAGCCCAAACGGTCAAGCCCTGCTTTCGCGAGGATCACCGCGTCGTACTCCCCCCTCTCCACCTTTCGCAGCCGAGTATCCACATTCCCCCGCAAATCGAGCACATCCAAATCGGGCCGGATGTGCCGCAACTGCGCTTGCCGGCGCAGGCTTCCCGTGCCCACACGCGCACCCTCACGCAAACTTGCAAGCGTTGCCCCGCCCGCCCCCACCAGGCAGTCGCGAACATCTTCCCGCCGGCACACCGCCGGAAACATCAGCCGCGAAGGTGTGTCCGTCGGAATATCCTTCACACTGTGCACCGCCAGATCAATCGCTTCCTCAAGCAACGCTTCTTCCAACTCCTTGATGAAGATTCCCTTTACTCCGATTTTCGAAAGGGGAGACGACTGCAATTTATCCCCAGCTGTCTTAATGATAACGATTTCGGCTTCCACTCCAGCGACTGCGAAAAGTTGCTTGCGGACAGACTCCGCCTGCCATTTCGCAAGCAAGCTGCCCCGCGTGCCGATGCGCAGGCATCTCACGGCTTCTCCCGGTCCGAAAGAAAAAGATCGCGCAGCGCTTCCACGTTTTGGATTTTGCGGCGCAGTTCTTTTTCTCCGTGCAAACGCTGCGCCGGTTGCAACAACAGTTTTTCCAGCAGCTCGTCCATCATGGACTCCATGCGCTCTCGCTCTGTCGCACTCAGGTGATTCATGGGGTCCATGCGTGCGTGAGTGAAAGCCGCTCTTTCCTCGCGCAATCGCGCTCGCAGCGCGTCCACCAATCCAACCAACTCGACGCTCGCCTGCCAGGAGAGAAACTTCCCTACGTGCTCATCCACGATCGTTTCGGCGCCGGGAATTTCGCGCGCGCGCGCGTGACGGTTCTGCTCGACGATCTCCGTGAGGTCATCCAAGTTGTAAACGTAGAGGTTATAGAGCTTGGCAGCAGAGGCGTCGATGTTGCGCGGAAGTCCCAAATCCATCAAGAAAAGCGCGCGGTTGCCTCGCGCGGCCATGGCCGCCTGGAGAATTTCGCGTCGTAACACGGGTTCTTCCGAAGCGACTGAGGAGACCACCACATCCGGCAGGGTCAAAGCCGTTTCCCACTCGCCCCAGCCGACAACTTTCCCGCCGAAGCGCAGTGCAAGCTCATCGGCACGCTCGCGCGAACGGTTCATAATGAAGAGTCGCGCGATGCCGCGGTTTCTTAGCTGATTAACCACCTGCTCGCTGATGGTTCCAGCGCCGATCACCAGAGCGCTCCGCTCATTCATTTTTCCGAAGATTCGCTCGGCGAGCTTCACGCCGGCAGAAGCTACGGACATCGGCCGTGTCCCGAGCTCCGTTTCGGACCGCACCCGCTTACCGACTTCGAGCGCTCCCTGAAACAATCGGTTCAGCACTGGGCCCGTGGCCCCGTAACCATGGGCATGGAGATACGCTTCACGTACCTGCCCCAGAATTTCTGCTTCACCGAGAAGCATGGATTCAAGCCCCGCCGAAACACGGAAAAGGTGCCGCACCGCCTCCTGGTCATAGTGATGATAGAGCGACACCCCGAGGACATCCGGGCGGACAGAATGAAAGTGACTTAGAAACGAGGATAGTCCCGGGGCGCACTCGTGCGAGGTCTCTGGCGGCACACCATAAATCTCGCTGCGATTGCACGTCGAGAGCACAAGCGTTTCTTCAAGGATTCCCCGCGCGCGCAATTCTTCCGCGGCCTTGCGCGACTGTTCCGCCGTGAAGGACACTCGCTCGCGCACCTCGACGGGCGCCGTACGGTGATTCAGTCCGACAAGAACGATTTCCATGCTTCGCCCGCGCTCCTAGAAGTAACCATGACTCTGCGACAGGTACAAATTCACCAACGTAAAA
>Ga0074044_10001874_pt1 | contig 18604 bp, 17 predicted proteins | sample BogForMeECP23OM1_FD_94443 | JGI IMG/M metagenome (GOLD analysis project Ga0074044, IMG submission 94443) | Bog forest soil microbial communities from Calvert Island, British Columbia, Canada - Bog Forest MetaG ECP23OM1 | ecosystem: Environmental > Terrestrial > Soil > Wetlands ...
AGTCACCAACAATCTCGAGAAGCTGACCGAGGCGCTCGGCGCGCTGACGAACTATGTGCCGACCGGTGGCGACCTGAAGCCGGGGCTGGCGGCGGAATCGGCGCGCTCGCTCGCGTCGCACTACGACAGTATCAACGGCGGGCTGGGGCAGGCGCCGAAATTTCCCAACACGTTCGTGTTCTCGCTGTTTCTTCGCGTACAGGCTGCCGACGGCGACGAGGCGATGGCGGAAATGGTTCGGCACACGCTGTCGAAGATGGCGCGCGGCGGAATCTACGACCAGATCGGCGGCGGGTTCCATCGCTACAGCGTCGATGAGCGATGGCTGGTGCCGCACTTCGAGAAAATGCTTTACGACAATGCGTTGCTGGCGCGCCTTTACCTCGACGCCGGGCGTGCGCTGAACGAACCGGAGTTCCTAGGCGTCGCACGCGAAATTTTCGACTACGTTTTGCGCGAGATGACCAGTGCCGAGGGTGGCTTTTACGCAGCGCAGGACGCGGACAGCGAGGGCGAGGAAGGAAAGTTTTTCGTCTGGACGCCGGAGCAGGTTGATGATGTGGTCGGTCCCGAGCTCGGCGCGATTGCGGAGCGCTATTTCGACATCACGATCGAAGGCAATTTCGAAGACGCGAACATTCCGCATCGCACGATCGAACTGGCCGACGCAGCGCGCATGTTCAAAGTGTCGGAAGACGAAATGTCCTCGAAGATTCGCGAGATTCGCGGCAAGCTGTTCACGGCGCGCGAACAAAGGGTGAAGCCGGGGCGGGACGAAAAGATCCTGGTGGCGTGGAATGCGATGATGATCGGCGCGTTCGCCGAGGGATATCGCGCACTGCACGAGCGGCGGTATCTCGAGGCAGCGCAGCGCGCGGCGGACTTCATCATGACGACGATGTGGGACGGGCGCGCGCTCACGCGGTCATTCAAGGACGGAGTCGCGCGGCACAACGCCTACCTCGAAGACTACGCGCAGTTGGCGGGTGCGATGCTCGATGTGTACGAAGCGTCGCTCGACCCAAAATATTTGGTGCATGCGCGGACACTGGCGGACGTGATCCTCGCGCGGTTTATCGACAAGGAAAAAGGCGGCTTCTATTTCACCTCGGACGATCACGAAGCACTGATCACGCGTTCGAAGGCGGCGTTCGACGGATCGACGCCGTCGGGCAACAGCGCCGCCGCGATGGCGCTACTCAGGCTGCACGGCTACACCGGCGAGGAGCGTTACCGCGTCGAGGCGGAGCGCACGCTCAAGTTGTTTCGCGAGTTTATCGAAAAGCAGCCGTTCGGATTTTCGCACATGCTCGAAGCGGTGGACCTTTATCAGCGCGGGCCGACCGAAGTCGTGATTGTGGGCAGTCGCAACTCGACAGAACTGCTTGAATGGATCGAGCGGCTCGGCCTCATCCACGTTCCGAATCTAGCGATCTTCGTCGCGGATCCGTCCGAAGCTCAGACCGGTTTCATCCCGGAGCAGGTGCGCGACAAGCGGCAAATCGACGGCCATGTGACTGCTTACGTGTGCCGCGAGCATAGGTGCACGCCGCCGATTACGACGTTCAAGGATCTGCAAAAGGAATTGGCCGACTAGCTCGGGCGATGGACCGCGACGCGCGCGACCTTACCGCGGCTGGCGCAAAGCCGGCGCCGCATTTCCCGCCAATCGTCGTGAATCGTGCGGCGCGGCGGCACGGAGCGCGGCTGCGAGTCGTGCTGCTCAACGCGGCCGGCGGGCGCGGCCTGCGCGAAATCGCGCGATGCCTCAAGTGTCCGCCGCTGCGGGACGCCGATGTGATCCTGTTATGCGAAGTCAATTCGACGAAGGGAGCGGAGCGCCGCGAAGTCGCGCTGGAACTTGGCGAGATGCTGGAGATGAGCTGCGCGTATGTTCCCGAGTTCGGCCTCAAACCCCCGGACAGCGAAAGCGAAATCGTCTCGTACATGGGCAATGCGATCCTCAGTTCGGTGCCGTTTGAGGAGGTGGCGGCAGTCGCGATCCATCGACCGCGCACTCCGATGGCTTGGCCGATACGCATGCGCCGTTGGACGCGCGTCGGCACGCCAACGGGAATTGTTACCAAGGTGAAATTCGGCGGTGTGGAAGTAACGGTCGGCGTCGCGCATCTGCACAGCCGCTGCACGCCGGCCGAGCGCGCGCGCCAGATGGCGACTTACCTTGAATCGTTCCCGGCGGCAGGCCGCGCGATCTTCGGCGGCGACCTGAATACTACTACCACTGAGCTGTCCAGCCGCGCGTTGCTGCTGGCGGCGGCGCGGCGGATGATCGCGAATCCGGACAGGTTCCGCGCGCCGCAGGCGTACGAGCCCTTGTTCGGTCATTTGCGGGAGCACGGACTCGAAATCGACGGCGCCAACGTTGCCAACCGCCCGACGTTCACTTTCTCAGGACTGATTCCCCGATCACTGCGGCCAAAACTCGATTGGCTCGCGGTCCGCGAGTTGCGTCCGATCGCGGGAACAGCGGCGGTCGTCACACCGCGGTCGCCGATCCTGTTGCGCCGCTTCTCCGATCACGATTTCGTGACGGTCGCTCTCGAATCATAGTTGCGGCACGGGGACCGTTGAAATCCTTCCGCATCGCGATGTGACCTGACTAGAATTGCGCGGCCGACCTGAGGAGGCGCACGCGATGGCATCGTTCAACGGACTCGGCATGCACATGGGTAATCTCGCGATACTTTCCGACGCGGAGAGCCGCTCGATAAGTCCCGAAAATCCGACCGGCGAAAAGGGCAAGGGCGCGATGGCGACCCCCGATCCGGCCAAGAGTCCGGCGCGAAAGCTGGGCCGTGGATGGAAAGTCGCGCCGTACGTGGTGATTGAGCCGGGCGAGGTGAAAGTGCTCGCCGATATTTCGGGTGCGGGCGCGATTGCGCAAATCTGGATGACGCCGACGGGGCCATGGCGCTCGAGCATCCTGAGAATTTACTGGGATGGATCGCCGGAGCCGTCGGTGGAATGCCCAGTCGGCGATTTCTTCGCCTGCGGATGGAACAAGTATGCACAGGTTTCGTCGTTGGCGGTGTGCGTGAATCCCGGCAGCGCCTTCAATTGCTATTGGGAAATGCCGTTTAGGAAGCGGTGCCTGATTACTATGACCAATACTGCCGACACCGCGATGATACTATTCTATCAAATCAACTATGTACTCACTGAAGTACCTACTGATGCCGCCTACTTCCATGCGCAATTCCGGCGCGTGAACCCGCTGCCATACAAAGAGGTTTACACGATTCTCGATGGAGTGACGGGGCGCGGGCAATACGTCGGGACGTACATGGTGTGGGGAGTTCACAACAGCGGATGGTGGGGCGAGGGCGAGATAAAGTTTTTCATCGACGGCGACGCGGAGTTTCCGACGATCTGCGGCACCGGTACCGAGGATTATTTCTGTGGCTCATACAATTTCGATGTGGGCAAGGAGAACGGCGGGTATCGCGAGTTCACGACGCCCTACGCCGGATTGGCGCAAGTGATTCGGCCCGACGGGCTGTACGCGTCGCAACAGAGATTCGGTATGTACCGCTGGCATATAGCGGATCCGATCAGGTTCAAGCGCGACCTGCGCGTGACTATCCAGGCGCTGGGATGGATGGGCGATCCGCGCAAGGGCGCGGAGTTCCTGCCGCTGCAGGACGATATCGCGTCGGTGGCATACTGGTACCAGACTATTCCGACCGCACAGTTTCCGCCGCTGCCTTCGCCGGACTATCTGCGCATCGTATAATGCGTACTACGTAATCTCAGGCGGAGGTGCGAACGCGCCTCGAGCGCGTTCGTAGGCGCCGGCGACGCGTATCACTTCGTGTTCTCCGAACGGCCGACCGATTAGCTGCATCGCAATAGGTAGTCCGTCGGGCGAAAGTCCGGTGGGAATAGCTATTGCCGGTTGACCGGTCGTATTGAAGGGCTGCGTGAAGCGCAAAATCGCGGCGACGACATCTACCCGGTCTTCGCGCCCCTCCAGGATCTGAGTGGTGCCGATTTTCGGAGCCACGATGGCGGCGGCTGGTGCGACCAGCACGTCGTGATCGGCCAACACCGCTATCGACTCGGCCAGCGTGCGGGCTCGGGCGCGCTGGGCGCGGATATAACTGGTAGCGGTCGTCATCATGCCGATCTCCAGCCTGCGGCGCACGTCGTCGCCGTAGTGCTGGGGTCGCGTGCGCATCCAGTCTTCGTGAATCTCGAGCGCCTCGGCCCAGGTGATGATGCCGTTCATGATTCCGGCCATCGGGAGTGACGGAATCGTTACGTGATCGACGGTCGCGCCGAGCGATCGCAGCGTCTCGAGTGCGGCGTTGAACGAGCGCGCGACGTCCTCGCTCAGCCCGTCGTTGAGTTCGCGAATCACGCCTATGCGCATGCCGGAGATTTCGCCGTCGAGGCCGGCTGAGAAATCGGGAACGCGCTCGCGGCTCGAGGTGGAGTCGTTGCGGTCGCCGCCGGCGATTACTTGCAGCATCATCGCGGCGTCGCGAACCGTGCGCGTGATCGGGCCGACATGATCGAGCGTGTAGGCCAGCGGCAAAACGCCGTAACGGCTGACGCGGCTCCAGGTCGGCTTCAGCCCGACGCATCCGCAAAGTGCGGCGGGAATGCGAATCGAACCTCCTGTGTCGGTGCCGATGGTGGCGGCGGCGCTGCGCGCTACGATCGCAGCGGCTGAGCCGCCACTTGAGCCGCCGGGGATTCGGTCGAGCGCGTACGGATTGCGCACGATTCCCCAGTGTGGGTTTGACGACGTGATTCCGTATGCGAACTCGTGCAGGTTGAGCTTGCCGAGCAGCACGGCGCCGCCGCGCTTGAGGCGCGTCCACACGGTCGCGTCGTGATCGGGTTTGAAGTCGGCGAGGATTTTCGAACCACCGGTGGTGCGAATTCCCCTGGTGTACACCAGATCCTTGAGCGCGATCGGAACGCCGTGAAATGGTCCGCGCCACTTTCCGGCGGCGATTTCGACCTCGGCTTTTTTCGCCGCCTTGCGCGCGAGCGTGTCGGTAACCGTAATATACGCGCGAAGCGACCCGTCGGTCTGTTCGATTCGCCCGAGGTACGCCTCGGTCACCTCGACCGGTGATATATCACGCGCGCGCAGCTTCGCGGACAGGGTAGCAACATCAAAGTCGAGTAGCTCCTGAAATGGAATCGACATAGGAATGAATCCTCGAAGTGACTAATGAAGTAGTGTTACGACTTGTTTTTGGAAGTACGAGTGGCTTCGGCCAACAGCACCGGGTAGCCGAAGGGAGGTTCGATGCCGGCAATACCGATTGATCCGAGGTGGCCGGCGAGAGTGAGCATCGCCCCAGCGCCGCGCGCGATTGAGTGCGCGGCGGCGTCGGAGATTTCGTAACCGTAGAGATCGCGCAATACCTGTTTCACAGTTTCGGCAGTAACCATTGGCATAGTGTCTCTCCGATTCTGACTATTCGAGTTTGTGCGCCGATTCGATTATCAAGTCGCACACGCGGCGGGCGTCTTCAAGCGCGAGCAACCGGTAGCACTCGCGTCCGGTCCAATCCGGGGCAACCGATGGGTTTGTAAACGGCAGATAACCCGGTTGAAACATCTGCTCAGCACGGGCGCGTATTTCAATATGGCGATGGATGCGCTGGAGGCGGAGGTGCGGAGCGTTCAGCAGGTCGAGTAAAACGGCGGTCATCTCTGGCTCTCTCAAGCCCGAAACGATGATCACGCGTTGATTGGTGACGCCGTAAAACGTGTTCGAGATATAGGTTTGGAACACGATCGCTTCCGCAATCAGGACGCAGACCAGCACTGCGAGCAGTATTGAATTGGTGTCGGCGCGCTCGGCAAGACTCGAGTCGAGCGGCAACGAACGCAACAGGAGCGCGGCGATTCCGACGACTATGATTACGCCGGCGCGCCAGCGAAGCGCGGTCGTGTCATGCGGGCGTCCGCACCAGAGCAGTTCCTCGCGCGCGAGCAGATGCGGAGTGACGACGGCGGCCGCCTCAGGATCCATCGATTACTTGACGATGCCGGCCGCGCGGATCGTGGCGATTCGATCGGGCGAGTAACCGAGGTACTCGCGTAGGATTTCGTCGGTATGCTCGCCGAGCATCGGAGCAGCGCGGTCGATCTTGCCGGGAGTCGCGGAAAACTTCGTCAGCAATCCTGTTTGATTCACGCGGCCCCACTGTGAATGAGACAACTCAGCAGTCAGGGCGTTCGCGACGACCTGCGGATCGTCGAATAATTCACGGGAATGATTTATCCGCGTAGCCGGGATGGCGGATTTCTTCAATGCTGTGAGAGCGTCGTCACGCTTGAGCTTGGCAAATTGCTCCGCGAGCGCCGTCGCGAGTGATCCTTCGTTCGGCGCCGCTGCGACCGCATCCCAGTTGCTATTCGGGAGCCCAGGCAGAACAGTCAGTAGAGCATTCCACTGAGTTTCAGTAGATAGCGAGATGAATAGCCATTCGCTGTCACGGCATTGGTATGCGCGCGAAAGGGCGGAGCGGCCTCGATTCTCGGGGCTGCCATTTTCCATGTCGGGCCTGCCGGGATAGAACGCGAACTCGCCGGCCTGAAACGCCATCGCGGATTGCAACAGCGAGGTCTCGCAAAACTGCCCGCGGCCTGTGAGTTCGCGCGCACGCAGCGCGAGGACGCATCCAAACGCGGAGAGCATCGCGGCGCCGTAATCACAAATCGCGCAGGTCAGGTACACAGGATGCCCGTGGTGGCCGCCTTGCGCCGCCATCACGCCCGAACGCGCCTGCAGCAGTGGGTCGAAGCCGGGCTGATTGTGCTCAGGGCCGCGATTTCCGAACGCATTGACCGACATATAGATGATGCGCGGGTTGCGCGCCGCCAGCGTTTCGTAGTCGAAGCCGAACTTGCGCATCCGGCCCGGCCGCAGATTCTCGACCACGATGTCGGCCTTGTCCGCGAGCCCGTGGATGATTTCGCGGCCTTCCGCGCTCGCGAGATTGAGCGAGATGCCGCGCTTGCCCTGGTTCCAGCCGAGAAAACCGAAACCGAAGTGGCGAAACGAATCGCCCTCAAGGCTTTCGATCTTGATAACTCTGGCGCCGAGTTGCGCGAGGATCATCGGGCCGTACGAACCCGCGATGTAGCTGGCGAAGTCGAGTACGGTAACGCCCTCGAGCGGAGGTTTTTCAGTGACGGGCAGATCCTTTGTCAGCGAAGAATCGCGCGCTGGCTCTGCAAGCCATTGCAGCGCTGCCCGGTCGTCGCCTATCGCGGGAGCGGGACCGGAGATTTCGCCGGGACTGTCGTTGAGGAAAACAGGCAGGCCCATCTGAATCATGCGGCCGAGAGTGGGGTCGTCGATTTCTCGACGCATGTCGAGCGCGCGCGTCTGCCGATGATCGATGAACTCGTGGCGCGTCAGCACGGGGGCGCACGGAACGTCGGACTCGCGCAGGATGCTCAGCCATTCGTCGCGCGGGCGAGTGCGGATGATCGGCTCGATGATGTCTTTGAGCGGCTGCCAATGCTCGGACGCGATTCCCCACGGTGCATTTTCGAAACGCGGGTCGCCGACCAGGTCGGGGCGATCGATCGCGATCGCGAATTTGCCCCAGAATGTCGTGTTGCCGCATGCGGCGAACAAGTATTTGCCGTCGGCTGCCTCGAACAGACGGTAGACCGGAATCGGGCCGAGCGGGTCCTGCGGCCCGTGATAGAGGGCGGTCATTTTTTCATGACGCAGGATTGCGCCGGTATGGAGCGAGAACGCGCCGGCCAGAAGCGAGACTTCGACTGCCTGCCCTGCCCCGTGTGCACTGCGCGCGAGGAGCGCTGCGGCGGCCGCAGTCGCCGCCATCACGCCCGCCGAATAGCTCGCCGCCGGAAAAACCAGCGCCACGGGGTTCCCGCTGCGCGCCCACTGAGTGCCCGTGATTCCACCGCGCGCGGCTACGAGGTCGTCGTTGGCGTCGAAGTCGGCGTCGGGGCCGCGGCTGCCCAGCGGAGGCACGCCAAGCGCAATCGCGCGTGGGTTCACACGGCGAATCGACTCGGGATCGAGACTCAGTTGTCGCAGGCGTGACGGCGTGAAGCCGGTGACGACGATGTCAGCCCATCGAACCAGGTCCGCAATTCGCGCCTGCGACGCGCGATCGTCGAAGTCCAGCTCTAGCGCGCGCTTTGAGCGATTGACGACGTGGAAGTGCGGCGTGCCGCGGTCGCGCGAACCGCCGACTGGCTCGACCTTGATGGCGCGCGCGCCGTTTTCCGCCAGCAGCATCGTGGCGTAAGCTGCGCCCAGGTTGGAATCGAATTCAACGATGTTGATTCCGTCGAGTGATTTGCTCATTGAAAATTGCCAAGCACCGTTATGGGAATTGGATTGTCGTCGAGCGCGGGCGAGAAAAGCAAACGATCGCGCCAAGGCGCGATTATGCGCGGGAATCCGGGTTCAGGCGGTCGAATTCAACCCGCCGACACGCCGGGTTCATCGTCCCTTAATGTTCAGTGCATAGGTTTTGCGCGCCGCATTCAGATCCGCGGAACGGACACGACTAACTTCGAGGCAAGTTCAAACGATGCTCAAACGACGACTAATTTTGGCTCTTTTTGTGGTCCTGGCGATCGCGGGAATCGGCCGCTCCGGATTTGCCGATATGTTGGTCAATGGCGCCGGCGCGACGTTCCCGTACCCGATCTATTCCAAGTGGTTCGACGTTTACGCGAAGGAAAATCCCGGCATCAAGTTCAATTATCAATCGATCGGCTCGGGCGGCGGAATCCGGATGCTCTCGAATCGCACCGTAGATCTCGGTGCGAGCGACGCGCCGATGACCGATCAGCAGCTCTCGGACGCGCCGGGAAAAATTCTGCACTTCCCGTCAGTGATGGGCGCGGATGTGGTTGCATACAACCTGCCCGGCTTCACCGGCACCCTGCACCTGACCGGTCCGGTGATCGCGGATATTTATTCGGCCAAGATAACGAAGTGGGATGACGACAAGATCAAGGCGCTGAATCCCGGCGTTGCGATTCCCTCGCAGGACATCGTCGTATGCCATCGATCCGATGGCAGCGGCACGACCTATATTTTCGTCGACTACCTATCGAAGGTCAGCCCGAGCTGGGCGTCGGATGTGGGCAGGGGAACCTCGGTCAAGTGGCCAACCGGGCTCGGCGGCAAGGGCAACGAAGGCGTGACGGCGCTGATTCAGCAAACGCCCGGCGCAATCGGATACATCGAATTGATCTATGCTCTCAATAACAAGATCCCGTTCGCCCAGATCCAGAACAAGGCCGGCAACTGGGTGACGGCCAGCCTGGCAGGAGTTACCGCGGCGGCCGCCTCGGCATCGGGTAATATGCCGGCAGACTTTCGCGTGTCGATTACCGATGCACCGGGCGCGGATGCGTATCCGATATCGTCGTTCACCTGGCTGCTCGTTTACCAGAAGCAGACCAACAAGGATGTCGGCGAGCAAATCAAGAAATTCCTGGGCTGGGCGCTGACTGAGGGACAGACGCTGGCACCGTCGCTTCAGTACGCGCCGCTGCCGGCGGAAGTCGTGCAGAAGGAGACGGCACAGATTCAGGAGATACAAATTCCGTAACGAGGGAATCGCAAGCAGTAAGGAGCGCGGGCGCCGGCGATGGTGCCCGCGTTTTCTTTTTTGCGAGCGCGTCGGATATGGTCGAAGGCTGTGATGCGACGAATGCAAGCATTGGTCTCGGCAATCATCGCGGTGATCGGGACCTACAGTATTGTGCTGGCGCAGAATTACGTGATCGATCAGGGCACCAGCGACGCGCTCACCAGGTATCTCCACATGAACGAGCTGCCGATGGTCACAGCGCAGTTCTCGACCTCGCCCGGCGGCAGCAAGCAACTGATACTCACAGGGTTTGTGGCGACGCAGTTCGGGCGCAACGACGCGGAACGAATCGCGACCGCGTACCTGAACGATCCGAGCGTCAACATGGTCGACCAGATCCTGCTCGATCCGCACGTCGAAGATATGCGCGGGGCGGCGCAAGGTTCGGCAGCCGCGCCGGGTTCGCAATCGCCCAACAGTCCCGATCAACTGTGGAACAAGACGATGCAGGGTATCTACAGAAACGGTGGGCAGACCCCATCAGGCAGCGGGCCGATGCTGCCGTAGGTAATCGCGGTGCGCGGCGTGGTAAGATCGCGCCGACGTGGCCGACAAGGTAATTTACCTGCGCGAAAAGCCGGCGACACCGGCCGACGAGAGCAACTTCAAAATCAAGTACGCCGAGCTGCTGAATCCCGCGCAGCTTGCCGCCGTGACGCATCGCGACGGACCGCTGCTGGTCGTCGCGGGTGCGGGCTCGGGCAAGACTCGCACGCTGATCTATCGCGTCGCGCGGTTGATCGAGAGCGGCGTGCCGCCGGGCACGATCCTGCTGCTGACGTTCACGCGCCGCGCGGCGCAGGAGATGCTGCGTCGGGCAGAGCAGCTGGTCGGCGATCGCGCGGGCGCGGTCGCGGGCGGCACGTTTCATTCCTTTGCCAATAATGTGTTGCGCCGGATGGGCGCGCCGATGGGTCTCAAGCCCAACTTCACGATCCTCGATCGCTCCGATATGGAAGACGTGGTCAACCTGATCCGGACGCGGATGGGGCTCGCGTCGCGCGAGCGCCGGTTTCCGAAAAAGAGCACGATCGCCGAGGCCATCAGCATGGCGCGCAACAAGCGGCGCGCGCTCGAAGAGGAAATCGAGATCGATTTTCCGCATCTCGGCGAGCATCAGACGGAAATTCTCGAGCTCGCGAAAAATTACGAGAGCTACAAGCGGGAGCGCGCGCTGCTCGACTACGATGACCTGCTCTATCGGCTGGCCGAGCTGCTCGAACAGCATGAGAACGTGCGGCGGCGGCTGTCGGACAGCTATCGCTACATCATGATCGACGAGTACCAGGACACCAACCTGATCCAGGCCGACCTGGTGCGGCTGCTCGCGATGAATCATCGCAACGTGATGGCGGTCGGCGACGATGCGCAGTCGATCTATTCGTTTCGCGGCGCCAATTTCCGCAACATCATGGACTTCCCCGCAATTTTCCCGGGCGCGAAAATCGTGAAGCTCGAACAGAACTATCGATCGATCCAGGGAATCCTCGACGTCGCCAACGACGTGATTTCGCGCGCCGGCGAGAAATACACCAAGGCGCTGTTCACCCAGCGCGAGGGCGGCTTTCGCCCTTTCCTGGTGCGCGCGCAGGACGAGCATATGCAATCGCGATTCGTCGCGCAGCGCATTCTCGAGCTGCGCGAAGAGGGCGTCGAGCTCAGCGAGATCGCGGTGTTGTTCAGGTCGAGTTTTCACTCCTTCGATCTGGAACTCGAGCTGCAACGCCGCGACATCCCGTTCATCAAGCGCGGCGGATTCAAATTTATCGAGACGGCGCACATCAAGGACGTGCTGGCGCATCTGCGGGTGATCGCGAATCCGGCCGATGCGGTGTCGTGGCTGCGGGTGCTGACGCTGGTCAAGGGCATCGGTCATCGGACGGCGGAGAGGACTATCGACTCGCTCGTCGCAACCAATGATCCGGCGGCGGCAATCGCGAAATTTGCGGAGAAGGCGCGCGGCGGTGCGGAAGGCGGCCTCAAGCGGCTCGGTACATTGCTGGCGGAATTGCGCGCTGGTGAAAAACGGCCGCCCGAGCAGATCGCGATGACTCTCGAATACTATCTGCCGGTGATGCGCGAGGCGTACGCCGACGATTACCCCAAGCGCGAGCGCGACCTCGAGCACTTTCAAAATCTCACGGAGCGCTACAAGAGCCTCGAGCAAATGCTGGCCGATATGGCGCTCGAGCCGCCGAACGACTCACTCGACGGCGTGCTCGCGACGGATTCGGAAGACGAGCACATGACGCTCACGACGATTCACTCCGCCAAGGGACTCGAATGGAAGGTGGTCTTTCTGATCTGGGCCGCGGACGGACGCTTCCCGGGACCGCAAAGCGTGGGCGACGACGAAATCGAGGAGGAGCGCCGCCTGATGTACGTCGCGAGCACGCGCGCGCGCGACGAGCTGTACCTGTCGTATCCTATCTATATGTTCGACCGCAGCTTCGGCTTCGTAATGGGCCGGGTATCGCGCTTCCTCGAAGACGTGCCGGCAGAGCTGCTGCAGACCGCAACGCTGCAGGAATCGGAGGAGTCTTAGCCGAATGCTACGACGCGCGGCATCCTACATGATGCTCGGAACCCTCACCTAACCTCTCCCGTAGAATAACGGGCGAGGGATCAGAAAAATTACTCGCCGATTACTTTGATCAGGATGCGCTTGGGGCGGCGGCCGTCGAATTCGCCGTAGAAGATTTGTTCCCAGGGCCCGAAGTCTAGCTTACCCTTAGTAATTGCGACTACTACTTCGCGGCCCATCACCTGGCGCTTGTGATGCGCGTCGCCGTTGTCTTCGCCGGTGCGGTTGTGATGATAGCGCTCGGGGCTCGGGTCGTACGGCGCGAGCCATTCGAGCCATCGCTTGTAATCTTCGTGAAGGCCGGGCTCGTCGTCATTGATGAAGACCGACGCAGTGATGTGCATCGCATTGACGAGGCAGAGCCCCTCGCGCACGCGGCTTTCCTTCACGGCCTGTTCAACTTCGCCGGTGATGTTCACGAAATCCATCCGCTCGGGCACTTTCATGGTGAGATATTTCGTATGTGAGAGCATGAGGGGTAGTCCTCCGATGATTCTTATTTCATTTGATGGCTTCGAACTTGGCGTAGCCTGTCAGGTCCTGGTCCGGAGTGGTGTGCATCGGCATTGAGACTTCGCGGAGGACTGGGACTTTTTCGGTGATCGTTCCTGTCGCGGGGGCATCCTGGGGAACGGTTATTACGCGGGTGCCTACGAAGCGGACTACCGTTGGGAGCATCCCGCCGGTATCAACGTAGTGCGTGTGCGTTGCCTCGAAGACGGTGTCGCTCTTGAAGAGTTTTGAGCCGGCGCGAATCAGGTACTCGTTGTTCGCGAGCGGGCGGACCAGCGTCGATTGGCTTATCACGTATAGATGTCCGACGGTCGGGCGCAGGAATCCGGGGTAGAGCGGATTCACGCCGAGCCAGTACGGCATGATGATGCGGCGGCCGGGCTTCCAGTCGGTGAGGCTGACGTGCGCCTCGTGATCGTTGTTGGCGAGGATGAAATCGCGGCCGGCGAAATCGCGCATGATGTCGCGGCTCAACTGATCCTCTGGCGGCGTGGTGATTTCGCCGGTCGGTCCGAAGTCGAGCGCCTTGTCGGGAGTGCATCCGCCGACAACCGAGATGAGCGTTAGCGCGATTGCGACGACGATCGCTTTGCGGCGAATCATGTTCGGTATCTCGCGTACTCTGCCGGGATATGGCCGCCGAGCGTCCACTTCATCGGCAGCGATACCTCGCGCAGCACCGGGATTTGCACGGGCTCGCCATCGGCGCGCTTGAATTCGCGCTTGCCAATGTATTGCACGATGGTCGGCAGAATCTTTCCGGGTGTCATGTATTGCGTGCGCGTCGTGACGAACACCGTCTCCTGTTTCACCAGCGAGCTGCCCGCTTCGATCATCCATTCGCCGCCCCCAAGCGTGTCCAGCGGCTTTTCGAGCGTCGCCTCGCTGATGACGTAGAAGTCGCCCTCCTTCGGCGCCATCACTCCCGGCACGAGGATGTTGACGCCGAACCAGAACGGCAGCTTGAGGAACTTGTCCTTGCGCCAATCGAGCGGGCGCACTTCGGCGATTTGATTGTTGTCACCGAGGACGAAAGTGCGGCCGCGAAAGTTGAGCTCGACATCCTCGGCGCTGGCATAGATGCTCGGCAGCGCAACGACCGGCGGCGACTTTGCGCATCCCGCAAAAGTCGCGACGAGGAATGCCAACGCGACGAAGGTCCGCGCGAATTTATCAGGCGCTTGCGTAATGCGAGGCAATTTCGCGGCCGACCAGTTCGATTTGCTTCGGCCACGCGTCGGGTTCCGCGATTGGCCACAGTACAAACTTGTCGAGACCCTTCGCAACGTATTCGCCGAGGCGCGCGATCACGTCGTTGGGAGAGCCGTACGCGGTGCGCTCGAGGTAGGCCTCCGCGCCGCGGCCCATCGCGGACAGCATCGGGCGCATTTCCTCGAGTGCGCGCTCGCGTGACGACGAGATGCGGCAGAGCAGGATGAGTCCCGATTCGATGTGCGCGTTGGCGCGCCCGTAGCCGGCCGCATAGTCGCGAATCTTCGCCATGCTCGCGCCGAATTCGCCGGGAGTCTGGAACGACGCGAAGAAACCGTCGGCCAGGCGCGCCGCGCGTTTCAGCGCCGCATCGGAGCGGCCGCCGACCCAGATATCCATCGTGCCGAAATCGTTGTTAGTGCGCGCGGCCGGACGCGGCTCGATGGTGACGCTGTCGAAGTTGAAGAAGCGTCCGTGATAGCTGGCGACGCGCTCGCGCCAGACCGTGCGCAGCACCTCGATGCCTTCGTCGAGGCGCTTGCCGCGTCCCTCGAGTGGAATTCCGCACGCGGCGTAGTCAGCCAGATTCGCGCCGGTGCCGACCGCCATCACCATCCGGCCGTTCGACAGGTAGTCGAGCGACGCGAATGACTTCGCAACCATCAGGGGGTGGCGCAGGTTGAGCAGCAGCACGCTCGGCCCGAGTTTAATGCGCGAGGTCCGGGAGGCCAGCAACGATAGCGTTGCGACGACGTCGAGTTCGGGCGAAGGTGCGAGCAGATGATCGGAGAGCCAGAAGGAATCGAGGCCCCAATCCTCGGCGTGCTCGGCGACCCGCGCAATCGTTTCCGCCGGGGGCATCCCGAGCCGCCAAAGTCCGAATCCGACACCGATTTTTACCTGTTTCATCGCCGTAACACCCTCGTTTGCGCGCTTGCGCAGATGATAATAGCATAGGCCGCCTCGATGAATCAGAATCCTACGGCAAGAAACGGTGCACCGGTGACCGTGACTCTGATGGGCACCGCAGATGCGTTCTCGAGTTTTGGCCGTTCACAATCAGGCTATCTGATCGACGCGCCGGGCGGCCGGATCCTGCTGGAAGCCGGGCCCGGCCTAATGCAGGCGCTCAAGGGCAGCGGCGTCTCGACCGACAGCTTCGATTTGCTGCTGATCAGCCATCTGCACGGTGATCATTTCGGCGGCCTGCCGTTTCTGATCCTCGACTACATGTGGGAGACGCGCCGCAAAAAGCTGCTGACCATCGCGGGCCCGGCCAAGCTCGAAGAGCGGACCTGGATCCTGATGCGCACGATGTTCCCGCATTTCGAGCTCGACAAAGTTCAGCACAAGCTGAAGTTCGTGGTGCTCGATCCCGGCAGCTCGACGCGGCTGGGCAGGTTCAAGGTGAGTGCGATTCGCAGTCCGCACACCAAGCCGGAGATTTCGCTGTCGCTCAGGATCGACGGCGGCGGGAAGTCGATCGTGTTTTCGGGCGACAGCGGATGGAACGATGAGCTGGTGAAGTTCAGCGACGGCGCCGATCTGTTCCTGTGCGAATGCACCTACTACGAGAGCGTGCACTTGAAGTTTCATCTCAACTACCCGCTGCTGGCGGCCAACCGCGACAAGTTCAACGTCCGGCGGATGGTGCTGACGCATCTCGGGCGCGAAGTGCTGAGCCGCGAGGATGAGATCGCGCTCGAAATGGGCTATGACGGCATGAAGATCAAGATCTAGCCCACGCACCGTCGCTAAATAAGGATACTTACATGGGCATAGTACAGGGCAAGCGGGCGCTGATCGTCGGCGTCGCGAACGACAAAAGCCTGGCGTGGTCGATAGCACAGACTCTGGCCGCTGAAGGCGCCGAGATCGCGATGACCTATCAGGGCGAGATCCTGGAGAAGCGTGTGCGTCCGCTGGCGGCGCAAATCGAGGCGGACGTGATCGGCGAGCTCGACGTCAACGACGATGCGCAAATCGCGTCGGTGTTCGTGGCGCTCAAGAAAAAATGGAACGGCCTCGACCTGCTCGTGCATGCGGTCGCATTTGCGGAGCGCGAGGATCTGCGCGATCGATTTCTGACGGTGACCCGCGAGAATTTTAAGAAATCGCTCGAGATCAGCGCCTACTCGCTGGTCGCACTCGCGCGCGCGGCGGAACCCCTGATGGAGGCGAGCGGCGGCGGCTCGATCCTCACGCTCAGCTACCTTGGTGCGGTTCGCGCGATTCCCAATTACAACATGATGGGTGTGGCAAAGGCGGCTCTGGAAGCCTGCGTGCGCTACTTGTCGGTGGACTTGGGCGCGAAGAACATTCGCGTCAACGCGCTCAGCGCCGGGCCTGCGCGCACGCTGTCGTCGTCGGCGATTCGCGACTTTCATTCGATGCAGCACGAGGTCGAGGCGCGCTCGCCGCTGCGGCGTGCGATGAAAACCGAGGAAGTCGGCAAGATGGCGGCCGCCGTGCTAAGCGATTTTTCGAGCGGCGTCACCGGCCAGACGCTGTACGTGGACGTGGGCTACAATATAGTCGGCGTCTAGCTGCAAGGAGTATCGCGATGGCTATAGTCACAGTCCCGCAGCTATCGGACAACTACGCGTACCTGGTAATCGACGACGGCAGCAAGGAATGCGCGGTGGTCGACTGCGCGGAGGCCGACAAGGTGATCGCGGCGGCGAAATCGCACGGCGCGAAAATCGTCGCGGTGCTGACCACGCACTGGCACGGCGATCATTCAGGTGGCAACAACGACATCGCTTCGAAGGTCGCGGGAATAAAAATTTACGGCGCGAGTGCCGAAGGCGGGAAGATCCCCGCTCTGACGAATCCGGTGGCGGACGGCGACAGAGTCCGAATCGGCGCGCTCGAGGGCCGGGTGATCGGAATCCCGGCGCATACCAACGGGCACGTCGCGTATTATTTTCCAACCTTCGGTGCGGTGTTTACGGGCGACACGATGTTCGTCGGCGGATGCGGCCGGGTGTTCGAGGGGAGGGCCGCTACGATGGTCGCGTCGCTGAAAAAACTCGCGGCGTTGCCCGACTCGACGCAGGTCTATTGCGGTCACGAGTACACGGAAAACAATCTGCGCTTCGCGCTGATGCTCGAGCCGGGGAACGCCGCGCTGAAGAAGAAGCACGAGTGGAGCATGAAGACCCGCGCGGAGAACAAGTTCACGGTGCCGTCAACGATCGGCGAGGAGAAACGGACCAATCCGTTTCTGCGCACCGACAGCCCGGAGCTGCGCGCGAATTTGAAACAGCGCGACCCGTCGATGGCCGATGATCCGATCGCGATTTTCGCCAAGACCCGCGAACTCAAGGATCACTTCTAGCGGGCGCCCCGTCACGCGCTGCTAGAAGGGTTTGATCACCGTCAGCACCAGGATTGCGATCAACAGCGCGCTCACCATCCCGTGGATGACGCGAAACTCGCGGCTCGATGACTGGCTCGGATTGTTCTCCAGGAACTTGATCCGGCGATAAAAGCACACGTGGTAAAAAAGCAGGATCGCGACCAGCAGCAGCTTCGCGAGGAGCCATCCGTGCTGCAGCACCGACGGATCTGTGAGGATCAGCAGAAGCCCAAGGAGGATGCTGATCGCGGCTCCAAGGTTAACTGTGGACTCAAACAAACCGCGCGCCGCGCCGAGAAAGCGTTCCTTGGGCAGTCCGACTTCTTCGGGTACACGCGCGAGCAGGCTGGTGATCATCAAAAGTCCGCCCATCCAGAAGATCACGCCGAAGATGTGAAGAGCGAGTATGAAGCCGCGAAGAAAGTCCATCCTTATTCCCTCAGATGAGTCAGATTGCGTGCATGTCGATGCCCCCGGTGGGCTTGTCTGACTGGTTCGATACTTGGCATTGATTGGTGTGCGCCGGTTGAAGAGAATCTTACGCCAGCCGCGCAGTCAAGCGAATCGAGCGGAATCAACACGAGGGCGCACAGATGGCGACTTCCTACCAGGGAGAACTCAAGCGCAAAAAAATCGGTGCGGATGATGCGGCGGCCCGAGTCAAATCCGGCGATTGGGTCGAGTACGGATTTGGCCTCGGGCAGCCGGATCTGTTCGATCGCGCGCTGGCCGCGCGGGTGCGCACGCTCGAGCAAGTAAAGATCCGCGGATGCCTCGCGATGCGTCCGCGCGCGGCGGCCGAGGCGGATCCCGACGAACATCATCTCACTTACCTGTCGTGGTATTTCTCGGGGCTGGAAAGAAAGATGCACGATCGAGGCCTGGCGCATCATATTCCGATGAACTTCGGCGAGGCGCCCGACAACTATCGCCGCTTCATCGACGTGGATGTCGCGGTGTTGAAGACGGCGCCGATGGACGTGCACGGCTATTTCAACTTCGGCCCATCGGTGACCTATCACAAGGCGATCACCGAAAAGGCGAAGACCGTGATCGTCGAGACCGACGCGAGCGTGCCGTACGTTTTCGGAATCGAGAACGCGGTGCATATACATGACGTCGAGTTCGTGCTCGTCGCTGGAGCATCCGGGATGCCGGAGCTGAAGAATCCCGCGGCGAACGCCGTCGATCAGAAAGTCGCGGAGCTGATCGCGCCGGAAATTCCCAGCGGTGCGTGCGTGCAGATCGGGATCGGCGCGATGCCCAACGCGGTCTGCGAGCTGCTCGCGGCCG
>Ga0074044_10001875_pt1 | contig 18604 bp, 10 predicted proteins | sample BogForMeECP23OM1_FD_94443 | JGI IMG/M metagenome (GOLD analysis project Ga0074044, IMG submission 94443) | Bog forest soil microbial communities from Calvert Island, British Columbia, Canada - Bog Forest MetaG ECP23OM1 | ecosystem: Environmental > Terrestrial > Soil > Wetlands ...
GTCAAAACGCAGGAAGGCTCGGTGAAGCTCAACAATCTTCGCGTCCAGCACGGCGTGGCCACCAAGCTCGACGTTCTGCAGGCTCAGCAGGTCCTCGATATCGCAAATGCCCAGATCCCCGACCTCGAGCGGCAGATCGCGCAGGAAGAAAACGCCATCAGCATTCTTCTTGGCAATTACCCGCAGGCCGTCCCACGCGGACGCCCGCTGGTGGAGCAACCACTTCCTCCCGAAGTGCCGCCGGGCCTGCCGTCGTCGCTCATCGAGCGCCGCCCCGATATTCGGGAGGCCGAACAAACCTTGGTCGCAGCGAACGCCGAAATCGGGGTCGCCAAAGCCCAGTTCTTTCCACAAATTTCCTTGACCGGCTCCGGCGGCGGCTCCTTCGGACGCAGCAGCGCATTCTCCAGCCTGATGAGTTCGCAAATCGGAATCTGGTCTTATGGCGCTCAGGTGACCCAGCCCATTTTCACGGGCGGAGCCCTTCGCGGAAATCTTCACTTGGCTGAGTCGCAACATCAACAGGCTCTGATCGCTTACCGGCAAGCCATTCAGCAAGCGTTCGGTGACGTGTCCGATGCGCTAATCGCCTATCAGAAATTCCATGAAGTCCGGGTTCGTCAAGAAGAGAGTGTCGCGGACCTGCAGGAATCCGTCCGCCTCTCCAACTTGCGCTACACGGGTGGCACCACCACATATCTCGAAGTGTTGGACGGACAACGTTCGCTCTTTTCCGCCGAACTCACGCTTGCCGAGGCGCGTGGCACCGAGTACCAGAGTCTCGTGCAACTTTACAGAGCGCTCGGCGGAGGCTGGCAGCACAGTTAGAGTTCTGGCATGGCCTGATTGGCGACGCCACCAGCCTGTCCTTGCCGCTTGGGGACTGGTTGAAAACCACCAGCACCGCTTGAAAATCACCAAAACCCCCTAGTCAGCAGTATCCCATTGCTCAGAGCAGGCTCGCCCATTCCGTTGAAAATACAACAGGTTCGAGCGTTCACCGGGTCATCGAGCCGTTTGGCAATGCTTGTGCACTCTCTTAGGACGGCAGTTCGGAAAGGGTTTCAAGGATCTCAAAGGAGGTCCAAAATGCGATACCTAAAAGTTTTGGCCTTAATTGCGGTTTGTGGCATTTGCTTGGTCTCGGCGCCTCTCGCAAGCGCACAACGAGTGGCGATCGGCGTTGGAATCGGCCCCGGCTATGTCGGTGAAGCTCCCGTCTGCGCTTACGGTTACTACGGATATTACCCGTACGCCTGCGCGCCTTACGGCTACTACGGTCCTAGCTGGTTCTCCGGTGGCCTCTTTATCGGAGCTGGCCCGTGGTTTCACGGAGGCTTCTACGGACGCCCCGGCTTTTACGGTCGTGGCGGCTTCTACGGTCGTCCCGGCTATCGTGGGTTCGCCGGTCGTGGCCCAGGAGTGGCGGGGCGCGGCTTCGCGGGACGCGGTCCCGTCGGCGGCTTCCGAGGTGGCGCCGCGGCACGCGGTCCCGTGGGCGGCTTCCACGGTAACGCGGCTGTTCGTGGCGGCGGTGGATTCCACGGCGGTGGCAGCTTCCACGGTGGAGGCTCCCACGGTGGCGGGCGCAGGTAGGTTCCAACTAAACTGAGAAACTCAACCGAACGGCCGGCAGCACACGCTGCCGGCCGTTTCGCGTTATAAATCGGCAGTCCGCCGGGCCCCGCATGTGGCCGCTGGATTCTTGCCTTTCCGAAGTTTTAAGTGTTCCAATTCGGCGCACTAGGGTAATCTCTGTTGCGGGCTGGGCTTGACGCGAACAAGTGTTCGCTCAGGTTGCGCAGTCATGCCGAACAAGCCTCGAACTTCCGGTTCGCGAGTAGCCTCTCAGCCAAAGCCTGCCAGCACAGCGCGCGCCGTGGACGCGCTCCTTTCCAGCGAAGAACGCTTCCGCAACCTGCTTCAGGACTTGCACGTAGGCGTGGTCTTGTCCACCCCTGCTATCGAGATCCAGTTTGCCAACCAAGCTGCGCTCGATATGTTCGGGTTAACCGAAGAGCAAGTTCTCGGGAAGACGCCGGACCAACTCAACTTGACCGTCCTTCGAGAAGATGGATGGGAGTATCCGTTTTCGATGCGTCCAGGCCCGCGCGTGGCGGAATCCGGGCAAGCGGTACGAAACGAAGTGATAGGTTACCGTCGTCGCGGGTCTAATGAAATCACCTGGATTTACGGTGCGGTTGTCCCTCAGTTCGGCCCTGACGGATCTCTCATCCGGGTGACTGCCACATTCACCGACATCACCGAGAGAAAGAATATAGAAGCCGAACTCCAGAAGGCCAATAAGCTGAACCACGAGATCCTTTCCAGCGTCCAGGAAGGAATCCTCGTCCACGATCGTGAGCTCCGGTACGCGCTGTGGAATCCGTTCATGGAACGCATGAGCGGCATGAAAAAGGAAGACGTTCTCGGGAGACATCCTCTGGACCTATTTCCCTTCCTGGGCAAGGTGGGCGTGTATGCCCAGATCGAGAAGGCGCTAGCGGGAGAGCCCTCTACCGTTCGCAACGTTCCTTATACCGTTCCGAAGACGAAGCAGGCGGGGTGGTGCGACAACACATTTGCTCCCCTTCGCGATGCAGCAGGCGAAATCGTCGGCGTGGTAGCGGCCGTGCGCGATATCAGCGGCCGCAAGCGAAGAGAAGACGAGTTGCGCCAGCTATCCTCCCGCTTGCTGGCGATGCAGGATGAAGAGCGCCGGCGTATCGCGCGGGATCTTCATGACAGCGCGGGCCAGCATCTATTCGCCGTGGGTCTGAACCTCGGAAAATTGAGCAAATCTGCGGAGAGTCTCGACGCAAGCGGACGGCGCCTGTTGGCGGACACTCGCAGGATGGTAAAGAGTCTCTCGCGCGAGATTCGTTCTCTTTCGTATCTCTTGCACCCTCCCGGACTCGACGAGCTTGGCCTGGCAGCCGCAATCGAGGAGTATGCCAGCGGGTTTAGCCAACGCAGCGGCATTGACGTGGAACTCGATCTCTCGTCCGAAGTCGGTCGGCTACCCCAGGAGTCTGAGACTGCGCTTTTCCGAATCGTCCAGGAAGCTCTAGGAAACATTCAGAAGCACTCGGGAAGTTCGAAGAGCAAGATTCGGCTGATAAGAGACAGTGGCCACAACGTGCTTGAAGTGACCGACGCAGGACGCGGGATGCCAGCCGGAAACCTGAAGAAGAAACTGGTCTCTCAGAGCCCACTAGGCGTTGGGATCCTCGGCATGAGGGAGCGCATGAGGCAACTCGGCGGCCGGATCGAAATCAGCTCTGGCAGTTGGGGGACGACGGTGAAGGCGATGCTGCCGCTGCGCGGCGAGGCCCACGATGTCAGTTCGCATCCTCGTGGCGGATGACCATGGCGTAGTCCGCAGAGGCCTCCGGGCCCTCTTGGAATCCAGGAGGGGATGGAAGATCTGCGGCGAAGCGGCGAACGGCCGTGAAGCCGTCGAGCGCGCCAAAAGATTGAAGCCCGACGTCGCCATTCTGGACATCGGCATGCCGGGTCTCAACGGAGTCGAAGCCACGCGTCAAATCCGCAAGGTCTCGTCAAAGACCGAAATATTGATTTTGAGCGCGCATGGGTCGGAGAAGCTGGCGGTTGAGGTCCTCGAAGCGGGCGCTCGAGGTTACCTAGTTAAGGAAGAAGCAGACGAAAGCCTCATGCTGGCCGTTGACGCCTTGCTGCGGCACGTTCCCTATCTCACCCCCGGAATTGCAAAATTGGTGGCTCGCGAAAAACGCGGTGGGCACCATAAGGCGCCGAAGGGCCGCCTAACGCCTCGCGAACGGGAAATAGCGCAGCTTCTGGCTGAGGGAAAAACCAATAAGGAAGTGGGCGCCGTGCTGGGGATCAGCGCGAAAACCGTCGAAACTCATCGCGCCAATATCATGCTGAAACTGAACCTTCATTCGATCACCGATTTGGTCCACTACGCGATACGAAACAAAATGATTGTCACCAACGAATGACGTGAATTCGCTTCTACAGCTTTTCCCCTAGGAAATCTGCAGAATTTCTCTTCTCCTTCGGTTCCGTTACGCTGTACCGATTTCATCCGTAGAAAACTTGTTGAAGGAGAGGAAATTGCGTTTGAAGAAACACATTCGAGTGATCGTGGTGGATGATTCACCCCTCGCATTAACGGCGATTTGTTCGTTCCTGAAAACTCAGAGTGAGATCGAACTCGTCGGGACGGCGAACGATGGCTTTGAACTGCTGGAGATGGCCGAGAAATTGAAGCCCGATCTGGTTATTACCGACCTTCATATGCCTCGCATGAGCGGGCTGGAGTGTACACTGCTTCTCCACAACATATTGCCCGCCACACGCGTCATCGTATTTACGGAATTGGATTCGCCTCTCGCCGGTCTTGTGTGTCTGGAGGCGGGCGCGGATGGCTGCGTTCTTAAGGACCACATGTCCGAGAAACTCTTCGTCGCAATCCAACGCCTGTTCCCTTGGCTCGCTGAAGCACCACGCAGTTGGAGAAACACCGCGTAGCTTCTCGCCTTCGCACGTTCTCGAATTCTCGCCGCGCCGAGATCCGCCTGAACAGACGAGTATTCGCGAATTCTGTCGACCTGCTGAAACGCTTTCCGCGAGGCCCGGAGGAATCGTTACGGGCTTGCGCGTTTGCGCTGTTTGGCTTCGCCAGGTTCTTTCACCCGGCGAACGATCGTCTGATGCATGCGGTACGTGCGGTTGTGGGGCGCTCCGCTGCCCAGATCCTCGAACGAGAAGGTGACGTCGCCGGCTGAAGTCGTGCTTCGTGTTAGCTCCACCGGCAGCTTGCCGCACACGCCGCTATCGACGAATGCCGTCTCGTAACGATTGCGCTGCACTCCCCAGGTGTAAATACGCACGGAGCTGAAGTCGCAGGCTTGCCCCTCCGACCCTTTCGCCCCCAGCAAAAGGTACTGCGTTTTCAAATTGCCCGACGAGTCTTTCGCGTGATTCAAATCGAACCAGGCGACGATGCGCGTTCCGGCTGAGCTCGCGTAGTCGGGTAGCGGCGCGGGAACGTCGAGCTCAATGAAGCGGCCGAGGATCCATCCCGAAAACGGCGCTTCGGCGGGCGGGTGAGCGCGGACCAGCCACCAGTCCTCCTTTTTCGCTTGCGCCGGCTGGGATGGGGAATTGTCTTCATCCGTGTTCGCGTGATCGGTGTTCGCGTGATTGGCCGCGGGGACATCGGCCGATTGACGAGCGAGGAGATCGAGCGGAACATCCCTGCTCAACTGGCGAATTCGGGGCGCGTCCCGGCCTGCGTCCACGTGGAGATTGCTGAGCACTTTCGTGTGCCCGCGCGCCTCCACCGGCATGGTCGCCGCTTTCGTTTCAAGGCCGCGAGCTTGCTCCCAGAGCTCGGCCGAGAGCAAGTCGTGTTCGTTCACCCACCCGGTGGCGCCGCTAGGCGCGCGAACCTTGACTTCTTCCTCGAAGCCGTCGAGCACGTCGAGGCGTTCGCCGAAGTTGACGCTCGCCACAGGCTCGCGGACTTGTGCCGTGGTGCTCCATAGCGTGACCTGGCGATTGCCGGCGTACACCACATCAACAGGACCCTTCTTGTGATGGAATCGCAAGTAGGCGGCCACCGCGACAATCACGAACAGCGCGAAACCAACCATTACCTTGCGCATCAGAGTCCGCTATCCGTGTTGCGACGGGCCACTCGCATGATCGAAACGTCTCCCGGGGGCAAACGAAGATTCTACACCAACGCACTTGCTGCGTTCCGCGGTGCGGGGGAACTTTCCCGGCTTCGTTTCAAACTCACTCCGGGCGGCGTGCGGCGTCGCGGAGTTCTGCTACAATCCGGAGCGTTCAAAACAGGTTCGCGATGAACACGCGTGAGGAAGGGCGATGCAGAGTCTGGAAAAACTGAAGCCGCTTGCTTTGCTGCTGTTGCGTGTTGCCCTCGGAGTGATTTTCATTTTTCACGGCTATCCGAAGCTGACTCACTCGCCGCAGTGGGTTGAGAATTTCGGTCATATGGGTCTTCCGGGATATTTCGCCTACATCGCCGGGGTGCTCGAAGTTTTTGGCGGCGCGATGCTGATCGCGGGAATCTTCACGCGAATCGCGGGGCTGCTGCTGGCGATCGAGATGGGCGTCGCGTTGGTAAAGGTCCACGGCCTCCTGTCGAATCCTTCCAACGTTCACAACTACGAATTCCCGCTGGTTCTCTGCGCCAGTTCCTTCGTGCTCGCGACGGTTGGCGCCGGCCTGATTTCCATCGATCAGGCGCTGTTCGAGCGACGGCCGTCGTCCTGGGGCCGCAAGCCGAAGCCCTAGCCGCTCCCTAGGCCGGCTGCGTCGATTGCGGCGCGGGGGCCGGAGCTTGCTGCACCGCCGCAGGAATCGGGAACGGTGCTTGCGGCATCACCGCCCAGCAGATCAGATATGCAAGTCCGCCGGGAACGAATCCCGTAAAAATGAAAACAAGCAGCCACACCAGCCGCACGACCGTGGAATCGATGCCGAGGTATTCAGCAAAGCCGCCACAGATGCCGGCGATCTTGCAGTCCACCGAGGACCGCATCAACCGCCTCTGGGTGGGCGGGCAAGCCGCGCTGGCCACCTGTTGCCGCGTACCGCAGTAGTAGCAAAAATGCGAATAATCCGCGATGTCTCTCCGGCAATTCGCGCACGTCATGTTGTTACCCTCCGGCGCGGGCCGTGCCCGGTGTTCCCCGCGCTCCCTACCATCACTTACGATTCAATCCTCAAAAAGGTTTCCGACAACCTCTCCGAGTCGAACACAAGCCAGAACCTGCCGGGCTGAAGCCCGGCGCTACAAAAACCAACCCCCAAAAGAGCCGGCGAGACGCGCCCAACAAGGTGGCGAGCAGGACGCCCTTCGGCCGCGCTCAGGACAAGCCGGCGCTGCGAAAACCATACGATCGTTCGAGCCAGTCATCTTAGTAAGCCGCGAGGTCGCGGACGGCGCGGGCGATGTCCTCCGTCTGCGGCAGAATTGCGTCCTCGAGTTTTGGATGATAGGCGACGAACGTGTCGGTGGCGGCCACCCGGCGGATGGGCGCATCGAGATCACCGAAGAGCTCATCGGCGATGCGCGCGGCAATTTCGGCACCGTAGCCCCACGAAAGCGTGTCCTCGTACGCGACGATCACACGATTGGTCTTGCGCACGCTGGCGGCAATCGCCTCCCAATCGTACGGGCTCAGGGTTCGCAAATCGAGAATCTCCACGGAAACGCCGTCGCGCGCCAGCGACGCGGCAGCCACTTCGGCGCGATGAACCACCGCGCCGTAGGTGACGATGGTAACGTCCGTCCCTTCGCGCACCATGCGGGCCTTGCCGAACGGAATGGTGAAATCCGCGCCGGGATACGGCGAGCGGTTGTACGGCTGGCGATAGAGATGTTTGTGCTCGAGGAAGAGCACAGGATCATCGGAGCGAATCGCGGTGCGAAGCAGACCCGAAACGTCGAGCGCCGTCGACGGCATCACCACGCGAAGCCCCGGTATGTGCGTGAAAACTGATTCGCCGCACTGGCTGTGATAAATCGCTCCTCCCGTGAGGTAGCCGCCAATCGGAACACGCACGACAATGGGCGCCTTGAATCTGCCTCCCGAACGCCAGCGCAGCGTGGCGAGTTCGTTGCGCAGCTGCATCATGGCCGGCCAAATGTAATCGAAGAACTGAATTTCAGGGACGGGCTTCAGCCCCCGAATGGCCATTCCGATCGAGCGGCCGACGATGGCGGCTTCGGCGAGCGGCGAATTGAAAACGCGCGACAGGCCGTAGCGCCGCTGTAAGCCGGCGGTCGCTTTGAAGACGCCGCCCTTCCCTTTGACGCTGGCGAGGTTTTCTTCGCGGCTGCAATCGGCCACGTCTTCGCCGAAGACGACGATGCGTTCGTCGCGCGCCATTTCGTCCAGCAGCGTGGCGGAAATGATTTCCACCATCGTCTTGGGATGGCCTTCCGCTTTTGGCTGGGCCTCGAACTGCTTTCCGGTGGGATCGACGTCGGCCGAGTAAACGAACGAATAAATCGAATCCGGAGACGGCGTTTCGGCGGCCAGCGCGCGGTCGGTGGCTTCGATGATCTCGCGATCGACCTCGGCTTCGAGCGCTTCGAGTTCACCTTCTTCCAGCACGCCTTCGCGCACCAGAAACAATCCGAATTTCGGAACCGGATCGCGATGGGCTTCCGCTTCCCGCTCCTGAGGAGTTTTGTAAAGTTTCTCGTCGTCCGAGAGCGAATGGGAATAGGGCCGCGTGACATGCGCGTGAACGAGGGCAGGCCCGGTGCGCGCGCGGCAATAGTCGACCGCACGTTTTAGGACGGCATAACTTTCCAGCGGCTCCGTGCCGTCGCATTCTTCGATATGCAGGTTCGGAAAATTCGCGACGAGCCTCGAGATGCTGCCGCCCGCAGTCTGCGCTTCGACGGGGACCGAGATGGCGTAGCCATTATCTTCGACGAGAAAGAGAACGGGCACGCGGCGCAGCGCGGCGGCATTGATGGCCTCGTAGAACTCGCCCTCGCTGGTGGATCCTTCGCCTCCGGAGACGTAGGCCACTTCGTCAGGATGGAAGCTGACCGCGTCGCCCAGCGGAGCGCGGCGCGCCTGTTCGAGGGCCTTCGGAAATTTTTCATAGTAGAGCGATGCTTCCGCGGCGCCGACGGCGTGCAGCCATCGCGTGCCCGTGGGCGATGATCCGGTGACGATGTTCCATTTCTGGCTTCCCCAGTGCGACGGCATCTGGCGGCCGCTCGACGAGGGGTCATCCTTCGCGCCGACGGCCTGGAGCAGCATCTCGTACGGCGTAACGCCGAGCATGAGAGCGAGAGCGCGGTCGCGGTAATAGGGGAAAAACCAATCGTAGCGGGGTTTCAGCAGCAGGCCCGCCGCGACGAGGACGCCTTCGTGCCCGGCGCCGCTCATTTGAAAGAAAATTTTGTTTTGCCGCTTGAGCTGGATTTCGCGGTCGTCGAGGCGGCGGGAAAGGAACATGGTGCGGTAGAGACGAATCAGTGTTTCGCGGTTAAGACCCTGGTATTTTGTCGAGTCAAATGCTGCGGCGGTTCTGACTTTGGTTTGGGACGCCACGCAGTTTGCCTCCGCTCGAGGGGTTGGGCGGCTGGAATGATTACATCCCATTATAGCAAGGTCAAGGGCAGTGGCTAGTGACGAGTGGCGAGTGACGAGTGGAGAACCAAACAGCGTGGCGACCCTCGCGCCTCCCGTTTTTTGTAGTAGCGCCGACATGGCTGATCGGAACTGCAAGATATACCCCCTACTTTTTGACTATTAGAACGACCTCCGAGTGATTATTTTCATGAGCTTACGGCGATTTCTAATCGCGTTTTGGTTATTAGAATTCCTCTTTTAAATTTCATAGATTCGATTCTGGCCCCCTGTCTCGGCCCGTACTGTCAATTTCGCAGCTCATAAAAACGGGTCATGGTAGCACGGAATTCGTCTGAATGGTAGTAACAAAGTTACGGTAGTAGTTCTATAACTTACAGAACCCAGCGGGTCACGTTCGACGGGTGTTCGTCAATCGCCGTAGCCAGCAACTCGTCCTTAATTGCCCCTAGGAGCCACAAAGCGACGCGTTTTGCGTGCTTTTGCGCCGAGATTCAAGAAGCGCCGACCCTCACAAGCGGTCCCGAATCCCGAAGTCTCGGGATCGGGAATCGGGCACCCGAAGAACCGGAAGCGAAGGGCGGCCCCACGCGCCTGGATGATTGCCTGTATCGGGGCGCCGGGTATAGCATGCACCTCAAATGACCGATTCCTTACCCATTGCCGGCCGCACGATCAGCCACTACCGCATTCTGGAGAAGATCGGCGGCGGCGGGATGGGCGTGGTCTATAAGGCCGAGGACACCAAACTTCGCCGCTTCGTGGCCCTGAAGTTCCTTCCCGACGGGTTCACGCCCGACTCGCAAGCTCTGAGCCGCTTCGAGCGTGAGGCACAGGCTGCTTCCGCTCTGAACCATCCCAATATTTGCACGATCTATGAAATCGGCGAGCACAACGGCCAGCCCTTCATCGCAATGGAGTTTCTCGACGGGCAGACGCTGAGGCATCACATTGCCGGCAGGCCGTTGCCGCTGGAGGAAGTGCTGGAATTGGGGATTGAGATTGCCGAGGCACTGGACGCAGCGCACGCCAAAGGAATCGTGCACCGCGACATCAAGCCTGCAAATATCTTCGTGACCAAGGGCGATCACGCGAAGGTTTTGGATTTTGGTCTGGCGAAGCTGGCGCCAGCGGGCGGTGCTGCAAATCTTTCGGCGATGCCGACAGCCAAAGAGCTAGACCATCTCACTCGCCCGGGAACGGCGATTGGCACCATCACGTACATGTCGCCCGAGCAGGTGCGAGGTGAAGATCTGGACGCGCGCACAGACTTGTTTTCATTTGGAGCGGTGCTCTATGAGATGGTGACCGGGGTCCTGCCCTTCCGGGGCGAGACCGCGGCCGTGATAACCGAAGCGATTCTGAATCGTGCGCCAGTTGCGCCCGTGCGGCTCAATCCGGACCTTTCCCCGAAGCTCGAAGAGGTGGTCAACAAGGCTCTGGAGAAAGACCGAAAGCTGCGCTACCAGAGCGCCGCGGAAATTCGCACGGACTTGCAGCGGCTGAAGCGCGATTCGGATTCGAGTCGTTCAGCAACGACAGCACAAGGCGAGTCCACGCTCGCCGCAAAAACCCCCGCGTTTCGATGGTTGGTGATCGCTGGCGCGACAGCGGTAGTCATCGGATTGATCGTGGGCGGCTGGCTGTTTTCCTCGCGCAGGGCGCACGCGCTGACGGACAAAGACACCATCGTCCTCGCCGATTTCACGAATACTACGGATGACCCGGTCTTTGATGGCACGCTGCGGCAGGGGCTTTCGGTGCAACTGGAACAATCGCCCTTCCTGAGCATTATTCCCGATCAGCAAATCCAGCAGACCCTGCAAATGATGGGCCAGAAGCCGGATGCGAAGCTCACGCCGGAAATTGCGCGGGAACTCTGCCAGCGGACGGCAAGCGCCGCCGTCCTGGACGGTTCGATTGCGCAAATTGGCAGTCAGTATTTGCTCACCCTCAAGGCGGTCAACTGCGGCAGCGGCGAATCGCTGGCGAGCACGGAAGCTCAGGCCAGCGACAAGAACCACGTGCTCGATGCTCTGGGAAAAACAGCTTCGCAAATTCGGAACAAACTGGGCGAATCGCTGAGCACGGTGCAGAAGTTTGATACCCCTCTGGAACAGGCCACTACGCCGTCGCTGGAAGCACTTCAGACCTTCAGCTCAGGAGCTAGAGTTGCGTTCACAGCCGGGTCGGCTGCGGCGATTCCATTCTTCAAGCACGCGATCGAACTGGACCCAAAGTTTGCACTCGCCTACGCATATTTGGGGCGCCTGTCTGGCGATCTTGGAGAATCCAGCGCCGCCGCCAACTACACACGAAGGGCCTATGAGCTGCGCGAGGGAACGAGTGAGCCGGAGAAGTATTTCATTACCACCTCCTTTCATATGGTGGCCACTGGGGACATGGAAAAGGCTGAGCAAACGTGCGAGCTTTGGATACAAGCCTATCCGCGGTCTCCGGCGCCGCACATGTTTTTGTCGGGGTTCATTTACCCGAGCTTGGGTGAGTATAAGAAAGGTCTTGAAGAAGGCGAGGAAGCAGTCCGCTTCAATCCGAACAATCCCATCCCCTACTCCATCCTGATGCTGAACAACGTGTCTCTGAATCGCCTAGAAGACGCGAAGAGCGCATACGCGCAGGCTGTCGAACGCAAACTGACTCGCCCTACCTTTCATGCCGCGCTGTATGAAATTGCTTTTTTGCAGAATGATGCGACAGAGATGGGACAAGAGGTGGCATGGTCGACGGGCAAGCCGGGAGTCGAGGACGTGCTATTGGAATTGGAGGCCAGTACCGCAGCCTATTCCGGGCGGCTTAAGGAGGCGCGGGACTTCTCGAACCGGGCGGTGGCATCGGCGCAACGCGCGCAAGAAGAGGAAACGGCGGCGGGCTACGCAGCGGCAGACGCTTTGGTGGAAGCCCTTTTCGGCAATGCACCGGAAACGCGGCAGCGAGATGCTGGAGCGCTTGGCATTTCGACGAGCCCGGACGCCCAATATGGGGTTGCGTTGGCGCTGGGATTTGCAGGGGATGCGGCGCGGGCTGAGGCCATCGCGGAGGATCTGGCGAAGGGGCTCCCAGAGGCTACGCTGGTGCAATTCAACTATGTGCCAACAATTCATGCGCAGACCGCGATTGGCCACAAGGATTTTCAGAAGGCTATCGAAGTTCTGCAAGCGGCAGCTCCGTATGAACTGGCCGCTCTGCACTTCAAGGGTTTTGCAGCGGCGGTGTATCCAGTGTTTGTGCGCGGCGAAGCCTATCTAGCCGCTCATCGTGGCGCCGAAGCGGCGGCCGAGTTCCAGAAAATCCTCGACCATCGCGGAATTGTGCTCAACGAACCCATCGGCGCTCTGGCACGTCTCCAACTGGGTCGTGCCTACGCGATGCAGGGCGACACCGCCAAAGCCAAGGCAGCGTATCAGGATTTCCTTACGCTGTGGAAAGACGCCGACCCAGACGTTCCTATCCTTATCGCCGCCAAGGCCGAATATGCGAAGCTGAAGTGACGGAGCGCACCGGCAGGAAATACGCGCGCGTGAATTGCGGGACGCGAGCCGCAGATCACTTTCCCGCTTAGCAGAACCTGTCCACTACGTTGCACGATTGCCTGTATTGGGCGGTGGGTATAGCATGCGCTTCCAGTGACCGATTCTTCGCCAACACCTGGCAGCACGATTTCCCACTACCGCGTCCTGAGCAAGATCGGTGGCGGCGGAATGGGCGTTGTGTACAAGGCTGAGGACACCAAGCTTCGGCGCTTCGTGGCGCTGAAGTTCCTTCCTGACGGATTCACGACAGACTCGCAAGCACTGAGCCGCTTTGAGCGTGAGGCACAGGCTGCTTCCGCCTTGAACCATCCCAATATCTGCACGATTTATGAGATCGGCGAACACGACGGCCAGCCTTTCATCGCGATGGAGTTTCTCGACGGGCAGACGCTGAGGCATCGCATTGCCGGCAAGCCGCTGCCGCTGGAGGAAGTGCTGGAGTTGGGAATAGAGATTGCGGACGCACTGGACGCAGCGCACGCCAGAGGAATCGTCCACCGCGACATCAAGCCTGCAAATATCTTCGTCACCAGTTTTCGTTCAGGGTTTGCAAGTACAAACCCTGCGACCCGGGGCGATCACGCCAAGGTTTTGGATTTTGGTCTGGCGAAGCTGGCGCCGGCGGGCGGTGCTGCAAATCTTTCGGCGATGCCGACAGCCGAAGAGCTAGACCATCTCACTCGCTCGGGCACGGCGATTGGCACCGTCACGTACATGTCACCAGAACAAGTGCGGGGCGAAGAGCTGGACGCACGCACGGATTTGTTTTCATTTGGCGTGGTGCTCTACGAAATGGTGACGGGCACGATGCCCTTCCGAGGCGATACCGCGGGCGTGATAACCGAGGCGATTTTGAATCGCGTGCCCGTTGCGCCCGTGCGGCTGAATCCCGACCTTCCCCCGAAGCTCGAAGAGGTGGTCAATAAGGCGCTGGAGAAAGACCGGAAGCTGCGATACCAAAGCGCCGCGGAAATTCGCACGGATTTGCAGCGGCTGAAGCGCGATTCAGATTCGAGCCGCTCAGCCGCGGTGACAGCCGAGGCCGGGTTGAGGCCCGCTCGGAAATCCATTCGATGGGCGGCATTAGCGAGTGCGACAGTGCTGGTCATTGGACTGGCCGTGGGCGGCTGGTTGCTTTTCTCGCGGAAGACCCACGCGCTGACGGACAAAGACACGATCGTGCTCGCCGAGTTCACCAACACCACCGGCGATCCTGTCTTCGACGAAGCCCTGAAGCAGGCGCTTGCGGTGCAGCTTGGCCAGTCGCCATTCCTGAACATGCTCTCCGACACGCGCTTACGCGACACACTGCAGCTGATGGGACGGGCGCGAGACTCCCAAGTCGATTTGGATACGGCGAGAGAGATTTGCGAGCGGACGGGGAGCGCAGCCGTGTTGTCGGGCTCGATTGCTCCGCTGGGCAACCAGTACGTCCTGGGTTTGAACGCCACGAATTGTCAGACCGGCGACGCGCTTGTGCGGGAACAAGTGCAGTCTGCCGGGAAGGAACAGGTTCTGACGGCGATGGATGGCGCTGCGCAGAAACTGCGCGTCCAACTGGGCGAATCGCTCAGCTCGGTGCAGCAATTCGGCACGCCGGTGGAGCAAGCGACAACATCCTCGTTTGAAGCATTGAAAGCCTTCAGTCTCGGGATGCAAATCCATCAGACCAAAGGGGATGATTCGGAAGCGATCCCGCTCTACCAGCACGCCGTGGAACTCGATCCCAACTTTGCCATGGCCTACGGCGCGCTCGGTGTCGCCTATTCGAATTTGGGACACGAGGATCTGGCCGTCCAGAATATCGAGAAGGCGTACAAACTTCGAGACCGCGCCAGCGAGCGTGAGAAATTTCGTATCGTCACTTATTACTTCGTTTCTGTGACAGCAAACCTCGAGAAGATGACGGAAACTTGCGAACAGTGGGTGCTTACCTATCCTCGAGACTGGGTGGCCCACGGGCTTCTCGGAGACGCCTTGGCATCGCTGGGGCGTTACGAGAGGGCTCAGGAGGAGCAAGACGAGGCCCTGCGCTTGAATCCAGATTCATTGGGCGTTCGCAGCGACATCGTTCTTAATTACCTGGCGCTCAATCGGCTGGACGAGGCGGAGGCCACACTTCGGGATGGCGAGAAACGAGATGGCGATGACGAGGGGTTTCATATCGATCGGTACATCCTAGCTTTTCTGCGCGCCGATGCGGCCGGCATGGAGCATCAGGTGGCTTGGGCCGCAGGAAAGCCGGGGTCCGAAGTCGACCTGTTGGCTTTCGAAGCAGCCAGGGCCGCCTATTCCGGTCGACTGGCGATGGCGCGAGGGCTTTGCGACCGGGCGGTCGACTCTGCACAGCGGGCGGGAGAGAAAGAGGAGGCAGCAGACTTCCAGGTGGCCCTGGCGTTGCGAGAAGCCCTTTTCGGTAATTCGGACGAGGCCAGGCGCAGAGCCGCAGTGGCTTTGCCCCTTTCGAGAGGCCGCGAGACGCAGTATGACTTGGCCCTGACGCTGGGCTTTGCCGGTGATGCGGCTCATGCGCAGGCCCTTGCGGATGATTTAGACAAGCGGTTTCCGGAAGGTACCTTGGTGCAGTCGGTGTGGGTGCCAACGATTCGTGCGCAACTCGCACTCGCCCGCAAGGATTCCGGGAAAGCTATCGAGCTTCTTCGGGCTGTTGCGCCGTACGAACTGGCGGGACGTGACGGACCGTATGGTTTGGTGGCTGTTGCGGTGCGGGGGAATGCCTATCTGGTCGCGCGGAAAGGCAGCGATGCTGCCGTAGAGTTCCAGAAAATCCTCGATCACCCTGGCATCGTTGAGGGTAGCCCCATCGGCGCACTCGCACATCTCCAAATCGGCAGAGCCTATGCCATGCAGGGCGACACCGCCAAAGCCAAGGCGGCGTATCAGGATTTCCTTACGCTCTGGAAAGACGCCGACCCGGACGTTCCCATCCTGATAGCCGCCAAGTCCGAATACGCGAAGCTGCAGTGACGGAGCGCACCGGGAAGAAATACGCGTGCGTGAATTGCGGGACGCGAGCCGCGGATCAGTTTCCCGCCTAACAGAAACTGTCAAGCTACCTCGCACGATTGCCTGGATAAGGGCGCTGGGTATAGCATCGCCTTCAGTGACCGATTCTTCGCCAACACCTGGCAGCACGATTTCCCATTACCGCGTCCTGGATAAGATCGGCGGCGGGGGCATGGGTGTGGTCTACAAGGCCGAGGACACCAAACTTCACCGCTTCGTGGCCCTGAAGTTTCTTCCTGACGCGTTCACGCCAGACTCGCAAGCTCTGAACCGCTTCGACCGCGAGGCCCAGGCTGCTTCCGCTCTGAACCATCCCAATATTTGCACGATCTATGAAATCGGCGAGCACAACGGTCAGCCCTTCATCGCAATGGAGTTTCTCGACGGGCAGACGCTCAAGCACCTGCTCGATGGTCAGCCTTTACCCCTCGAACAGCTTCTTGAACTGGGGATTGAGGTAGCGAAGGCGCTCGAAGCTGCCCATGCCGAAGGCATCATCCACCGCGACATCAAGCCCGCAAATATTTTCGTGACCAAGGGGGGGCACACCAAGATTCTGGATTTCGGTTTGGCGAAGGTGGTCCCTGCTGGCGGGGTCGCCAGTGTTTCGAAGATGCCGACCGCCGCGGCGGGGGAACTCCTGACCAGCCCGGGAACGGCCATGGGCACGATGGCTTACATGTCGCCGGAGCAGGCACGGGGCGAGGAACTGGATGCACGGACCGACTTGTTCTCGTTTGGTGCAGTGCTGTATGAGATGGCCACTGGGCGAATGGCATTCCCGGGCAACACAGCAGCCATTGTGCACGAGGCGATTCTCAATCGAGCGCCTGTTCCTGTGGCACGAGTGAAGCCGGAACTGCCGCCGAAGCTAGAAGAAATTGTCAACAAGGCGCTGGAGAAGGACAAAAGGCTCCGCTACCAATCGGCTGCGGAAATGCGAACAGACTTACAGCGGCTGAAGCGCGATACAGATTCGGCACGACTCCCAGGAGCGACGAACGCAGTAGATGGTGCAGGCGGGAAGCTAGGATTGGGTTGGAAGGTGCTTGTCCCCGCTGCTCTTTTGGTTGCGGCACTTGTCGCAGCGAGTTATTTCTACTTCCACCGCACGCCAAAGCTAACCGACAAAGACACCATCGTCCTCGCCGACTTCACGAATACGACCGATGACCCGGTCTTCGATGGCACGCTACGGCAGGGGCTATCCGTACAACTGGAGCAGTCACCCTTCCTGAGCATTATCTCTGACCAACAAATGCAGCAGACTCTGCAAATGATGGGGCAGAAGCCGGATGCCAAGCTCACACCGTCGATTGCGAGGGAAATATGCCAGCGGACGGGGAGCGCTGCTGCCCTTGAAGGCTCGATAGCGCAGATTGGCACGCAATACCTTCTGACCCTCAAGGCGGTGAACTGCGGAAGCGGCGAATCGCTGGCGAGCACGGAAGCACAGGCGAGCGACAAGAACCATGTACTTGATGCTCTGGGAGAGACATCTTCGGAAATTCGAAACAAGCTCGGCGAGTCGCTAAGCACTGTGAAGAAGTTTAATACGCCGCTTGAACAGGCTAGCACGACTTCGCTGGATGCGCTTCAGGCCTACAGCATGGCGTGGAAGAACATGGCAGGCGGTGATCGTCCCGCCGCAGTGGCTTTCCTCCAGCGGGCCACCCGCCTCGACCCCAAATTCGCTATGGCTTATGCGCTACTCGGAGTGAATTATTCCCGGTCCGGAGAATCCGGCCTAGGGGCTGAAAACACGCGAAAGGCCTATGAGTTGCGCGAGCAAGTGAGCGAGCACGAGAGACTCCACATTGAAGCTAACTACTATTACTTTGTCACTGGCGACCTCGAAAAGTCGAGGCAATCGTCTGAACTTTGGGCGCAGGCCTATCCGCGTGATTTCACACCGTACACCACTCTGGGTCTCATCTTGAGAGCTCTGGGGCAATATGATGAGGCTCTGCCCCAGACCCTCACGGCCTTTCGCCTCGGCCCGGAAAGGGCCGCCAATTATTCCAACCTCGTCGAAGTCTACATTACGATGAGTCGATTTCCGGAAGCCCGAGCGGCAGCCGAAGAGGCGCAGGCGAAAAAGCTCGATTCTCCTTACTTGCGCGTCACTCTCTACGACCTTGCCTTTCTGCAGAACGACGCGGCAGGAATGGCGCAGCAGGTGGCATGGTCGGCGGGTAAGCCGGGAGTAGAGGACCAACTGCTTGGCATGGAAGCCAATACCGCCGCCTATTACGGGCGGCTCGGGGAGGCGCGAGAGTTTTCTCGCAGGGCCGTGGATTCCGCCGAGCGGGCGGAAGAGAAGGAACCTGCCGCAAAGTACTCCGCACTGTCTGGTCTACGCGAAGCGTCGTTTGGCAATGCAGACGAAGCGCGACGGCTTGCCACTTTGGCAATGGGGCGCTCGGCAGCCCGCGACGTACAGTACGGCGCTGCACTCAGCTTGGCGTATGCGGGGGACGAAGCGCGAGCGCAAGCGCTGACCGACGATTTAGGCAAGAGGTTTCCGGAAGACACCATCGTGCAGCTCAATTACCTGCCGACCCTTCGCGGAAGGTTCGGAGTCAGCAAGGGAAATGCTTCAGACGCCCTTGAGAGTCTCAGAACCGCCATGCAGTATGAGCTGGGAAAGACGACATCCGCGTTGTATCCCGCCTATGTCCGCGGTGAGGCCTATCTGGTCGCGCATAAGGGCGGCGAAGCCGCCGTCGAGTTCCAGAAAATCCTCGACCATCGGGGAATTGTGCTCAACGAATCCATCGGAGCACTGGCGCATCTGCAAATCGGCAGAGCGTATGCCATGCAGGGCGACACCGCCAAAGCCAAGGCGGCTTATCAGGATTTTCTGACGCTGTGGAAAGACGCCGACCCTGA
>Ga0074044_10001876_pt1 | contig 18600 bp, 13 predicted proteins | sample BogForMeECP23OM1_FD_94443 | JGI IMG/M metagenome (GOLD analysis project Ga0074044, IMG submission 94443) | Bog forest soil microbial communities from Calvert Island, British Columbia, Canada - Bog Forest MetaG ECP23OM1 | ecosystem: Environmental > Terrestrial > Soil > Wetlands ...
AGCAGATCGCTAGTCCTTACTCGTAAGGCTCTTTCATCCTCTACTTCATGCCGGTTTATCCCGGCGCACTAACATCCCGATTACACTCACAATCAATTCCTTCTCGTATACTTCACGGCAAGACCCTGCCACGCTGCATCGGAGGAATGATGGAGTATCTACTTGTCCTGAACGATTCACCATACGGAAGTCAGCGTACCTACAATGCACTTCGCTTGGCCGCCGCGCTGGCGAAGGGCGCAACCACAGAAGTCTCCATTTTCTTGTTGGGCGACGGGGTGGTCAGCGGATTGCGGATGCAATCCCCGGCAGATGCGTCCTATAACGTTCAGGAAATGCTGCGGCTTTTGGCTGCGCAAGGTGTCTCGATCGGTGCCTGCCGCACTTGTTTGGAGGCGCGTGGGATTGATGATGCCTCGCTCGTCGCTGGCATCAACCGCCGCACCTTGGACGACCTTCGCGTTTGGACAGAGAAAGCAACGAAGGTGTTAGTGTTCTGATCGGGCAGTCGGAGTCTGCGCGCCCCAAAATATCAACCATGCACAATTTCTCGCTCCGACGCCCGCGCTGACACCTTGCACGCCGTGCCGGAAGTTTCGGGGCACCGCTCCCTAACGCTTTCTGAATCCGAGGTTACGACGCTTCCGCGATGGCGAACGGAGTACCACGTTGGCAGTGACAAATTTGTAGGCCATGCCAAGGAGGTCCCGTAACACATCGGGATTGACGCGAGATAGGCGAACCAGAACGGCGCTGTCGTCGAGATAGTGGTCCGTCAGGTAGTAAACGTCAGGAGCGGCGGCCAGCAACTCGGCACGATCATCGAAATCCACGCGAACGACAATTGAGCCCGGTTCTGCCGAAGGATTCGCGGGTACACATGCCAAGAGTTTTCCCTGGACCTTGAGTGCCGGAAGCCCGTACGCTGTACTCTCCTCCACGCCCGGCAACGCAAGGCCGATGTTCCGTACCGTGTCGAAGTCGATTGTGCTTCTGGGCATAGAATCGGCGCGAATACGCCTCCGCAAATCGAGTCCCTGTAATTATCCCCAAGAACACGAACCCTTTCAACACAAGTCGGGTAACTGGACAAGCCGCGTTTATCGAGACTCGTGACTGGGGACCCTTTGCTTGTAGTTGGTGAAAAATCCCGATAGCACTCATTGACGGAGTTTCCAGCGATTACCGCAGCGCTGAAGCGCTGCGCCACCCAAAATCAGCGTCGCACGGCGGCTACGACTTCTGCCGGCTCGGGCTCCAGCTTGGCCGTGAAGTGGCGCAGGAATGGAGCTTCGTAGGTTAGCTTCATGCCATGAATCTGCTCGCGCTTCTTCCAGACTGCGAGGATGATTTCCACCACGTAGTCGATGTGGCTCTGGGTATAGACGCGGCGGGGAATCGCCAGACGCACCAGGTCCATACTTGCCGCTGCTCCGAACATCAAGGTGCCGATCTCAACCGAGCGGATGCCGCCTTCGAGATAGAGTTCATTGGCGAGCGCTACGGCGGGAAAGCGATCCGGCGGAATGTGGGGCAGGAAGGCGCGCGCGTCGATGTAGATGGCGTGGCCGCCGGGCGGCTGCACGATGGGCACGCCCTGGTCGGCAATGTGGTTGCCTAAGTATGCGGTGGAGGCTATGCGGTATTCAAGGTAGTCCTCGTGCAGCGCTTCCTGCACTCCTACGGCAATGGCTTCGAGATCGCGGCCGGCCAGGCCGCCATAGGTTGGATAACCCTCGGTTAGAATCAGCAGGTTCTTCTCCTGCTGGGCGAGCACATCGTCGTTGGTGCAAAGAAATCCGCCGATGTTCGCCATACCGTCTTTTTTCGCCGACATGGTACAGCCATCGCCGTAACTGAACATTTCCTGCGCGATCTGTTTTGGGGTTTTCTTTTCGTATCCTCGTTCGCGGATCTTGATGAAGTAGGAGTTCTCGGCAAAGCGGCAGGCATCGAAGTAGAGCGGGATGCCGTGCTTGCGGCAAACCGCGCGCACAGCTTGGACGTTTTCCATGGACACGGGCTGGCCGCCGCCGGAATTGTTGGTCACGGTCAGCATGACCAGAGGCACGCGCGGGCGACCGGCGTTTTGAATCAAGGTCTCGAGCGCCTCGACGTCCATGTTGCCCTTGAAGGGATGCTTCAGGCTGGGCTGGCGGCCTTCGGCGATGACCAGATCGACCGCCTCGGCGCCGACGAACTCCACGTTCGCGCGCGTCGTATCGAAGTGCGTGTTGTTGGGGACGACATCGCCTTTCTTGCACATCACGCTGAACAGAATGCGCTCGGCGGCGCGGCCCTGGTGGGTGGGGATGACGTGCTTGTAGCCGAAAATATCCTGCACCGAGCCGCGGAACTGCTCGAAGCTGCGGCTGCCGGCGTAGCTCTCATCGCCTTCCATCATGGCGGCCCACTGGTGGGTGGACATGGCTCCGGTGCCGGAGTCGGTGAGCAGGTCGATGAGGACATCGTCCGCGGGCAGGAGAAAAAGGTTGTAGAACGCGGCGCGGAGCAACTCGTCGCGCTGCGCGCGGGTCGTCCGGCGAATGGGTTCGACGCTCTTGATGCGGAAGGGTTCGATGATCGTTCGGGGCATGTGGTGTCTCTCCCTTACCACACACCCTTTGCCCAGGGGATGTCTGTGACCAAGATCACGGGAAAAGCAGGAAGCGGTTTCTAAGATTGCCGTTGAATCAAACCGGTATACGGCTGGGCCCTCAGCGGCTAAAGCCGATCCTGAAACCAAGACTGTTATCGCAACGCTAAAGCGTTGCGCCACCCAAAATCTACGACACCTTGACCGAGTCGCGGCGCTCGGCTGGCACGTAGTTTACGGCGGCGGTGCGGTCCAGTTTGTCCCAGGCGAAGGGGCGGCCCTGGATGGCGCGCTTCAGGGTGCGGAACAGAACGATGGAAAAGACCTGGCGATAGGCGAAGCGCTGCAACCACACCTGGCTTAGCAGCCAGGCGTCTTCGCGGGCTTCGGGTTGGCGACGCTCCAGGGCGAAGGCGAGCGCCGAGGCTAAGAAATCGATCACCAGGAAGGCGACGAAGAAGATCAGCAGGCGCTGGAAACTGGCGGGATCGGTGGTGTCAGGATGAAAGTGCTTCTGCAAGAAATACCAGATCACTCCCACCGCAAACATCACGTCAATGAAGGGCGAAACCAGGGGAAGGAGAATCTGGAAGATGAGGATGTTAGGGAGCGCGACGAAACCTAACGCGCCTTTGCGGGCAAAAACGGCGCGATGCTTGAAGACGGCCTGCAGGATTCCGAACGACCAGCGGAATCGCTGCCGCATGAGCGCGTTGGCATTGGTCGGAGCCTCGGTGAAGGCGAGCGCCAGGTCTTCGTACTCGACGCGATAGCCGTTGCGCAGCAGAGCCATGGTTAGATCGGCGTCTTCGGCGACGGTATCCACGTGGTAGCCACCGGCTTCGCGAACCGCGTCGACACGCCACGCGCCGATCGCGCCCGGCACCACGCTTACCGCAGCCATGGTATTGAGGGCGCGCCGCTCGAAATTCTGGCTGGTGATGTATTCCAGGGCCTGCCAGCGCGTCCAGAGATTTACGCGGTTACCGACTTTGGCATTGCCGGCCACGGCCGCAACTTTCGGATTGAGAAAGTGCGGCACGAGACGGGCGATGGCATCGGGAGCGATGATGGTATCGGCGTCGATGCCTACGAAGAGTTCGGCATCGCCGATGTGCTGCAGTCCAAAGTTCAGAGCTTCCGCCTTGCCGCCGTTGGGACGGGTGAGAATCAGTACTCTGCCGGCGGCTTCTTCGGCGGCAAACGCGCGGCGGGCGATTTCCAGAGTACGATCCTTGGAACCGTCGTCGATGACGATCACGCGCAGGTTGGGATAGTCGGAGTCGAGCGCGCCCTGGATGGTGCGTTCGATGACCTTCTCCTCGTTATACGCGGGAATGAGCACCGCGACCCGCGGCCGGTAAGCCGCGATCTGTTCGGGTGTTCCATAGACATGCGAGCGGAGACGATCAAAGATGGCGAGCACGCCGACGGAAACCAGGCGGCCCGTCATCAGGATGTCGCCGAGGAAGAAGATGACCGTGATGCCCAGCATGGTGGCGCTGAACAGGCCGAAGCTGATCCAATTCAGCTGCGCGGACCAATACTCGTTGGCCGGGAGCGGGGGCATGACATCGGCTTTGGTTTTGCCCATCAACTGGTAGACGGGGACGAAATCAAATCCGCGGGCACGGGCGCCGTCGATGATCAGCGGGAGCGCCCGTACGGTTCGTTCGCGGTTACCGCCGCCATCGTGCATCAGAATGATGTTGCCGCACCTCATCACATCGTTCGGTTGACAGGGGGGCAGGTGGTCGAGCACCTCAGCGGCGATTTGTTGCGGCGTGAGCGCGGGCTCGTCCTTCCAGTCCTTGGTGTCGATCTTGTTGCCGATGGTGATGTAGCCCATGCTTTGCGTGAGTTCGAGCGGGCGCACTTCATCTTCCGTGTCGGGCTCGGCGTCGACGGAGTAGGGTGGACGGAACATCATGGCGCGAATTCCCAGGCGGCTGGCAAACAGGCGCTCGGTCAGGTTCAGTTCCACCTTCATGTAGGTGTTACCAATCGAGCTGATATCGGGATGAGTAAAAGTATGGTTCCCGATTTCATGGCCTTCCCGGTAAATGCGCTGGGTCAAACTGCTGAACTTTTCAGCCTGGATTCCGATCAGAAAGAAGGCTCCGGGCACATGCTTGCTTTTGAGGACATCGAGAATTTTCGGGGTCCACTCGGGATCGGGACCGTCGTCGAAAGTCATGGCGAGTTGGTTCTTGCTGGCGCCATAGCGCGCCACGCGATACGGCTCGGGCAGACTCTTGAAGTCTTCCCCGTCGATGAGCCCGGTCTGCTTGTCTATGGTGAGCTCGCGTTCGCCGTTGGTGGGGCGCGCTTCGATGTGCAGGATTTCGCCGTTGCCTTCCATGTCGACGTCCTGGCCGGGAAGGACGTCTTTCAATCGATCCGATGCATTGGCTTCTCCGGGCATATCCCACACCCGCCACAGGGAGCGGTCTTCGGCGCCCAGCCTCCACAAGGCGAAGGTTTCGATACCGAACGTCTGGGCGGCACGCATCTGGTTCAGCGCCGTCACCGCATCCAGGAACCAGACATCATGGCGGAAGTTATCGTCGTCAAGGTAGCTGAAGTGCGGGTTGAGCGCGTCGCCGTCAAAATCAACGTCTTCTTCGGAATCGCGGGACCCGATCCAGGCTTCCTGAACGGAAACGCTCTTGTCGGCCAATCCGGGCGGGAGTTTGCGTTTCTTCGGCTTTTCGACCCAGTCATAGCCGTAGTTGGCGATGGCGCAGATGAGCTTCTCTTTCGGAATCTCTTTGACCGCAAATTCAAGGTTTGCCGTGAACCAATCCTGCGAAGCGACGGGGCCAGGGGTTCCGCCGGGAAAGTGCTCGTCGTAGTTCATGATGACGACGCCATCGACGGCGGACGAAATGGCTTTGTAGTTGTAATCCTCGTTGCGCACCTGGACACTGACGTACAGCTTCATCCCCTTTGCGTGCAGGTCGGACGAGAGTTCGTTGAGCAAAGCCACGTATCCGGGTTGCGCCTTCTTGGGGAAGGATTCGAAATCGACCATCAAACCGTGGTAATGATCGGTGGCAAGAAAAAGCGCGATCTCGCGTCGAAACCTGGCGCGGGCTTCTTTATTGTTTAGGAAAGCGCCCACGCCGGGGACAAAGTCGGTGCCGTCAAAGTTCTGCACCACGGGAAAGACTTCCATGCCCGTGCCTTCGGTCTTGAGGAACGGCATCACCCTGTCGTCGACGGCATGGACGGTTTGTCCCTGGACCACGTCGAACATGGCGTTGGTTTCCGGATCCACGGCCTGCAGATGGCCGTCTGGACTGAGAACCTGCAGCCAGGTGGGGAAGAGCAAATCGATCTGGCGCGCATACTCGCGCAAGGAAGAGAAGCTGGCCGGATCCCAGGAAACGTAGAATGCCGCCCGCACCCCTTGCTCGGAGTTCAACGTGAGTTGCGAAGGAGCTTTGCGAGATTGGTGACGGTGTCCGGTGCGGGCCAGAGTGGCGAGGCGGCGCTTCTCGCGTGCCTTCTCCTTTTCCTTTTCCTTCAGAGCGTGATAGGGCTTCTTTTCCAACATCCAGGAAAGATCGGGAAGAGGCTCGCTGCGCAGGGCACTGTAGATGAAAAAGATGACCAGCAAAGAGAAAGCGAGGGCGGCCGCGTCGACCACGCGGCGAATCCGGCGCCAGCGCGCTTGCAAGGGATCGTAAAAAACCTGTTTGGCCATCTTGGAGTGTCCCTTCATCCTAAGGTGCGAGCCGCGGGGGGTCAAACTGAGTTGTCGGGTGGTAGAGCCTACCCACGTCGTATCCCCATGGCGAGGTCGAAGAGTGTGAGTGAGAACTCGGTCGTCCCTCCGGGACTTGAATCACTTGGTCCACTTTTCCCAGCGCTGAAGCGCTGGGCTAAGTTAGTTCGCCCCTCCGGGGCTGGATTCCCGAGCGACTCGGAACGCCGGACGGAATCCTGACGGAAGGCCGCACGTATTTGATAATATTTGAGAGACTAGTGTCGTCGATCACGCCTATCGAGCTTTCCGACAAGAAAAGTGTGGCCGCGTTTCGCTCCGCTCCGGACGAAGGGCTGCTGCGTTCCACCGCGCGTTACCTGCTCCGGACCGAGGTGCATACCTTCGCCTTTTCGGTCGCCGCCAACTCCATTCTGTCGTTCTTCCCGTTCCTGCTGTTGCTGATGACACTGATCCGATACGTCTTTCATTCCCAGGTGATGTATCGCGTGGTCGAGAGCCTGTTGCGCGACTATGTGCCGACCGGCCAGGAATTTGTGATTCGGAACCTGAATGCGCTGGTCGGCGCGCATCATCGGGCGCAGGTATTCTCGCTGGCCATGCTGCTGATTACTTCCACCGGAATTTTCCTGCCGCTCGAAGTTGCGCTGAACCGGGTCTGGGGATTTCGCAACAACCGCTCTTACCTGGGAAATCAGTTGATGTCGCTCGGGCTGGTGTTCGCCTGCGGATCGCTCGCCCTGCTCTCGGTGGGACTGACCGCAGGAAACGTAGCCATCGTGCAGATCGCGCTGCATGGCTATGGCGCGTGGTATGTCCGACTGGTCGGCTTTGTGACCATGAAGATTTTTTCGATCTTGGCCAGCATTGCCATCTTCTTTCTTGTTTACTGGCTGTTGCCGAACGGCAAGGTGCCGGCTCGGGGAGTCTTGCCGGCGGCGGTGCTCATGGGCTTACTCTCCGAGCTGCTGAAGTACGCTTACATCTACGCCCTGCCGCGGCTGAATTTCGCGGAAGTGTATGGGCCGTTCGCCATCTCGGTCAGCCTGATGTTCTGGGCGTTTCTGTCGGGGATGCTGCTGCTGACCGGAGCCCATTTGTCGGCGCGGAAGATATTGCGGAATTTGTGAATTGGTAATTTGTGGTTTGTAATTTGACGTGACCGAGGCGTACGCCGCTTCGCGGCTAAGAACGTGGAGGGAAGCAGTCGATCACTCCACCGCGAGGCGCTGTTTCCGCAAGGCCTTCAGAAACTCCTCCACTGTCAATGAGGCTCCGGTGCGAATCAGTTCCAGAAGTGGGTCGGGCGATTCGGCCTCCCGCGCCGCGGCCGGCGCAGGATTCGTCAGCGCACGGCCTTCTCTCCGGTCTTCTTTCCGTCCGACGAAAATTCGCGGAACTTCGTGACTGTCCATCAGCTGGCCGATGAGTTCCGCCACCCGCGCTCGGAGGTCGTGCCCTTGCGCTCGCGTGAACTCGACTCCCATACCCGTTTGCGCGTGCGACACCCGCACCACTCCTTCCAGCAAACACTCTTTGTCCAACACCCGAATACTGAGCAGCACCGGAGTGTCGGCGGGAAATGGCGCAGTTGCCTCCAGGTAGCAGGCGCCCGCGCTGATGTCGGTCAGGCGCCAGCGATGCGAACGAGCCGGCTTTACCGCCGCCGTCGGCCCTTGATCTGGGTGCTGCGGCTCGGCGGCAGGCGATGGGCTCTCCTCGATCTTCTGCTCGTCGACCTTCCAATCCGAAGGCGCATAGTCGATTCCCCAGAAGTTGCCGGGAGCGTCGAGCTCCAAGCCAACCAGCCAGGTCTCGGGATCGCCTCCCAGTGGAACCACCTCTGAAACCCGGGCGGTGGTGTGACGCTTGGCCGCAACGATTTCCAGTTGGACTGGAATGCCGTGCGCGAGTGCGCGGGGAACGATCAAACCACATCCGTGCGCGTTTACCAGTGTGGTGTTGCAGCGCTCGGAAAACGGCCGGGCGGGGTCGAGGCTGGTCACAAGCACCGGAACTTCCAGCGGCAGCCGGGTGCTGCGCCGAATGGCGTGCTGGGTTTTTTCCGAAGCGCCCATAGAGTTAGCAGGCAAAACGTTCCTCGGCCTGAAAACGTCGATTGGAGAACCAACGCCGATGACTCCGGCAACAATGGTCCACCGACCATGCTAGATCACGAGCCAGCTCAGGGCACGGATTTTCGCGGCCCCGGTTTCCAGTTAGACACTAGGACCGTGACCTCGTTGAGAAGTCATACGATGGAGCCACGGGCATCTCGCGAACCTGCCCTGAGCGCCACCGAAGGGTCCGGCCGGGCGGGGACGCCCGGCACTCCACTGGTAAGGTCTACCCGATCTTGATCGCCGTATCGGGCGCCTGGAAGGCAATCTTGTGACTACCGTCGCAGAAAGGGCGATTGGCGGAAGCGCCGCAGCGGCAGAGGGAGAACGCCGGCTTGCCGGTCAGGTCGTATTGGTTGCCGTCGGCGTCCACCATTTGGACAACGCCGTTGGGATCATCTATGCGCAAAGGGCCGTTCTTGCGCACCGTAATCGTGACTTGCGGCATGGAACCTCCTGAACCAGTTCTCAGTTCCCGGTTCTCAGTAAATTTACACCAGGGACCGCACTTGGTGTTTACCGACACTGAGACTTGGGAACTGGGACCGAGAACCGAGTACAGACTCACCGCCACCGATCTACCGCTTCCCACCACAGGGTTTTCGACCACTCATCGAAAGTGGTTTTTGCCCATTCGCGGTTCGTCCACCAGGCTTGGCCGAATTGCTCGGGACTGCGCGCCGCGGCCGCGTTGAACTGGTACTGCGGCAGGCGATGGCGAAAGATCATCAAGGCGCGGCGAGTGTGAGAGTCGGAGGTCACGATCAGCACTCGATGCGCGCCCAGCGGCTGCAGGCATCGGTTCACATCGTCGGCCTCAGCGTTGGTCGAAAATCCAACGATCGGGCATACCGAGACGCGGCTTGCTTCCGGGAGACTGTTCACGTATTGCTGCGCAATGTCGGTCAGTCGCCGATCGTAGATCAGATCTCGCGTCTCGGCATCCAGGAACACGCGCGGCGCCACGCCCTGGCGCAGCAGTTCCAGAGCGCGGGCTGGACGGACTTTGGTTTCCCCGGCCAGCACCACGATGGCATCGGACTTTTCCGGTTGGTCCACCACCAGAAAGCGTGCCGCCTGGCTGGCGAAGGCGACGAGAACCACGAGCAATACAAGGAATAGGCGTAAGAATCGCATCTGAAATGCATGTTACTAGAACTTGCTACATAAATGCGTTTCCGCTCGGAAGGCAGGTCCTTCAGGGTCCGAAGCGTGTGCGTGAGAACTAGTCTTTCGCCCCTCCGGGCTTGTCTGTTCCCCACTTTTCCCACGGCTTGCGCCCCTTCGACAAGCTCAGGGCAGGCTGTGGGCTGCATTCTTACGCCGCTTCGCGGCTGAAAGCGCGGAGCGCAATCTCGAATGCTAGAATCATTTCCGGAGATTTCCGGACATTTTCGAACTATGAATACTCAACTCACCGCTTCTTCCCTCTTTACTGACTTAAGAAGCCGCATTGATGCGCGCCAGGCTCGGGTTGGAATCATCGGACTGGGCTACGTTGGATTGCCGTTGGCCCTGCTCTACAGCGAGCAGAAATTTGCCGTCACCGGTTTCGACATCGATCAGCGCAAAATCGACACCCTGGCGAGCGGTGGCACCTACATTTTCCGCATCACGCCCGAGGAGATCGCGGCGGCTAAGGCGCACGGCTTCAAAGCCACGGCCGACTATTCCGAGATCACCGCGATGGATGCGATCATCATCTGCGTCCCCACGCCACTCAACGAGTATCACGAGCCCGACCTCAGCTACATCACCAACACGGCGCACGCGGTTGCGCCCCATCTGCGCGCCGGTCAGATCGTCATTCTCGAAAGCACAACCTACCCTGGCACCACCGAAGAAGTGCTGATTCCGATTCTCGAAAAGGAAAACCAAGCCGGACTGAAGGCTTCCCGGCAGGGGGCAGCCGGCGACCGCGAGATCTGGGTCGCATTCTCGCCCGAGCGCGAGGACCCCGGAAACACCCAGGTGGCCCGTCACGATATTCCGAAAGTGATTGGCGGGCTCGATCCGCAGGCCAGCGCCATCGCGGCCGCGCTTTACGGGTCGATTTTCCGCCGCACCGTTCCCGTCTCGTCGCCGGCTGCCGCGGAGATGACCAAGCTGCTCGAAAACATTTACCGCTGCGTCAACATCGCGCTGGTCAACGAACTCAAGATGCTGTGCCTGCGCATGAACCTCAACATCTGGGAGATCATCGACGCGGCCGCCACCAAGCCTTTCGGCTTTCATGCGTTTTACCCTGGGCCGGGCCTGGGCGGACACTGCATTCCGGTCGACCCGTTCTATCTTTCATGGAAGGCGAAGGAGTTCGACTTCCGAACCCGCTTCATCGAACTGGCCGGCGAAATCAACGTGGCCATGCCCTACCACGTGATCGCCGCCACCATCTCCGCCCTTAATCAGCAAAAAAAGGCGATCAACGGGTCCAAGGTCCTGGTTCTGGGCGTCGCCTACAAGAAAGATATTGACGACCTGCGGGAGTCGCCCGCTCTCACCATCATCGAACTGCTGCAAAAAGAGGGGGCCTTGGTCAGCTATAACGATCCCTACTTCCCCTTCGTCGGCCGCGGCCGCAAGTACGACCTGCAGATGAAGTGCACCGCGCTCGACAATCTCGGCCAGTACGACTGCGTGCTCATCGTCACCGATCACTCCGACTACGACTACAAGAAGATCGTGGCCGAGGCCAGGCTGGTCGTAGATTCTCGTAACGCCACCCGCGGGATTAAGAGCGACAAGGTCGTGCACTGCTAGTACCCGTGACCGCGTGTCCCCGGCTGGACGGGCGGGACGCCCGTCGCTCCACTTTATGACGCATCAAGCGGTCACGGCCACTCGTGACAACGGCTGTGGCGTCGAGCCGCAGGGGCGAGAACGCGCAGGCGTGTGCTAGTATGGCGCGTTGAGCCGAGGCCGCGTTGCAGGCAGCGTCCATACGGTGTGCCGATGAAAGATACGCTTGGAATTTTGCTCGCCGGTGGCGCCGGTGAGCGGCTCTATCCGCTTACCCGCGACCGCGCCAAACCGGCCGTGACCTTCGGCGGCAACTACCGCATCATCGACATCACGCTTTCCAACTGCGTGAACTCCGGGCTGCGCCGCATCTATATCCTCACGCAATACAAGGCGCTCTCGCTGAATCGCCAGATCCGCGAGGGCTGGAACATTTTCGGCCGTGAAATCGGCGAGTTCATCGAAATCCTGCCGCCCATGCAGCGGGTCAGCCAGAACTGGTACATGGGGACGGCCGATGCGGTCTATCAGAACATCTACTCCATCGGCTCCGAGCAGCCCAAGTACGTGATTGTGCTCGCCGGCGATCACATCTACAAAATGAATTACGATCGCATGCTCAAGCAGCACAAGGACGCGGGCGCCGACGTCACCGTCGCGACGCTGGTCACCGACCCCTCCGAATGCCGCAAATTTGGCGTAGTCGACATCGGAGCCGACCATCGCATCACCGGCTTCCTGGAAAAACCGCAGCAGACCGAACTGCGGTCGCCCTACGATCCAACGAAAATTTCAGCTTCGATGGGAATCTATATTTTCAACACCGACATCCTCATTCCCGTGCTGCTGAAAGACGCCGAGGATACGAAATCCAGTCACGATTTCGGCAAGGATATTCTGCCCAAAATGCTGGGCGACTACCGCGCCTTCGCTTTCAATTTTGTCGACGAAAACAAGAAAGAAGCCCTCTACTGGCGCGACGTGGGCACGCTCGAAGCTTATTACGAAGCCAACATGGACCTGGTTTCGGTCTCGCCGGTGTTCAATCTTTACGATGAGCAGTGGCCCATCCGCACCCACCAGCGCCAGTATCCGCCGGCAAAATTCGTGTTTGCCGAACCGGGACGCATGGGTCGCGCCCTGGATTCGCTGGTTTCCTCAGGCTGCATCATTTCCGGCGGAACGGTCCAGAATTGCGTTCTGTCTCCCGATGTGCGCGTCAACTCCTATACCGAAATCGAGAACAGCATTTTGTTTTCGCACGTGAATGTGGGACGCAGTTGCCGCATCCGGAAAGCCATCATCGACCGCAACGTGCACATTCCCGAAGGAACCACCATCGGCTACGATGCCGAAGCCGACCGCGCGCAATACTTCGTCACCGACAGCGGCATCACCATCGTGACCCGCGATTACTCGCTGTTCGAGAACCCCGTTACCGTGGATTACTTCACGAGTGAGTAGGAAAGAAAGTCTCAGGTCTCGGGTGTCAGGTCTCAGGAAAAGCCCGATGCCCGTGAGGTTTTCCTGACACCTAAGACCTAAGGCCTGAGACCTTTCTATGAGCTTGCGGGACACGCCCCTAATATCTGACCAACTCTTCCGACAGCAGGTGCGCTTTCAGAGCCAGCGTGTTCGCTCTTCGCACATCTCCATCTTTCAACGCCGAATGCGCGCCATCCATGTAATTGCGTATCTGCGCCATCGTCTCCTGCTGTCGACCATCCAGGGTGCGTTCCGCCAACAGTTTCAGTTGGTCGCCGGTCGAGGCCAGCAACTGTTCAGCGTTCTGGCGCTGGCGGGCGGCTTCCGCGGGAGTCATGCCGGGCGCAATCTGTGCCGCGGGCTCGCTCGCTCCGCCTTCACGAACCACAATCTTCCGCGGAGAGCCATCCGGCGCTGACACGGTGCGCGGGCTGCGCTTTCTGGTTCCATTCGACGGAGTCCCGCCCGGCGAGGGTCCTCTGGCCGAAGTTCCGCCCGCCGAACCGCCTTCCATCTTTTTCGTTTCAGCGTCCGGTGCTTTCTTCCCGGCAGCCGGGGTCTGCGCATGGGCGACCGCGGGCGGCGTGACCTCTGCCGGAACCTGCTCCGGCGGAGCTGTCTCTGCCGGTGCGGTCTCTGCCGGTGCGCTTTTTGGGGGAGCAGGCGCGGACGGAGTTTGTGCAGCGGCCTTCGCGGAGTCTGCCGGGTCCTGTTGCCGAGAATCCATTCCTGCGGCCGGGAAACTCAGCCAAAGCGCAATCGCGAGTCCGCAGGCAAGTCGCATAACAGGGTCAAAGGGATTGTTTCCCAGGCTGGCAAAGAACGCAAGACGCTTTGCGCGCACCATAAAAAAACGGAGGAAGCAGTTCCGCTTCCTCCGTTGTGCGTATTACCTGCTTTGCTTACTGCTTCTTTGCTGGTTTCTTGGCGCCCTTTGCCGCTGGAGCCTTCTTTGCGGCTGCGGCCTTCCTCTCGGATTCCCTGCCGCCGATCAGAGCCAATGAATCAGCAGCATTGAAGGGGTACTGCCGCACCGACGTTTCGGTTTCGCCCTCAGCCTTCGCCTTCAAGGTGATGTCCACCCGGCGATTGCTCGCCCAGACGATTATCTTCATGTTGCGCAGGACCCTGGCCCGTTCCTCTTTGGTCAGTTCGGGGTTCTGCTCGACCGCCGTCTTCACCTCGGCCGCGGTCAGGTTGTGCTGATCGCCGAAAGCTTTGGTTGCGAGATTGGCCTCGGGTACGCCATTCTCGACCAGGAAGCTCTTGACGCGCGCCACACGACGCTCGGAGAGAGCCTGGTTGTAAGGCACGGAGCCACGCACGTCGGCGTGTCCTTCCAGGGTCAAGTGAGCATCGTGCACGACCTCAAGATATTTCTTGAAGTCGGTGGCCAGCGCCACCAGGGTTTGCTCCTGACTCTTAACCATGCCGGCGTTGGGTTCCTTCTCCGTCGGTTTGGCGGTCACGAAATACACGCTGTGAAGCGCTAGCCGCGCCTCCAGCACTTTGTCTACAACTGGCGGCGGTGGCGGCGGGTTGTTCACCGTGACCGTGCTCGAAGTCGAGGCGGTCAAGCCGCGCGAGTCGGTACAGGTTGCGTTCACCGTCGCCGGACCGGCGGAAGCGCCGGTGGTGGTGAGGGTCGCGGAATTGCCACTGCCCGCTACGCTGCCCGCACTCGAGGTCCAACCGCCAATCGTGACGGTGGCATTGTCAGGACTGGTGCAGGCGCAGGTGACGGTCGAGGGGGTTCCGATTTCGACCGTTCCCGGATTCGCGGAGCAGGAAATCTGCGGCGGATTTAGCGGCTTTACGGTGAAGTTCGAAGTGCAGCTGGCTTCGCCGTTCTTCTTGTTTTTCGGATCCGACACGCGAGCCGTGGCGGTGTAGTTGCCGGGAGCCGCGCCGTTGGTGTCAATGGTAGCGCCGGTATTTTTCCCATCGATCTTGCCGCCGCTGCTGGCCCAGGTGTAGGTGAGTGGGTGCTTGGGGTTGAAGTTGCTGGCGGCGACGGTGGTGTGCAGCGGTTCCCCGACCAGGACTTCATTGTGGTCGATAGAGCAGGCGGCCGCTACCGGAACTTCCGGAGCTCCGCCAAAATTGAACACCAGACCGGTGCGCAGCAGGGCGCCGTCGTAGCCCGGACGGCGGAGATGGCTGTCGGATGGGGGCACGACGCTAGAGAAGTTCTGGTGCGACCACTGGAAGTCGGCTTCAAACAGTCGGAGCGTAACCCCCTTCGTGATCTTGAGATCCATACCGCCGCCAAGAATCGCGGCAACGCCGTTGCTAGGATTGATACCCTGAGGCGAGAGGCGTTCAAATCCGAGCAGCGTGTGCACAAAATAGTCCACATTTCCGCCGCGATAGGTCGCCTTCGGCCCAGCGGATAAGGTGTTGATGAAGGTGTCGTTGTTGCCGTTCCAGTTCACGCCGTAATTGCCTTCGAGAGCCAGATTCTTAGTAAAGTTGTAGGCCACGCTTGAACCCCCGCCCTTTGACAGCGAGGGCAGCTGGACAGCGTTGGGCGGCGTGCTTTGATCGGGGACGTTGCCGCCGGGGTTCAACCACTGATAGCCAATGAACCACTCCACCTTAGGCAGCGTGTCGTCCGAGGTCGACGCCTTGGGTGCGGTTTGTGCGTTCAGCAAAGACGGCAACGCAATCAGAACGAGGGCCAGAACGAGCGCGAAACTCGCGCATCTCCGGTAAGTTACGTGACAAGGTGACATTGAGCTCCTCCAAGTCAAATCCACTACAAGTTATCCAATAGAACTGGAATCAAACGAACACTCACGGCCCGCACGGATGGCCGTATCGGAAACAAAGAATTTTACAGCAACCGGGCATGTTTGCAACAGAGGAAGAATCAGGGGTCAACCACATTCATAGTTCTCGCGGGTGGCAATTCCATTTTCCGTAGAAAGCAGCACCGCAGTGATCTCAAATTGATATTCCCGCATTCTGCTCGGGTTGCGAGGCGGCGCGCTTCCCTGAATAATGCAGATTGGGCCTATGACACAGGAACGCGTACTAATTGTCGAAGACGAAGAGAACGAACGAACCGGGCTGGCCGAACTGGTCTCGGGATGGGGCTATCGCACCGACACGGCGGCCGACGGGGTGGAAGCTCTGGAAAAAATTCCCGCCTTTGCACCGTCGATCGTGATCACGGACGTGAAGATGCCGCGCATGGGCGGCATGGAACTGGTGGAGAAGCTCGCCGATCTTTCGCAGTCGATCGCGGTGGTGATGGTGACGGCGCAGAAGGCGACGGACACTGCGTTTCACGCGGGCCGGCTGGGCGTGCAGGACTACATCGAAAAGCCCATCGACTTCCGGCGGCTGCGTTCCATCCTGACCAACATCGGGGAAATCCTGAACACCCGCACGGAAAACGAATCGCTGCGCCGGCGCTTGCGCGATAAAGGAGCGCTCGGCCGGCTGGTGGGCGCGTCGGCTGAGATGCAGGAGATTTTCCGGTTGATCGAGTTGGTGGCTCCAAGCACGGCTTCCGTGTTGATTACCGGCGCGAGCGGAACCGGCAAGGAATTGGTGGCGCTCACCATCCACGATCTGAGTCCGCGACGCAACAAACCTTTCGTTCCCATCAATTGTGCGGCCATCCCCGAGACGCTGATCGAGAGCGAAATTTTTGGCCACGAAAAAGGCGCATTCACGGGCGCGCTGGAGCGCCGCACCGGCTGCTTCGAACTGGCCGAAGGCGGAACGCTGCTGCTCGACGAAATTGGGGAAATGCCGGTGGGCACGCAGGCGAAGCTGCTGCGCGTGCTCGAAGACCACAAGCTGCGACGACTCGGCAGCAAGATCGAAACCTCGGTGGACGTGCGCGTGCTTGCCGCCACCAATAAAGTTCCCGACGATGCCGTGGCCAATGGAGAGCTGCGCCAGGATCTCTACTACCGGCTCAACGTTTTCAACATCCACCTGCCGGCGCTGCGCGAGCATAAAGAAGATATCCGCGAGTTAGTCAAGAGCCTGCTGGCGGAGATGAACCAGAAGCACGGTCGCAAGGTAGCGGACGTAAGCGAGGCCGTGCTCAATGTTTTCCAGACATACTCGTGGCCCGGCAACGTGCGCGAGTTACGCAACACGCTGGAACGCGCCGTGATCGTCTGCGAAGGCGGACTGGTGGAAACCAAGCATCTGCCGCCGGGCTTTGGGCAGAGCGTGCGGCCGGTGGTGAACGATCCCGATGCCGTGCATCTGGGCGTGGGCACGACGGTCGGGGAAGCGGAGAAGCTGCTCATCCTGAAAACTCTGCAGGCGACCAATAACAACAAGACGCGAGCCGCGGAGATACTCGGCATCAGCCTGAAGACGCTGCATAACAAGCTGAAAGAGTACGGCCGGCCGCAGGATACAGTGCTGGCGGGGGAGTGAGAAGAACAGGTGTCAGGTCTTAGGTGTCAGGTCTCAGGTGTCAGCGAGCACCCTAAGATTTTCCTGAGACCTGAGACCTAAGACCTGGCACCTGCTTTTCGATGAGCCGCAAATTCATCATCGTGTTCGCGATTACCACGCTGTTCACGGCGCTGGTGACCGGTTTTTCCTGGATTTACCTGTCGCAATTGCTGCGTCAGCGGTTGTTGTGGGCCGATGAGACCGCTTCCCAGCTCTCCAACCAACTGGAGTACGCCGCATCGAAAGCGGTGCCGGATTTGACCAGCACCCGGGTTGACACCAACAATCCCAAGGCGATGCGCGCCGCCATCACCAGTTATCTTCGAACCGACACCAACCTGAACGACATGCTGGAATCGGTGGTGGGAAATTCTCGCATTGTCTACGATGCCGCCATCGTTGATCCAAATGGAGTGGCGATTCTCGATACCAATCCAGCGTTGAACGGGCAACCGGTGGCGGAACGTGCCCCGTTGAGCGTCTTGCGGGACGCGGGTTTCCGGCGCCAGTTGCGCATGCTCTATGGGCCAGCCACGGTGTATGACGTGAGCATCGGGCTGGAGTTGGATGGGCAGGCGTTTGGCAGCGTTCGAGTGGGCGTCTCGACAGTGTTTCTGCGCAACGAACTGACGCCGAAACTGCAGCAGGCCGCTTTCTTTTCGGTGCTCTCGATATTTTGCTCTCTGGTGCTGGGGGCGGTGGTTTCGAATGTCGCGCTCGGCCCGTTGAAGGCCATTGCCCGGAACCTGGATAGCGCCAGCGCCGGCGATGAGTTGCCGGACGAGGAGACCAGCGCCGGCGACGAGGTTGGCCTGGTATCGCTGAAGATCGCGCACCTGGGCCGGCAGATTCGCGATACCAACCAGATTTTTTCCGCTCTGAAAGACAATGTCGAACAGGTCATGACCAAGCTGCAGGACGGACTGATGCTGTTCACGCGCGACACGCGAGTGGTGCTGGTGAGCGCCTCGGCGGAAAAGTTTCTGGGACGGCCGCGGCGCGAAATTCTGGGACATACCGCGGAAGAAATTTTTTCCGATGGAACGGTTCTGGGGGCGGTGGTTCTGCCCGCCTTCCAGAAGCAGCGGGCGCTGGTGCAGTACGAATTCGACGCCGCCGATGGCCGGCGGGTGCAGGTTTCGCTCGACTTCATACAGGAAAAGGGCACGCCGATTGGCGCGCTGCTGACCATGCGCGACGCCGAATCGGTGCGGCGGATCGAGGACGAGATTGAAATCTCGCGGCGCCTCTCCGCCAGCGGGCGAATAACGAGGGGGGTGGCGCACGAGGTCAAGAATCCCATCAATGCCATCGTGCTGCACCTGCAATTGCTGCAAAACAAACTGCAGCAGGATGACCCCGAAACCCGCCGCCACATGGACATCATCGGCAACGAAATCCACCGTCTCGACCGTGTCGTGCAAATCCTGGTGGACTTCACCCGTCCGCGGGATTTGCGATTGGAAGACGTGGACTTGCGCAAGATTCTGGAGAGTGTATCG
>Ga0074044_10001877_pt1 | contig 18595 bp, 13 predicted proteins | sample BogForMeECP23OM1_FD_94443 | JGI IMG/M metagenome (GOLD analysis project Ga0074044, IMG submission 94443) | Bog forest soil microbial communities from Calvert Island, British Columbia, Canada - Bog Forest MetaG ECP23OM1 | ecosystem: Environmental > Terrestrial > Soil > Wetlands ...
AGGAGAACAGCAATGAAGACGAACTGGCCGGCCTTTCGGTGTGGCTGCCTGATACTCGCGAGCGTGGCGCTGGGCGCAAGCCCGGCTACCCTTCGCGGACAGGATGCCACTGCTGCGCCTTCAGGCGCCGCAGTGATTTCAAGCGTGGCCCTTACGCAGGACACGCAGCGCGCGGCCGTTCGCGTCGAAGGAGCGGGACGCCTCGATGTCCATGCGGCGCGGATGCAGAACCCGGAGCGATTGGTGTTGGACTTCGCCGGGGCGCGCATGGGCGTGCAGAAGAGTTCCATACCCGGGGTGGCGGCGCCGGTACGTGACGTGCGCATGGCGCAATTCCGTCCGGACGTGGCGCGCATCGTGATTGACCTGACGGCCTCGGCGCCCTACCGGATCGCGCATGAGGGGGCGGCGATCGTGATTTACTTCCAGGCGCAGAATGCGCCCGCGGAAGGGAAGCTGGTTGCGCCGGTGACGTCCACGTCGGCGGAGAAAGCGCCGGAGAAGATTTCGTATGTGCCGAGCGCGCCGCATGCGAACGCGCGCTACGGTAAGACCTTGAATGAACCGGCTCCTCGCTTTGGCTTGCCAAACGAACTGACCCAGCCCTCTACTGTTCTGGCATCGCTGAAGGAGAAGTCCGAACCGGCGCGCCCGGCAGAAAACACACAACAGGCGGCCCAGCAGGCCGTGCAGCAGGCGAGCAGCGCAGCCACCACAGTGGCATCTTCGCAGACGACGGCGTCGCCCAGCGCGGCTCCGGTAGCACGTTACACGGGTGAACCGATTTCCGTGAACCTGAAGGACGTGGACCTAAAGGACTTCTTCCGGTTGATCCACGAAATCAGCGGCTTGAACGTGGTGCTGGATCCCAACGTAAAGGGCACGCTGACGATCGTGTTGGACGAAGTACCATGGGATCAGGCGCTGGACCTGGTGTTGCAGAACAACGGTCTGGACAAGCAACTCAACGGAAATGTTCTGCGCGTGGCTACGCGCACGACATTGAAGAACGAGGCCGAAACGCAGCGCGACCTGGAAAAAGCGCAGGCGGAAGCCGTTGCGCCCGTGACCGTCACGCGCGTGCTCAGCTATGCCAAGGCGACCTCATTGACGGTGACACTCAAGAAATTCCTGTCGACCCGCGGCGACGTTTTTGCCGATGACCGCTCCAACCAGCTCATCATCCGCGACATTCCCTCCGTTATCCCGACCATTGACAACCTGATTCGCCAGTTGGATCGCAAGTCCCAACAGGTCGAAATCGAAGCGCGTGTGGTTGAGGCTTCCCGCTCCTTTTCCCAGGATATCGGCGTGCAGTGGGGCATGGCCGGGACCACCACCAGCGGGCGCACCATCTTCGGCGGACCGGCTAGCGTGGGCGTCAGCCCCGTATCAACTACGGGCATACCACAGCCGCCGTTGGTCGGCTTACCGACCAGCGGCAGCGGCAGCACTACCGCTGGCCTTCCCTATAACGTGAACCTCCCCGCAGGCGTTCCGAGCAGCGGCTTTTACTTTGGCCACCGGTCCCCGAATTTCGCCGTGGACTTTTTCATCACGGCGGCGGAAGCCAAGGGCGTGGGCAAATTGCTCTCCAAGCCGAAAGTAATCACACAGAACAACGCCAAGGCGACGGTGAAGCAAGGTACCAAGATTCCGATTCAAACGACCATCAACAACACCATTTCGGTGCAGTACATCGACGCGGTGCTGAAACTCGAAGTCACTCCGCAGATTACCGCCGAAGGCACCGTGTACATGGACGTGTTGGTGGAAAACACGCAGGTCGACAACGGTATCCCGCGCATTCAGGGAATCCCGGCTCTCGATACGCAATCCGCGGAGACCAAGGTGCTGGTGGCAGACGGCGGCACGGTGGTCATAGGCGGCATCATCATCACGCAGCAGCAGACCAACATCAATCAGGTGCCGGTCCTGGGCAGCTTGCCCTTGATCGGGCACCTTTTCAGGGAAACCAGCGTCAGCGTGCAGTCGTCGGAACTGCTGTTCTTCCTGACGCCGCGAATCATCCCTGGGTAATTTCCGGGAAGAGCCGCAGCCGAACTCGGGCCGGCAGGCAAAATTCGGGTACACTGGGATCGAGGAGGCGCGAGTCTCCTCGATTCTTTTTTATGAGCGCAAATCATTCCCAAAGGCGCCGTCAGGTGGCCAGGGCGCTGCGCCAGCGCGGCTTGGATTGCCTGATCGTGATGCATCCTGCCAACTGGTTCTACCTGACAGGGTTTACGGGTGAATCCGGCGCCCTGGTCGTTGAACGAGGCGCGGCCACGCTCGTTACCGACGGGCGCTTCACGGTGCAGGCCAGGGAGGAAGCGCGGGGAATCCGGGTCGCGTTACTGAAGGGCGCGTTGCTTCCGGCGCTGGGGGAGTGGCTGCGGCAGCGTGGGCTGCGGCGCATCGGCTTTGACCCTTGCCAGTTGTCCCTGGCGCAATGGAATGCGATGCGGAAGGCTGCGGGAGCGAAATGCCGTATGATTGAGGCTAATGGCATCCCGGAAGCCCTGCGCACACGCAAAGACGCCCAGGAATTGGCGCAAATGCGAAAGGCGGCCGTTGTGGTGGGCGAAGTTTTTGAGAGCGTACTTCCACTCGTGCGCCCCGGCGTGACCGAGAACGAACTCGCGGCGGAATTGGAGTACCAGATGCGCAGGCGCGGGGCCAGCGGACCATCGTTCGAGACCATTGTGGCCTCGGGGAAGCGCTCCGCACTCCCCCACGCGCGGCCGACCGCCAGGATACTGAGGAAAAATGAGTTGGTCGTGCTCGACCTGGGTGTTATACTCGGCCACTATTGCAGCGATATGACGCGTACGGTGTATCTTGGCCGGGCGCCCAGACGCATTCGCGATTGGTACGAGGCGGTGCGCGAAGCGCAAGCGGCCGGCGTGGCTGCAGTGGAAGCAGGAATTGCCTGCGGTGAAGTGGATTCCGCCGTGCGGGAAGTCCTGAAAACGGCCGGGCTGGAAGAGCATTTTGTGCACAGCACGGGCCACGGCTTGGGCTTGGAAGTGCACGAGGAGCCGCGCGTCGCCCGGGGCCAGCAGGTTCGACTCCAAGCCGGAAATGTGATTACGATAGAGCCGGGGGTGTATGTCGAAGGAGTCGGGGGCATACGCATCGAAGATGAAGTTGCGGTATGCGCGACAGGGAACGCAGTACTAACCCGCGTAAAGCGGGATCTCATCGAAATCTGAAAAAGGCATGAAACGGAAAAAGCCGTCGAAAGCGAGTGGTAGTCCGTCGTTTGCAAATCCTGAAATCGGGCAGATTGAACAATTGCTCCGGTTCATGAACGAGCACAACCTCGAGGAATTCGAGTACTCCCGGGGCGACCTGAAGATCCGGCTGAGAAAGCCCAGCTCGAGCGCGGCGCCAGCTCCGCCAAGGCGCGCCGCGGAGATCATTGTGCCCTCCGCTTTGGCCCCGGCCGAAGAAGCCGTACTGGCCGGCGCAAGCGATGCGGAAGTACAAGGTGCCGAGGAATTGCACCTGGTGAAGTCGCCGATCGTGGGCACCTTTTATGGATCACCCAGCCCCGGCGCTGAGCCTTTCGTGAAGGTCGGCAACCATGTGGATTCCGGGCAGACTCTGTGCATCGTCGAAGCCATGAAGCTCATGAACGAAATTGAGTGTGAAGTGAGCGGGGAAGTGCTGCGCATCTTTGCGGAAAACGGGCAGCCCGTGGAGTACGGGCAGCCGCTGTTTGGGATTCGACCCAGCCGGAAACGGTAGCCGGCCCACGCGCCTATGTTCCAGAAAATTCTTGTCGCCAACCGCGGGGAAATCGCCCTGCGGGTCATCTGCGCCTGCAAGGAGTTGGGGATTGCGACCGTGGCCGTATATTCGGAGGCCGACCGCAATGCGCTGCACGTGCGCTTCGCGGACGAAGCCGTGTGCATCGGCCCGGCGCGCAGCAGCGAAAGCTACCTCAACATCCCCCAGGTCATCAGCGCCGCCGAAATCACCAACGTGGACGCCATTCATCCGGGCTACGGCTTTCTCTCCGAAAACGCCAATTTTGCCAAGGTGTGCGAGGCTTCGGAAATTACCTTTATCGGCCCGAAACCCGAAGTCATCGAGATGATGGGAGAGAAGGACCGCGCGCGCCGCGAAATGAAGGCCGCGGGGTTGGCGACCATACCCGGCAGCGATGGCGTGGTCGAAGGCGAGGAACAACTTGCCAGGGAAGCGCAGCGTATCGGCTTCCCGCTGATCCTGAAAGCGGCGGCGGGCGGTGGCGGGCGGGGCATGCGCATGGTGCGCACGAGGGAGGAGTTGCTGGCGGCTTACCAGACGGCGCGGAGCGAAGCGCAGCAAGCGTTCGGCACTCCCGACGTGTACATGGAAAAGTATCTACAGCACCCGCGCCATATCGAATTCCAGGTGCTCGGGGACCAGCACGGCAAGGTGATTCATCTTGGCGAGCGGGAATGCACCATCCAGCGGCGTCACCAGAAGCTGATCGAAGAAACGCCTTCGCCGGCGATGGACGCGAAACGCAGGAAAGAGATCGGCGCCAAAGTGGTGAAGGCGCTCGAGTTCATCGGCTACACCAATGCCGGCACGGTCGAATTTCTTATGGACGATGATGGCGCCATGTACTTCATCGAAATGAACACGCGCATCCAGGTGGAGCATCCGGTGACGGAAATTGTCAGCGGGGTGGACCTGGTGAAAGCGCAGATTCGCCTGGCGGCGGGTGAAAGAATCTCGGAAGCCGCCGGTGAGATGCAGTTTACCGGACATGGCCTCGAGTGCCGCATCAATGCGGAAGACCCCGATACGTTTGTGCCGTCCGCGGGGCGCATCACGACCTTTCAGGCGCCCGGAGGAACCGGCGTGCGCGTGGATTCCGCGGTGTATTCGGATGCGGTGATTCCGCCTTATTACGATTCGCTGGTGGCCAAGCTCATCGTCAAGGGCCGCGACCGCGGCGAAGCCCTCGCGCGCATGCGGCGCGCCCTGGAGATGTTCGTCATCGAGGGGATCAAGACCTCCATTCCGATGCACCTGCGCATCCTTGGCGATCCGGACTTTGCGGCCGGCAAGTTCGACACCCATTTCATCAAGAGATATCTGAACTCCAACGGTAAATAGAACGCCATGCGCCTTGTGATGTCCCGGCTTGATGTGATATGAGACGCTGCAATCCTGACGGAATCCGAGGGGAACAAGGCGCAAAGACTGACCGATTCAGGTGTGCGCCCGCTGCCATGCGGCAAGAGGAAGACACCGGCGGCGTGCCACTGAGGAATGCAAGGCATGGCTGATTCCACCAGCGCTTCTCCCCGGCAAGCCGCCAAAGCTGAGCACGGATTCGTGCGCGCCATTGGCCTGTTCGACGGCACGATGATCGTGGTCGGTTCCATGATCGGTTCCGGCATCTTTATCGTTGCCGCGGAAATCTCCCGTTTGACCGGCTCTCCCGGCGGATTGTTGCTCACCTGGATCCTCACGGGGCTGCTGACGATCGCCGCCGCGCTTTCCTATGGCGAATTGGCCGCGCTCTTTCCACACGCGGGCGGGCAGTACGTTTACTTACGAGAAGCCTACTCGCCGCTGTGGGGCTTCCTGTACGGCTGGACACTGTTCCTGGTGATTCAAACGGGCACGATCGCCGCTGTGGCCATCGGCTTTGCGCGCTACCTCGGCGTTCTCTTTCCCGCCATCTCACCGCAGACCTGGGTGGTCCGGCCGATTAATCTGGGCTCATCGTTCGCCGTCAGCCTGTCTGTGCAGCAATTGGTGGCCGCGCTGATGATTCTCTTCCTGACGTTTCTGAATACGCGCGGCGTGAAGCTGGGCAAGTGGATTCAGAATGTGTTCACTTCGGCGAAGATACTCTCGCTCCTGGGCCTGATTGTCTTGTGCGTATTTGTGGCGCGGAACGCTGCGGCCATCGCCGACAATTTTTCACACTTTTGGGCGATTCGCGGCGCGCAACCCATCGAGCCGGGCGCCAACTTCCTACGCTCTCTGTTGCCGACGGTCACCGCTGCCAGCGGCTGGTATGGACTGCTTCTTGCTCTGGCCGTCGCGCAGGTAGGCTCGCTCTTCTCCGCGGACGCCTGGAACAACATCGGGTTTACTGCCGCCGAAGTGAAAAACCCCAAGCGCGACGTGGCTCTCTCCATGGCCATCGGCACGGTCATCGTGATGACGCTGTACCTCCTCGCCAACGTCGCGTACCTCTGTGCGCTGCCGCTGGAGCAGATTCAGACGGCACGCGACGATCGCGTGGCCACGGCCGCGCTGTCCGCCGTTTTTGGCGCGAAAGGCGCCTGGATGATGGCCATTGCCATCATCATCTCTACCTTTGGCTGCAACAACGGGCTGATCCTGGCGGGCTCGCGCGTGGCCTACGCCATGGCCAAGGATGGCCTCTTTTTCCGCGCCACCGGAAAGCTCAACGACAAGGGCGTTCCGGGAACGGCGTTGATGTTCCAGGCAATCTGGATCGTGATCCTGATTCTGCTGCGCACGCGCAAACCCGACGGCAGCTACGGCAATCTCTACAGCAATCTTCTCGATTACGTTGTCTTCGCCGCATTGCTCTTCTACGCTCTCACCATTGGCGGGATTTTCCTGCTGCGCTGGAAGCGGCCGCACGCGGAACGTCCGTACAAAGCATTTGGGTATCCCGTGCTGCCGCTGTTGTATATTGTGGCGGCCACGGGAATCATGGTGGTTCTCCTGCTGTACCAGACACAGACCGCGGGGATGGGCATGGCGATTGTACTGCTGGGCGTGCCGGTGTACTGGCTGTGGTCGCGGCGGCAAGCGTAGTCGGGCGGAAGATTCTGAAGCACAAAAAGAAGGAGGAGTTGCATGGGCAACCCCCTATTCGCGACGAAGTCAATGGACACGCTGATGCAAGAGGCTGGAGACACGGGTGAACACAGCCTGAAGCGCGCTCTGGGCCCCGTCAATCTGATCACGCTGGGGATTGGAGCCATCATCGGCGCGGGCATTTTCGTACTGACCGGGTCGGCAGCGGCGCTTTACGCGGGTCCGGCAATCATGCTTTCCTACGTGCTGGCCGGGATTGGCTGCGTCTTCGCGGGGCTCTGTTATGCGGAATTTGCCTCGATGATCCCGATTGCCGGCTCCGCGTATACCTACGGCTACGCCACGCTCGGCGAAATCATCGCCTGGATTATCGGGTGGGACCTGATCCTGGAATATGCGTTTGGCGCCGCCACCGTCGCCAGCGGCTGGAGCAGCACGCTGGTGGCGTTTCTGCAGGACTACGGAATCAATCTGCCTCCGCAAATCTGTGATGTGCCGGGCGCGAAGTGGGTCATGGTCAATGGCCGCTGGGGGCCTGAAACGACGTTCAATCTGCCTGCTGACCAGTTGGCGGGGCTACCGCACGCCACCGCCAGTTTCAACCTGATTGCCTTCCTGGCCATCCTGGCTGTGACCACCATCCTGATCATTGGCATCAAGGAATCCGCAAACTTCAATACCGGCATTGTCTTTGTGAAGCTTGCCGCGGTTCTGACCTTCATCGCGGTGGCCCTGCCCTTCGTTCTCAAGCATCCGGTGCTCGCTCATGCCAACTGGAAAGTATTCTTGCCGCCGAACTCTGGAACTTTTGGTTTTTATGGATGGTCGGGAGTGCTGCGAGGCGCCGGCGTTGTGTTCTTCGCGTATATCGGATTCGATGCCGTTTCGACGGCGGCCCAGGAGGCCCGCAAGCCGCAAAAAGATATGCCCATCGGCATACTGGGTTCGCTGATCGTCTGCACCATCCTCTACATCGTGGTTTCCGGGCTTTTGACGGCTACGGTGCACTACTCGCGGCTGAACATCGGGGCGCCGGTATCGCTGGCCATTCGCGAAACGGGCGTGAAGTGGGGAAGTTATGTGGTGAACGCCGGAGCGCTGGCGGGTTTAAGCACGGTGATGCTGGTGATGCTGCTGGGCCAGTCGCGCGTGTTTTATTCCATGGCGCACGACGGTCTGCTCTGGAAGTGGGCCGGCGATATTCACCCGCGCTTTCGCACTCCGTGGAAGTCCACGGCAATTGTGGGGCTCGGGGTGGCGATTGTGGGCTCGCTGGTTCCGATCGGCAGCCTGGGTCAGATGGTGAGTATCGGCACGCTCCTCGCGTTTGTGATCGTGTGCGCGGCGGTCTGGATTCTGCGCGTCCGGCGGCCTGAATTGCAGCGGCCCTTCCGGACACCGTGGGTTCCGTTCGTTCCAATTATGGGGATTATCGTTTCGCTGGGCCTGATGGCCGGGCTGAACGGTGTCACATGGATCCGTCTGATTGTATGGCTGATTATCGGCTTGGTCATTTACTTCACCTACAGCGTGAAGCACAGCAAGGTGCGGAAATCGCTCCGGCAATAATTTCCATTGAGTTGGCACGGAACTCCGCCAATCGCGGCGCCTCTCTTTGCGAGAGAACTGCCAAGAGAGCCCTCGTCCATCCGCCGCGAATCGGGTAAAGTGTACTTTCTGGTGCTGCGCACATGAGCGGACCGGCTAATCATCAAAGACCTTTCTGGAAGAGCCTCTCGAAGCTCGATTGGGCCGCTCTGGCTGTAATCGTTCTGGGGATTTGGGCGGGCTGGTCCGGCAACCCTCTGCAAGGTGACGCGGCGATGCGTTTCTTGCGATTCCTGGCGCTGCTGGCGCTGTTTTATTTCGCTTACCGTTTCTGGAGCCGTTGGCGCGCGGAACTGCTTTGGAGCCTGCGCAATCGCTTGATCGTCGCCTACGTGTTTATCGCCGTTGTGCCCATCCTTCTTCTCGTCATCCTGGCCGGCCGCGCGCGGGAGATTATCTACGCGCAGCTTGGCTCCTATATCCTGCACGAGGAAATCCACCGGCGCGTGGACTTGCTGGCCGATTCCGCCGCGCACATCGCCGCCGCCGAGGAAACTCTGCCGGCTTCCATCAACCAGAAGACGCTGGAAAAATCCCTTGCGGCGCAACTCGAAGTCGCAGAAGGCAAGGCGCTGCCGGGGTTGGTCGTGAGTTTTCATGTACCCGAAGACTATTTCCGCAAATTCGCCGGGCCGAAGGCGCGTTCGTACGCGGGCCTGGTGCAGACCGAGAATCAATTGCGGCTGGCAAGCATGAGGGAGATGGAATCACCGCGCGGCAAGGAGATTCTGGAGCTAAGTGTGCCGGTGACCCCTGAATTTCTGGAGAGCGTGGCCACCGACCTTGGCCCTTTCAACATGTTGCTGCTGCGCCGCGTGAACGACGGCAGCACCGGGGGCGACGTCACCATCGGCACGGAGAAATATCGCGTCATCGGCCGCGTCACGACGCACAAGCGTTCTCTCCCGCCCGCCACTTCCTGGACGGATCCCGTGGTGGACGACCTGTCCATCCTGGAGGTCAGCCATATCTCCGCCGACGGCGTTGTGGTGCGTGCCCATCCCGTGTTCGCTTCCTACGAAGCGCGCATTTCGCAGTTGAATCGCCGCATTTTCGGGCTGGTCGGCGAGTTCAGTCTCTCCAAGGTGACCACGCTCATCCTGATTTCCATCGGCTTCCTCCTTTTGGAGGTCGCGGCATTGATCATCGGCATCGTTCTCACGCGCGCGATCACGCGCACGGTTTCGGAACTCTATCGCGCGACGCAGTTCGTCCAGGAAGGCAATTTTAGCTACCGCGTCAGCGTCGAGCGCAAAGACCAGCTCGGCGCCCTGGGCGATTCGTTCAACTCCATGACGAGTTCCATCACCAATCTGATCAACGAGCAGAAGCAACTCCAGCGCCTGGAAAACGAAATTTCCATTGCGCGGGAAGTGCAGGACCAGCTTTTCCCGCGCAACTTGCCGCACGTCGCCGGAGTGGAGATCGAAGCCATCTGCCGCGCCGCGCGCAGCGTCAGCGGCGACTATTACGATTTCATTCAACTGAGTCCCACTCACGTGGCCATCGCCATCGCCGATATTTCGGGGAAGGGAATTTCCGCGGCTCTTCTGATGGCCAGCCTGCAAGCGGCGCTGCGCAGCCAGTTGCTGGTGCCCGGAAGCGAAACGCTGAGCACCGCGGAACTCGTGGCGCGCCTCAACACACATCTCGTGCGCAACACCGGGGACGATCGTTTCGCCACATTTCTCGTCGCCGTCTTCGATACGGCCACGCGCACGCTGCGCTACACCAATGCGGGCCATCTGCCGGGCTTCTGCCTCTCCGACGGCAAATCCATACATTTGGATAAGGGTGGAATCGTGCTCGGGGTTATGGAGGATTACCCCTACGTGGAAGGCATTGTGCAGGTACCGCCAGACAGCGTCGTGATTGGCTACAGTGACGGCCTCGTCGAGCCGGAGAATGCCTATGGCGAAGAGTTCGGCGTTTCGCGCTTGGAAGCCGCCGCGCAGCGCGTCCGCCATGCCACCCCGCGGCGCATCGCCGAGTCGCTGATGACCGCCGCCGAAGAGTGGTCCGGGAGTCCCGAGCAGGCCGACGATATGACGGTGATCGTCGCACGGTTGGGTAGCGGCTCAGCGTCCGGTTAGCCCGTCATCCGCCCACAATCCCGCAGAGGTTCCAGCAATGGGCAGCGAAGGAAATCATCGCTATGTGCATCGGACTGACCAAGAGTTGCAATACCTGGCACAATGACCGCACACAGAATCGAACCGCGCGATGCTGTGAGTCTGTCAGATACGAAAGTGGTGGTCTGGAGTTCCCAGAGTATTGAGCAGCTCAGTCGATTCGCAAAATTGGAGTTCTCACAAAGTGAAAGACGAACCGCTTTCCATTCGTCAGGCTTTCAACTTCGCCTGGCCTATCTTCAAAAAACGTTTTGGCCTTTTTACAGCGGTCCTCCTGACCATCTTCGGTGCTTGGGTCACGCTGGAAATCGTAGTCATTGCGGGACAACGGTATGGCATTCTGTTGTGGGCCGTGGCGCACTTAGCATTCCTGATCTTCGTAGCTGGCATGGAAGTTGGCTTTCTCAGAATATGCCTCGCCTTATCTGATGGGCGAGAGCCACAGTTTGCCGACACCTTTGCGCATTTGACCTTGGGTCTTAAGTTCTTGACCGGCCAGATTCTCTATCTGCTCGTGGTTGGGATTGGCCTGCTGCTCTTGGTAGTCCCAGGCGTCTACCTCGGTGTTCGTTACATCATGTTCGGTTTCTGCCTGGCCGCCGGGGAGACGAATCTGGCGCGCTGTTTCCAACAGAGCGCGATTCTGAGCACAGGCGCAAAGCCCTACTTGTTGAGGATTCTTGTTGTTCTTCTCGTCCTCAATGTGCTGGGTGCGAGCTTGCTTGGGCTCGGTTTATTCATCACGGTGCCGCTGTCAGTCCTCACGCTGACAGCAGCGTACCGGCAACTGAGTGCGCGCCCACGCGCCAATTCCAATAGGATTTCTCCCGGTTGATGAACGCGCTATGAAAAAAAGTGGCCGCACTCCGCATTGCATTTCGAGCCGCTACGCTCCAACTCCCGGGTAGTCGGCAAACCGGAAACTGACCCACAGCCCCCGCTTGAGATAGAGTAGAGGAGCGCAACGGAGTCGGATATACTGGCACGTTTTGCGGGGAGAAGAATGTCGCTTAGGAACCGGGTCGCTGTAGTCACAGGTGGTAGCCGTGGAATTGGGCGGGGCATCGCGCTGCGTTTGGCACAGGACGGCGCGCGCATCGCCATCGCGTATCGCGCCAACAAAACTGCCGCGCAACTGGCGCTGCGTCAACTGCAAGCGGTGGGCGCCGATTGCGTCGCGGTGGAGACGGACATCAGCCAGTCCGGCCGCGCCGATCAGCTTATTAGCACGGTGGTGGACCGTTTCGGGCGCGTAGATATCCTGGTCAACAACGTGGGCGATTTCCGCTGGGGCACGCTGGTGGAATCCTCGGCCGGCGAGTGGCGCACCGTTATCGAATCCAATGTGATGACCGTGTTCTACATGTGCCGCGCCGCATTGCCTGTGATGCGCAAAGGGTGCTGGGGACGCATCGTGAATTTGGGCGCGGTGGGCGCGGAGCGCGCGTTTGGCCAGGCCAAGATTTCGGCTTATGCGGCGGCGAAGGCGGCGGTGGTGGCGCTTTCGCGTTCGCTGGCGCTGGAAGAGGCGAAAAACGGGATTACCGTGAACGTGGTCAATCCCTCCAACATTGACGAGAAAGACTTGACCCTTGAGGAAGCGCGGAAGTTGCGCGATGCGCGTTATCCCATTGGACGGCCACCAACGGTCGAGGATGTTGCCGCCAGCGTCGCGTTCTTCGCTTCCGAAGAAGCCGAATATGTTACGGGGCAGGTGGTGAACGTCAGCGGCGGGTGGATGTTGTAGGGATGCGGGTAGGAAGAAATTCGTCCGCGGCCTTGGGCACACAGAGTGAGTGGGCGTCAGCGGCCAAAGAGGTTGCGGAAAAACCACGGAATTGTCATTCCGAGCCCCGTTCGCCTTTTGAACGGGGTGAGGAATCTGTTTTTTCCTCGGTCTTTTGCGAGAAGCAGATTCCTCGCTTCGCTCGGAATGACAATGTATTTTCGTTCTTTCGCGAGATGTAAAGCCAAGCCCTTACGAAAAATGCCGGTATTCGCAGAGACTGAATTGCCCGGGAAACTTCGATGAAAGCATTGACCGCAGCGGAAATGCGCGAGGTTGACCGTCTTACGACGGAGCGCTTCGATGTATCTGGCTTGGCGCTGATGGAATCCGCGGGCAAAAGTGTCGCGGAAGTTTTCCTTGAAGAATATACGCACAAGAACGCTGAGCCGCCCGGGCGCGTCTGCGTGCTTTGCGGAAAGGGCAACAACGGCGGAGACGGCTTCGTGGTGGCGCGGCATCTGCGCGAAGAAGCGGAACACGTGGAGGTCTATCTTTTCGCGCAGCCGGAAGAACTGCGCGGCGAGGCGGCAATAAATTTCGAACGCTGGCGGAACCAGGGCGGCAGAGTCACGCTGATTCAGAATGAGGCCGAATGGGAAGGGGCCTGGCCGCAGATCGCCGCCGCGGAAGTTGTTTTTGACGCGCTGCTCGGAACGGGCATTCGCGGGGCGGCGAGCGGCCTGCTTGCCCAGGCGATCGAGGATCTGAACCGGCTCTCCCAGAAGGCCACCGCGGCGCATCCCGCGTGGATTGTCGCGGTGGACACGCCTTCGGGCCTGCCCTCCGATGGCGGAGCCGCCGCCGGACCCGTTGTGCGCGCGCACCTCACGGTGACGTTCACGGCGCCAAAAATCGGCCAACTGAACTCGCCGGACGCCGCGTGCTGTGGCCAGCTTGTGGTGCGCTCGATTGGCTCGCCCGCGGCACTGGTCGAGGAAATCGGGCAATCGCGCGCGCGCTGGGCCGGGCCAGACGAATTTGCCGGGTTGCCGCTGGTGCGCGCCGCGGAAGCTCACAAAGGTTCGTATGGCCATGTGCTGCTGGTCGCCGGATCGGTGGGCAAAACCGGCGCGGCGGTGCTGGCGGGGCAGGCCGCCCTGCGTGGTGGCGCGGGCCTCGTGACGCTGGCTACGCCGGAGCCCGCGCTTGCCATCATTGCCGCAGCGCAGGCAGAGTACATGACCGAGCCGCTGCCCTCTACCGCCTCCGGCACGATCGCTGCCGAAGCCATCCGCCTGGGTCGCTTCGCCGCAGCCCTGCATGGTAAGACCGTTCTGGCGATTGGACCGGGTGTGAGCACGCATCCGGAAACGCAGGAGTTTGTGCGCAGCGCCGTCGCCCACACCGATCTGCCCATTGTGCTGGACGCCGATGGCCTGAACGCGTTCGCGGGCTACATGGATCTCTTGCCCAAGCGCAAGAGCACGCATCTCGTCTTAACCCCGCATCCGGGAGAAATGGCGCGCCTGCTTGGAGTTTCCAGCGCCCAGGTCCAGGAGAACCGAGTGCAAACGGCTCTGGAAGCCGCGCGGCAATGGAACACCCATGTAGTGCTCAAGGGCTTTCACACCGTTCTGGCGTCTCCGGCAGGCGAAGTCTTTATCAATACTACCGGCAATGCTGCCCTGGCCAAGGGGGGTTCGGGCGACGTACTGACGGGGCTGCTGGCCGCTGTCATTGGGCAATTTGGCACCCGCGAATTCTTGCGCGTGCTGGCCCTGGGCGTGTACCTCCACGGTCTGGCTGCGGAGCTTCTCTCGCAGCAGAGCGACGCCTCCGGCATTCTTGCCGGGGAAGTGGCCCACGCCATCCCCTTTGCCCGGCGCACACTTCTCCAGGAGCTGCAGGAGCGTGGCTGAAGAGGTCATCACCCGCTCGGCGGAGGAAACCATCGCTTGGGGACGCCGGTTTGCGCTGCGCCTGCACGCTCCGGTGCTCGTGCTGCTCTCCGGCGAACTGGGCAGCGGCAAGAGTACGCTCACCAAAGGCATTGTGGCCGGACTGAATGCTGCGCCGGAAGACGAAGTCACCAGCCCCACGTTCACCCTTCTGCACGAATACGGCAGCGGGAAGCGGGTCTTCCATGGCGACCTCTACCGCATCGAAAACTTCCACGATTTTGAGACGCTTGGCCTTGAGGACGTGTTCGCCCAACCCGCCATACTGATCCTGGAATGGTCAGACAAATTCCCGCTGAAGACCCCCTGGCCGGTGATACAGCTGCGCCTGGAGCATCTTGGCGGCGATTCCCGGCGCGTTGTGGAGTTCTGAGCCAGCCCCGTACCGGCGGCCCCTTTGGAGTGCGGCGGCTCGTTCACCCTGAGTTTCGAAGGGCCGCCGCTTTTACGGCGTCATGCCCCTCCACCAAACCCCAATTCCTGCGCCCAGACCCCCAGCTGTACCCCCAATCGCGTTCCTCGCCAGCGCCCAGCCACCCGTTGCTTTCTCGCCACGCCTGTACCTTGGTTTCCTTGCCCGGCGTTGCGGCCACTGCTACGGTGGAGGGGAGCGTACCCCCGGGCGGGCCAGATGACAACGGAACTCTTGAATAATGTGACGGATAGACAGAGCGGCGAGCTGAAGAGCTACCACGTAACCCTTCCGATGGGGACGCTCTCGATCGGCGTGGACAACATCCACCACGACGTCTTCCTCAGCCCCAAATTCGTTCAGATGGCGCGCGACTACCTGTTCGATCTCATCCGCCAGAACACCAGCAGCACCTACCTTTCCGGCATCGAATTCCGCCACACCAAGCCGGTGGACTCCACGACCTTCCGCAAGCTTCTCACGGAGCTGCTGCAAAGCTCGTTGACCAATGCCAAGCACCAGAAAAACATCGAAATTGACCTGCTCTTCCGCCTGGCCATCCTGAAGTTCATCACCGGCGAGCTGCAGAACCAGTTCGCCAACGTGATCCTGGATTGCAAGGCGTACATGCGCAAGCGGGGCGAGTATTTTGAGCGCAGCCAGGCGGCGCACGTCATCAAGGCGCGGCTGACGGAGATGCAGTCGGCGCGGCGCGACGTGCTGCGGCTGATCGGGCAACTGGTGGCGCAGATCCTCATTGACATCGAGGAGAACGTCATCTCCAAGACGCGGCGGGCCCTGTTTGGCGAGGAGTTCGCGCCCTACTACGAAATCCTGAAGAACCGCCTGGTCTTCCTGGATGGCGGGAAGGACGATTTCTTCTTCCTGGAGCATTACGTTCTGCTGGGCAACTATGCGCGCGATCCGGACCGCCAGGAGGCCATGGACGCGCTCTTCCATGAATTCCTGAAGGAGGCCGGGGCGAACATTCCGCACGAGCAACCCACCGCGCCAGCCGCGGACAGCTACAAGGCCCTGTTTGCGGAAGCCGAGCATCGCCGCGCCGAAGTGGTTGCCCTGGAAGAGCAGCGCGAAGGGCTGCGGAAGAGGCTCGAACGCGGCGACGGCCTGCTGAACAAATTCCTCAGTTCCACGGATCCCTCGGAGATGCGCGCCTCCGTCAGCGAAATCGAAACGCGGCTCCGGGTGCACCACACGCGGCTGGAAGAATTGGCGCCGCAACTCGATCGCGCCAAGCAGCAAGTGGATTTCGTGAACAAGGACTACCTGGGGAAAATCGACGATTACCTGAATGAACCGGAAAACGCCCGGCGCCTCTTCGATGCCTCTTTCGCGGAAGAAGGAGACGGCACGGCGCGCGCCCATCTGCTGGCGCAATTGGTCAGCCGCCTGGAGGAGCGCGAGCTGATCGTGCACATCCTGGCCAGCTATGAGATTCGGCCCATCGCCAGCGACTACTGCCCGCCAGTGCACTTGCAGCAATTGCGGAAAGCGCTGGTATCGCGCGAAGAAGCGAAGCGCGTCGAGGAGATGCTCAAGCAGGTTCCCGCGAAACGACTGACCATGAAGCCGCTGGAGGAACTAACCCGCCGCATGCGCCGGTATTCGCGGGACGAGCTGCAGGCTGTCGTGCTGCGCTTCGCCATCGACTTTTTCCGCATGCGCCACGATTTGCGCGATGCCGAGCACCTCTCCGCCTGCATGGAGCGCGTCAACCTGGTCACCGCGGAGAAGGTCCGCGAACTCTCCCGCATGAACAACCGCTTGTACGAGTGCCTGCTGAAGGAGGAGGCCAGACCGGAGCAGGATCAGGTGGTGTCTCACGTCATCATCAAGGCGGACGTGCGCGGCTCAACCAAAATGACGCAAGACCTGTTGGCTCGCGGCCTCAGCCCCGCTTCCCACTTCAGCCTGAACCTTCACGAGCCGGTGAAGCGGCTTTTGGACCGCTTCAACGCCAAGAAAGTTTTTATCGAGGGCGACGCGATCGTGCTGGCCATTTTTGAAACCGAAAGCACCGTTGCCTACGCCCGCGCCGTGGCCAAGGCCTGCGTGCTTTCGCGGCAAATCCTGGCCGTTTGCAATTCCTACAACGATACGGCTGCTTCCTCGCAGCTCCCGGCGCTGGAAATTGGCATCGGTGTGGCTTTTCAGGGCTCTGCGCCAACGTATTGGACCGACGGGGAATCGCGCATCATGATCTCCAAGGCGCTGAATCTTTCCGATCGCCTCTCGGGTTGCGCCAAGCTGGCCAAACGCATGCTCTCCAGGCAGAAGAGCCAGTTCGCGGTCTATCACTTCCTCACCGCCATGGAAGGCGCTTCCGCTGAAGAGCTGGACGAATTCCTGGTGCGCTACAACATGAATGGCATCGAATTGAACGAGGAAGGCTTCCAGAAGCTCGCCGAGGAGATTTCGCTGGAAACGCTCACCACCAGGCTCGATCTGCCCTGGGGCAAGGGCGAGGTTTGCCTCTACTATGGCGAAGTGCCGATGGGCGAGTCCGTCGAGCTTCTGGTGTTGCGCAAAGGCCGCGCGCGCGAACTGCTGCCCGACGGGAAGATCGGCAAGCCTTCGGACCACAATTACTACGAGGTGTGCACCAGCCAGGCGCTCTACGACCTCGTCGCGGCCCTTAAGCGCACACAAAACGTCGAGATGGAAGCCACGCGCGCCTGATGTCTGTAGGCTCACCGAACATCTGCCGTGCTGTAACCAAATGGTGGCGTTAGTCCGTTTATCAGCCACATTGCCAAATCGGTTCAATATTCTGTCGGAGCGCGGTTGGTTGACTTTGGTCAGGTGTTCCGGTACAGTCCGCGAGCGTTCAAATGGGCCACGCAATCAAGCCCATACATTTCATTCAGCGAAAGGAAAAATAGATGCGAAAGCAACGTGCCCTTGGAATCTCTCTCGGTGTGTGTCTTTTGCTTTTGGGAGCCTCGGTCTACGCGCAGATGGTCCGCCCGACCCATTCCGGTACGGTATGGGAACTATCCTTCATCCACGTGAAGCCGGGAATGGATTCTGCCTATGACAAGTACCTCGCGAGCGACTGGAAGAAAGAACAGGAAGCCCTGAAAGCGGCGGGGATGATTCTGTCCTATAAGGTCATCGCGACGGAATCCCACAGCCCAAACGACTGGGATCTGATGCTAATGGTCGAATACAAGGACTTGACAAGTCTGGAAGCGAATGAGGACAAGGCCGACGCCATGCTTGAAAAGATGTTTGGCGGCGATGAAAAAGTAATGCAGGGATACAAAGAGCGGTCCGAGATCCGCGAAGTGCTGGGCACGCGCCTGGCACGAGAAATCATTCTCGCACCGAAGATGTAGACGCACCCGCTCGGGGAGGCGGCGATGTCCGGCGCCGCCTTCTCGACCCACCTGTTACGGCGAAAAACTGGAATTCACGCCTAGCCGGATAAGTGCATCGATCCTGGTGTGGTGTCCCAGAAGTTCCGGGTATTCCTCTTTAGGAGGTGGGGGCTTCAGCCCCCACCTATGTGGCTTGGAATCGATCGGGCTTCAGCCCCTGAAGCTGCGACACTTTTATCGATTACTTACGGGACAGCACACTAGTACCAACATGTACGGTAACGGCGTTGATTAGGACTTAACGCGACGTTTGTTCTCCATTCTTCAGCCTGACTTCGTCCGCGTACAACGCACCTGACAACATCGAACCTAGCAGAAGCAAACATAGCAACAATTTGTATATGATTCTCCTTAACTCCCTTTCATCCAGAGCCGAGGAGCTCCCAACCTTGCGGTCAGGAGCCGCTCAATTGCGACAGGGTGCTGTTGTACCTCGATGATAATGTCCCCTTTTGTCCTCGACAGAAATGTCCCCTAATAGGGCCTCCGGCAGGAGGTCAGATTGGGGCGGACGGAAATGAGCAAGAGGGAGTTGGACAGGGTGG
>Ga0074044_10001878_pt1 | contig 18591 bp, 24 predicted proteins | sample BogForMeECP23OM1_FD_94443 | JGI IMG/M metagenome (GOLD analysis project Ga0074044, IMG submission 94443) | Bog forest soil microbial communities from Calvert Island, British Columbia, Canada - Bog Forest MetaG ECP23OM1 | ecosystem: Environmental > Terrestrial > Soil > Wetlands ...
ATGTGACGCTCAACCTCCCCGTGTGGACCACCGCATTTCTCTTCGCGCTGGAGGGTGTTGGCGTCCTCGTAGTCGCGGTCGGCTGGTATATCCAACGGAGCGGTTCTACCTTGGACACGGCCCGGGCATCCTAATCGGCCAGATTTGGGATTCTAACCCCCGCGAGGTGTAGTGTCCAATCCACCTACCGGCGGAGGGTAGCGAACCTTGCAACCAGTTCAATGGGTCGCTTCGCGAAGGAACCGTGTGGTGACGGCCCGTCTTCGCTAACTCCCCAGGAAATTATCTGAGCCGGTCACTCGGGTATAAGCCGTGAGAGACGCTACGGTCGCCAAGTGAAGGCATCCGTATTCATCGCGACGAGCGTCGACGGATTCATCGCGAGACAAGATGGCGGACTGGACTGGCTGCCAGCCAATGGTGGAGAGCCCCATGGTTACGAGGAGTTCATGGCTACGGTCGACGCGATTGTCATCGGACGGAAGACGTTGGAGACCGTGTTGGCATACGATTCCTGGCCTTACGAAAAGAAGCCGGTGATTGCACTCAGCGCCACGCTGACGGAAGTGAAGGTGCCGGACGACGCGGTTTGCGAAATAATGTCCGGACCGCCCCACCAAATCGTGGCTCGACTTGAGAAGCGGGGTGTGAAGCACATCTATGTTGATGGAGGAGTGACTATCCGGGGCTTCTTGGAGGCTGGGCTGATCCAGCACTTGACCATCACCCGCGTGCCCATACTGCTCGGAAGCGGCATTCCTTTGTTCGGTGTCCTCCCTCACGATATCCGACTGGAACACCTTGCCACCCAATCGTACTCGGGCGGCCTGGTCAAGAGCGAGTACCGGATTCTTGCTTAGTGGCGCGTCGCTTCTGCCTACAACATTTGTCACAACCACCCGGGCTAGTATTCGATGTAACAAGCTACCAAGATGTCGGGGGCCAGAGGTAGCTCGGGAGAAGTCCGACCATCAGGGTCTAATTCCCTCCCTTCCATGGCGGGAACATGGCGCGGGTAACTCCCCGGGACGTCCACATCGCCTCGGTTGTGGGTGGCGGAGTGATCGGACTAGTCCTGATGGTCGTCGGCGCGCTGCTGTTCTCGGCAGCGTCCACCGCCGGCGGCACCAACGTCTTCGTCGACCTCTTTGAAGGCGCCACGCTGTTCAGTGTCGGCGCGGCGTTTGTCATCGTCTCGGTAATCATCCTGCCGGCACGTCGCGCACTGGAGTTGGAAACGACCCCCCACATGTGAATCTCCCGACGGAGTCAACTTCCCGCACGACACGACAACCGTAGTGCCCCCGCCTGCAGCGTGGGTGAGCATTCATAGGACGACCGTCCTATCCTTCAGGCGGCGTCCGCGACTGCGGAGGAGAATTCCGTACGGCCGATTCACCGTGGGCCTCGGTCGGGCTACAGGTCCTGCAGACCAACGACTTCTCTGGCGACCGTTTGAATCGACCGGGAACCTTCGTGGTATGTTTCAGCGCCGCGTGGTGCCCGGTCACTCGCCGTTTCATGCCCAAGTTCGTCGCGCTGAACGGCAAGCTGCCCGCGATACTGGCCATCGCGGATATCACGGACAAGAAGGATTCCCTTTGGGACACCTTTCGGATCCGGATCACACCCTCGATCATCGTGTTTCGCGACGGGGACGTGCAACTGAGGATTGACGGGCGTCGATTCTTCGGGATAACCGACTCCGCTCTAGCGGGATTGCGCGAGGGATTTCCTTCGGCTCAGACGGCCTGATTCAACCTCGAGAACGCGACGAACTGGGTGCAACCAGCGTTGCAACCACTTCTCCGAGAACCGTCCCCAGGACTTGAGGACCCCCCTCGAAGTTCGGCGTGGACGTCTTAGCGCAGGAAGGAGCCCCTCTACCTTTTGTCCGGAACGACCTTGACCCAACGGGCAGTCGATGACGCGGACCATCCGGCTTGCCCTCGCGACGTTCGTCGTGGGTTTCCTAGCGGAGGCGGCCGCGGAGATCTATCAATTCGTGAGCTACGGGATCAGCCAGCCGGGATGGATCGGGTTCTACTACGTCGGCCTCGTCACCACGGGGCTCGGGTTTTACCTTATGTACCGAGGCCGCCACGAGTGGACCGAACTCCACCGGCGGAACGTGCACCGGGGACACCGTCTCCTCTGGGCCGCCCTCGCAATCTTTGGCGGTGCCGTCGCGATCATCGCCATCCTTAGTCGGACGCTGGGGGGTCCGGCGAGCCCCGGCCCCTCACCCGTGTTCGCGTGGCTGGTCGGTGGGCTCGTAGCCCTCGCGTTCGGGAATTTCTTCCTGGGCCTTGCGATGCTCGTCGACCGACTCGCGGGCAAGATCGGTCGACTCCTCGCTTGGATTGGATTCGGGTGGGCGCTCGGGGTCGCCGTCCTGACCGGACTGATTGTAGGCGGAGAGATCTCGTCTCTCGTCAGCCAGTTCTTCACCAACCCGTTGGGGCTGATCGTTTCCTTCGCCCCCCTCGCCTTCGTGATTGCCCCGTTGTTCGTGAGTTACCTTCTCTTCTCGGCGGCATACACCGAGGCTTTCCTGCGGCTCCGCAAGACACCGAGGTCTCACCACCCCGAAACACCGGTCCCGACCGGTCAGACCCCGACCTGAGACGGGAACGCGGCCTTCCGATGGGCGCGGAAGACCCTTCGGAGACCGTCCGGTCGATCACGTGTCAATGCGAAATCAGCCCAGAGGGCCGCCGCAGTTTCCGCAGAACTTCACTCCCGGTGCGGCTTCCGTACCACAACGGGGACACGCCCGCTTCGTTGGGAGAGGCTTCCCACAATTCCCGCAGAATCGAACCGAGGCGGGATTCGACGCCTGGCACGAGGGACAGATCTGCACGACCGCGCCGGACGGAGGGGCGGCGGGCGTTCCCGAGACGGTGCCGAGGGCCGGCGGCGCTGGAGGAGACGTCCGTGAGGCCTGAGCCCTCCTCTGCATCGCCTGGGCCATCTGTGCCTGGATGCGTGCCTGGACCTCCGGCGGCATGTGGGACATGGCTTCCGCCTGCATCTTCTGCATGGCAGCGAGCTGGTCGGTCGGCGACATCCGGCCGACCGGGTCGAGCTGGACGGAAGAGACGCGGAGACCGGCGGGACCGGCGCTCAATCGAATCGAATCCTCGATCAGCTTGCTGGGCCCGTCGAACTCACGGGCATCGTGGGCGGCCAACGTTTGGTCGATCGCTGGTCCAAGAATTCCCCCGACTGCCGCTTCCGTCTCGGCGGCCGTAAATCCCCGACCCGGAGACTTGGCTCGTGTCATGAAATCGGCGAGCGACGTGATCGAGAACGTAACGCTTCCGTGAACGACGACACTTTCCCCCGAGCGAGTCCGGCCGGTCCGATTCAGGGCGGTCCGAATCTCTCGGGTCGAGGCAAAGAACGGCGTGGCGGTGATCACACTCTTGGGGAACTTCGGGGCCGGTGGTCGAGACTCGGCCGCCGCCCGCGGGGCGCTCTCCCGCGCGATGACGTACTCACCCGGTCCGAACGGGTCGAGCGGGCGCCCGTTCTTGCCGACCAGCACGGCCGTCTGATCCGGCCCTACCACCAACCGCGTGCCGTTGGCGATCGCTTGCATCGGAAGCCGTGCCACGACTACGGCAGGGTCAATCCCCGGCCACGAGATGGTAGGGCTCAGGGCGGAGAGTGCGCTGCCGCGATCCGGATAGGTTCCGTCCGGAAGGTTTTTCGAAAGCCAGCCGACGTCGGCGGGGCTGGCTTCTGCATCCTGAAGTTCCTGGGTTGCCGCGGCTATGAGCTGGGCCTTCGAGGCGGGGTACTCCGAGAATCCTGGGTTCTCATCGTCGCCGACTCCGAAGAAGGAGCGGACTGCTGCGGGCCCCGCGAACCCGAGACCCCAATCCCAACTGGCGCATTCGCAGCCGCATCCCGGGCACTTCGCCGTCCCGGCGAGGGAGCAGGCGCACGGGGCGGAAGCGGCCTTCCCCGTTCCGTGGTCACACGATTTGCCGGAGACGCAGTACTCGCACACGGAGGAGGAGGTCAGCCGAGCTTCCCGCCGCACTCACCGCAAAAGTTGACCGTAGGGGGGTTTTGATGTTGGCACTTCGGGCACACTCGGAACCCGAGCGGGGCTCCGCAGCTGTTGCAAAACTTACCGGCCCCGGCTGGCTTCCCGCACGTGGGGCAGATGGTCGCGCGGTCGGACGAGTCCCCGTCGTACAGCTTCTGACCCTTGACGGACTCCTGCATCTGCTCGACACGAACCTGCGCTTTGGTGGCCTGCGTCTCCGTGGTCAGGGACGGGGCATCCGTCGTGCAGAGTCCCGCTTCGTTGTTCCAATCGTCCGGACAAACGTACTTCTTGCACTTGGGGCACCGCTGAAAGTGAACCTTGGCCTCGTTGACAGCCTGCTGGAACGAGTTGTCGTGTTCGGTGTGCCACGCCGCGGACATTCCCTTGAACTGGCTGGCCGCGCCGGCCCCCTGACTGGCCGCGTAGATCCCGCTCCCTCCGCCGCTCCCACTGACGGCGGTCCCCATCGCCGAAAGACCGGAGCTCAGGAATCCGAGGCGTCGAGAGGAAGTGGCACTCTTGGAAGGGATGAACGTGGTGTCGAAACCGCTCCCGCAGAGGTCGCAGTGAAACTTCCACTGGAAGCCTTTGTCCCCGCTGAGATCGTCAACATTGGCCGGATGGTCTAACAGCGCCGTCGGAATCACCTCCGCCGGGCATTGGGTACGGGATATTAAACCCCCAGTCGGCGCGCCCCGCCGTCAGCGTCCTTGAGTCTTCCAGAAGTCCTTGAGTTTCGCCCCGCATCGCTCGCATTTCTTCGCATCAGGAGCGACCACGGCCGCGCAGGTCGGGCAACGGTAGCGAACTCTCGAGTGGCATTTGTCGCACACATCGGTGTCGGGGCCAACGGGGCTCCCACACTTTGGGCAGGCGATCGTGAGGGGCTTTCCGCACGAATTGCAGACCACCCACGAAAGGTCGATCGGAGCGACGCAGTACGGGCAGACCGGCTGCATCGGGTGGGCCCGAGTACAGAACGGGCAAACGACCGAGGTATCGTCAACCAGCTTTCCGCAGAACCGGCAGGGCTTCTTGTACCCCGGCATCCGGACGGAATCCGAAGGTAGTAGTAAATCCTCTCCTAGGCCGGGACGAATGGAGTCCGTGACCGCGGGAAGCGATGCTAATCGGTACGGTTGGAAATAACGAACTCATTCCCGTCCGGGTCGGCGAAGACGGCTCGAACGAACTTCACTCCTGGAAATTCGATGACCTTGGGTTCGACCGTGATGGTACCGCCGCGACGCTGGATCTCTTCACAAGCGCTGGTGGGGTCGGGGTTTCGGAAGACGATGCCCGAGACCGTCCCGGGTTCTCGTCCTTCCTCGCCGGGTCCTTGGATGTGCATGCTGAGGACGGCCGAAGTCCCGGGTAGGGCGAAAACAGCCCGACTTGCCTTCTCGTCGAATGCCAGTTCCTTGAGGCCGAGGACCTCGCCGTAGAATGCCCTCGCCTTCTGAACGTCCCGGATATGGATCGTCACCGAATGCAGCCCGGTAATGATCTCCGTCATGATTCCGCATCTGCCCGGGCGTTGTTAACTCCTCCGCTTGCGAATTGGCAATTCACAGAATGCGGGTAACGAGCCTTGCCGGTATCACTCTAAGACCTGGCTCGATTGGCCACGCCGTCCAGGAAATCTCGCTGGGTATGCATGTAGAGGTCCCGTTCGTTGGAGATCGGGCCGTGCACGCTCTTCTCGAAGATGACGAGTTTCGACCCTCGGATTCCGCGGCGAAGGCGCCCCGCTCATCGTAGAGGCGATCCCCGGGACCGCGGAACGGCTCTGATTTCCGAGAGGTCCGGCGAACAGCAGGGCAAAATACACTGAAGCCATCCGGTCAACATGGCCAAGAAGAGCCGAGGCGGAAGAATGACCGCGGCCAAGAGACGTGCCGCGAAGGGGAAGGGCGGAAAGGGTATGGTCAAGAAGCGGCCGGCCGGCCGGCGCATCATGAGGACCTGAGAACCCACCACAGGTCTTCCAAAAGTCGGCGCGCTTTCCGAGAGTCGTTCCCTTACCCATTCGCCCCGCCGAACAGCGACGGCTATCTCCGCCGCTGCTCGGCGGTTGTGTCCCTTGAACGGGGCGACTTGCCTCCATCGCTTTCGGATAAGACGGGTGGGTAGAGGACCTTGCGATGGCCCCCAATGCTCAGCTTGGCCCGAACCGATCAAGCCGGAGGAGACTCAGGGGGTTGACCAGAGTAATAACCGAAGTTGACCGTTGCCCCAACCGTGAACGCATCCCCGGTGAAATCCCCTCCGAGGAGCGAGGCGGAGAAGGGCGCGCGACTCATCAAGGAAGAACTCGTGCCCTTCGAAACGTCATCGGGAAAGGTGGCGGTGGAACTGAAGAATCTCGACTCGTTGTTCGACAGAGACGCCACTCTAACGTATCCGCACACCGAATCGATGTTGAACAAATCGGTGGCGAAATTCCTTCTCGATTCTGTTCGCCTGAGTCGTCGAAATCCGAAGGTCGAGCTCACGCTGGCGTTCCGGACCCCTCCGCTCCGGCCGGAAGAAGAGGAGAGCACCGGAGCCCATATGAGTCGTTACTTCACCATTGAGGCGAAACTGGCCGTCCTGGAACAGAATGTGAACAGAACCGAAGGGGTGGGTTCGCTTCGCTTTGCTATCCCGGTAGTTATTATCGCGGGGTTGGTCGCAGGATATCTCTCCCTCAACACGTCACTGCTGGGTCCCTCCTACCTCACCGCGCTCGCGTACCTCATCGTCATCACCATCGTTTGGGTGATGCTTTGGGACCCGATCGAGAAACTCCTCTACGATTCGTATCTGATCCGCCTGCGAATCTATGCTCTACGCAAGCTCGCAGCGGTCAAGATCGCATTCGTTTACCTACCTGCTCCCGCAACGCTCGCCGGAGCCGTTCCCGACTGACCGATTCCACGGGGAGTCAAGATAGAACTGCTCCTCGGGTGTGGGTCTCTCGTGTCCCCGACGACAGAACGACTCGGCCCGGAGCCGCCCCCCGCGACCTCGCCGCCTTGAGTCCCCTTGAATCGACTTAAGGACCGGTTCATCTAGGTACAGATTGTTCGCTCCTTCGGGAAAGTAAATCGATGAAGATGAGCACTAAGGATCAAAACCGACGGCTGGGCCAACCCATTGTGACGAACTGGCCACATGGCAAGTTGCGACCCGTGCCGATGAAGGGGTACATCGCAACTGGGCTACTGAGCGCCGGTGGTAAGGAACATCGCACGAAGTTCGTGACCTGGCTCAATGAGAACTATGGGATTCTCCCGACGACTTCCGGGACGGACTGGGATGGGATCAACCGATGGGCTCGTTCGGGATACTTCCAACCGTGGCTGGATCAGAATGGAGGGGTCTCGGGTCTGTTGAGGAAATCGGGTCTGAGTCACGCATCGGCGAAGCGAGTCGGCAAACTGTTTGAAACGATCCAAACAGATCAGGGATCTTGGCACCTCCGGGGTCCGCGGAGCAACTCTCACCCGGCTCGCGGCCATTTCCTGGCCGTCCCATCCTCGGTTCCCAAACCGCCATTCCTCGAGTTCGCGAAGACTCTTCGGGACGTTTGCGACGAGTTCGTCGCGATGTACGATCGGCCATCATAAGGGCGAAACCTGCGCAGAAATCCCTGAATGAGGGTCGCGGCCCCTCAACCGGGCCGCGGCTGCCCGATTCCGATCAGCGCGATGGCCATCGTGCGTGCAAAGGCTGCTGCCACCATCCGACGTTACCGAAGCAACGGATGGCAAAGCTTGTCAGCGAGCCCCATTCGGAGTCGATTCGACCGAGTAGGTCCGTGCGATTCGGCCAGTCGCGGCGAAGAACATCGAGAGCGTGACCCACTTCGCTCTAGACAAGTCATCATAGCCTTGAATCTGATTGCCGGGTCCGAGCAGTCAACATGACCGACCACTCGTCTCGACGATACACGAGCGATTCGACGCCTCCGAAGAAGACCATCCTCGTCTCGGGAGTGACCGGTGCCCAAGGCGGAGCGGTGGCCCAGAGCCTCCTTCACCGTGGCTTCACTGTTCGCGGACTCTCCCGAGATCCTTCCAAGCTAGCCCCTTCCAGGTTCGCTGGCATCACGATGGTCAAGGGGGATCTTCTCGAAAACCGGAGTCTGATTGGGGCTTTACATGGCGTGGACGGATTCTTCATCGTCACAACCCCCTTCATCGCCGGATGGGGTCAGCCTCCCAACATCGATAGTGAAATCAAAGCCGGTTTCACCGCGCTCGAGGCGGCCAAGGAAGCGGGCACTTCTCACGTGGTCCTCAGCACCGTGGCCAGCGCGGGATTCGTGCACGAGCCGACAGGGATCGGCCACTTCGATAGCAAGGTGAGGATCGAGGAGAAGGCGCGGCAGCTCTCGGTCCCCCTGACGATTGTGCGGCCCTCGTACTTCATGGAGAATCATCTGAACCCCTGGGCGCTCCAAGGAATCCGGGGCGGGGCCATCAGCATGCCCGTGAAGACGACGACTCGGATCCAGATGGTGGCGGTCCGTGACATCGGGGAAATCGTGGCGCGGGCGTTCGAGAGTCCGGAGAAGAGGATCGGCACGGCGGCGGACCTTGCCGGCGATAAGAAGACGCTCCCCGAGGTCGCTGACCTGTTTTCCAAGAAGTTGGGAGTTCCGGTGAAGTACGTGGAAATGGCCGATTCCCAAGCGGCCCAGCAGTTAGGAGAGGATGCCCTCAACATGTACCGCGGCTTCGACCGCGGGGTACCAAACATCGACATCCCTGCCTTAGAGCAAGATTGGGCCATCCGCATGACTCGGCTGGAAGACTTGTTTCGGGAAACTGAGCTGACCCCCTGACGAACTCGTTCCTGGTCCCTACGCGCAGCAACCGTTGCACCCAGCGCTGCTCAACATGCGTTAGTTATAGAATCGAAGGGGGCGCGTAAGGCGCGGATCGTGGCTCTCCGTGGAATTACCGTCTATCGTCCGCGGATGAACTGCCGAATCTTCCGCGGTGTGAAATTCTCGATGCCCCCCAATTTGGCCCCGTCCGCGCGTACAAGGAGGGGAATCACCTGGTTCTCGCCGACCCATCGGTCAACTAGGTATTGGTGATCACCGGCCCTATCCGCATCAATAACGGTCACCGTAGTTCTTTCGAGATTAGCCATTTCAAGAACGGTGTTGACGCAATGAATCTGTTCCGGAGGAAGGCGCCAGGGCGGCTCTCCCGACGGGAGGGATTGCGCGTCGTCCCTGGACGATGGATCAGATGGTCGCATCGTCGACCGGTCGAGTGGTGGGTATACCCCGATTAGGCGGTCGATGAAGTGCACCGTGGTGTCTCGGATGGTAGGAATGCCGGGATCCGGTTCCCCGGCCACAAACAGGATTAGACCGAACGGGACCCCACCGATCATGGCTCCGTTATCGTACCTGACGCATAAAATCCCGTGGCGCACCGCACCACTCGCTACCGAGGCGGTCGACTTGCTCCGGTTACTCCAGGGTCGACTGCAAGACGGGTCTCAATCCGAGTAAGGTGTGTGTTGGCTATTGCACCCACCTAGGGAACGTGGATCCCGGAGGTGATATTGCCCCAGAACCCGAGAGGAACAGTTGGACCGGAGCCGCAGCTCTGCAAAAAGAACTCCAACTGGCCTCCGAGTCCGACACCCAACTCCTCGTAAGTGGTTCCGCCCCAGCCCACACCCAGGAAACCCGTATTCCCCGGCCCGGGCCCGGTCATCCAGACATTTGCGGAATCACCGCTCTGGTTTATTGCGAAGAAAATCTTCACTATCGCATCGTTGGGAACGGTCAGATTCTCGGTAACGTTCGAGCCGCAATGAAGCTGGCCGTTCGAGACTATCGATCCCGTGGGAAGGTTCTGGGAGAAGTCAAAGGTACCGAAGCGAGGGGCACTCGAACCTCTCCCTGGAAACGCGAAAGCTGCCCCGATAATGACCGCGGCCACGCCGACCGCAACAATTGCTACGACGGCCGGTCCAGGCGGCTTCATGCGGACCCGTTGTTCTGCAAGTTACGGTACGTTTCTAGCCGCATATCATGTCAATGCACGTTGGCTTCAACTGCCAACGTGTCGAAAGGTCAATCGAATGTGCTCAATGTATCGTACGTGCGTTGGCTGTCGCACCCACATTGACGGAAAACCTCCCGTCCCCTCCGATTTGCGCGGTTGAGGAGCCAGGGAAGCGCGGCCTCGGTGCTCGGTCACTTATATCCTAAGTCTCGATTCGCGTTCGAAGGAAGACCGACGATCCGTTCGGGTCGATCGCCGAAAGACATGGTCGCGAAAGGGCACCCGCGAGAGACCCAGCGGGTCGACCCGTCGATTAGCCGGCCTTCCGAAGCCGAACCGGATAGGTTTCAGGGGTTTCAAACAGGCCAAGAAGATTTCGCCGAGAACCGACTTCTAATCATCATCCTGCGTGCCCGCCTGCCCAGAACCGTCGGAATCGGGGTGTTCACCTCGAGACACCCGGAAATCTCAATCGAGGTCCTAAACCGTTCCGATGTCAGCAAGGATGTTTCGGTGTCAGACTATTGGATAAGCGGTGAACCCCCGGGAGTATGGGCACGCGAGATCGCCACCTATCCTGACGTCCTGAAAGTAGATTGCCTCTCCGAGGTTGGGGATGGAAGTCTCTACCGCATCACGTTCAGGAACCCACCGATCATCCCTGTATTCCGGAAGCTTGGGATCCCGATTCATTTTCCTCTTCGCATTCAAGGAGGGTTCATTCGTTGGGAGGTCGTGGCAAGGCGTTCCGAAACGCAAACCATTCTAGCACACTTCCGGAAGACAGATTCAGATTTCCAGGTGGTTTCCATCCGCCGTCAACCGTTGCGGAGCCACCTCCCATTGCTCACCGAAACTCAGGACGAGCTACTTGCCCAGGCGATGGCCGCGGGCTACTTCGCGGTCCCACGTGGGATCACGCTTACTGGTCTCGCGCGCAACCTCGGCCGGAGCAAGTCCTCGCTATCAGAGATGATGGCAAACATCGAGAAGAAACTCCTTGAGAGCGCCTTGAACTCCACCTCCCTCTCACGCTAGTCAAGGCGGGCATGACCCGCGTGGGCAATTCTCATGCCTGAGGCTGCAACGTAGTTGCAACGGCTATTGTACCCGGCCGCACGGACGGGTCTTCGAAGACCGAACCCGCCGAATTTGGGCCAGTTCTTTTAGCCGCAGGGCCGTTCCCCGCCCCCACGGCCCTGTGAGCCGATTCGAAGAGGAGAGAGTCGATGGACGGAAAGATAACGGTGATCGCGCTGGTAGTGACGAATCAGGCCCGATCGCTCGAGTTCTTCACCGAGAGGGTGGGCTTCGAGAAGAAGACCGACTTCAGTTCCCCCGGAGGATACCGGTATGTCACGGTCGGCCTCAAGGGACAGGAGCTTGAGATGGCTCTCTTTGAGCCCGGTTCAGCCGTCGACCCCTCCCAAAAGGAGTGGTCGAAGAATTGGTCGCCTGCGAGGGCCCCGCCGATTCTGCTGTTTGTGCCGGATTGTCGGAAAGCATACAGTGAGATGAGTTCGCGCGGAGTGGATTTCCTTCAGCCACCCATGGACCACCCCTGGGGTACCGTCGCGACCTTCAAAGACCCGGATGGGAACCTCTTCTCGATGAATCAACCCCCCAGCGCCTGGCCGAAGAAGTAGGAGGGTAGCCCCACCGGGTTTCGGGAGCCCCCCGACTACAATCGGCGTGCGCAACACTCGTTTCGCCAAGTCGCCCGACCCTGTCGGCTGAGTGCAATGGCTCTTGCACCCAGTCGACCCGGGCGTAAGTGTGACGCCTGTTGCACGCTTCCTCTCGCCGGGGCGCAGTTCTAGGCCGGTGTAACACCGGGCAGAGCCTCCAAAGGGGAACTTTCCGACCGCGGTTGAAATCTTAGCGAAGGAATCCCGCCTGTTCGATCAAATTTCGTAGTGGGGCGCATGCGCTTTGACTTGGGCCGGGTCAGATGCGTCGTATGTTTCTTCGCATCCCGGGCACTGCACCATGTCGGGCGGCTTCGCGGCCATGCATCCGGCACGGCGGGTCTGTATAAACAGACTCTGAGAGGAGTTTGACCTCTGGTCAGACTTTCATTCGGTTGAAACACATCGCCCGGTTTTGCTGAAATCAACGTTGCAACCCGGTGCGGGCGCAACCCGAACTGAGCGGTTCGGGCCGAGCGGCCCGCGAGTAAGAGGTGGTGCTTCGGCTCCCGGGGTGGACACCCCCGCTGCGCTCCGAGGTTCCGACGATCCCGGCGTCGCGCTAGGCGCGGAACCCTCGGACTGTTTCGTAGTGGAGCATCAACTCTCCGTCTTCCATGGTGCTTGACGAGAGGAGCTTGAGGGTCGCTTGCGCCTTCATCGGACCCCAGTACTGCGGACCCTTCCCGTAGACCACGGGCTGCACGACGAGCCAGTAGTCGTCCGCGAGCCCCCGCCGGAGGAATTCGAGGATCAGTCGCGGGCCTCCTTCCGCGATGATGTTCCCGCCCTTCTCTCGCTTCAGCTTCGCAACAATCTTGGAAAGGTCGCCCTTCATGATCCGGGAGTTCTCCCATCCCGGCGACTTCAAGCGGTTCGACAGACAGACCTTGTCGACGTGGTCGAGCCACCGAGAGTAATCGATCAAGTACTTCGGATCTGTCGGTTTTCGCGCTTTCTCGGTCCAGACGCGTCGGTGACCTAGGAACGACCTCCGGCCCATGATGACGGTAGTGACATCGTCGAACCGATTCAGCCACATCTCGCGCCACATTGCGTTGGCCTCCGTCGTCGCCCTGTCCCAGCCCGGGTACTTCGGGAACGCGCCGCGGCCGTCCAGCGTCATGTACAGACTTGCGGTGATCTTTCTCATCGTGATTCCCCTGCGGCGGCTCCGAAGAGATTTGGTCTACATATAGGCGGAAATATGTCCAACGATAGTTCCTGCGATAGGAGGCGGTCTCCGGATGCGACCCGACCACGTCGGGCCACGACAGATCGCCACGAAATTCGTGACCTGTGTGCAATGCCTTTGCACGTTCAGATTGGAGAACTTCTCGCCGGGGGAGAAGCCCCGCTTGTTGACAACTCGGGCCGGTATCGCATTGGTCAGGCGCGGTTCTCATGAGGCCCCCTAACCTATCGCGGTTGGAGGATCATCCGAAATGCGGTCGATGAGACTCGTGGCCGACGGGCAAGATCTCCGGGCGATGGAGGTCGAGATTCCTCGCACTGTCCCTCGTTCTGTCTTGGTGAAGGTGAGTGCGACGGGGGTCTGCCACACGGACATCCACCTGATCTCTGGGGCTTATGACATGGGAGAGGGCAGAAAGGCCTCGACCACAGATGCGGGAAGGCGCCTGCCGCTGACACCGGGGCACGAGATTGCGGGAACGGTGGAAAGGCTCGGAAGTGACGCGGGATTGGTGGGTGTCAGAGAAGGGGATCATGTCCTCGTCTATCCGTGGATAGGTTGCGGCGTTTGCCGGAAGTGTCTTGCCGGGAAGGAGAACGTGTGTGAGGGCACCCCTGCATTCTTGGGCTTCATGAGGGATGGTGGGTATGCCGAGTATGTCCTCGTACCTGATGCCCGTTATCTCGTGAAGACCAAGGGCATGGACCCCTCCCAATCCGCGACCCTTGCCTGTTCCGGCCTGACCGCCTTTACTACGATCCGGAAGTGTGGATTGCGTTCGGGCGAGCTGCTCCTAGTGATCGGCGCCGGAGGTCTCGGAACGGCAGCAATACAGATCGCGAAGAAGACGACCGAGGCCAAGGTCGCGGTCGCCGACCTGGACGAATCCAAACTCGAGCTGGCCGCCAAACTGGGGGCGGACTACACTTTCAACACTTCCAAGATGGACCAAGCCGGCCTGACATCGAGCGTGAAGAGCATCAACCAGGGTCGGGGGGTGGATGCGGTCGCGGACTTCGTTGGGACGCCCGCAACGACTTCCTCGGGTTTCCGGCTTCTCGGGCGTGAAGGAAGGCTGGTCCTCGTGGGGCTGGTGGGGGGCGCGGTGTCGTTGTCGCTACCACAGTTCCCGCTGCGCAGCGCTCGAATCGTCGGGAACTTCACTGGCACTCTTGCCGAGATGGGCGAAATCGTCGAATTGGCCCGGAGAGGAACAATTGTTCCGGTGGTGACCGAAGGTTACCGACTTGAGGATGCGAACGAGGTCCTCGCGAAACTCGGGCGAGGCGAATTAGTAGGGCGCGCTGTACTGAAACCGTAACGACTGCTGGAGGCCAATCTCCGTACGTAGTTGTAACGCACCTTGCACGTTTTCAACTTCCGCCGATAGCTATAAGTAATATTTGACCAAGTTGTTCGATTGGCAAACCCATGACTAAGCGAATGGTGCGAATGGCGCATTGCTATCGTTGCAATCACAACTGGCGGATGCGGCGGCGAGTCCCTGCTCACTGTCCTCGATGCAAGTCGAAGCTCTACCGCACTGCGAGGCGCCCCTCTCGTGCGGCGATTCGCCGACTTTACCTTCGCTTCAACTCGCTGCCAGAACCGAACTGGGATGCGAACGGCCCGGTTCGATTTGACGTTCGTAGGAGGCGGGCCAAGGACGAGATTCTTGTGAAACACGGGATGCGGCCAAGTATCATGTATGAATCGTAAGGAATTCGAGCGCATCCTAGCCAAGGCTCGAACCGATGACGAGCGATTGACCTGGTTCGGGGCGTTACTTACCCTGGAGTCTAAGCTAGAGGGGCAGCTGATCATAGTGGGCGGGTCGGCCGTCGAAATCTACCTAACGAGCAACGAGTACGTCTCGATGGACATCGACGTAGTCGGAAATAAGGCGGCAATTAGCACGGTTCTTCGTCGATGGGGATTCGACTCAGAAAAGGGACGGGACCAGAGGGTCTATTGGGTGAAGAGCGGTCTCGGCAATGTCGATCTAGTCGGACCCACAGATCGATCGGGCCTTCCGCCCCGGGCATTTACTACCCCCTACGGAGACGTTCTTCTGGGTCCGGTCGAGCACCTCATTGTCCGAAGGCTAATGATGGCTCGCCGGAAGCGATCGAGGGAGATGTATCGTCAAGCCGCAATGCTCGCGACCCGATACAAGCGAGGTCTCGATTGGGACTACATCCGCGCTCAAGCAGCATACGAGAAGGTTCTGCCTCTCTTCGAGGAACTCAGGGAGCAGGTCGCTGCGAGACCCCCACCGAGAAAGTAGCGAACCGTCTAGCGTACTCCAGCTGGGTGCAACACACCTCGCACCTTCAGGGTAGACCGCGGCAGTGGGTGCAATGAGACTTGCACCCACTCGGCGCGGCGATGAAATCGTCGAGCCCCTGGTAGACCACGACTTATCTGGACCTCTTAGGTGAACAGGTCCTCGAGGGGGTTCTCCATCTCTCGGGCCTCACGGATCTGGACGCCCTGAGCCATTAGCTCGCGAAGAACTGCGGGCACTTCCTCGGGTCCCGAGAGCTCACGGAGGTAGTACTCCCCTTCATGGTCGTAGGCCGCGAGCGCGGGGGAAGGCTGGAGCACCCGAATCCCAAGGACGTAGCGCGAGCCCCGCACGTTCTCGATGCGGTCGAAGCGGGAGATCTGCCCCGATTTGATTACCAGAACGTAGCGGCCGATCTCGCGCGCCTCGAAGAGGTTGTGCGAAGAGTAGAGCACGATCTTTTCGCGGCTCAGCTTCAGGATGAGCTCCCTTGTCTCGCGCGCCACCTTCGGGTCGAGATTCGCGGTCGGTTCGTCGAGGAGATAGATCGACCGCTCTCGGAGGAAGATCCGGGCGATCGAGACCCGCTTGCGCTGTCCGGCGCTCAATTGGGAGGGAAACCTCGCGCTCAGATCGCGGATCTCGAGCTGGTCGAGAACGCGGTCCACGTCTCGGGACTGGGCTCCCTCGGCCCGCGCGAAGAACTCGAGGGCCTCGCGCACCGACAAGCCATCTGGCAGCCCGTCCATGTGAGTGAGATAGTGCAACCGGTCGCGGGACGACTGACGATCGATCGGTTCTCCACCGATGTACACCTCGCCCTCGTAGGGCTGTAGGATTCCCGCCAAGGTTCGAAATAGCGTGGTCTTTCCGGCGCCGTTCGGCCCCAGAACGACGTATATCGACGGCTCCGTGATCCGAAACGAGATCTGGTGCAGAACCCGAGAGCCGAGGTATCCCGCGGTGACCGACCGACAGTCGATTCCCGCGTCAGTCCCGGCGGAAACAGACGAATCCGGCACGTTCGTATCGAACCCCATGGACAACCGACCGCACCACCTAGGCCGGCGAGAGGAGCCGCTCGCGCCGGAGGAGCCGTCCCATGCTCGCGAGCAAGACAATCACGAAGATCGCGACCAGGCCCGTTGCGGACCCGAGAATCAGGAGGAGGGTCGTGGTAGAGAGAGGGCCGGACAGTGTGATCGCAACGATCACGAAGAGCGTGACCAGGGCCGGGAGGATTCCGATGAAGGGAATCAGCCCGACCGGGCTGTTGATTCCTGCCCGGGGAGAGGAGAGCGCGGTCCAGTAGACCCCGACCGTGGCCGCGAAGGCGGCGCAAGCGAACGCCATGGGAACCGCGTAGACCCCTACACCGATGGTCAGAGCGCTGGTGGCGGTGTGCCCCGCCGCGAAGTAGACCCCCAAGCTCACCGAGACACCGATCCCCACGACGATGCTCACGAGGACCAACGTCGTCAACAAGACGTTCGCGAACAGTCGGCGGGGCGAGTACCCGTAGGCGATCAGGTACTCGAGCACGCCCTTTGTCCGGTCGCTCGTGAAAACGGTGAGCCCTCCCATCGACCCCACGACCCCGAAGATCGGGACGAAGAGAGGGTACGAGCTCGCGAACGAAGGCCCCGAGAAATGCGCCAGGAGAACACCGAGCAGGAGGCTGATTCCGGTCCCGTAAACCAAGAAGAACCGGCCGGTGACCCAGGCCCTACGGACCGAGACGGAGAGAAGCGAACGAGAGACGTTCTCGGTCGCCGACTCGCTCATTTCCGCTCCCAGAATCCTAGCGCCCATAAGCCAATCGAAGCAGACGCTGAATCGGAGGATGATCTGGCGAAGGCAGGCCCGTCGGCTCCGATTAGACTACTCAGGTGGGTGCAACGTGCCTTGCACCCACTCAGGCCAAGCTACTTTCGGGACCGCGCCGATTTTGGGGTTGCGCGTCGTCGGGGTGTCGGTTTCAGTTTCCCCACCCTATACTCGAAGAAGAGAGCCCCGAGGACAGGGTGGGGCCAGTAGGCCGGTATGGGTTCGAACCCCATCTCCTGATAGAACTGAATCGCGGCGGTCATGGTCGGGAGCGTGTCGACCCGCACTCGCTCGTACCCGAGCTCTCGCGCTCGGTTGAGAAGCGCGTGGGTTAGGCGAGGCCCGAACCCCGGCCCCCGATGGTCGGCCCGCACGTAGATTCGCTTGATCTCCCCGAGCCTTGGTTCCAGTTCCCGCAGAGCGCCGCACGCCACCACTGCTTGTTGTGCGAAAGCGAGAATGATCTCTCCGCCTGGTGGTCCGTAAGTTCCCGGCAGCTCTGCAATCTGCTTGTCGATCTGCCCGAGTCCCATCTTCACATCCGAAGCGGCGGTATCTCGGTGGTCGGCGAGCCACTGCCGGTAATCCTGGAAGAGTCGGCGGACGGTGCCAATATCCTTCGACCAGTTCACCCGCCGAAGCGTAGTGCCGGGGTGGCTCTCCGGATTAGGTCGTGCTCGAACCCCCATCACCCATCACGTCCTCGACATGACAACCGGTGAGATGAATGATTGGACCCCCTCCCTTCGCTAGGGTGGGGGATATGCATCGCACACCCACCCCGAGATGGTTCTCCTTGTGCGATTCCCAAAGTTCTTCCTGCCTCCGAGCCTCGGGGGCCACATGGGTACCGATGAAAACAAGGACGTCGTCCGACGCCAGTTTGAATGCCTTAACGCAGGGAACGTAGCCGGCGCGACCGCTCTGTGGGCCCCAGGCGCGCTCAATCATGGACGGAAGGTCGATCCCGCCGGCCTTTCGAAGCTTTACGAGAGCCTCAACCAACTCCAAGAGCGCCACGTTCTACACGAAATGATCGCGGAGGGGGACTGGGTGGCGGTCCGAACCACGTGTTCAGGAGTTCACGCCAGCACGCCAAGGATTCCGGTCAATAGCGGAATCTTCAAAGATGTGAGCCCTACCGGGCGTGCTTACCAAGTTCAACACATGCACATGTTCAAGGTCATTAACGGGCAGATCACAGAGCACTGGGCGAATCGTGATGACCTGGGTGCAGCGACGCAGGTCGGGTTCGTACTACATCCGTCCTCGACCTGAACGCCCGGAGCTTCGGAATCGATGTGGCGACCAACTCGGTGCAATTGACCTTGCACCTGCCCTCTCTCGTGATTTCCGAGAGAATCGACAATTTTGAATTTCATAGGATTCCCCTAAATTCGTGCCCGGGCCGGGCACTCGCCCTCGGCGTGGGATTGCGGTCTCCTCAAATCTATTTGTACGTCCAGCCTCTGTAAGGGCCGCCTCCCCTCAGGGGAGACCGGCGAAGGTTAGGG
>Ga0074044_10001879_pt1 | contig 18566 bp, 7 predicted proteins | sample BogForMeECP23OM1_FD_94443 | JGI IMG/M metagenome (GOLD analysis project Ga0074044, IMG submission 94443) | Bog forest soil microbial communities from Calvert Island, British Columbia, Canada - Bog Forest MetaG ECP23OM1 | ecosystem: Environmental > Terrestrial > Soil > Wetlands ...
ATAAACCAGAATGACCGACAGTATGAGACCGATGCCAAAACTCTTGAACGACTGCCGCATGCCCTCCACGGAACCGCGCATGGTGACGCGCACGTTCTCGGGCAGTTTGGTGTTGGCGATCACTTTGTCTACTTTGCTGGCCAGACCTCCAAGATCTTCGCCGGTCGGCGCAACATAGACGTCGATGACGCGGCGAATCTGATAGTGGTCCACCTCGGTGGGCGTGTTGATCATTTCCAAGTCCGATACGGCTTCCAGGTCGGTGGAGCTCATGTTGCCTTTGGCGTGCAGCGGTATTTGCTTGAGGTCGGTAATGGAATTGACCTGCGTTTCCGGGTACTGCACGGTGAGCATATAGTTATTGCCGTTGTTGGGATCGACCCAGTAACTAGGAGCAATCATGCCGTCGGAAGACAGCGCCGTAATCACATTGTCGATAACTTCATGCGACGACAACCCGAGGCGCGCAGCCATTTCGCGGTTCACCTTGAGCCGGATTCCGGGATAGTCCAGGTCCTGCGGAATCAGTACGTCGCTGACCCCGTGAATGCCACGAACCTTCCGCGCCATCTCGGTCGCAATAGCATAGGCCTGCTGCTGGTCATGGCCGCTGACCTGGATGTCGATAGGAGCGGGCAAGCCGAGATTAACGACCGAATCTACCAGTCCTCCCGATTGAAAGTAAGTCGAAAGCTCCGGCAGATCGTTTGCCAGCTTTGCACGCACCCGGCGCATGTATTCATAACTGCCAACTGCGTGGCCCTTTTTAAGACTGATCTGCACGAAGGCCGTGTGCTGTCCGGAATTGCTGGTATAGATCGCCGAGAAATCCGGAGTGATACCGATGTTCGAAACAATCATGTCCAGATCTCGCGGCGAGACGACCTGACGAATGTCCTCTTCAACATGTTTGATGTACTGATTGGTCAATTCGAGGCGAGTGCCCGTAGGAGCCTTGATATTGATCACGAACTGGCCGGGGTCAGTCCGCGGGAAGAAACCGAGCCCCAGGAGCGGATAGAGAGCGAAGCTAAACAGGCAAATGCCGAGGATTCCAATGAAAGTGGTCAATGGCCGGAGGAGGCTGCGCCTCACGGCGATGTCGTAGTGCATAAGCATGCGGTCGTAGCGACGATTAAACCAGCGGACAAACCGTTGGAACGCGTTTTTCGCCGGGCGGTGCGCCGCCTCGCCGTGGGGTGACTTGATTAAATAAGCGCAAAACAAAGGCACCACCGTCATCGCCACCCCGTAGGACGCAAACAAAGAAAAGACGACCGCGGCGGCAAGCGCGGTGAACAGAAATCTGCTAACCCCATAAAGAAAGACGACCGGGAAAAAGACAATCGCCGTGGTGAAGGTGGCGGCAAGCACGGGCATTGCCACCTCGCGGCCACCCTTCTCGGCGGCAATCTCGGGCGTTTCCCCTAATTCCAAATGACGGAAAATATTTTCCAGCACCACCACCGAATTATCGATCAGACGCGAGAATGCCAGCGCGAGTCCTCCGAGGACCATGGTGTTGATCGATCCGCCGCTGGCACTTATCGCGAGGAATGCAGCCAGCGCGGAGAGTGGAATCGAGAGCATCACGGCTAGCGTCGCGCGGAAGTTGCCGAGAAAAATCAGGATCATCAGTGCGGTCAGCACCAGACCAATACCGCCTTCGCTGCCCAGGTTCGAGATCGCCGTCTTCACATAGAGAGACTGGTCAAACACCACCTTGGTCACGAGAGACTTTGGTACATCCAGCAGATCGCCCACCGCGGTCTTGATGCCCTTGACGATGGCGATGGTATTGCTGTCCCCGCCCTGCTTGAGGATGGGGAGATAGACCGATCTTTGCCCATCCACGCGAACAATATTCGTTTGGATGGCAGCAGCGTCTTCGGCGTGGCCGATATCGGCCACCATCAACTGCGCATTGCCTTTCGACTTCAGCGGCACGCGGTTGATCTCCGCTGTCGTGGGCAACTGGCTGTTGGTGTAGATGTTGTAATCCTTGGGTCCAATCCGCACAAACCCCGCCGGCAGAATCGTGTTCGACAGGTTCACGGTGCGCACCACATCCATCAAGCTCAACTGATGAGCCTGCAACTTCACTGGGTCAACATAGACCTGGATCTGCCGGTACTTGCCGCCGAAGGGTTGTGGCACCGATGCTCCGGGCACGTTGGCAATCTGGTTGCGAACGTTGAACTGTCCCAGATCGTGCAACTGCGTCTCATTCAGTCCCTGGCCTTTCAATGTGATTAAACACACCGGCAGACTGGAAGCGTCGAACTTCAGCACTACTGGTGGCAGCGTGCCCGGGGGCAAGCGCCGCAATTGCGCCATCGCCAGGTTCGAGATGCCACTGACAGCGGCATCCGGGTCAGTTCCGGGCTGGAAATAGATTTTGATCAGGCTGACCCCGGTCAGCGACCGCGACTCGATATGATCGATGTCGCTGCCCAGGGTGAAAAAACGTTCGAACGGGTTGGTGATGTTGGCTTCAACCTGTTCCGGAGGCATGCCGGAATAGAACGTGGCGACCACTACAACTGGGATGTTGATGTCGGGAAACAGGTCCACCGGCATGCGCGCCAGCGTGGTCATGCCCACCACGGCGATAATCAGACAGATCGTAATGATGAAGAACGGATACTTGATCGCAAAGGTAGACATCCTCAGCGCGCTCCCATCACCGCGAGTTGAAGGCAATGTTCGAGGCTAGCTTTCCTCATCATGCCGTCTCCGTAGAGTTGCGTTCTTCATCACGATGCAGGAGCAGGTACGCCGCCGGAACGAGAAACAGCGTCACTAGAAAAGAAAGGCTTAGTCCACCGATGATGGCGCGCGCCAGCGGTGCATATTGCTCACTGCCGGCCTCAAGTGCGAGAGCCAGAGGAATAAGTCCGAGCAGGGTCGCGAAGGTGGTCATCATGATGGGGCGAAGACGAACATGGCAGGCGTTCTTCAGCGCCTCCAGCAACGGCTGACCCTGACGACGTAGTTCGCGCGTAAATTCCACGATCAGGATGGAATCCGACACCACAATGCCAACCATCATCATGACGCCCATCAGAGACATGACGTTGACGGTGGTGCGGGTAAGCAGCAGGAACAGAATCACACCGGTAAACCCGGGAGGCACGGCGAGTAAGATGAGGAAAGGATCTTTCACCGAGGCGAACTGCGCCATGAGAATCAAATAAACCAGAATGATGCTCAATCCCAGACCGATGGCGAAGCTCCGGAATGATTGCCGCATGCCCTCCACAGAGCCGCGCATGGTGACGCGCACGTTTTCAGGCAGTTTTGTGCCGGCGATCACTTTATCGACCTTGGTAGCGAGGCTTCCGAGATCCTCACTGGCAGGCGCAACATAGACATCGATGACGCGGCGGAGTTGGTAATGGTCCACCTCCGTCGGTGTATTGATCATCGTCAAGTCCGACACAGCCTCCAGCTCGGTTGGGCTGGCGTTGCCTTCCGCATGTAGTGGCACCTGCTTGAGGTCGAGAAGCGATTGAACCTGGGTTTCCGGGTACTGCACCGTGAGCATGTAGTTATTCCCGTTGTTGGGATCAACCCAGTAGCTGGGAGCGATCATGCCGTTCGAGGAGAGCGCCGTGATCACATTGTCGGTAACTTCCTGAGCGGATAGTCCAAGGCGCGCAGCCATCTCACGATTAATATCGAGCTGAATGCCTGGGTAATCCAAGTCCTGCGGAATCAGCACGTCACTCACTCCGTGGAGGCCACGAATCTTCCGCGCCATGTCAGTCGCCGTGGCATAGGCCTGTTTCTGGTCGTTGCCGCTCACCTGGATGTCGATGGGAGCAGGCAGACCGAGATTGACGACTGAATCCACCAGTCCGCCAGACTGAAAGTAAGTGGAGAGCTCAGGCAGATCCTGGGCGAGCTTCGAGCGCACGCGGCGCATGTATTCATAGCTGCCGACCGCGTGCTCTTTCTTGAGGCTGACCTGGACGAAGGCGGTATGTTCTCCGGAATTACTCGTGTAAATCGCCGAGAAATCGGGCGTGATGCCGATATTGGAGACGATCATGTCCAGATCGGCGGGCCGAACAACCTGGCGTATGTCTTCCTCAACCCGCTTGATGTAGGCATCGGTTAGCTGAAGGCGAGATCCGGTCGGGGCTTTAATATTGATGACAAATTGCCCCGGGTCGGTACGCGGAAAAAACGACACCCCCAGGAGAGGCGAAAGCGCTAAGCTGAGACAGAAGGCTCCCATAATGGAGGCGACGGTTAACTTTGGCCGTGCCAGGCTGGCCACAAGGGCACGGTCATACATTTTCAGAATTGCTTCGTAACCCCGGTTAAACGGTCCCAGAATCCTTTGTAGTAAACCCGCGCTTTCCGCCTCGATTTCATGCGTGCTGTGAATCAACTGAGCGCAAAAAAGCGGGACCACACTCATCGCCACGAAATAAGATGCGCCGAGAGAGAGCACAATCCCCAGAGCCAGCGCGGTAAATAGAAAACGGCTGACCCCATAAAGAAAGACCACGGGAAAGAAAACGATGGCGGTGGTGAGGGTGGCCGCGAGAACCGCCAAGGCAACTTCGTTACCTCCCTTTTCAGCCGCGATGGCGGGAGCCTCTCCCATCTCCAGGTGACGAAAGATATTCTCCAGGACGACGACTGAGTTATCGATGAGCCGGGAGAGCACCAGTGCGATGCCGCCCAACACCATGGTGTTGATGGTTCCGCCGGTAGCATTCAGCGCCAAAAATGCCGCCAAGCAGGACAAAGGAATCGAAAGCATGACGGAGAAAGTGCCGCGCACGCTGCCCAGGAACAGGAGAATCATGGCCGCGGTCAGCATTAGACCGATGCCGCCCTCTTGCAAGACATTCCAAATCGCGGTCTTTACATAGATGGACTGATCGAACACCACTTTCGTCACGAGCGACTTGGGTATATCGAGCAGGTCGCCCACGGCCTTCTTGATCCCGTCAACGATAGCGATGGTGTTGCTGTTTCCCCCCTGCTTGAGAATGGGCAGATACACCGACTTTTGGCCATCCACGCGCACGATGTTGGTCTGGATGGCGGCAGCGTCTTCGGCGTGGCCGACGTCGGCCACCATCAATTCCGCATTGCCTTCCGACTTCAGCGGCAGGCGATTAATCTCCGCGGTGGTCGGCAACTGGCTGTTGGTGTAGATGTTGTAATCCTTGGGGCCAATTCGGACGTCTCCGGCCGGCAGGATCGCATTCGCTTCGTTCACCGTGCGCACTACATCCATCAGGCTCAACTGATGGGCCTGCAGCTTGAGCGGGTCAACATAGACTTGAATCTGCCGGTATTTGCCGCCGAAGGGCTGTGGCACCGAGGCTCCGGGAACGTTGGCAATCTGATTACGAACATTAAACTGTCCTAAATCGTGCAGTTCCGTCTCATTCAACCCCTGGCCCTGCAACGTAATTAAACAGACCGGCAAACTGGAAGCATCGAACTTAAGCACCACTGGTGGCAGCGTGCCCGGTGGCAATCGCCGCAACTGCGCCATGGCCAGATTCGAGATGCCACTGACGGCTGCATCCGGGTTGGTCCCCGGCTGGAAGTAGACTTTGATCAGACTGACACCAGTCAACGAACGCGACTCAATATGGTCGATGCCGCTCCCTAGAGTGAAAAAACGCTCGAATGGGTTAGTGATGTTAGCTTCAATCTGCTCCGGCGGCATCCCGGAGTAAAACGTCGCGACCACCACCACGGGGATGTTGATATTGGGAAACAGATCCACTGGCATGCGTGCCACGGTGGTTACGCCGACCACTGCGATGATCAGGCACAGCATGATAATGAAGAACGGATATCTTATGGCGAAACCGGGCATGTCTAATGTGCTCCCTGTTCCGCGGTGTACTTCTGGTCCGCCATCGTGCTCATCTTGGGATCGACATGCTGTCCGGACCGATACGCCCCAAGGTTGCCCACGATAACGCGGTCGCCCTCATTTAGCCCCGAAACGACCTGAATGCGATCGGAGCCTTCGATTCCCGTGCGAATCTCGCGCTCTTCCACATGGTTTTGCGAATTGACCAGGAGCACGGTAGTCTTGCCTTCCCCTCGATTGATCGCCTGCAAGGGAAGGGTCAGGGCGTTCGGATCGTTTTGCACCCGCAATGCCACCTCCGCATACATTCCGGGGGTCAGCTTATTGTCCTGATTGGGCACGTCCACTTCGACCTGCATGGTACGGGTCGACCGGTCGAGCGAGTCGGTCGAGCGCGTGACCTTGCCCGAGAAGTGCTCATCGGTTGCCTTCACGCGGATATCAGCCGGCTCTCCATCATGCACGCTGGCGGCCAGAGATTCGGGCACGGGAATCCGCAAACGCAATACATTCACTTGCGAGAGCTTCACGACGGGCATCGAACTCACGTTGGAAGTGCCCGCCTGAATGAGCGATCCGGTGTCGGCGTAGCGCCAAGTCACGACACCATCGAACGGAGCCGTAATTCGCGAATATTCAGAGAGCGCGGCGTAATGCTGCTGATCAGCCTGGGAAACTTCCAATTGCTGCCGGACGGCTGCTAACTCCGACTTGGCGGATTCCACCTGCGCCTCCGTCGAGCGATCTTTAGCGGTGGCATCGTCGAGTTCCTGCTCCGCGATCAGGCCGGGACGCGCCTCCGACGCCTGTCTCAGTCGGGTGGCAGCAGCATGCAGCGCTTCGTGATCCGCTTCCGCGCGGCTTACCTCATTCTGAGCGTGGGTGATTTCCTCTTGACTATGGCGCACGCCCGCGGCGGCAGCTTCTAACTGCGCCACTAACTCCGGAATCTCAAGAACGGCGAGTACCTGATTTTTGTGGACGTGGTCGCCAATGTCTACGTTGATGTTGCGGATGTATCCCGCGACTTTGGCGTGGAGTTCCACTTCCTGGTAGGGCGTGAACTCCCCCGCGATGGAGAGTGTGTTGGAAAGCGGCGTGCGTCGAACTTGAACGACGGCGGCAGGCATCGGTGGGTCGGCGGACGCCGATGGAGAGGAGCCGCCGGAATGCCCGCAGCCTTCGGCCGCACCGATACAGAGCACGATCAGAGCGATGGCGGACATCCTTCCATCGAGAATTAGAGACGATGCTTTGCGCATGCCCACAGTCACCTATTTTCGAACTTCAGCGCTGGCAAATTAGTGGTCGGCCTTACAAGAATTCGTGCCGTCAGGCTCACGCCGGACAACGTGCCGGTTGACCCGACTGCGCCCGAACTTTGACGTAGAGGATTCTCGCACTGAGCCCGGACCCGATCAAGCCACGCCGGCGGTCTGGGACTGATCGTACGAAGCAGGGGTTGGCGAAACGTCGGACTTAGAAGGAAGAGGAAGGAGGAGGGCGGTTGTAAAGCCAAGTCTCAAAGTTCAGATTGATGGATGGGACCACCGCCAAGACAGCAAGAACGGAAGAACGCGGAGGTTGAAAAAGCGTGAAACTGGAAGCGGGAGCCATCCACTGGAGTCCGTCGCCAAGCAGGTGCTGCCGCCGGCCATCCGGGGACTGCGATTTTACAGTGGTGGTCTTGCGGACTTGTGGCTGGACTCCCGGACCTAGCACTGTGTAACGAGTAGCAAGGCTTGCCGTGAGAGCGCAGATGGCTAGAAGAACGACTGTGATCCGGCACGCCGACGCGAAGCTTACTCGTGCCCGAGAATGTCCTGGCATGCTCATCTCAAATCCATGCGGATCGACTGTTAACAAATTATACATGAGCAGCCGAAGACAACCAGATCACGCAAGTCACTGATGGCCATTTGTTTTGGCGCCTGGAAGCCGGCTCAAGCTGCAATTCCGAATTCCGCAGCCGACGGAAGCGAGCGCCGATCCAAGCTATTACTTGTGCAGCTGTGCAGAAGAAGAGGAATGCCCCGGAAGATCGGCCCAGTTCCAAAAGGGAAATAGCTTGACACCGAACTCTCTCTAAGAGTATGTAGGGCCGTTAAATCCAACCTATCTGTCTAGATAGGCAGCTACACGTCTGTATCGGGCCAATGATCGCAAATCCGTCTCGGAGGTTATCCCAAGTGAAAAAAACCGTCTCGCGTTTGATTTTGTTGATTTCCGTGCTTGCTCTGGCGTTTACGGCTATGGCCCAGGCGCAGGAAAACCACACAGCCAATAACAACCCTCTCGCGCTACTGCTTCAGTCCAAGGGGATTTTGTCTCCCGACGAGGTCGCCATGGTCAGTCAGGCGTCGTCTCCAGAGGAAGCTGACGCGCGCCTCGCTCAATTGCTCGTGGAAAAGGGCCTGATCAGCCAGCAGGAGTACACGGCCACGGTCGAACCCGTAAACACGCACTTGCCCGGACCCCATTTTCTGAACGCTGTGCTACACCCCTGGAGTTCGGCGCAATCCTCCTCGACTATGTCCGGAACTCCGGCGGAGCCAGCTATCATTCCGGCGGTTGCGCCGGTGCGGGTTCTGCCCATTGATCTGCCCAAGCAAGGGGGGCTTATTCCGGACCTCCGCCTGGGAAGCGGCGCGAACTTGAAGCTCTATGGCTTCTTCAAGGCCAGCTCCATCAAAGATTCGGCGTCCAGCGGTGGTCCCACGTTTGGCGATCAGGACTGGCCGCTTCCTATGCTGATCGGCGGCGATACCGGCCCCACCTCCGACCCTAGTTTCCATCTCAAAGCTCGTAGCACCCGAGCCGGCGCCTTCTTCGAATGGGTGCCCAGGCATTCTGATTTCACGATTACCGCCCGTGTGGAAGCGGACTTCGAGGGCGACTACACCGACGTCAGCAACCGGAACATCAGCAGTGTCCGTTCCAGCCAGTTTGACCTCCGGCTCGCTTACATGCGGCTGGACCACAAACTGGGTACCCTGCCCTGGTTCGCTGAGTTCGGCCAGGATTGGAGTCTGATGTCTTCATCGCTCCCCAGTCTGTTCGAGACCACCGGGTTGGGCGTGGCCATGGGCAGCCTGTATGAGCGCATCCCGCAATTCAAGACCGGCGTTCAATTTCACACTGGGAGTTTGAAGATCCAGCCGGAATTCGCCATTGTCCTGCCCGTCGCTGGAGGGTCGGGCCTCACCGAGGATCAGCGGACGCGTTTTGGAGATCGCGCAGGCTCCGACTCTGACCAGCCTGGCGTGGAATCCAGAATCGTGTTTCAGTTCCCGCTCTCGCATAACTGGAGAGGCGTGGCGCCGGCACAGTTGATCGTGAGCGGCCACCATGCCCGGATGAATGAAATCATTCCCCACGCGGCGCAGGCACCGACCAGTGTGACGTGCACGGTTCTGCCCTGCACCATCTCACTCTTCACCAGCGCCACCACTCCCGACCTCGGATTCACCACTTCGACAGCGATACTCAACGCCACCAATAACGTCACTTGCGCCGCCGGGTCATGCACCCTCGAGCAGTTGTTTCCCGTCGGCACCCAAGTCGGCAACCCGCAAAACGTCTGGACAACCGAATTGCAACTGCCCACCCCGTGGGTAACGTGGGTCACAAAGTTTTACAAAGGCGATGACCTGCGATTCTTCTTCGGTGGCCAGCTCAACGATGTGTGGTCGAACCTGGCCACTAACGGCTTGTTCGAAGTGGGGAGCGGTGTTTCCGAAAGCGGGCGGTCGATCTTGTTCGGCTGCTCGGGTGGAACCACGACCGGACAGCCTGCCGCGACGGTCAATTGCCAGGGCACGCCTGTCCAATCCGCCATTCTTCAGCCCGTCGGCGGTATTGGCGGATTCACCGAGCTCAGCTTCCCGCTCTCGCGAATCTTCCACGCCGATCCCGAGGGCCATAATGCGGGATGGGTAGTCCATATGCAGTACGGCACCGATCGCGCCAAGGCTTCGGACGCCCGCGCCGCTGGCCAAAACGGGCTGGCGCGCACCGACCTGGACACGGTTTCGCTCACCTACAAGATGAACAATTGGGTGTCGTTCGTCAATGAAACCAGCTACATCGTTACGCACGCGGCGACGGCTAACAGCAAACTCTTCGCGGGCCATCTCGTGACCCAAGCGCACGATTGGCGACAAGAGTTCGGACCGATATTCACGTTCTGAACTTTGTTTCAACCGTAAGACCACCGGCCCGGAAAAGGAGAGTAAGCCAAAACCGCGCCGGCGGCGTTCTGAAGGAAAGGGCCCCCTCAGAAAATTGAGTCGCTGTCGGCGTCCTTAACCTGTTCGTTAAACCTGGTGGTCCCGGGTCAAACCACTGACGCGGGACCAATCCCGGCTTTACGGCAAGTAGTAGCGGAACGAAGTGAAGACCATCCCGTCGAGGCCTTCCGGCGATCCATAAGCTACTGGTGTGACGATGGGCAGGGAGGTGACGCCAGACCAGGTCTGACGCGTCACATAGGAGTACTGTGTGCCGAATCGGAACCTGCCCTTGGGCCCGTTGTAGAAGGTGTACCAGAAGCCGGCCGTACCCTCGATCACTGCCCGCGTGTCGCCAATGCAATTGGCTGGTGAAGTGGGAGTGAAGCCGGTGTTCACGGCAGGAGGCAATTCGGTGTAGCAACCGTAATTGTTAAAGAAGGGCGAGCCGTAGCCAACGTACACCGTTTTGCCAGTGCTCGGCGAGACATAGGAGTCGTCGGTCCGGCCCGCGTACTCCGCTCCGACGTAGGAGTAGATGTCGAGTTTCTTGCCGTGCCACTCCAGCGTGGTCAAACCCTGCAGGTCCTTGACCAGATGAATCGTTCCGTCGGCGTTAATTGACATATCGGAGAGCTGGGCTGCCCCATAACGGCCGATGCCGCTGCCTCCGAAGCCATGCAAGCCAAAAACGACGTGCTTGTTGGCGAAGGTCCAGCGCGCGTTGGCGCCAAAGCCCCCGCCTTCCTTGGAGGCGTTATAAGCATTGATTGCGGCGGTCGGTGCGGCAGTCAGGCTGCCACAGGCCGGCGTCGCGTAGTTCAACACGCACGGGTAGACGCGGTCGGTGAATCGATCAACCAGGCCGAAGACCTCGTAGTGCCCGAAGCCGGGATCAAAGGCGATCTTGGCGATGAAATCGGGCGCGGGATTGGCGGTGTAAGTCCCTCCCGTGTTGTAGGTATTGCTGGCGCCCGCCTCACCGAGCACGAAATTATCCGCATTGCCATGCGTGGTGAGCGTGCCCTGCGCGTTTTCGACGGCGAAAGCGATTGAAACCTTATTGCTGAAGTCCTTCGTCAGGCGAAGTCCGTACTGGCGCGCGAAACTGAACCCAACGTTGTAACCGCCGTCGATTGTCGTAGGCCGGACATCGTTGACTCTGCCCAGGTCATCGCTGGGGGCGATTCCCACTCTGTTCTCGGTCACCAAACTCCACGCCTGACCGCCAAGGAGTTTCCAGCCATTCGCAAACTTGGCTTGGGCCCATGCTTGGCGAATACGGAAGGTGTAGCCATTGGTTTGGGTTGCGGTGGAGGTGACACCGGAAGAGAGAAAGTCGCCCGAGACGTAGCTGGAAAGCTCCACATTTTTCAAGCGGCCGCCGACAAAGACCGAGGGCCGCGTCTGGCGCGCGCTGCCGAAGAACTCCGGCAGATTGCTCTGCGCAGCGCCCGGCATGGTGAGCGAATTGAAAGGAGTTACGACATCGGCTCCCAGCTCTCGCGAACGCCGCACAAATTCGGCAGCCACGAAGCCGCCCGGTGTTATGGTGATGCCCTTGAGATGGATCGACATGGGGGTCTCCCACTCCGGGGCGACGTTCTTAATCTCTTTCGTCGTCTCTTGCAACGCCATGGCCGTGTTGCTGGTGGTTGTCTTGAGGTCGGTGACATCACTGGTGAGCGCCATAACGGTCTGCTGCTGTTGGCTGGCTTGGGCTTGAGCGGCGGCAGCTTTGCCGGCGGCATCGGCCGCGGCGGCCTGCGCCTGCTGCCAGTTCTGCTGCGTCTGCTGCAGTTGCTGACTAAGTTGCTGGATTTGCTGCTGCTGCGCGGCCAGCGCGTCTTTCAGCGCCTGAACGTCGGCGGCTGTGACCGCCGGTGGCGCCGGCTCCGCGGCTACAGGCTTGTGCTTCTTCTTTGGAACCGGTGCGGTCGAGTCCGAGGCTTGTGCCCAGGCGCCGGCTGCAAGAGCCGCCAGCGTCAGGACCGTGAGAATCAGATGTTTGGTTGCTTTCATAAATGCAAATCCTCTCCTTTGAGTCTTGGTCGAGCCGTACTTCGCGGGGGAACAATAGAAAAACAGGTGGCGAAGCGTAGGGTCCCTTCTGAGAAAGTTCCATCGTTGGCAAGTATTCCATAATGTCGATCGTAGTAATTGACATTATCTACATTGCAGAGATAGCACTTGCCGCTCCATCTGCGCCAGGTATGGCAAATCGGTTAGTCCTCGTGCTTTTAGCAACTTACTGGAATCGGCTACGGCTGACGGCAGGGGAACGTGTGCATCAAATTGCAGTTCGAAGAACAGTAATTCCTAGACTCGGCACGGAATCAATTCGCGGATGAACTTCGTCCACCGCAGTGAAACGAGCCGTGGGATGGCACGCGCAAGTGCCGGCATATCAGCCGACGATGGTTGGCCTTCCGGCGACGGCATCAGGCTCACTCTGCTGCTGTCGCCGGAGCGACGATGGGTGCAGATCACCCGATTCACCGAATATTCAACAAACTGTAACCGGTTATTAACAAACGCCAGCCTAGGCTGAGGGTTCACCAAAATGACTGCGAGCGGAAAATGCCCCTGGTCATGGCTTTGTTTTGAGGTTTGTAGCTTAATTTCCCAAAAGGAGAGTAACGATGAAACGAATGATGGCTGTGATGCTGTCGATGGCGCTCGCGGGGAGCGTGGTCGCGGCGCAGGCCCAGCAAGAGACAGCCCCTGCAAAGGCGAAGAGTTCCCCTAAGAAAATGGTTGCTAAGAAAGCTGGGCCGACTGTTTCCGATCAACTCGGGGAGATGAAACAGGCGATCGATGCTCAGCAGCAGCAGATCAAGCAGCTGACCAATCTAATTCAAAGTCGCGATCAAAAGATTCAGACACTGGAACAGCGGCTCGATCAGAGCCAGGCTGTGGCCACGCAGGCGCAGACCAACGCGGATACTGCGGTGGCTCAATCCGCAGCGCAACAGCAAGCCGTCATGGCGCTCAGGAATGACGTCACCGACTTGAAGACCACCGCCACCAGTTCGGCGCTGACTCTGCAGGAGACCGAAAAGAATATCAAAGCGGAGGTGGAGAACCCGGTTGCCATTCGCTACAAGGGGATCACGATCACTCCCGGCGGCTTCCTGGCGGGTGAATCGGTGTATCGCACGCGGGCGACGGGCGGGGATGCTACTCCGTTCAACAGCATTTTTATGCCCGGAAGTGGCGCCAACGCGGTTTCCGAATTTTTTGGTTCCGGCCGCCAGTCTCAAATCACGATGCTGGCTGAGGGCAAGTTAAGCGACATCAAGCTCAGCGGCTATTACGAAGCTGACTTTCTCGCGGCTGGCACGACTTCAAACAACAACCAGACCAACAGTTACGTCTTGCGTCAAAGGCAGGCCTGGGCGGCAGCTACCCTCAGCAACGGGTGGACCTTCACCGGCGGTCAAATGTGGACCCTCTTGAACGAGAACAGAAAAGGGATCGACAACCTGAGCACAGCCAGGCCGATGACCATTGACCCGAACTATACGGTCGGGTTCAGTTTTGCTCGGCAGTATGGTTTCCGCGTGGTCAAGAACTTCAACAATCACCTCTGGCTGGCTGCCTCGCTAGAGAATCCTCAGACGACCTTCACGGCAACCAACGCCAACGCGAACTTCGCTTTAGGCAGCGACGGTGTGGGCGCCGGACTCTACAATCCCGGCATCACTGCTTGCAGCACCACGCTCAACGCCGCCGGCGCGCCGGTCACCGTTTGTACCAACGCCGCCAACTATTCCTTCAACGCCATGCCGGACATCATCGTCAAGGCGGCCGCTGAACCCGGCTTCGGGCACTATGAAGTCTTCGGTGTCTTCAGCCGCTTCCGCGACCGCGTTTATCCTTGTGCGGTAGGGACGCAAGCCCCGACGTTGTGCGATACCGGCGCCGGCGGCGCCATCGTCAATTCCACGGTAGGCGCCTATAACTACTCCGTGAACGGCGGAGGAGTGGGAGGGAACGCTCGTTTCTCCGTGATGAATAAGCACGTGGATTTCGGCCTTCACGCCCTCTACGGGAAAGGTCTGGGCCGGTACGCCGCGTCGGGTTTGCCGGACGCCACCGTCGATCCATATGGCAGGCTGGTTCCGCTGCGTACCTATCAGGGTCTGGCCACGCTTGAATTTCACTATCCCAAGTTGGATGTGTACTTCTACGGCGGCGAGGACTATGTGGGACACCACTATGCAGTTGACACCCTTGGTACCCTCAAGACGGTCGGGTACGGATCGACCGGAGTAGTCCCAGGAAGTGCAGCCTACGCTGACGGGGGATGCTACACCGAAACCTTGCCTTCGGCGTCGAGCCCGAGCGGTTACAATTTTGGCGCGGTTGGTACCTGCAGTGGCCAAACCCAAAGTGTCATCGAGGGGTCGTTCGGCTTCTGGATCAAACCCTACAACGGTCCCAAGGGCCGATTCCAGTTCGGCCCGCAGTATTCCTACGTAAGCCGAAACGCGTACGCGGGCGTCAACTCTTCGACGACGCCCGTCAGCTCGGTCACGCCGCACGGAGTCGACAACATATTCTATACGTCGTTCCGTTACTACTTGCCGTAGCGCGTGCGAAACCGGTATAGACTCAATCGCTCCAGTGCTGAACTCGCACTGGAGCGATTCGTCATTTACTACGAGAATTTGAGCCTGAAGGGACGCCCAGTTGTCCCAGCCAACTTGGTATACTATTTCGGGTCGGGCAGACAACGCGTGATCAGGCTTCATACTGCGTAGCAAATACCCCCGTCTACCACGAAGATCCGTACGATATGGTTCGACAAGCTCTGAACAATCGCGCCACCCTTCTGAACCGCGAAGCATCGTGGCTGAAATTCAATTGGCGCGTGCTCGAAGAAGCCGGGGACCTTCGCAATCCGCTGCTTGAGCGCGTGAAATTCTTGGCCATTACCGCCAGCAATCTGGACGAATTCTTTGAGGTCCGGGTGGGCGGCCTGTTGCAACAACTCGAAGACGGCCACAACTCCACCACTGCCGACGGGCTCACCATGGTGGAGGAGCGGGAGCTGATCAAAGACGCAACCCACGAATTCGTCGAGGAACAGTATTCATGCTGGAACGAACGCCTGCGGCCGGAACTGGCGGAGCAGGGAATTCGCGTCCTCGGCATCGATGATCTCGATGAAGCGGGGCTGGCATTCGCGGACGATTATTGCGCACGGGAACTCGATCCGCTGCTCACCCCGGTAACGGTAGACCCGGCGCATCCCTTTCCTCGTGTGATCAACAAGGCGCTATGCGTGGCGCTGTTGCTGCGGCGGCGTCGCCGATCCTCGCTCACCTACACCGGAGTCGTAACCGTTCCGCGGTCCCTGCCGCGGCTGGTCCGCCTGCCGTCCGAGGGGACCATCGACTTCATCTTTCTTGCCGACTTGGTCGTCCATCATGCCGCGCGCATGTATCAGGGCTACGACATCGTGTCTTCCGCTGCGTTCCGCGTCACGCGCAACAGCAACCTCTACCTGCAGGAAGAGGAATCTCGCAATCTGCTGGAGTCGGTCCGCGCCGAATTGCACAACCGTCGCAAGGGAGACGCGGTGCGCTTGGAGATCGAGTCCGAGGCTGACCCCGAGATCATCGAGCGCCTGGGCACGGTGTTCGAACTGGATCCCTGGCAGATTTTCCCGGTCAACGGTCCAGTGAATCTTTCCCGGCTGTTCAATATTTACGATGCCGCGGCGCGGCCGGATTTGAAGTTTCACAGCTACGTGCCGCGCGAGTTGCGGCTGACCGCGAAGTCCCACGATCTATTCGAAGAGTTGCGCCGCCACGACGTTCTGCTGCACCATCCCTACGATTCTTACGATGCCGTCATGTCCTTCATTCACTCGGCCACCGAAGATGAGCGCGTCCTCTCCATCAAGCAGACCCTGTACCGGACCAGCGAGCATTCGCTGATTGTTCCATCCCTGATGGCAGCCGCGGCACACAAGGAAGTCACCGCCGTGGTGGAACTGAAAGCGCGATTTGATGAAGCCTCGAACATCCGCTGGGCGCGCGACCTGGAAGATGCCGGGGTGCAAGTCTTCCACGGGCTGGTTGGTCTGAAGACGCACTGCAAACTTTGTCTGCTGGTGCGGCGCGATCCCGACGGCGTAACTCGCCAGTACGCGCACCTGGGCACGGGAAACTACAACGCGACCACGGCGCGTATCTATACCGATCTCAGCCTGCTCACGGCTGACCCGGAGATCACCCGTGCGGTTCATGACGTTTTCAATTTTCTGACTGCCTACGCTGAGCACCCTAACTACGGGCCGCTGCTGGTAGCGCCGCTGGATTTGGCCGACAAGTGCATGCAGCTGATAGAGCGCGAGGCCGAGCATGCCCGCCTGGGGCGTCCGGCGCGCATTATCGCCAAGATGAACGCTCTTCTCGACGTGAATATTGTGCAGGCTTTGTATCGCGCGTCACAGGCCGGCGTCGACATTGAGTTGATCGTGCGCGGCATGTGCGCGCTGCGACCGGGGATTCGCGGCCTCAGCGACCGCATCCGCGTGCGCAGCATCGTAGGCCGGTTCCTGGAGCACAGCCGCATTTTCTATTTCGAGAACGGCGGCGAGTCTGAAGTCTACGTGGGCAGCGCCGACTGGATGAATCGCAATCTGCACGAGCGCGCGGAAGTCCTGTTCCCGCTGAAGAGCCCGCTACTGCGCGACCGTGTGCTGCACGAGATTCTGGCGGCATATCTTGCCGATAACGTGAAATCCAGATTTCTGCAAAAGGACGGACGTTATCTGCGTCCCTGGCAATCGGCGCACGGACGCAGCAAGCGACCGCCTCGAGGCTCTGCCGCTTTCAGCTCCCAGGATTTTCTTATTGGACTTGCGGAAGGCACCAGGACGCCCGAGGATATTCCATCTTCCGTCCCGCGTCGCTCCTCTCGAGTCCTGATCGGAAAGGAATAGTCGCTCCGAAATGTTTCTTTACTTTTTGCGTCACGCCAGTGCCGGGACACAGTTGAGCAGCGCGAAGAAGGACGAAAAGCGCGGCCTCGATAAAGACGGCATCGAGCAATGCGGATACATTGGCCGCGCCCTGGCTGCGCTCGGCGTGCAGGTCGAAATCATCGTCTCCAGCCCGTTAAAGCGATCCACGCAAACCGCGGCTTTGGTGGGCAACGAAATGGGGCACGAAGGCAAACTGGTGATGGAGAACGCGCTCCGTCCGCAGGCCGGCTTCTCGGAATTTCAGAAGATGCTGGAAAAGTATGCACGCCAGGACTCGATGCTGCTGGTGGGGCATAATCCAAACCTGCGCGAATTTCTCGGACGCGTGATCAGCGATAGTGGATGCGAAGCGGTAGTTGAGCTTAAGAAAGGCGCTGTGGCCAAAGTCGAAATGCGGCGTAATTCCGGTTCGCTGAGCTGGTGCGTTACGCCCCGTATTCTGCGTACCCTTCACGCGGCGGCTACAGAAAGCTCGCGCCCAAAAACTTCACGAAAATAGGATCGATCCTTTTCGATCGACCATACTTCCAGATCCACGCTCGCCTTTCCCCGTGGCGTCAGCTTCATAGAGACCCTGCCGCTGCGCGCTGAAACTGCAACTTTCCCCACCGACTGGCTTCTCCCCATATTCAAAGCGCGCGCGATGCGGAGCAGGACCGCGGCTTTTTCTACATTTTCCTGCTCCTCGGGACTCAAGGTACTCATCGGGCCATCTCCGGGCGTGGGGCGCGACTTTCCCAGGTAGCGTGCGATCGAGCCAATGATCCGCCGCTGTTGTGGCGTGTATCCCAGGATTTCCGAGTTGGCGATGATGTAGTAAGTGTGGCGGTGGTGTCCGTTGCGGTTTACGTAGTCGCCGACCTCGTAGAGCATGGCCGCTGCCGCGAGCCATTCGCAAAACTCTGCCGGAAGCTGATGTACCGACTTCAACGAGGAAAACAGGAGTAAGGCTGAGTCGCGTACATGCAAAGCATGATGCAGGTCGACCCGGTAATGTTCGACGGCGCGTTTGATCGATTCCCACCGTTCCGACTCAATCGCTCGGCCTGATCTGGTGCTGCGATCGTATTCCGCCGCCATCTGGGCGAGGATGCCATCGCGCAGCCCCAGCGCCGAATAGCGAAAACCGGGGAGATGGCATCGTTCCAGCAACTCCGCATACACAAGCGCACCGGCACAAATAATTTCAGCGCGGCGCGGGCCGATCCCGGGAACCTTCCGCCGCTGCTCCAACGTCAACCGCGTAATCTGCTTGGCAATGCGGCGGATCGTCTCGCGGGTAGCATAAGTCGCTGGCCGGCGCTTTCTGGGGCGCGCCAGGTGGCTGGCGACGCCCATCAGCGCGGCTGCGGTGCCGGAGGTGGCGATCACTCCGCCCACCCGTGCGGACCTGATTCGATCTTGAATGCGCGTAACCTCGCGCGCCACAAATCCCTGCAGCCGCTTCAGTTCGCTCTTGCGCGGCGGATCGTGCTGCAGAAAC
>Ga0074044_10001882_pt1 | contig 18542 bp, 8 predicted proteins | sample BogForMeECP23OM1_FD_94443 | JGI IMG/M metagenome (GOLD analysis project Ga0074044, IMG submission 94443) | Bog forest soil microbial communities from Calvert Island, British Columbia, Canada - Bog Forest MetaG ECP23OM1 | ecosystem: Environmental > Terrestrial > Soil > Wetlands ...
CTCAGGATCAGCCCACCCACAATCGTGATTCCCAGCGGCCGGCGGAGCTCATACCCCGTGCCCGTCCCCAGCGCCAACGGCAAAGCGCCCAACAGCGCTGCCATGGTCGTCATCAGAATGGGACGAAAGCGCAGCATGCACGCTTCAAAAATCGCGTCGCTGGTGCTCTTTCCCTCCTCGCGCTCTGCCTGAAGAGCAAAATCGATCATCATAATGGCGTTCTTCTTCACGATTCCGATCAGCAGCACAATACCGATGATGGAGATGATGTTCAGATCCTCCTTGAACAGAAGCAACGCGAGCATCGCTCCTACGCTCGCGGACGGCAGGGTCGAAATGATCGTCAGTGGATGCACCAGGCTTTCATACAAAATGCCGAGAACGATGTACACCGCAAGCAGCGCCGTCACAATCAGCAGGGGTTCGGTGCCGAGCGATTGCTGATATGCCTCCAGTGTGCCAGCAAAAAAGCCCTGAATCGTAGAAGGCGTTCCCAGCCGCTTTTGCATCTTGAGGATGCTCGCCGTGGCATCGCTCAAGGACACGCCCGGCGCGAGGTTGAACGACACGGTGACGGAGGGAAACAATCCCGTATGGTTGACGGCCAGTGGCGTTGTATTGGCCTCGCCCCTGGCCACCGTCAGCAGCGGAATGCTCGCGCCGCTGGCGGACTTCAGGTAGATGTCTTTCAATCCTTCGGGGCTTTGCCAATACTGGGGAGCGACCTCCAGCACCACGTAGTACTGATTGAGTTGTGTATAGATGATGGACACTTCCGATTGGCCGAATGCGCCGTAGAGCGCTGAGTCCAGCGACTGCGCGGTAAGGCCAAGCCTCGCTGCTGTCACGCGGTCATAGGTCATCAACTCCGCAAGCCCGCCATTCTGCTGGTCGGAGTTCACGTCCTGCAGCCCGGGCAGGCCCTTCATCTCCTTCAACAAGATGGGCCCCCACTTGAAAAGGTCCGGCACATTGTCGGCCTGGATCGTGTACTGATACAGCCCGCTGCCGGTCCGCCCGCCGATCCGCAGATCCTGTGCCGCTTGCAGGCGCGCGGTGGCCACCGGCAGACGGCTCAGTTCAGGGCGCAGGCGCTCGATAATCTTCTCGGCGCTGTCTTTGCGTTCCGCGAGCGGCTTGAGCGCGATATAAAGCGAGCCGCCATTTGTCGCCCCGCCACCCCCCGTAAACCCGATGACATTCGCAACGGCCGGGTCATTCTTGACCACGCCGACGATCTGCTGGATGGAATCGTTCATGGCGGGAAACGACGAATCCTGGGGGCCTTGCACGCTACCGGAGAGCGCTCCCGTATCTTGCTGCGGGAAAAAGCCCTTCGGAATCTTGATGATCAGCGCCACGTTGAGCGCGATGGTAAGGAACAGCACCATCAGCGTCAGGGCCGGATTCTCCAGCACCCAATGCAAAGTGGTCCGGTACAACGACAGGATCCAGTCAAAGCATTTTTCGCTGGCCATGTACACGCGGCCGTGTTTTTCGCCGCGCTCGCCCCTTAAAAGGTACGCGCACATCATCGGTGTCGTGGTCAGTGAGATGACCATGGACACGACAATGGCCGTCGAGAGAGTGACGGCAAACTCACGGAAGAGGCGGCCGACGATTCCGCCCATCAGCAGAAGGGGGATAAAGACGGCAATGAGCGAGATGCTGATCGAGAATACGGTGAATCCGATTTCCTGCGCGCCCTTCAGTGCCGCAGCAAAGGGCTTCACCCCGTTTTCCAGATGGCGCGTGATGTTTTCCATCACCACGATGGCGTCATCCACCACAAATCCGGTCGAAATCGTCAGGGCCATCAGCGAGAGGTTGTCCAGGCTGTATCCCAATAGATACATCACCGCGAACGTGCCGACGAGCGAGACCGGCACAGCCACGCCGGGAATGAGCGTGGCGCGAAGGTTGCGCAGGAAGACAAACACCACCACGATGACCAGGCCAATGGAAATGAGCAGCGTCTTCTCCACGTCACCCACGGAAGCGCGGATGGTCGTGGTGCGATCCAGTACGATCGTGGTATCGATGCCCAGCGGAATGGAGGCCTGGATCGCCGGAAGCTGCGCGCGGATGCTGTCGACCGTGTCGATGATGTTCGCGCCGGGCTGCCGAAAGATGATCACCGTGACCGCCCGCTTTCCGTTCAAATAGCCGGCGGCACGCACGTTCTGCACGGAGTCGATCACCTGCGCGACATCGGACAGGCGGATCGCCGCGCCGTTCTTATAGCCGACGATGAGCGGCTTGTAGTCCTCGGCCTGCGAGATCTGGTCGTTGGCGATGATGTCCGCGGTCACAATGCCGTCGGAGATCTGGCCTTTGGCCAGATCCGCGTTCTGCACGCTCAGGACGGATTGCAAATTTGCCAGGGTCAGTCCATAGCCTGCCAATTGGGTGGGGTTTGCTTCCACGCGCACTGCCGGCAACGCCCCGCCGCCGGCACTCACCTGTCCGACGCCCTGAATCTGCGACAACTTTTGCTGCATGATCGTGGAGGCTACGTCATACATCTTCTCCGGGCCGTATTTATCGGAGGTCAGACCGAGAATCATGATCGGCGAATCCGCCGGGTTGACCTTGCGGTAGGTCGGATTTCCCGGCAGGTTGGCGGGCAAATAGGTGCGCGCGGCATTGATCGCGGCCTCCACGTCACGCGCGGCTCCGTCAATGTCGCGGCTCAGGTCAAACTGAATCGTCACCGACGTGCTTCCGAGCGTACTCGAAGAGGTCATCTCCGTGACGCCCGCAATATGGCCGAACTGCCGCTCCAGCGGAGTGGCGACGGACGAAGCCATAATGTTGGCGCTGGCTCCCGGCAAACCCGCACTCACGGAAATGGTTGGAAAGTCCACTTGTGGCAGGGGAGACACCGGCAGCACCTGAAACGCAATCCCTCCGGCAAGTGCAATCGCCGCAGTCAGCAGCGTCGTCGCCACGGGCCGGTGAATGAAGGGCGCGGAAGTGTTCATGCCTGTCCTGCCGGTTCCGGCTCGCCCCCGATTTCCGCCCGGTTCGTTTTGGACGCAAAGCGCTGCCCCAGATTGTCAAAAAAGATGTAAATGACGGGCGTGGTGTAAAGCGTAAGCGCCTGGCTCAGCAGCAGTCCACCCACCATGGCGATGCCCAGCGGCCGCCGTAACTCGGAACCGAAACCAGTCCCGAGCGCCAGGGGCAAGCCGGCCAGCAGCGCGGCCATGGTGGTCATCATGATGGGGCGGAAGCGCAGCAGGCAGGCCTCGTAAATTGCGTCCCTGGCGTTCTTTCCGTGCTTCCGCTCCGCTTCCAGCGCGAAATCCACCATCATGATTCCGTTTTTTTTCACGATTCCGATCAACAGGACGATCCCGATGATTGCCACCACGCTCAGATCCTGGTGAAAAAGAATCAACGCGAGAAAAGCGCCGACTCCCGCTGACGGCAGCGTGGACAGAATCGTGATCGGGTGGATAAAGCTCTCGTAGAGAACACCCAGCACGATGTACACCGTAACCAGCGCCGCGAGGATGAGCAACGGCTCATTGGCCAGCGAATTTGTGAAGGATGCCGCGGTGCCCTGAAATCCCGCCTGCACGCTGGGAGGCATGTGCATGTCCTTCTGCACTTTGTTGATCGCCGTGATGGCGTTGCCCAGCGCGGCATCCGGCGCCAGATTGAACGACACGGTGATCGCCGGAAATTGACCTTGGTGGGTGATGGCCAGCGGCCCTGTGGTCGTCTCAAAGTGCGCGATCGCGCTCAGCGGCACGGCACTGCTGGTGGCCGAACTCGGCACTCCTGCAGAACCGGCTCCCTTGCTGGACGCCGCGGCCGAACTGCTCGCCGAAAGCGCGTTTGCGGGCGGGCTGAGGGTGGCTGCCGATGGAGTGTACTGCGCTGAACTCGTGAGCGCATTCGATCCCGCAGAGGATGATCCGGAAGACGCAAAAGAGGAAGAGGCTCCCGGACCGGAAGCGCCTGAGGAAGCATTGGACTGGATGTAAAGATGGTTCAGCTTATTCGGGTCTTTCTGAAATTGCGGTTCGCTCTCCAAAACCACATGGTATTGGTTCACTTGCGTGTACATCGTGCTGATCTGCCGCTGCCCAAAGGCGTCATACAGCGTGTTGTCGATTGTGGCGGGCGCGATGCCGAGCCGCGAAGCGGTCACCCGGTCGATGACCAGGGAGACGGCCAACCCTCCCAATTGTTGATCGGTGGCCACGTCCTCCAGTTCCGGCAACTTCTCCAGCCGGCTCACGAAACGGCTGGTCCAGTCGGTCAGCTCGTCGGCATTGGCGTCTTCCAGCGCGTACTGGTATTGCGTGCGACTCACGCGGTCATCCACCGTGATGTTTTGCACCGGCTCCATGAACAGCTCGATTCCCTGAACCTTGCTCACTCGGGACTTGAGCCTGCGGATCAGGTCGGACGCGCTGATCTTGCGCTCGTCGAGCGGTTTTAGATTGATCGACATCCTGCCGCTGTTCGTCGTCGTATTCGTTCCATCCGCGCCGATGAACGAAGAAACGCTTTCTACCGCCGGGTCGGCCAGAACCGCCCGGGTAATCTCCAACTGCTTCTCCGCCATGGCCTGCGAGCTGATCACCGGCGGGGCCTGCGAGATGCCCTGGATGACGCCCGTGTCCTGCACCGGGAAAAATCCTTTCGGAATGATGACGTAAAGGACAATCGTAAGGATGAGTGTCCCCAATGCCACCAGAAGCGTAATCGTCTGGTAGCCCAGGACAAACTTCAGCGTCTTCCCGTAGAACCCGATCATCCACTCAAATGCGCGCTCCGAAGCCCGGTAGATTCGTCCCTGCTGCTCTTTGGGCCTGTGCCGCAGGATTCGCGCGCTCATCATGGGCGTGAGCGTGAGGGAGACCACTGCGGAAAGGATGATGGTCACGGCCAGCGTTACGGCAAATTCACGGAACAGGCGCCCCACCACGTCGCCCATAAACAACAGCGGAATCAGCACGGCGATCAGCGATACGGTCAGCGAGAGAATGGTAAAGCCGATCTGCTCCGCGCCTTTGAGCGCCGCCTGCATCGGCTTTTCGCCCTGTTCGATATACCGCGAGATGTTTTCAATCATCACGATGGCGTCATCCACCACGAACCCTGTGGAGATGGTCAGCGCCATCAGCGATAGGTTATCCAGGCTGTATCCCAGGGCGTACATGGCCCCGAAAGTGCCAACCAGCGAGAGCGGCACTGCCACGCTCGGAATAATCGTGGCAGAGAGACTTCGTAAGAAGAGAAAGATGACCAGCACGACGAGCCCGACCGTCAACAGCAATTCGAACTCGACGTCGGAGACCGATGCTTCGATGGAGGTCGTAAGGTCGGTCAGCGTGGTCACTTGAATGCCCGTGGGCAGGTTGGCTTCCAGTTGCGGTAGCAATTGTTTAATGCCTTTGACCACGCTGATGGTGTTGGCTCCGGGCTGCCGTTGGATGTTCAGAATCACAGCGGGTGTCTGGTTCATCCACGCCGCCTGGTTGTTGTTTTCTATCCCATCCAGAACGGTCGCGACGTCCGTCAACATGACCGGTGCGCCGTTTCTGTACCCAACGACGACACTTCTGTAATCCTCGCTGGTAATCAACTGATCGTTGGCATCGATCTGGTAGTCCTGGCTGGGCCCGTCGAAGTTGCCTTTGGCGGCGTTCACGCTCGCCTGCGTCAGCGCAGCTCGCAAGTCCTCCAGATTGAAGCCGTAAGAGGACAGCGCGGTGAGGTTGGCTTGAATGCGGACCGCGGGCTTTTGGCCGCCGCTGATGGTAACCAGGCCGACCCCGTTGAGCTGCGATATCTTAGGCGCTAGCCGCGTGTCCACAAGGTCTTCGACCTGAGAAAGCGCCATGGAGCTCGAGGTGATGGCCAGCGTGAGCACCGGGGCGTCGGCCGGATTGGTCTTGCTGTAGGTCGGCGGCGCGGGCAGGATGGAAGGCAACAAACTCTGCGCCGCGTTGATGGCGGACTGCACCTCTTGCTCGGCGATATCGATGTCCACAGCGAGATTGAACTGCAGCACGATCACCGAAGTGCCGCCGGAGCTGGAGGAGGTCATCTGGCTCAAGCCCTGCAGCTCGCCAAATTGGCGCTCCAGCGGCGCCGTCACCGTCGTTGCCACTACCGTCGGGCTTGCTCCCGGATAAAACGTGAGCACCTGAATGGTCGGATAGTCGACTTGCGGCAGAGCCGATACCGGCAATTGCGTATAACTGACCATCCCGACCAGCAAGATGGCTGCCATCAGCAGAGAAGTCGCCACCGGCCGCAGGATGAATGGACGAGACGGACTCACGGAGTCTTGCCCCCGCTGGGGCTGGCCGGGACAGGCTCGGTTGGAACGACCACCGCAACGTTGTCATGCAGCTTGTCGAAGCTGCTGTTCGCCAGAACATCGCCAGGGTTAATCCCGTCAACCTGTGTGACACCGCCGTCTGTAACTCCCGGCTTGATCGCGCGTGTGTGCGCGATGTTGTTTTGAATCAGGTACACAAACGCGGCTTGCCCATTGTGTTGAATGGCCGATGCCGGAATGGTCGTGACCCCTTGAAGCGTATTCACCAGGAGCCGCACGTTTACAAACTGGTTCGGGAAGAGTTCATCATTTTGATTGGCGAACAGGGATCGCGCTCTTACCGTGCCCGTCGTGGTGTCAATCTGGTTGTCCAGCGTCAGCAGCACACCGCTCGCGACTTTTGTCTGCCCGGCGCGATCGAAGGCATCGACCGTGAGTTTCGCCTTCGCGCGCAGCCGGGCCTGGACAGGGCCCAGACTATCTTCCGGTATTGTAAAAATCACGGTGATGGGATTCAACTGCGTGATGACCGCAAGAGTTGTGTTTCCCGAAGACTGCACCACATTGCCCGGATCCACCAGCCGCAAGCCCACCCGCCCATCGATGGGAGAGGTGATGTGACAGTATTCCACCTGAATCTGGTCAAATTGCACCGTCCCCTGGTCGTTCTTGACCGTGCCCTTGACCTGCAGAACCAGCTTTTCCTGATCATCCAGGATCTGAGTGGCAATGGCGTTGCGCGCGGCCGCGGACCGGTAGCGCTCCAGGTCCATTTCTGCTTGCCCCAGCAAATTCTCGTCTCGCTCCAGTGCCCCTTGTGCCTGCAAAAGCATGGCGCGGTACGGACGCGAATCGATGTCAATCAGGGCATCGCCCTTGCGCACGAGCTGCCCCTCCTCATAGTGCACGGCGACCACCAGCCCATTCACCTGGCTGGTAATGGAAGCGGAATAGACCGGAGTGACTGTGCCGAGTGCGTCCAGATAAACGCCGAGGTCTCGCTTCTGAGCTGTCAGGGTGGTGATGGTGATCCCCGGAGCAGGGCGTGCCAGAGCCGCCGCTTTTTCGGCTTCCTCGCGGTGGCGCAAAACCAGCATGAACACAATCACGAGGACCAGCAACAGGCTCCACAGAACCACCCACATGGCCGTATGCCGGCGGCGTGCCGGAACGTGAGCGGGAAGTTGATGGTCGGGGCCGAGGCGGGCCTGCTGGTTCATGTCGGCTGTCAATCGGAGTCTCCTTCCTTCGGCCTGTATTTCCGGCATTGCACAGCCCGTGAGCGACTGCGCGAGGCACACAATGTGCGGCAAATCACTCTTGGCCCGTGACGAGCCCAGAACTTGCCTGGCCGCCGGGCAACCGCCTTGCTGCATGGATTCACTGCGTGAATTGTGGGAGGGACACCAAGGACATGAGACACGGCGCCGCTTAGAATCCAAGAGCCTTCGAAGTCCGCTGCGACTCGATTCATCGCGTATGCCACTGCTCCGCCAAATTCTAGGACTTCAACCGGGTCTTAGGTTTCCTTAGAAGGACACGCGGCGGGCCGCCGCTTTTCTCTGCGCGGGCGCGACCGTGGCCATTTTCCGGATCATGGCCAGAACCAGTCGCTTGTTTTCGTCGGAAAGAGTCGAACTGTAGCGTTTGATCTCTCCCAGGAACCGGATTTCGTCCGCCGAAAGTTCGCCGATGGCCTTCTTCGCTTCACGCTCGCGGGCCGTTTCCATGCTGGGAAAGAAATCCGCAAGACTCATGTCCATGGCTTCAGCGATCTTCGCCAGGGTTTCCAGGGAGGGGACGGTGTGGCCGTTTTCCACGCGGGAGAGGTAGCACCGCAAAAGCCCCGTGCGGCGTTCAATATCGCCCTGAGAGAGCCCGCGGTCGCCGCGGTAGCTCCGAATCACTTCTCCGATGTTTACTTTGGGCCGCTCTTTCGGCATAGCCGGACGTATCGGGGCGTATTGTTGCAAAAGCGGGAAGACAGTGCAAGTGCCCGCGGGGATTACGAAAGAACTCCCATCTCCCGAAACAGGAAGGAGTAGTCGAACGCCACTTCCCGCAGGTAGTCGTAACGCCCGGAGGCGCCGCCGTGCCCCGCGGCGAGATTCACCTTCAGGAGCAGCGGATTGGCGTCGGTTTTAAGTGTGCGCAGGCGCGCCGTGTACTTGGCGGGCTCCCAGTACATCACCTGGCTGTCGTTCAATCCCGTACGAAGCAACATGGAGGGATACGCTCGCGCCGCGAGATTGGTATAGGGACAGTAGGAGCGCATGTACGCGTACTGCTCCGGGTCCTGCGGATTGCCCCATTCCTCGAACTCACCCACGGTCAGCGGCAGCGAGGGATCAAGCATGGAGTTGATCACATCGACGAAAGGCACGTGCAGGAAAGCGGCGCGGCACACGTCCGGGCGGAGATTGAGCACCGCGCCGATCAGCAGGCCGCCGGCGCTGCCCCCGTAGATGGCCAGCCGCTCGCGCGCCGAGTAACCGCTCTCCACCAGAAAGTCCGCGGCGGCGATGAAATCCGTGAAGGTGTTGCGCTTCCGCAGCATGCGCCCCTCATCATGCCAGGGCTTGCCCATCTCTCCCCCGCCGCGCACGTGCGCCAGCGCTACGGCAAAGCCGCGGTCGAGCAGGCTCACGCGGTTGGGCTGAAACCCCACGGGCAGCGCGTAGCCGTAGGCGCCGTAGCCGATGAGAAACAAGGGCGCCGAGCCATCGCAAGGACGCCCGCGACGATAGGCGATGGAGATGGGGATGCTCGTGCCGTCTGCGGCGCGCGCTGCCAGCCGCTCGGTCACGTACTGGGCCGGATCGTATCCTCCCAGCACCTCGGTCTGCTTCCGGAGCCTGCGTTCGCGCGTCACCAGGTTGTAATCGAAGATGCTGCGCGGGGTGACCAGAGACTCGTAGACGTAACGATACGTGTTCGTCTCGAATTCAAAGTTGTCGCCCGTCAGCGCGGAATAGGCGGGCTCGGGAAACTCGATCCGATGCCATTCTCCGGTGCGCAGATCGGTCACGCGCATGCGCGGCAGGCCCTCCTCGCGCTCGTGGAGCACGGAATGGCCGGCAAAGAATTCCATGGCGGCCAGCATGACGTCCGGCCGGTGGGGAATGACCTCGGTCCAGTTCCCCGGCCCGGGATCGGCCAGGGGCGCAGAGAACAGCGCGAAGTTTCTTCCCGTGCGGTTGCTGCGGATGTAGAGGCGATCCCCGTGATGATCCACCTCGTATTCATGCTCCGGCTGGCGCGCGGTCACCAGCCGCCATTCCCCCTCGGGCGCGTCCGCGGGCAGGTAGCGGAATTCGGAAGCGGTGTGGCTGGCCGATCCGAGAAAGAGGAAGGCGCGGCTGCGGCTGCGCGCGATTTCCAGGCGGAACCGCTCGTCGCTCTCCTCATAGATCAGCGCATCCGTCGCCTCTCCCAGCCGGTGGCGAAACAGGCGGTAGGGGCGCTTGGCGTCATCTTCCACCACGTAAAAAAGAGTGCGGCCATCCGCGTCCCAGGCGATCGTGGTGACGTGTTCGATGGTCTCGGGAAGCAACTGCCCGCTGCGCAGGTCTTTCACCCGCAGGGTGTATTCGCGGAAGCCGGTGAAATCGGTGATGTAGGCCAGCAGCGAACCGTCGTCATTCACCTCGTAGGCGCCCAGCGCGAAGAACTCGTGGCCTTCCGCCAGCGCATTGCCGTCGAGCATCACCTCTTCGGGGCCGTCCTCGCTTCCCGCTCGGCGGCACCAGATGTTGTACTGTTTTCCTTCCTGCGTCCGTGAGTAGTAGAAATAGTTCCCCTGCCGCGCCGGCACGGTGAGGTCGGTCTGTTTGATGCGGCCCAGCATTTCGTCATAGAGCGTTTCCCGAAGAGAAGCGACGGAAGCAGTGACGGCATCAGCGTAAGTGTTTTCCGCCTCGAGATAGCCGCGCACCTCGGCACTCGACTTCTCGCGCAGCCAGGCGTACTCGTCCACACGGCGGTCGTCGTGCAACTCGACGACGTGGGGCTCGCGGCGAGCCACGGGCGGCACAAGGGTCTCGACGCTGGACGGGTCAGGCATTCCGGATCATCTCGTGTAGGGGCGTTGGAAGTTGGCCGTTGGAGCTGGCCAGCTACGGGTGAGGCTCAACGCGGGACCGCCGCGTCCGGGGTAATCGTCACCGGCGCGTCGAGGCGGAACTCCAGCAGGGTTTCACTCGGGACTCGAACTCTCTCTCCTTTTGTAACGATATTCACCGTGGCCCCGGCTCCTGCGCCAACGCCGGCGCCGATGGCCGCGCCCCTTCCCCCGCCTGCCAGTCCCCCGATGATCGCGCCGAGCGCGGCGCCGCCCACGGTCTTCTTGGCGGTATTTCCGCCGCGGCCTTTGCCCACGAGGTCGTAGTCGCCGGTCACGATGGGGACGAGAGAGTCATGGATCAGGATGCCGGTGAGCTGGAGACGCAGTTCGGCGTGCCCGGCGAGACGGCCTGCGCCCTTCACGTTGGCCAGTTCACCGTACACATCCGTGCCGCGCCGGAGCACCACCGCGCCGTCCTGCTCCAGGTTCGTCTCCAGCGTGGCGCGAAAGTGGTCGCCCACGTGGTTCTTTTCGGAGTCAATGCCTTCAATCATCCGTATCAGGATTCGCGTGCCTTCCGGCACGGTAACGCCGGGCACAGCGTCCGGAGCCGGGGCGGGAACGGCGGCGGGGGCGGCAGCCAAGGGTGAGGTTATCAGGACCGGTGGCGCAGGTGGCACGGGCGAAGCGGGCGGCGCAGGTGGAGCAGGGGGCGGGTTCGAATCGCGCGTCAGGCTGCGCACGTCGCGCACGTCGTACGTCTGGACTGTGCCGCTTACGTCCATCTGGATGGCATCGGCGGTCCCGCCGATGTACTTGCCGTAAATCACCCGGCCGTCTTTCAATGTGAGGGTGTCCGCGGACGCAGACACGGCCAGCGCCAGCGCGGCGCAGACGGCCAGTGCCGCAAGCCACAGTGTTTTCGCTCTCATCGGGTCACCTCATCGCGGACGTACCGGACCGGCCGATACCGCCGGGCCGGCGTGCCTGAACTTCCATACTACAACGGATGCAGCGCGCCGGAATCCTGCTGCCTCCGTGGTGTGTCGCATGCGGGTGGTGCGCAGGAGGATGCGCGGCCCTTGCGAAATACAGGCTTGTCCATGCGGAGAGCCGGTGGGCCGTGCTCGGGCGAGCCCGGGCTGACACGCGGCAACACACATCCCGCGTGCTTCGCAGGTTCATTCTTCGGCCCCGTAGAGGATGCGGGCGATCTCGGCCATCAGTGCGGAGCTTTTCTCCCTCTGCTCGATCCCGCGCACCAGAATCACCAGGATGAATGGCCGCGGAGCGAAGACGATAGCCGCGTCGTGATGGATCTTGGTAATTTCTCCCGTCTTGTGCGCCACAACTGTTCCGGGCGGGAGGCCGGCGGGAATCGCTTCATTAAACGCCTGGCGTTTCAATATGGCTATCATCTGCTGGCTCGATCTGGCGTCCACCGCCTTCTCCCGGGCGATGCGATCGAGCAGGGCGGCGAGCGCCTCGGCCGTGGTGGTGTTGTTGAGGCCCTTGGCAAAGGCCTTTCCATCTTCGAGGACGCGCACGACCTCCAGCCCCTCCCCGCCATTGGCTTTGACCGTGCGGCGGATGTTCGGAATGCCGAGCTTTTCCATGAGTAGGTTGGTAGCCAGGTTGCTGCTCCGGGTGATCATGGCCTCGCAGAGATCGCCGAGAGTCATGGTGGAACCCGCTTTGGTGTAGGGCTCGGGGTCGGAATCGTCTGCGGGATCGAGTTGGAAGGGGCTGCCGTCCACGATGCTGTGGAATTCGTTGCGGATGGGCAGAGGATCGTCCAGACGCAGCATGCCTCGATGGACCTGACGGAAGAGTTCCAGCATCACTCCAAGCTTCATGGTGCTGGCGGCATGGAAGGAATCGCGCGGACGGATTTCCAGGCGATGTTTCCCGTCGAGCGAACGGAAAACCACGGCCACTTCCGCGCCGCTCTCGCCGATGCGCTGCTCGACCTGCGTGCGTGCCTCTTCCAGCTTCTGGTCGCGCGCCGCGGCAGGGACCGGGAGAATCGCCGCAAGCGCCAAACCGGAAAGAATACGGGCAATGAACGTGCGCGGCGCAATCCGTGGTGCTAACACTCTAGGTACCCCCTCGCCATCCATACTGTAGCTCGAAAGCCCAAGGCGGGAGTGACGATTTAAGGCGGCATACCCCGGCAAACGGAATAGACCGGGGGGAAACGAAAGCCACGAGAGTAGAATGCTACGGCTGGTAGTAGTAGCCGTCGCGGGCCTGTACGGTGAGGCCCTTCTCGTTCGAAGTGAGGTGGATTTTGTGGTAGCCGAGCCCTGGATTATCGCGGTCGGGCGTGTAGCCGAGGCTGTACTGGTTGCGGAGTTCCTGCTCGATCTGGGCGTAGATCTCGTCCACAGGCAGTTTCTTTTTCACTTGGAACATGCGGCCGCCCGTTTCCCGTGAAATGCGTTCGAGAACTTTTTTGCCGTCGGGGCGCTCCTGCTGCGGGTAACGCCCGCCGCGGCGTCCGCCGTATCCTCCGTAGCCTCCCCCGGGTGGGTACCCTTCTTCGCCCTCAAAGTAAACGGAATAGACGATCGTATCTGCGCGCTGCGCGGATTCCACAGCGCGTTCGAGAGTCTCCTTGCTGCCTCGGTCCGCTCCATCGGTGAGCAGAACCAGAGCCTTGCGGCCCTGCTGCTTCTGCATCAGTTCGTTCGAGGCCAGGTAGATCGCGTCGTAGAGAAGCGTGCCGCCTCCGCGAGAAGCTCCACGGCGCGGCTGGCCGCCCGTCGAGCTGCCCGACTCTCCCGGCCGGGAGATCTCCAGCAGGTTGAGCGCATTTTGCAGCTTTGTGCGAGACGCGGTCAGATCCTGGAGGAGCTCGACTTCATGATCGAAGTGAATGAGGAAGGCTTTGTCCTTGTCTTCGCGCAGGAGCTTGACGAGAAACGCGTCGCTGGCGCTGCGCTCCTGCCCGAGCACGCGACGCTGGCTCAGGCTGGTGTCCACAAGGAGTCCGAGCGTAAGGGGGAGGCCGCTCTCCCGCTCGAAGTAACGAATGGTTTGCGGCCGGCCGTCTTCATCGAGCGTGAAGGCGTCCTGCGGGAGATTCGATATGAGCTTGCCTTGCTTGTCGCGTACCGTGGCGTAGATGGTGACGAGTTTGACTTCGATCGAGAGTTTGGGTTGCTGCTGGGGTTGGAAGTCCGAAGGAAAGAAAAGAACGACGCAGAGAAGAGAAGAAAGAAAGGAATTCCGGGGAAGCGCAGAGTGCACACAGGAACGCGGAGGCAGCGGAATCATCCGTTCCATTGTCGGCTCGTTTTCGGCATGGAGCAGCAGAATTTTAGCCGGCAAACCGGAATCCTGCGGGACAACGCCGAGCCGCTATCTTCAGAGATTGGGCTTGGCGGCGAGCTCGTGCGCGCAGGCTGAAGCCCGCGCCACCTCAGGGGTTCGGCGACGCCTTGCGTTCCCGAGGGCCGCGCGGCGCACCGTCGGAAAATCCGCGGCGGCGCGACTCGGCTCTCATTTGCTGTAGCTTCTGACGCTGCTCGGGGGTCAGGATGTCGCGCATGGCCAGGCGATAGTGCACCTGGGCCTTGGCTTGCGCCAGGCGGGCAGCGCTCATTTCGTCCAGTTTCTTGTCAATCGCGCCGCGATCCGGAGAATCGCCGCGGAGCAGGTCCTGCAATTCCAGGCGATTCACCTGGAGATCGGCGCGGCCGCGGATCCCGGCCTTGCGGAATTCGGAGGTCTGCTGGCGGATCTTCGCAGCCTGGTCTGCGGTGATGCCGAGCTTCTCGCGCGCCGCGGGATCTTCGGCCAGGCGCGCGATTGGAGACTCGCCGCGCATTCCACGACGGCCATGCATTCCGTGGAATCGGCCTCTTCCGCCGCGCCGGCCTTCGCCGCCCTCCCAGCCGTTCCGTCGGCCGTCCTGTCCGTGTTCCATCCGATGGCGTGGGGGCGGGCCATCGCCCGGGGCGCGGTCCCCCGGCCCGGAGCCCGTCGGAGGATTCTGGGCGAAGAGCGAGGGCACTGCCAGGATTCCGGCGAGAAGAGATAGCGCGAATTTCGATCGGGCTTGCATTGCTTTTTTTTCTCCGTGACTCGACTCAGGACTCTATCTGCGAATTCAGAAGCTTCCGGCGGCTGGTGCACGCCTGCCTGCGCAGCGGTCTCTATAACCTAATTCCCCGGCGCGAGGCAGAAAGTTCCCGATCTTTGCGCCGGAGGTGAGCGGGAAAGGGGAAACGCTGGAGGGAGACGAGAAGAGAGAATCCGGATTCGGCGCTGGGAGACAGCAGTGTATTACTCATTAGTCCGCGCGGCACGCAGCAAGCAAAGGAGCGCGGCCCCTTCGTTCCTCACGGCAGCCCCTTCGCTTCTCAGGGCAGGAAGAAGTGGTGGTTGCGCCCCATGAACTTGGCGAGGAGGGCGCTGCCCACCGCCGCCGGCGAGCAGCAGGCGGGCAGGCCCCCTCATGGAGTGCTTCGGATCCCCAGATCGCGGGTCCGGCATGGGAAAAAGCAATCGGCACGCCAATGTCGCGCCGACACCGCATGCGCGTAATTGCTTTGTGAAGAGTGGGTTGGAAGGAGACGGGAGGATGAGTCCCTGCGGAACTACTGCGGATTGTGCAAAACTTTGCGCCTGGCGCGGCAGAGAACTTCTCAAGCGCATGGCCGAAGAAAGCGGCCCCAACACTCAGGGGCAGAAGCCCATGGTCCCGCCGCAGCGGGATCGTTGCTACGTACGCGGATGGCCGTCCGCCCGAGGCGGACGCCGCTATAAATGCGCCTAAAAGACCAGCTTCATGGCGAACTGGAAGCTGCGCGGGCCGCCGCCACCCAGAATGGGGTTGCCGATGCCGCTATCCACAGTTGCCGTGATCGGGAAATAGGCCGCGCCCGCCCCGCTGAAGCTCTGGAACCGCCCGGTCGTGGGATTCGGCGAGGCGTAGGGGGAGACGCCGTCAAAGAAGGACGGCAGCAACGGGTTCGAAAAGTTCGGATGGTTCAGCAGATTGAAGGCATCCGCTCGGAACTGGAGATTGAAGTGTTCGCTGATGCGCGTGTCCTTGCTGAAGGAGAAATCCCACTGGCGAAATGCCGGGCCGATCAGCGCGTTGCGCCCCTCGCTGCCGAAGTGGCGCGTGCCCGAGAGGCAGTCCTGCGCATAGATGCCCGCGCCGTCCGGGGCCGCGGCGCCCTGCCCGCTCAGCGTGCACTGAACGGCGAATGAGGACAGGTTCAGGAACTGCGCCGGGTTACTGAAATTGTAGACCGGCTTACCGACCAGGTCAGGCCGGCCGAAGAATTCGCCCGAGCCGTCGTAATCATCAATGTCGTTGACGAGTTCCCAGGGATGGCCGCTCACAATCGTCACGACGCTGGAAACCATCCAGCCCTCCCCGAACCGCCCCAGGGACTTGGCCTTGGGGAATGCATAAGCGAGAGCCCAGACGAAGTGGTGGCGCGTGTCGAAGTTTGACGGGCCCTTGTTGCTGCGGGAAGGGTTGGTGCTGTCATTCGGCTGGCCGGCGTGGGGTACGTAGTCCTGTCCGTCGCTGGCGTCGTCAATGGAATTCGACCAGGTGTAGTTGATCTGCTGCGTGACGCCGTGCCAGTTGCGCTGCGTCAACGAAACCTGGAGAGAATTGTAGGAGGACTGCGCGGTGGTCTGGAGCTGTTGGAGATAGAACGGCGTCTGAGGGGCGAGCGCGCTCATCACCGCCGCGTTGTTGTTCTGTCCGGGGAGGGTGGGGAAAAGTGTGCCGAAATTGTTGAAATTGCGCGGCACCGTGTTACCGAAGACGGAGCAGCTAAGCGGAACTCCCGCGCCGATGGCGCCGCCGGCGCCGGGACAGGCGGCCGTGGTGGGGGAGAAGTCAATCGCGGTCACGTCAAACGCGGTGATGGCGGCTTGGCTCGGCTGGTTCAGGTCCACGATGCGCTGCAACTTCCTGCCCTGGGTGCCCACGTAACCCACCTGGAGCACGGTGTTTTTGGTCAATTCCTGCTGCACGTTGAATGTAATGGTGCTCACGTAGGGCGTGACCAGGTGGCCCACTGTGGAGGCGTCCGTGGTGTCGACGCCGAGAGCGGCAGCGGAGGTGTCGAAGACCGGAGTGTTCAATGCCAAGGGCCCGCCAACAGCAAAGCCCTGAAACACAGGGTGGGCGCCGATGGCGTTGTAGGCCGGGCCGAGGTTGTTGGTGTTTTCGTAGAGCTGCCCGTCGAAGAAATCGAAGGAGAAACTGTCGTAGAACACGGCCATCCCGGCGCGCACCACGGTCTTGCCCTTGCCAAAGGGATCCCAGGCCAGGCTCACGCGCGGCGCGAAGTTGTTCCAATCGGGCTTGTACGGCTGGTTCATGGGCCCCAGGCCCACGGCGGGATTGTAGCTGCTGATTCCGTCGCTGCCTTCGCGGATCACCCCGTAGTATTCCCAGCGGATGCCGGCATTCAGCGTGAGGTGCGGCATGATTTGATAGGAGTCCTGAATGAAGAATCCCATGGAATCCTGGTGCGTGTACCGCTGGGTGTTCCCGTAATTGATGGCTCCCCCCTCGACGAAGCCGTCGAGGAAATCTGTGAGGCCGTCATATTTCAGCCGGCCCCGGAAGTTCAGGTCCTCCAGCGAGTCCACCGAGGTGTGGCGAATCTCGCCACCGAACTTCACGTCGTTCTTTGCGAATTTCCAGGAGAAGTTGTCCACGAACTGGTAGTTGCGGTCGATCCGGTTCCGCGGGTTGGAAAAGCGGGAAGACCCCAGGCCCGACAATCCGTCGAAGAAGGTCATCTGGGGCAGTCCAAAGTCCCGCGGATTCACAACACCCGTCACGGTGCCGAGGGCGTTATCGAGTCCGATGCTGGCGTCGGGGTTGCCGAACAGGCTCCCGTCCTGCGGTAAGAAGCCCTCGTGGAAGCGGTTAAAGCCGAAGCGCGCCTCATTCACCTGCCGGGCAGAAACGGTGCTCACCAGACTGGCGGAAGCCAGGTTCACGTTGGTGGGCGAGTCGGTATTCGTGTTGGGGATGTTGTTGCCGCCGCCGGTGCCCAGCGGGAAACTCTGATTGCTGTGGCCATAGAAGTAGCGGGCCGTGATGGTATTCGCGGAGTTGAAGGTATGGTCGATCTTGGCGATCACGCTGTCCACGTTGTTGCTGGAGGCGTCGCTGGAGACATTGTTGAACCCTGCGGCCGTGGTCGGAATGTTCGCGATCGGCCAGGGAGACGCGCCGCCGGAGCAACCCCCTTTTGAATTGCAGAAATTGTACAGATTTACGATCACCGGGTTGATCACCCCCACGTTCCCCGGCGCGTTGATGCAGGCAATCACCGTGCTGGTGCACGCGGTGGTGCCGCCGAGTGCCGCGATGGACTGCGTGTAATCGTTGGGCGAAGTGGGGTCGTTCAGCGTGGGCACGTTGTTCAGCGAGGTGAGGCCCAATCCCTCGCGCTGTCCCTCATACGAGGCGTAGAAGAAGGTCTTGTTTTTCACCACCGGCCCGCCGATGGCCCCGCCGAACTGGTTGTTCTTGAAGGCGTCCTTCGGCCCCACGGTGTCGAAAAAGTTGCGGGCGTTCAGCACCGCGTTCCGGAAATACTCGAACACGCTGCCGTGGATTTTGTTCGTCCCGCTCTTCGTCACGATGTTCACCACCGCGCCGGAGCTGCGGCCATATTCGGCATCGAAATTGGTAAGCACGCGGAGTTCGGCGATGGACTCGAACGGAAGTATCGTGGCCGGTACCGCAAAGACCCCGCCCTGGTTGATTACCGCCAGGTTGCGGTAGCTGTCGTTCATGTCCGTGCCGTCGAGCAGGAAATTGTTGGATCGGCCGCGGTTGCCGTTGCTCGAGAACTGGCCGTAGGAGCCAGGGGAATCCGCGGCGCCGCTGGGGTCGCCCGTGGTGCCGGGGGCCATGATCAAGGCTTTGTCGAAGTCCCGGCCGTTGATGGGCAGGTCCACCAGATCCTTGTTCACGAAGGAGCCGCCCAGGTTGTTGTTGGTCGTCTCGATGGCGGTGATGGCTTCTTCGGTTACTTCCACGCGTTGGGAGACATTGCCGGGCTTCAAGGTGAAGTCCACGTGCCGGTCGCGCGCGACCTCCACGGAGACGCCGGTAGCGACGGCGGTCTGGAAGCCGGACTTGGTGGCAGAAACTTCGTAGCTGCCGATACCGAG
>Ga0074044_10001884_pt1 | contig 18519 bp, 15 predicted proteins | sample BogForMeECP23OM1_FD_94443 | JGI IMG/M metagenome (GOLD analysis project Ga0074044, IMG submission 94443) | Bog forest soil microbial communities from Calvert Island, British Columbia, Canada - Bog Forest MetaG ECP23OM1 | ecosystem: Environmental > Terrestrial > Soil > Wetlands ...
GATTTGCCGTGCATAGCGGGCAGCGTATCCCAGGTGCGTCCGCCGTCACGGGTGCGAAAGATTTCGCCGATCTGCTGGCCCGACGAGCTCCAAGCCGAGACATAAATACGGTTGGAATCCTGCGGGTCAATGGAGATGTGATCAAGCACGTACTCGTCGCCACCGAGGCGCGCCAGGCGCGACCAGGTGCGTCCGCCGTCGTTCGAGTTGAACATCTGGCCGGTGCTGGTGCCGAGCAGAATGTGATCGGGATTGCGCGCGTCGTAAGCCAGGCTGCGCGCGTCGCCGCCATCGGGACCTAACACCTGCCACGGCCCGGAGGCCAGCAGCGCGGTGCTGAGGAGACTGACAGCGAGCAACAATAAAGTGGTGCGGAGAACGTTCCGTTTCCCTGTGGATTCCATGCGCCTAGATTGACCCCTGCGAACGATATTCGCCTTGACACACTTTAGACAGGCTAGCACGGTGGGACAAGGTTACCGAAGATCGCACACTAAAAAAGGCCGGCGAGGGTTGACCCCACCGGCCTTTCGTGCTCTTTCTACATCGGTTATTCGGCCTTTTTGGCCGCTTTCTTCTTGGCCATCGGTTTTGGATGATCCGGAATTGCCATTACCTTCTTCTCGTCGACCGCGGTCGTGCTGTCGGCGTTGGGGAAGGTTGCGCCGGCGGGAACGATCCACTGTTGTGTGGTCATCGTACCTTCGTTGCCGGTGCGGCATTCGATGCGGCTGGCGTCGATGTTCTGTTTCGCCTCGCCTCCCGAGATGTAGGCCTTCACGTCCACCGCCCGTTCCGCCGCCAGGTTCTTATGCTTGGACTTGGCGACCTCCGTCGGATCGGCGTTTCCGACAACCACCAGCTTGGCATCCGGATCCTGCTGCAGTTTGAGCGCAACATCGTCCAGTTCGGCCTTGCAGGTGTTATCGACGCGCCACGGTTTCTTGACGTTCGGGTATTGGCACTCGTTGACCTTGCTGGCTTGCGGCGCCGGCGGCGGTGGCGGATTTTCCACCATCACCGAGGTCGACGTCGAAGCCGTTAAGCCGCGCGAGTCGGTACAAGTAGCGCCAATGCTGATAGAGCCCGCGGAAGCGCCGCTAGTGCTCAGGGTCGCGGAGTTTCCAGCGCCTGAAATGCTGCCGCCGCTCGCGGTCCATCCACCGACCGTGACCGGAACGTTATCCGGGCTGGTGCAGGTGCAACTGATGGTCGCGGTGGCACCGGCTTGTAGCGACGACGGACTCGCCGAGCAGGAAATCTGTGGCGGGTTCTTGGGCGGTTCCTTCACCGTGAAGTTTGCGGTGCAGCTCGCCGTGTTGTTCGTCTTCGCCTTGGCATCGGTAACGGTTGCGGTGACGGTATAGTTACCGCCGCTCATGCCGGCTGTGTCGATGCTGGCGCCCGTATTGTTGCCCGTAATTTTGCCGCCATTGCTCGTCCAGGCGTAAGCAAGAACGTGCTTGGGGTTAAAGTTGCTGGGCACAACCGTAGCGTTCACCGGTTCGCCCACCATTACAGAGGAGGGCTGCACCGAGCAGGCCGCCGCTGGCGGAATGATGGGAGCGCCGCCGCCAAACTGGTACACGATACCGGTCGTCAGGCGCGCGCCGTTATAGCCCGCATGACGCAGCCCGAACTCACTAGGCGGCACGATGCTAGCCCAGTTTGCCCCCGCGACCTGATAGTCGGCTTCAAACACACGGAGCTTGAAGTGCTTGGTGAGCCTGTAATCCATGCCGCCGCCCAGCAATCCGCCGACGTGGGTGCTGTTATTGACGCTCAGAAAGGAGATCTTCTCAAAGCCGACGAGCGCGTGCGCGAAAAACTCCACCCCGTCTTCGGCACGATAGACAACCTTCGGTCCAACCGCACCCATGTTGATGTTGATATGGTTGCCGTCGCTCCAGTTCACTCCCCAATTGGCTTCGAGCGCGAAATTTTTGTCGAAGTTGTAGGAGAAATTGGCGCCCATGCCCCTCGACAATGAGGGGATCTCGTAAGGTGTGGGCGGGGATGTGCTGGTATCGGGAATATCGCCGCCCGGGTTTAACCACTGATAGCCAACGAACAACTCATATTTGGGGTACGAGGTGTCCGAATACGCACTCGGCGCGTTGGGCGCAGCCGTTTGCGCGTTTAGCATCAACGGCAGTGCAATCAGAACGAGGGCCAGAACGAGCGCGACACTCGCGCATCTCCGGTAGGTCTTGTGACAGAGTGACATTAGAGTTCCTCCGAAATTCGAATCCAACTGCAGTTTCTTTTAATAGAACTGAAATCAATAAACCTGCTACTTCTGCAATCAACAAGGTCTTACGGCCTGCACCAAATACACTGCACCTTGGGAGACAGAGAATTCTACAGCAAGCGGGCAGTTTTGCAAAAGAGCAAGGATGCGAAATTGTCCAGCAAATCATTCGGCATAACCGATTCTGCCTCCGCCCATCCTTTGCCTATATCTCCCCCTCGCGGGAGAATCATTGCATCGACGCCGAGGGCGAACTGTTCTGTTTTGCTCACTAGCGGTGGTCAACTGCTGGAGGATGGCAAACTTGCCGTGTCTCAAAATGACCCTTCGTGCTTTTCTCGCGGAGTTGCGGGAGGCCGCTGTTCCCTGAATAATGCAGTTAGTATCGGCAGCCCACGAACTCATGACCCAAGAACGCGTACTGATTGTCGAAGACGAGGCGAACGAACGAACCGGGCTGGCGGAGCTGGTTTCAGGATGGGGCTATCGCACCGACACGGCGGCAGACGGGGTGGAGGCCCTGGAAAAAATTCCTGTCTTCGCTCCCTCCATCGTGATCACCGACGTGAAGATGCCCCGCATGGGTGGCATGGAACTGGTAGAGAAGCTGGCCGAGCTGGCGCAATCGATCGCGGTAATCATGGTCACCGCCCAGAAAGCGACCGACACCGCCTTTCACGCGGGACGGTTGGGCGTGCAAGACTACATCGAAAAGCCCATCGACTTCCGCCGGCTGCGCTCCATCCTCACCAACATCGGCGAGATCATCAACACCCGCACCGAAAACGAATCGTTGCGCCGCCGCTTGCGCGACAAAGGCGCGCTCGGATTGCTGGTGGGCGCATCCCCGCCAATGCAGGAGATCTTCCGCCTGATCGAACTGGTGGCGCCGAGCACGGCCTCGGTGCTGATCACCGGGGCCAGCGGCACCGGGAAAGAGCTGGTGGCGCGCACCATCCATGATCTCAGTCCGCGGCGCAACAAACCGTTCGTTCCCATCAATTGTGCAGCCATTCCCGAGACGCTCATCGAGAGCGAAATTTTTGGCCACGAAAAAGGCGCTTTCACCGGCGCGGCCGAGCGCCGCACCGGCTGCTTCGAACTGGCCGAAGGCGGAACCCTGCTACTCGACGAAATTGGCGAGATGCCGGTGGGCACCCAGGCCAAGCTCTTGCGCGTGCTGGAAGACCATAAGCTGCGGCGGCTGGGCAGTAAGGTCGAAACCTCGGTCGACGTGCGCGTGCTGGCGGCAACCAATAAAGTTCCCGACGAGGCCGTGGCCAACGGGGAACTGCGTGAGGACCTTTATTACCGCCTCAACGTTTTCAATATTCATTTACCGGCGCTACGCGAACATAAAGAAGATATCCGCGAGTTAGTCAAGAGCCTGCTCGCGGACATGAACCAGAAGCACGATCGCAAAGTAGCGGATGTAAGTGAGGCCGTGCTGAACCTGTTCCAGAGTTATAGCTGGCCTGGCAATGTGCGCGAACTGCGCAACACGCTGGAACGCGCCGTCATTGTTTGCGAAGCCGGACTGGTCGAAACCAGGCATTTGCCGCCCGGCTTTGGCCAGAGCGTGCGCCCCGTCTTGAACGATCCCGACGCCGTGCATCTCAGCGTGGGCACGACGGTTTCCGAAGCGGAGAAGCTCCTCATCCTGAAAACCCTGCAAGCGACTGGGAACAACAAAACCCGAGCCGCGGAGATGCTCGGCATCAGCTTGAAGACGCTGCACAACAAGCTGAAAGAATACGGCCGCCCGCAGGATGTGCTCGTGACCGCCGAGGGTGATGGATAAGGTGTCAGGTGTCAGGAAAAGCAAAGTCGATTCCTGAGGCCTGATACCTCCTTTTTCGATGACTCGCAAATTCATCATCGTGTTCGTGATCACCACGCTGTTCACGGCGCTCGTCGTCGCTTTTTCCTGGATCTACCTGTCGCAATTGCTGCGCCAGCGCCTGCTCTGGGCCGATGAAACCGCTTCCCAGCTCACCAAGCAATTGGAGTACGCCGCCAACAAAGCGGTGCCCGATCTCACCAGTACGCGAGTCAATACCGAAAATCCCAAAGCGATGCGGGCCGCCATCACCAGCTATCTGCAGACCGATACCAACCTCAATGACATGCTGGAATCGGTGGTAGGAAATTCCCGCATCATCTACGACGCCGCCATCATTGATGCCAATGGCATCGCCATTCTCGATACCAATCCGGCACTGAACGGTAAGCCGATTGCAGCGCGTGCCCCGCTGAGCCTGTTGCGCGACGCGGGCTTCCGCCACCAGTTGCGGATGCTTTACGCCCCCGGCGCCGTTTATGACGTGAGCATCGGCCTCGAATTGGATGGTCAGGTCTTCGGCAGCGTTCGCGTCGGCGTCGCGACGGTTTTCCTGCGCAACGAACTGACGCCGAAACTGCAGCAGGCGGGTTTCTTTTCCGTGGTTGCGATTTTCTGTTCATTGGTGCTGGCAGCTGTGGTTTCGAATGTCGCGCTCGGCCCCTTGAAGGCCATCAGCCGCAACCTCGACAGCGCCAGCGCCGGAGATCTGTTGCCCGCCGAGGAATCCGCTTCGGAAGATGAAGTTGGCCTGGTATCGCTGAAGATCGCTCACCTCGGCCGGCAGATTCGGGATACCAACCAGATTTTTTCCGCGCTGAAAGACAACGTCGAGCAGGTCATGACCAAGCTGCAGGACGGCCTCATGCTCTTCACCCGCGATTCGCGGGTGGTGTTGGTGAGCGCCTCGGCGGAAAAATTTCTGGGACGTCCGCGCCGCGAAATTCTGGGGCGCAGCGCCGAAGAAATTTTTTCCGATGGCACCGTCCTCGGCGCTGTAGTGCTGCCCGCATTCCAGAAGCAGCGTCCACTGGTGCAATACGAGTTCGACGCCGTCGATGGCCGCCGGGTGCAGGTATCGCTCGATTTTATTCAGGAAAAAGGCACGCCCATCGGCGCGCTGCTCACCATGCGCGACGCCGAATCGGTGCGCCGCATCGAGGACGAGATTGAAATCTCGCGCCGTCTTTCCGCCAGCGGACGCCTGACTCGAGGCGTGGCCCACGAGGTCAAGAACCCTATCAACGCCATCGTCCTGCACCTGCAGTTGCTGCAAAACAAATTGCAGCAGGACGATCCCGAAACGCGCCGCCACATGGACATCATCGGCAACGAAATCCACCGCCTCGACCGCGTCGTGCAAATCCTGGTGGACTTCACCCGTCCCCGCGACTTGCGGCTCGAAGACGTCGATCTCTGCAAGCTACTGGAGAGCGTATCGGTGCTCGCCGCGCCCGATGCCGCGCGCCACGGCGTGCACATAGTGCTGGAACTTCCCAACGAAGCTGTAGAGACGGGGCTTGCCCCGTCGCTCGCGGAGGGCAACACGCCGCTCCTGGTGCGGGTCGATTCCGATCTGATGAAGCAGGCGATCCTCAATCTGGTGCTGAACGGCGTGCAATCCATGGCGGCCGGAGGCGCGCTCACGATGAAAGCGCGGCGCGATGACGACATGATTCTCGCCGAAGTGCTCGACCAGGGTTGCGGCATTCCGCCCGAAGCGCAGGAGAAGATCTTCGAACTTTACTACACCACCAAAAGCGACCAGGGTGGCAGCGGAATCGGCTTGGCGCAGACCTATCAGATCATGCAGTGGCACTACGGCTCGGTGGAATTCGATTCCATCGTAGGAGCCGGCACCACTTTTCGCCTGCGCTTGCCCGCGGCGGCGGCAAAACAAGGTCACAGACAGGGCGAAGAGATAACGGCCTGACCGCACGATTGTAAAGACGCGGCTAGCCGCGTCTCCCCGTGAAGTGCTCCCGCAGAGACACTTTCGCCGCGCTTTTGAAGGTGGATGCCACAACCCTTTACCGGGCGATTGCAGCCCCGTCATGAGGCGATGCCGGATGGCAGAGCCTTGAAAGCGATTACACTAGATATTCTTGAGCATCGAAATAAAGCCGAGGCGTTTGCAGGGTGGCCCCTGGACGGATGGCTATGCCCTTCACATTCACACGTTGAGCAGCACTTTCATCGGCAACAATCAGTTCGGCCACCCCACTTTCGATACTGTCAGATCGCCAGTCGGCGAGCTACTCTATCAACTGAAATACCGCAACGATCAGGGGGCGATTGACCAATTGGCCGAAGCCGCTGAAGGCTTTCTAAAAACTTGGAACCCGCCGATTGATGGAATAATCCCGGTTCCGCCGTCTGTCTCCCGTAGGAACCAGCCGGTCATAGCGGTTGCCACGGCCCTCGCAGGTCGCGCCCATATTCCCCTTTTGGCTGCGGCTCTTTCGAAGGTGAAACGAACACCACAATTGAAGGACGTTATTGAGTACGATAAAAGAACGGAGGCGTTGAAGGACGCCTTTGCAGTGGCAGCGGAATACACAACCGGCAAGAAACTGTTGCTGTTTGATGATCTTTTTGGTTCCGGTGCTACTGTTAGTCATATCGTGGAAGTGCTAAAAAATCCGGGCGGGGCCGCCGCTGTTTACCTGCTCACTTTGACCAAGAAATAGAGGCGTCATGAATGTGTTTATCGGCGGTTCCAGGGCAGTCTCGAAGCTGAACGCCCCCTTGCGTGCGCGAATTGACGATCTTGTTCAGCGTGGCGATACCATTCTCATCGGTGACGCCAACGGCGCGGATAAGGCCGTGCAGAAGTACCTTGCAGAGCGAAACTACCGCAACGTGATCGTGTTTTGCGTGGAAGAATGCCGCAACAACATCGGCAAATGGCCCACCCGCAGTGTTACGCCGCCGAGCGAGCGCAGAGATTTTACCTACTATGCGGCCAAAGATTTCATCATGGCCCAGGAGGCCAAATGCGGCGTGATGTTGTGGGACGCCAAGAGCAAAGGTACGCTCCAAAACATGCTCAATCTGATCGAGGCTGGAAAGCGCACTCTTGTTTATTTCGCGCCCACGAAAGACTTCCATGTGCTTGCGACCGACCAGGATTTACAAATGCTACTCGCCCGCTGTGAAAAGGGTGATCTTGAAACCGCCATTCGTGGGTTGAGGTTGAAAAGGCCCCTCCAGCAGGCGCACCTGCCGCTATCTCTTTCTAAGCTTTGACTCTCCCCCGACGCGGCGCGAGCGATGCCAGTTGTCAGAGCCGTTGCCGTTGCCGTTGCTTTCCTGCCCTTTCGGTGGATAGATTCGCCGCATGGCGACCACAACCAGCAGCCCGGAACTTCCACGCATGGTGCAGATCGAATGAACACAGATCGTATGAACGACGACGTCACCAACTCAATTCGCGAAACCTACGATCGGCTCGCGGAGGAGTACGCGCGCCGAATTTTCAACGAGCTTCAGCACAAGCCGCTCGACCGGGAACTCCTCGATCGTTTCGCCGCTGCGCTCGCAGGGCGTGGCGACATCTGTGACATGGGCTGCGGGCCGGGTCATGTCGCTCGTTACCTGCGCGATGCGGGCGCCACGGTTTTCGGCCTGGATCTTTCTCCGCAAATGTTGGAACAGGCTCGAAAGTTGAACCCGGACATTTCCTTCCGCGAAGGAAACATGCTGGCATTGGACCTTCCCGATGGAAGCCTTGCGGGAATCGCCGCCTTCTATGCCATCGTGAATATTCCCCACGAAGCTCTGCCCATTGTGTTTCAAGAAATGGCGCGAGTGCTGCAACCGGATGGACTGCTATTGCTCGCGTTTCACGTGGGCGACCAAACCATTCATGAAAATGAATTGTGGGGTCAACCCATTGCAATGGATTTTTTCTTTTTTCAGACATCGGCAATGCAGCTCGAGTTAGAGAAGGCCGGCTTGGCGATAGAAGAAATCATTGAGCGCGAGCCGTACGCCCCGGAAGTTGAGCACCAAAGCCGGAGAACGTACATTTTTGCCCGAAGGCCGAGCGCCGCAGGAACTCCAAAATGAAAGCATGGCTGCTAATTGCGGTGGCGGGAGTATTCCTTGCGACCGGCCTTCAACTCGCACCGGGCTCCCAAGCGCAGCCCGCCGCGCCCGCCGGATATATCGGCTTTGACCGCAACGATTATCCCGGCGACGCCAGCTTGAAGATTCTCCGCCAGACCTTCTCCTACTCCGGCTATTGGCTGAATAATCCGCCCGGAGCGAAAACCAATTCCTGGACCGGCAAGCGACAGACCTTACAGGCGGCGGGTTTCGGCTTTCTGGTTCTGTTCAACGGACGCACCTACGCCGAGATCAGGCGAGCCGGAGACGCAGCAAAGTTAGGTACTTCCGATGCGGCTGCGGCCGTTCGCGCCGCGCACGCCGAGGGCTTCCCCCCGCACACCATCATCTTCCTCGACCAGGAGCAAGGTGGACGGCTCCTGCGCGAGCAGCGAGCCTATCTTCATGCCTGGGTCGATGGAGTGAGTGCCGCTCACTTTATAGCGGGAGTGTATTGTTCAGGCATTGCCGCGCGGGAAGATTCCGGCGCTTCGATAGTAACCGCCGAAGATATCCGGCAAAATGCCGGGGGAAGGGAAATAAAGTATTGGGTGGTCAACGACTCCTGTCCACCGTCGCCGGGATGTTCCGTTTCGCGAGAAAATCTTTCGCCGGAATCGAGCGGCATCGAATTTGCCGACGTCTGGCAGTTTGCGCAGTCTCCGAAGCGCCCTGATTTCGCCCGCGGCTGCTCCGCTACCTATAATGAGGATGGAAACTGTTACCCACCGGGCGTTCCGGCAGGAGCCTCCGCCCAAGATTCCCCCCGGCGCCTGCATCTCGACCTTGATGTCGCCAGCTCCAGCGATCCCTCTCATGGCAGAACGCACGATTGACAGAGCGAACGCCGGGCGCCAGAAGCTCATCCGGTGAGACAGTACTGAAGCGATGTGCGAAAGCGGCAACCACGAAGGCCACCAAGGTACACCAAGGAAACGCCTGCGACTAAAAAGCCTTCGTGATCCTTCGTGTCCTTGGTGGTTCAGGGTTTATTCGGGGGAGAACTTCACTTCGACAAGCTCGCGGGATTCATGAGCAGCCGGTTCCCACTTCCAATTGTGCACCGCGTTCACAACCGCCTGCGTCAGCACCGGATGCCCGCCCTTAACCCCCACTGTCTTGGCGCTGCCGTCGGGAGAAACCACGACCTCGAGTCGAACCACCCCTGACAGAGCCATGCTCCGCGCCAGCGCCGGATAGACGGGGGCCGTCCGCTGCACCACTCTGCGTTTTGTCGTGCTGTCTGCTTGTGACTGTGAAGATGCGGAGACAGAAATAAAAAGCGAGCACAACACGGCCAGAGCAGCCAGCCAGCACGAGGAGCGGTGGTAGGAGAGCGCCATATCGGATGCTCCGAGTCTAAGAGCGCGCTAATGGCTGTGTAAGATCACCAAGGTAATTCCCTAAAATCAATGCCGGGCGTAGCATCGGCGGTTTTGCCAATGCCACGCCCGGTTCCCAGTTGCTGCCCGTTCCACGAACGCTTGTGCAGCCAACGGTCACAGCTTTCCGTCGCAGCAAGATCTTACTTTTTGCCCCGGTTCCCGGACTGTCTCTGCTGCATCTGCTGCGCCTGCTGCTGATGTTTTTGCTGCAGTTGCTGCGTCTGTTGCTGGTGCTTTTGCTCCACTTGCTGTTTTCTTTCTTCACTGGCGTTCTGTCTTGCCAGTTGCTGGTGTTCCTTCTCCTGCTGCTGCTGGAGCTTGTCGCGTTCCTGATTCTGCCGGGCTACCAGCTTATCCTGCTCCCGCTGGTACTTCTGGTCTGTTCTCGGATTGCCACTATTCGGCGCGCCGGGCCGTTCCACCGGTGGAAGTTCGTGGGGATGGACCGGATTTCCGCCACCTTTTGCCATCCCTCCGCTGTGCGCAGGGGTGTAGGACCCTCCGGCTTCCCTCGCTGCCACAACGCCGCGCCCGCTGAAGTCTCCGGCCCTGGCCGTGGCTGCGATCGCGGGCCTGCCCATGTTCGCCGACGCGCGCATCTGCGGATTGTTTCGTGCCGCCTGTACGTGCTCAGTTTGCGCGGCTACCGGCCCGATATGCCGCTCATGTCCCCACGCTTCTTCTTCCGCCGTCGGACGCGCATTGATTCCGCCGTTACCGCCGTTGAACGCGACGTGGTTCTCATTGCGGTTGATCACGGTCGTGTTGTAGACGTTATGAATTTCGGTGACGTTGATATTCATGACCGCGCGGTTGTAGAAAAAGTGTCCGCCGTCCCAACGCCCGCCTTCGAAACCGGTACCGAAATAGCCGAAGCCGTAATTGATGCCGCCATAGAACCCAACGTGCGGGCCCCAATAGCCGTCCCACCACCGGAAGTGGCCACCTTCCCAGCCCCACCATCCTGGAGTCCAAAGAAAGCCGACTTCCGGTGCCAAAATCCACGTCCCTGGAACCCAGTAATAGTCGTTGATGTCATAGTCGTAAGCCCAGTACCCCGGCACCCAGAGGTAGCCGTCGCCCGGACAAAGCGGTTGCTCATAAATCGGAATAGGCGGCGGGCCAATGGTAATGGCCACGCCAATCTGCGCAAAGGATGCCGTCGACAACGACAGCACCACCAGCGCCAATAAGAGCGAGGGCAAGAAAGCGCACACTAACATACGCACAGAACGAATACGCATGGTGATTCCTCATGGCCGGTCATCCCTCGTTTTACCCGGTGCTGCTGCTAAAGCTGCGGGCTTCGTGGATTGCACGGCACGACTGCCTTGAGTTTGAACTGCCTTGAGTTTGAAATGAAGCGCGTCAGAATTATCGCAGGTTTGGCCTAGTGTAAGTCAACGGTCTGCGCCAGCCGGAAGTTCAGCTGGCGATCAGCCGCCAATTCCACATCTATATTTTTATCTCTCTCCGCACGACGGACCCCAGACGATACACCCGCAGCCGCGTTCCTTGCTTCGCGAGAGACGCCCTTGGCAAAGATGCTGGAAGTCTCAATCGCTACCGGCCTGCCGCCGACCTGCAAGCTCACCAGCACAATGCGCAGGTAGCCCGGTTCAGGCGAATCCTCATGCCGGCTCTCCTGCGAACTCTTATGCGAACTGTCACGCAAACTATCATGCGAACTCTCGGTCGAGTTCCCGCCAAATCTGGCGGAGGGTTTGGCCTCGAGCACACGCCCAGTCGCGGATGTGCCGCGGGCAACCAGAGTTTGGCCGTCGATCACAATCGGCTCCTCAACCAGGGCCCGGAAGCTGTCTCCCGCATGTGCCGACGCGCTCGAAAGCGGGCTCTGCAACCGCACCGGAATGGGCGTTCCCTCCGGCAGTTTCGTGGTCGAAGGTATCACCGACTGGCTCGGCGAAATGCCCGTCTCCCGCGGCTGCCGGTCGAAGGGCAGCTTTTGCGAATCGCTGGAGTTGGAACTGTTTTCAGCCGGAGGCCGTCCACAGGCCCAAAGACTGAGCACCAACAGAACCACGGCCACTCGATCGGCAAGAGTCGGCATTTTTTGGCCCCCATCAGCATACCAATTAATTGTCACAAATTTGGTGTGATGGCCCGCACTTAGCGGCGGCAGAAATCCCTCTACACTTTCCCTAATCAGGCCGGGTGCGGTTCATTTACGGAAGATTGAACCTGCTTGTTCCCAGCTTGGAATCGAAGAAGGCCTGGGCTCGGTTTTTCCTGAGACCTGACCTGAGACCTGAAGTATCGAGGAGTGGCATCGCTATGAACGTCATCACCCAATTTCCCGTGGCATCCGATTACGCGCAAATTATGCGCTTCCAGGCGATGTTCGAAGGGGCCCCGATCGGCATGGGGATCTGCCAGCTGGATGGCCGGCTTCTGGAAGCCAATCCCGCGCTCGGCAGAATGCTCGGCTACGGCCCGCAAGAACTGACGGAGGCAAACACAAGCGAGTTCTATCCCGGAATTGGCCGCCTCTTTTATTGCGGCAACGCCTCGAGCGACAGTGCCTCGCCCGGCAATGGCTCGCCAGTCGAATGCCTGCCCGACCAACGCTTGCTGGCCGAGTTGCTGCGAGGCGAGCGCGGCTGGTTCGAAATCGTAAAACGCTACCCGCGCAAAGACGGTTCCGAGCTCTGGGGGCATCTGACCGTTTCCCTGGGGCGCGACGAGCGTCGACAACCCGCATTTCTCATCACCATGCTGGCGGACGCAACCGAGCGCAGGCGAGTGGAAGAGCACCTGCGCGAGGCCGAAAAGATGGAGGTCATCGGACGTCTCGCCGGCGGAATCGCCCACGACTTCAATAACCTGCTGACCGGCATTCTGCTGTATTGCGACCTCCTGAGCGTCGGATTGGAGAAGCGCGTTTCGCCAATCCCTAACGGCGAAAACGGCTCGACTGGCCCAGAATCGATCAGCCCGGCCCTGGAGAACGATGCCCTGGAGCGCCGTGCGTTCGAGGAATACGAGTCCGGGCAAAACGATCTGCGCCAGCACGTGGAAGAGATGCGAATGGCAGGCGAGCAGGGAGCGGCCTTGACCCATCAACTCCTGGCGATCGCACGCAAGCAGGCCGCCGAGCCGCGCCTCATTTCTGTCAATGAGATTGTGACTTCCATGGAGAATCTGTTGCGGCGCCTGATTGGCGAGCACATTGAATTGATCACCGCGCTCGACTCCACCGTCGGTCTTGCCCTCGCCGATCCAATGCAGTTGCGCCAGATCTTGTTGAACCTGGCGCTGAACGCGCGCGACGCCGTGCCGCCGTGCGGCGGGAAGATCAGGCTCATCACACGCGCCGCGGAATTTCCCAGCGAATCTCCGGGAGCCTTTGCCAGTAACTCTGCCCCGGTCTCCGGCCCCGGCAGAGCCCGCGCCGTTTCTCTGGCGGTGAAAGACAACGGCTGCGGCATGGATGCGGAAACCCGCACCCGGCTGTTCGAGCCTTTCTTCACCACCAAGAAACCGGGTAAGGGCACAGGTCTGGGCCTGGCGACAGTGCAGCGCATCGTCAGCGAAGCCGGCGGCATGATCGAGGTCGAAAGCCAACCGGGACACGGCACATTGATTGAAGTGTTTCTGCCGGTCGTTGCGTCCGCCCCACGCGCGTCGCTGTTCGAAAACGCACTCGAGGAATCAGCCAAGCAAGCTTCTTCGGCCGCGGCTTCTTCCCAAGCACCCAGTCTGCCGCCGTCCGATTTTCCGTAGCGCCGGCGTCTCGCCCCGCAGCGTGAGAAACGGAGCATTCAGTCGTGAAGCATTTACCCCAGGGAGAATCCCCATGGTCACCGCGTCATCCGCCGCCGTCCTCCATCAGAGCCAGCCCCGTTCGCCGCAAATCGAAGGGGCCAACTTCCTCAACCTTCTGATCGTGGACGATGATCCCAGCATCCGCGACGCCTGCCGCGAGGTGGCGCAGTCGCTCGGATTCAACGCCCAGGTGGCCGAGTCCGCTGAGCAAGCCTTGCCGCGGCTCGACCACACCGACGCCATTCTCCTCGACCTGCGGCCCGGCGCGGGGAGCCTGGAAGCGCTGCACGCCATCAAAAAACATCGTGCCGACGCACTGGTAATCGTGGTCACTGGCTACGCCACGGTGGAATCGGCGGTGCAGGCCATGAAGAATGGCGCTTACGACTACGTCACCAAACCCTTCAGCATGGGAGAGCTGCGCTTGTTGCTGGAGCGGGTCGCGATTCATCTGCGCCTGAAGACGGAGAATCGTGTGCTGCGCGAGACCATTAAGTCGCACCATGGGTTTGGCAACATTGTCGGGCGCGCGCCCGACATGGAAAAACTCTACCGCATCATCGCCAAGGCAGGCCAGAGCACGCATCCCGTGCTGATTCTGGGGGAAAGCGGCACCGGCAAGGAGTTGGTGGCAAAGTCCATTCACACCGGCGGCTTGTTCCGCAACAAACCCTTCATTCCGGTCGACTGTGGCTCGCTCGTGCCCACTCTGATTGAAAGCGAACTCTTCGGTCACGTGCGCGGCGCCTTCACCGGCGCCACCAATCCCAAGGACGGCCTGCTCGCCATCGCCGAAGGCGGCACCGTGTTTCTCGACGAGATTGGCGAGTTGCCCACCGACTTGCAAGCGAAACTATTGCGCGCGATTCAGGAGAAGGAGATCCGTCCCGTCGGCAGCGTCAAGCGGATTCCGATCAACGTGCGAATTCTCGCCGCCACCAATCGCGATTCGGAACGTGCCGTCACCGAGGGCACATTCCGCCGCGACCTTTTTTTCCGCTTGAATGTTCTCACCCTTCGGATTCCCGCCTTGCGCGAGCGCCGCCAGGACATCCCGCTCCTAGTGGCCCATTTTCTGGAGCGCATTGGACGCGATGCCGGTATGGAAAAAAGGATTTCCGACGAGGCCCTCAAGGCCCTGATGAGTTACGACTGGCCGGGCAACGTGCGCGAACTGGAGAACTCCCTGGAACGCGCGTGTGCGCTCAGCAGCGCAAACGAAATTCAAGTTCGCGATCTTCCCACCCAGATTTACGGAGCCCCTGCCGAACTCATGGTCATGAGTCAGCCCAACAATGGCATTGTGCCCATGGCTGAACTGGAGAAACAAAACATCCTCAACGCATTGACCCAGGTCAACGGAGACAAGATGCTGGCGGCGCGCCTGCTGGGCATCGGCAAAACCACGCTATATCGCAAGCTGAAAGAGTACGGGCGAATGAATTTGTAATTTGTGATTTGTGATTGGTAATTGGAAATCGCCAAGGAATATAGAGAGATTTTGACGTTAGGTTCCCTTGTGAACTTCAGTGCCCTCTGTGGCGAGCTTTGGCCTCTAAATCACAAATCACAAATCGACAATTACAAAGGGCTCTACAAATGTCCCAGTTCCAAAACCGAGCTAGTCCGCTGACCGTAGTTCCACAACAGAACTCCGATCGAAGGTTCCGCTCCATAACCCGTTCATTTTCAGACAGAGATTTGGCCCCGAAGTTGCGAAGGATTCCTCATGATCCTTCTGGTGACCTCAACCGCGCGGGCCGGCGAGTGTGCTGCGGCCCTGCACAACGCAACCGGCGAAGTGGTCGCGATCGCGGAAACTCTAGCCCGGGCAACCGCACTGTTGCGAGCGGAAGACTACCGCGCCGTCGTGCTTGATCAGTATCTCGTGGAAACCGAACCGAATGAATCCGGGACGACCATCGAGCATTTGGGTACCGCCATTCCGGTGCAGGTCAACCTGGCAATCTGCGGCATGGATCGCCTGGTGCGGGAAGTCCGGGTGGCCGTGCAACGTCGCCGGCGTGAGGAAGTGAACGCCCGGCGCGCGGCGGTCGGTAACCTTCACAGCGAACTGAACAGCACCGTCACCGCGCTTCTGCTTTCCACGGAACTGGCCATTGAAACTCCCGCCCTGTCCTCCGCGGCCTCCGAGAAACTGCAAGCGATTCACGAGTTGGTAAAGAAACTCCGCTGGCAATTGGAGAGCGCCGAGACGAGGGCAGAGTAAGAAATTGCGTCCCGGATTCGGGCAGTTAGGCCGCTGAAAACCCAACGCCAGATTCCTGCGCCTCGCCGAGTGCTTTCGAATCCTGCCTTGAAAAAAAACGCGCGCCCTCGGCATTACGCTTGACGTAACGCATAACTATCGCTATGCTCAATCATGATCGTCAGCTACCGGGACAAGCGGACCCGGGTCTTCGCCGCCGGTAAACGGGTGAAGGCCTTCGCTGAAATCGAACATTCCTCCCGTCTCAAACTCGATCGATTAGAGGCGGCCGCCCGCTGAGAGACGTTGCCGTCCTGCCCGGCAACCGGTTCGAAGTGCTGAAAGGGGACCGCAAGGGCCAGTACAGTATCCGCATCAATGACCAGTGGCGAATCTGCTTCACGTGGCCTGAGAACGCGCCCGGCCCATCGAACGTTGAGATCGTTGATTACCATTAGGAGAACCATCGTGGCACTTACCGCAATTCACCCGGGCGAGCATCTGGCCGAAGAGCTGAAGGAGCTGGACATGAGCGCCGCCGAGCTGGCGCGCCAACTCGATGTCCCAACCAATCGCGTGACCGAAATCCTGAATCGAAAGCGCGCCATCACTGGCGACACCGCGTTGCGGCTAGCCCACTTCTTCGGTACGACGGCCGAATTCTGGCTTAATCTGCAAAGTCTCTATGAGCTACGCATCGCGCAGAAAAAAGCCGGGAAATCCATTCGGAGCCTGCCGACTCTGAAGCATCGCGAACCAGCACGCGCATAGACTGCTCATACAATAACAATAACAATGCCAATCGAATAAGAATGCAAAAAGCTACCTACAACCGCTTCCTGCTGCTGGTCGCGGGACTGGGCGGATTGCTCTACGGCGTTGATGTCGGCATCATTGGCGGGGCTTTGCCATATCTCGAAGCCACCTCCGGCCTGAATGCCGGCCAACTTTCGATCGTCGTCGCCGCCGTACTACTGGGCAGTGTGATCTCAACCTTGTTTGCGGGCGCGCTCGCCGACTTGATCGGGCGCAAGCCGCTGATGATCATCAGCGGCCTACTGTTTGTTTGCAGCATTCCCACTATCGCGCTCTCGCATGGCTACGAATCGCTGGTGCTGGGCCGCGTGTTGCAGGGCATCAGCGCCGGCCTCATCGGAGTTGTCGTCCCGCTCTATCTGGCGGAATGCCTGGCAGCCGAGCACCGCGGCCAGGGAACCGGCGTCTTCCAGTGGCTGCTGACTCTCGGCCTCGTAACCGCAGCCATCGTCGGCATGTACTTCAGCTTTCGCGTCGAGGAAGTCGCGAAACTGGGCGATCCGGCCCGGCTCTTCGCCTTCAAAGATACGGCGTGGCGCGGCATTTTCTGGGTTTCCATGCCACCCGGCATCTTGTTCGTAATCGGCGGCCTAATCGTCTCCGAATCGCCGCGCTGGCTCTTCCGCCACGGAAAAACCGACGCCGCCTATTCCGCGCTTCTCCGCTCCCGCTCCGACCAGCAAGCCAACGTCGAGTTGGCCGAGATGCAGGAAACCGCCGCCGCCGAAAAAAAGAAAACCTCCACCGGAGCCAAGGTCGAGGAATCGCTTCTGCGCCGCAAGTATGTAATTCCGTTTGTCCTCGCCTGCGTGATTCTCGCGTGCACCCAGGCCACCGGCGTCAATTCCATCATTGGATACAACACCAACATTCTTCTGCAAGCCGGTCTTTCCGATGTGCAGGCGCATTGGGGCTATGTTTTTTTCACCACCGTCAATTTCCTGATGACCATCATCGGCGTACTGCTGGTAGACCGCAAAGGACGCAAGTTCCTGTTGTCGGTCGGCACCGCTGGAATTATCGTGGCGCTGGTCTGCACCAGCGTGTTGTTTCAGCGAACCGAAAAACTGCGCGTGGATGCGCGGACCGCGGTTCAAGCCCTGGCCGACGCCCAAGTCGGCGCCGGCCAGAAAGTCACATTGCGGTACGACGAGAAAACTGCCGCTGCGCTCCTCACCGCCAGCGGAGACGCAGCCCACGCGATCGGCAACCGCCCCACCTCGCTGGTCGTCATTTATTCCTATGGAGACTTCCACGCCGCAACCAAGGTGGCGCGTTCCAACGACCAGTCCGCCGAGCCGATTGAAATCACCCGCGAAACCTCCGTTTCTGCCAATAGAGTAGTTGCGTTCTTCTCCAATCCGTTCGCGAATCTCGAAGCCGCGCGCCACGCTCCGCTAAAAATCGATGCCGCCCTCATGACTCCCGTGGCTACCACGCACAACGGTTGGCTGGTGGAGATCAACCTTCTCGTCTTCATCGCGTTTTTCGCCATCGGCCCCGGTGTTTGCGTCTGGCTGGCGCTTTCGGAATTGATGCCCACCCGTATTCGCTCTAACGGCATGAGTATCGCCTTATTGGTCAACCAGGCGGTTTCCACCACCCTCGCCGCCGTGTTCCTGCCGACGGTCGGCAAGTATGGTTACGCCACCATGTTCTTCGGCTTTGCCGGTTGCACCGTAATCTACTTCATCACGGCCACGGTCTTTCTGCCGGAAACAAAAGGCAAAACTCTGGAAGAGATCGAAGAGCATTTTGAAGCAGCAGGCGCCTGACGGCGGCAATTAACCTGCAACTTCCAGCCCAGGATTCCGCATCGCCGCACCACGCGGTCGGGATCCGCTCGGAAATCACACTCCGCTCCTTTCCTCATTCCAATCCCCGCAAAACACTACGATTACAACGAAGTGTGACCGGCATCACAGAAGCCCGGCCCCCAAAAGGCTGACTATTGCAGGTTGACACATGCACTGTTGCATTGTTCAACACTAAAACTCGTTCAACACTAAAACTCGAATGGAGCTAAACGATGAACAGAATTAGCATCCGGTTTTTTGCCCTTGCCGCGGTCTTTGCCCTGGCGCTCACGGTTTCTGTTTCGGCGCATGCGCAAGCCGCAGAC
>Ga0074044_10001885_pt1 | contig 18515 bp, 24 predicted proteins | sample BogForMeECP23OM1_FD_94443 | JGI IMG/M metagenome (GOLD analysis project Ga0074044, IMG submission 94443) | Bog forest soil microbial communities from Calvert Island, British Columbia, Canada - Bog Forest MetaG ECP23OM1 | ecosystem: Environmental > Terrestrial > Soil > Wetlands ...
AAAAGCGCACTCTGATTGATCTCGGGGTGCCGGTTGAGGAACTCGCTTTCCTCGGGGGTGATCGTGATGTTCTTTCTCATCATCCCTTGGGGCATCGATTCGATCTTTGTGCGGGCAGCCATAACGTTCGGAATTGATTACACGTATAAGTGCGTATCCCCCAACTGGGACACCTCGAATACTAAGGGCCTTCGATAGGGTCGAGGGGGTCGGTCAACGCTACCTCCGGTTCGGAGCATTCACCCGCCGATGAGGCATCTCTTCTGAGAGGGTCGGCTCCCGCTCCCGCTTCCGAAGCTCCTGTCGGAACGATGCGGGAGGATGCCGCTCCATGCGGTCAGTTTCATACTCCCTTCGCAAAAACCGAAGAAGGGCATAATCTGCCCTATCCCCGTCGTCCTCATGGTGGTAGGGAGTGAGGAGTTCCGCGACCCATCCCCGTATTGGAATCTCGGCGTATTGCGCGGAAGATTTCTGACCGAAAATTCGGCCGGATTTCTTGGTGTGTCGATAGCTGAACTTAGGATACAGCTTGTCTTGTTTGGTCGGGTAATTCTCGATAAGTTTTTCGAGTTGGCTCGGGTTCCGCTCCATCCGCTCAATCCACGCATCCAAGTAGAGTTTGATGGCGTCCTTGAACATCGACCGGAGCTCTCGAAGATTCTTCCCCTCGGTCACGAGGCCGGGTAGGCTCGGGACGGTTCCCGTCCAGTAGTCCTTTCCCGTACGGCGGTCCCTGTGGGGGTGAGCGAGACATCGGTAACTCTGCCCACCGACGCGGATGGTGAGGTCCTTCGGGAAGTTCTCGGTGAATGTGATGATGCGGGTTCGCTGCGCATAACGCATCCCGGGGGGTGAATGGCGGGTCCTTCCGGGGAGGGTTCCCACTGAGTACTTGCGGACGTTCTCGGGTCCGATGAAATTTACGAAGCGCCGGGTCATCGCGTCGATTTGTGGGCGAGTCTCACTGGGGTCTTTCGAGACAATCCAAAGTTCGTAGCGGCGGCGCGTCATCGAGGAAGAGAGGGATTGGTGACCTATTTCAATCGACCCGTGATGAAAGGGCCCGGGCCCCGTTTGAGGGGAGTCCTCCCCTCGACGCCCAGTTGAGACCTTGCCGTGGAGCGTCTGCCCACAGGGAGTAAAGGGGAGAAGAAGAGTAAAATCGTCGGTGTCGAATCCCCTATCAGATGCCGAAAGTGACCCCCACCAAGCATGGGCGCGATTTGGACTCCAAGGACAAGAAGCACGACGCCCACATCCGGCTTGAGAGATTTCCGCGAGAACGGAAGGCGGCCATCTTTATCGACGTCTTCGACTCTTCGATAAAGGACGCCACGAAGGCCCACGTGGAGAGTGAGTTCTTTCCCCTGACAAAGCGAGGGGCGGCCGATGCCAGCGACTTCCTTCTCGGCTACGGTTTTGATGCGACCGTCATACTACCTAAGTAGGTCCTCCGACTCGATGACGGTAGTGACTCGGGGACCCACGCCCTTCTTGAAGTGGGCAGGGGGGAAGGCTCAGCTTCTTCCCCAGATGGAACGGTGCTTCCCAAGCAGTTATCGGACTTACTTTGAACCCTTTCTGGGAGGGGGAGCGGTCTTCTTCTACCTTCGACCGGGACGGGCGGTCCTCTCCGACTCGAATCCCGACCTCATCAATGCGTTCACTGTCGTTCGAGATAACCCACGCGGGTTGATGGAAGCGTTGGACCAGCACGCAACGCGACGGACAGAGAAGGACTACTTCTACGAGGTTCGGGCCCTGAGCGATTCCGCACTCTCCCCTGTGGAGAGGGCCGGTCGGACCATCTTCTTGAACAAGACGTGCTTCAACGGTCTGTATCGCGTCAACTCCGAGGGGAGATTCAATGTCCCTTGGGGCGGATACAAGAATCCGACTTTGTACGACCGGGAGAACCTACTGGCCGCGAGCGCCCTCCTTCGGGGGAAGAAGATTCTCCTTTCGGACTATCGTAAGGTCTGTCCGAGAGCCAACTTGGGTGATTTCGTTTATCTCGACCCCCCTTACCATCCCTTGAGTGAGACCTCCAAGTTCACCAGCTACACCAAGGAGGACTTCGGGAACCGGGACCAGAGACAACTCGCGGAGACCTGCCGAAGGCTCGATAAGCGCGGGGTGCTCTTCATGCTCTCGAATTCCTCGACCCCACTCATCCGTTCGCTCTACGACGGGTTCCGCATCGAGGTCTTGAAGGCCAAGCGGGCAATCAACAGTAAAGGGACGGGTCGGGGCGCGATTGACGAGCTTCTGATAATGAACTTCGAATGAAGTCGAACGACAGCCTCTGGGCGGAGATAGTTCAGCGGCTCGGGCTCAATCTCGACCAGCCGCTCACCACTCTGACCGAGACGCAACTCAAGGTGGCCCTCAGTGGGCGGAAAGACCTTCGAAATCTCGTCTCGATGACCTCGATGGAACAGTGGGCCACTCCGCTGAGGCAGAAGGACGTCTTCGTGCTACCTCGGTCGCGGTCGGAGTGGGTGCTGGTTCACGGGAAGGGATACGAGAAGCTCGACGACCCCGGCGAGGCGGAGCTGTTTCAGTCGAAGCTACCGATTCGACTCACCACCCTATCCTACGGACGGGGGGAGAATCCGTTCCTCAACCATGCGTACCACAGCGGCCTACTCAGCCACTTCACTGGAGTCCCGACTCTCTTCGAGACACTGTCCGGAAGGAGCGGAACGTCCGCGTTCAAGTTTCGTGTCGATGGCATACCAGACCTCAATGTGGAACAGGGAACTCAGATGGACATCGACAAGGGCTACGAGAGCGAAGACGCAGTCCTGCTCTTCGAAGCCAAGGCTCGCCCCCAGAAGTCGTTCCTGATTCGGCAGCTCTACTATCCGTTCCGCTCCCACCGGGACTTCCAGCAGACGACAGGTCTGATGCCCAAGTCGGTCCGCCCATTCGTGTTCGTAGCCGACCCCGACGGAGGGACCTACTCGCTCTGGCAATTCGAGTGGCGTGACTCGGAGGTGGGGGACTACGAGGCTATTCGGTTTGTCAAGTCCCGGAAGTTCCGAATAGACGACCAAGCCCCACCGAGCGACCAGTACACTGAGATTTCCCCTGACCCCTCGGTACCCGAGATTCAGGCCAACGACCTCGACAAGGTGACCAACCTTCCGTTCCTGATACCGCAGGGCATTGACACAGCGCAGAAGTGGGCCGACTATCACGGATTCGCGCGTCGTCAGGGAAACTACTACCAAGCTGCGGCTGCGGCCCTCGGGCTCGTGGGGAGCGACGAGGGAATCTTCGGCCTCACACCAGAGGGCAAGCGATTCGTCACTCTGTCTCCGGAGCAGCGCGACAGTTTGGTTGCCAAGCGGTTACTCAACGTCTCGACCGTCAATCGCGTCTTCGCGCTCTCTATCGCTCGAGGGTCCGACGGAGCAAGCATGGATGACATCGCGCGGGTCATCCGAGAGACACGGGGGCTCTCGGGAACGACTCCGCCTCGCCGTGCCTCGACTGTCCTCGCTTGGTTCCGATGGCTCGCCCAGGCTACTGGGACGGTGGTGGTCGAAGGCCAGCGAATCTATTCGAGAGAAGGGTGGGAGAGGAAGACGGGGAGAATCTGACCAACGAGGTCGAGATAGAATGCCCTACCGTGACCCTGAGAAGCGACGCGAATATCACCGGCGGTACCGAGCGGCCACCCGCGAGAAACAGCGCGAATACCAGAGGCGGTACCGGGTGGCCAACGTTGAGATGCTTCGCAAGAAGAAACGCGAATACCAACGACGATGGGTCAAGGACCACCCTGACTATTTTCATCAACGCTACGAAGAGAAGAAGAAGACCCGAAATGGGTAGGGTTTCCAACGGGGACGCCGGTTACTTCTTTGGCGCGACCAACTTCTCAAGGAGTTGCCCGACCGCTGGCAAGTCTCCGAGGAATTCGCCTTTGTAACGCACCAAGTCCGACCACTTCTCCCCATATCGCAGCATGACTTCCTCCCTTTGATATCGGTTCGGGTGGCCGTTAACGAATGTGAAAATTTCGTTGGACCTTCGGACCAGCGCATAAAGGGCGTTCACCTTCTCGGACACATCGGGACCGAGATTGGTGACGCGGCCGACCTGCCGCAATTCCTCGTAGGTGCTCGTCGGGAGGTAGGGAAAGTCCTGAGTGTAATTGGCCAGAGTGATGAACGACGGAACCCGAGCCTCCAGCTCCTTCTTGACCTTTGCAAGTTCGGAGAGCAGGACGAACGCCGAGTTTGCCCGTTCCGCGTCGCGGTCCTGCTGCTTGTCTTTGACCGAGAAGCGCCGACCCAACCACCAGCCGAGCCAGCCCGCGAGAATTGGGCCGGCGATGGACGTCCCCGCAAGGACTTCAGTGGTCTCGCTCAGCCCCACGGTCACCGGAACCCGAACGGGGCTACATCAGCCTTCGGATTTTCTCCTCGGCGTGGCTGAACGGTGGCTACTGAACTTATAGGCCATCAGCGTCTCGGAGGTCTGTCGACGAGCATGACGATTCCCATCTACACAAGTTATGAGGACCTGACAGCGGTCGTTGATTACCTTAAGACGAAAGCCACGGGCGTTCCGTTGAAGGAAGCTCGGACCGTCGTTGACCCCAAGCGTCTCGACGGCCGGAAAATCTCCTCGTTTCAAACATGGGGATTCATCACAAAGGACACTGACCGTCTCAATCTGACGGCCCAAGGCCGCGATTTTGCACGTCTCGACGCTGCGGGAAGGTCGAAAGCGCTTTGGAGCTTCCTATCCGCCGTCCCCTATTACCGAACAATCCTCGAATGGCTCCACCATTCCAAGGCGACTTCGGTCACCAACGTCGAAGTGGCGGCCCGTTGGCACGACCACAGCAAGGAAGAGGTCGGCACTGGCAACGAGAACACCCTCAAGGACGGCGCGGTCACGTTTCTCGGGCTGGCCCAAGCGGCCGGTTTGGGCACATTCACATTCGGCCGACATGGCAAGCCGACACGGTTTGACCCGAACGGAGCTGCGCTCGCCGAGTTCGTTGGGCTGCCGGCTCCACCGGCGACTCCTTCGCTCGACGCCTACACCGATGGTGCTCCGTCAGGAAGGGACGAAGCACCTCCACCGCCGCCCCCACCCGGCAGGTCTCGGCCAATATTCGTCGGACACGGCAAGAATCACGAGCCGGTCGAAGCGCTGAAAAAAATATTGAACCAGTTTCAGGTTCCATACCTCGTGGCTGAGGACGAGCCGCATGGCGGCAGGCCTATCTCCAAGAAGGTCGCCGACCTGATGCAGAAATGTGGCTCGGCCATCTTCGTGTTCACCTGCGATGAGCAAACGACCGATGCGAAGGGGAACGTCGTGTGGCGCCCTAGGGACAACACGGTCTATGAGTTGGGAGCGGCCACCGTTCTCTACGACGGCCGAGTCGTCATCTTTAGAGAACAGGGCGTGGACTTTGCCTCGGACTTCTCGGACTTTGGTCACATCACCTTCGAGAAGGGTAACATAGAGGCGAAATCCGTGGACCTGCTCAAGGAATTGGTCGAGTTCAAGCTGCTGAAATTCATGGCGGCCTAGGTTCGGAACCTTGGGGGTTCTCCCAAGGAGTCGTGCGGACCGAGACTGAACGAGCGCCCGCTTCCGAATCGCGTGGATGACGAATGAATCAGCCATGATTGACCACCCCGAACGGACCATGCACGACGTTCCTGTCCCGGCGGAGGTAACGAACTTCGACCGAAATGTGCTCAAGTCGCGACCTTACGTTTTGGGGGCAATCCTTGCCGGACTGTTTGTCGATACCGTCGTCGCGCTCAACTTCCCCGCGTCCTTCCCAATTATGGCAGCCTCGGAAGTCGCTCTGGCCATTGGCACATTGGCCCTAGCGTACGGGGCTCTACTTCAGCTCGCATCGACCGTCGTCACGAGACGCGACGAGGCTATGTGGCGCGCCCAACAACGGGCTGACCGGGCCAGGGACCGAGAGCCTAACGTCATAGTGGGCCTGAGACCTCTGCCGACGGTCCGGAAGTCGATATCCACTGACCCGGCAGACCCTCCTGACAAAATGGTAGTCAGCCAGTTCGATGAAGCGGAACTCTTTATCGAGAACGTGGGGCCGGGTATCGCTTCAGGACTCTCCGCGCGAGTCGTTACGCTTTACAGAGACGTCCAGCCGAGCGACTGGCGACCAGACCCCGATAACCCCGACCCGGCTCGACAGTGTGTCGGGCCGGACGACTTGCTTGACGAGGAACACGGATTCCACGAGGCCCCGTACGGTTTGCCGTCGTCGTACCTCGCTATAGGTCCGGACAACCGAATGCGATTGTTCAAACCCGATGAGTGGGAACAGTGGTCAGGCAACGAGAGCATGGAGGATGACCGCGCCTACATTGTCATTGTTGAGTATACCGACTTGGAACATAACCAGTCGAAGAAGGTGGTTGGGGGTGCGTATTGGGTCCCCAAGATTCCGGGATTGCGCGGAGACCCTGAGGACTATGACGACACGTTTCTCACGCGAAGCAGGTGGTTTCAATCTCGCAGCGACTTGATTGACAAGGTGTTGGCTGATTACGAGAAGTGGAAGACCGCGTCCAAGAAGCGAGCCCTGGAAGAACAACTCGATGCTCTTGGGGGTCTGTCTCCAGCATCTGAGTCAATCACTAAGTAAACGGTCGCTCCACGGTGAGTTGAGATGGTCGCGACCAGCACTTCCCCTACGAAAGCCCAGGACCGGCCACTCCTTGTGAGCGGGTTTGACCACTTGGTCCTTCATTACCGACCTCACTTCTTTGCCGGAGTGGTCGTGGCACTGGCCGCGGATTTTCTCGTCGCCCTATTCGCTCCTTCGACCCTTCCGATTGTCTCAGCCGCAGAAGTTGGCCTGGCGATTGGGACACTTGCCCTCGCATATGCTGGCCTTCTCCAACTGGCTTCGAGTGTCGAATCAAGGCGCGAGGAGGCCGAATGGCGACAACACTTGCGGGAGGACCGGGAAAGGGAGGACCGGAACACAAATCGCAGTGAGTACCGGCGACATGGGCTGTGGCTCAATCAAGCGGTTTTTCAGCACTTGCCGTCCTTGAGACTTCAGAAAGAAGTGGGCTATCCCCAAATGCACGACGGGAGCGGTCTGGTTGTAATCTGGGCGAACAACGACGTACTGCTCGTCGAGCGGTTACCCAACTGGCCCCAGGCGATTCAGCATCTGACTTCGGATGTCCATCTGAGGCAAAGTGTCGAGGCCGTCACCAGGTCGTCTCTTGGGTACTACTACGTGCGAGCTGACACATTCAAACAACTGGTGGCGAAACTTTCCGAACTCGTCGAAAAGGAGTACGGACCCGAGATGAGAGTCAAGGACGTCTGGGAAGGGCAGGTTCCTCCATGGTGCAACGTGGAACGGATGGCGTGGGTTGCACTCACCCAAGCCGAAAACCCTGATTTTCTCAAACAACCCCTCTTCAATTCTCCGAACCAATCATTCGTCGCCCTCGCCAACATTCAGTTTCTGGGGGGCCGAAATTCAGAGGAGTTGGACTCGACCCGACTCCAACGAATCTGGGACCGCGTCCGGTCAGACGAGGAACTGGCGGCGGGCATGAAGCAGGTCGTGGAAAATTGTCGCCAGGCCAAGGAGCAAATTTCGGTGTTCGGCGAACAAGCCTTGCACTATTCAAACCGCCTCGCAATGACCGAGGACTTCGAGGGCGAATGTGACGAGTGTTCCAAGCGCTGGAAGCCCCGATGAACGAAGACCTCCTGTCCGTCGTGGCCCTCTCGGTGAGCATTGTCGCCCTAATCTTCGGTCTCGTCGCACTCTTTTTTCCCCTTAGACAATGGTACCGAGACGAGCTGTCTCGGTGGCCTTTCAGGGTCGAGTTGCATGGCCAACTGAAGGACGTCTTCTTCCTCCCGCCGACTTTTTGTTATCGTATTACGAACCTCTCCTCGAAGACCGCATTCTTCCAGGCCGGCTACATATGGAGCGAGGACCGAGCGCCCAGCCTTGTCAGTCACGTGAGCGAGTGGCCGTCTCGACAGCAAGCCGGACTTTTTATAGAGATTCCTCCGAACGTTTGGCGAAACCTCCACATTAGTCTGTTCAACAAGGAGTTCGGAAAGTTGCCAGAGCAGTGGTCACTCGTGTTCACAGAGTTCTACCACTCTCAAATGTACCAGCAGTACGATTGGCCGAGTCACCTGAACCGTCCCATCGAGGAACCTTCGACCGAGATTCCGTGGGGAGCGGCTCACGAGAGCGTCGAGTACCTCTCGACGGCCCCTTTGAAACGCCCGAAGCCGGCAGAGAAGGCAGCGAGTAGCTAGAGTCTGAATCCGAAGCCGAGGTCGCCGACGACCATTCTTCTTCGGAAGTTACGGGTGCCAGAGTACTCTTGGTCGCTCGCCTTGGTCCCGACACACTCTTCAATTCCGTTTGGGGCGATGGAGAATTGGTCACGAATGAGAAGGACCAACCCGCTCACTCTAATCACCTCCGAACGAGTACGTGAACTCGAAATCGACGTCGGTGAACTCGAGCATCTGAAGGAGAACCTGAGCAGGTGGATTTACGATGAAATCCCGCTTCCGACGGGCTACCCTGCCCAGGTCGCGGCCACCCTTGCCCGGATTAACGACCGTCTAGCGACAATTCGTCCTGGGCTCGCACACTTCCCGTGGACTCGCGAGTTTCTCGACATCGTTCTCAAGTCGAACAAGCGGGGGCTGAAACTCAACATCGAGATGGGGACTCGAGAAATTCGAATCTGGGCAACTGCAATCGTGCTGCTTCACTCGCAGTTGGATGTAGGCTCGGTTTACCTACACCGGCTGTTAGAGATGCTTCCACGAAACGTCAAGTTAGCGGAAGAAACCAAGTTGTTCTGGGAACAGTGGACAACTTCCCGACTCCATGAACTACCGACAAGGGAACGGAGATGGTTCTACATCTGGACGGCAATTGGGCTCTACGGAATCGCGACCCTCGCCGTCACGTACGCTGCGGTCTGGTTTCCGATATTGTTCAGGATACTCCCATCGTTTCTGTTTCCCTTGGTGCTAACCTCACAAGGACTCCAGGCCTACCCAGGCATCTTACCTCCTGGCCTTGGTTACTCTTCGTTGGTCGTTCTCGCAGTCATCTTTGCTACAGAGATTCGGGCCCTCTACGGATTTGTCAACATCCAACTGAACTTGCACCGGTTCAGCATGGTGTTTCGTGCTCGGTGGGAAAGAGCTCTTGACGAGGCGGAGCGAACGGAGCTAGATGCAATGAACCAGGCACTCGAGCGATGGCCGGGGGAACGACCCGGCCCTCACCGAAGCACGTTCAGGCGCCGGAGAAAGTCCTCACGGCGTGAGCCGGGCTAAGTCTGCACTATAACCAATGACGGCTTCGTCGGTCCCGTCGGGCCATAACAGAAGGAACCAGAGTGGGTCTCCTTTTGAGAAAGGAAGGAACTCCTCCTCGTTGGGCCGGAGCGTCATAGCAAAGGTCTCTCCTTCACAACCGCGGTCATCTCATCGTGGCTCGCCGTAAGGTGGAGGGGTCGAATCTTCGCCCGGTTTAGGTAGTATAGGTAACCTGCCACCGAGGGTCTAAATACTGCCCCAATCTCTCAACTAACCGCCAGGGGCACTTGAGGGTCCAGAAGTTATGGGTTATCCGGAACCCACTCCTGAAGTGAGAGGAAAGCGCGCCAGGGGAATCCAAGAGGACCTCGGCCGGAAGCACATCACCAAGGCTACCAGTCGGTGGCGTGGGTCGAAGGAATCGTACGAGTTCTTGAGCAAGAGGTAAAGACGGGTACACGCCGACCCGTCAATTCGTGAGGCAGGGGTGGCGCTGCGTCTAATCCCACTCGAGGAGCTTCGCATTGAGAGATTCCGAGAGACTCTGGACGTTCGCACGTTCGACTGTGAGGACAGGGAACTCAACGACTTTTTGACAACCAAGGAGGTCGCGAAATACGAGAGAGAGGGTCTCGGAAAGACGCACCTTGTCTACTGGCAGCCCGAAGGCAAACTGGTTGCGTACTTCACAATCTCTTTTGAGAGTCTGAGGCTGAACTATCTCAAGTCGGTGAAGAGTTTCTCCATTCCTGGAGAAATACGGGTTGAGTCCATCCCGGGCATCAAGATTGGACGACTGGCGGTCGAGAAGTCCTTCAAACGCCGCGGCATTGGGGCTCATATTCTCAGATACATCGCAGGATTGGCAATACAGGCGCCTGCCGCCGCGAGAATTCTATTCGTCGAAGCGTATCCAGAGTCCGTTGAGTTCTATGAGAATTTTGAATTCATCCGAGTCGAGCATCATCGATTTAAGCGTCGCCGGACCATCCTAATGTACTTCGACCTACGAAGACTCCCGGAGTGGCCCGGGTCCGCATAGACTCGCTCGACGCGAGGGGTCCCGAAGTCGTTCAGTCTACCGGATAGCGTTCCACAAAATCGCGAACTCCCTCGATTGCATGTCTAATTTCGGTCTCGTTCTGAACTCCATACTCGCCGTGAGCCGGCTCGTTCCGCATTTTCAACCAAAGTTGAACTCGTGCATGGTCGGCCTTGGTGCGATAGGCTCCATTCCTCTGGAGAGAGTCGTTTATCGTTGAGGCACTAACGAACCCTCCGCCCTTTCCGGGCACATGAATGCCGCGCTGTCCGGCGAGCTTCCGGACATGTTGCTCCAGAACTCCAACCGACGTCGTGAGCGCTTGGTCAGAATAGCCCGCATCAAGGAGATGGTCGGCCATTTCGAGAAAGTCCCTGAAGGTCTCTCCGCGAATCAGACCCGGCAGGTTCACAAGATGACCCGCCGTGTAGTCCTCCTTAATTGCGCGCACCAAACCCTGGAGGACCTGAAGTTGAAGGTCTGAGTAAGTCACAGTCATGGCAAGGCAGCGGGTCAGCTCCTCCCGGAACGCGCTGTTAGGTAGGGTGCGTCGCTCGATGGACGTCCGAGCACGCGCAAGCAACGTGGCTCGCTTAGGCATTTGGACCAAACGCCAACTTTGACCTGCGGCAACCAGCGCCGCGTTAAAGGCGTGGTCAACGTCGTCTAGGTCTGCTATGGCCTCATCGTGAATGGGGTCTGTTGACACACCCTTGGTGACCACTCAAGGATTCAAAGTGTTGTCGCGGAGACTTGTGGCTCCGTTCTTCGACGGGATTCACAGCAGAGGCTTCTCCCTCACGACCTCTGTCATCTCGTCATGGCTCGGGGTCGCGTAATGCTGCTGAATCACGCGGATGGTATCCCCCGTCAGCTCCGAGACCTGCTCGGGGCTCCAGCCCCTCCTCTGAGCGAGTTTGACGCAAGTCGCTCTCAAGGCATGGAACGGTCGGGGGTGGAGCCCTGCCAGCCTTAACGCGCGCTGAAGGACATTCCAGGCAGTCTTTCCGTCGAGATGCTTCACTCCCCGATGCGAGGAGGGGAACAAGTAACGGGAGTCCCCGAGCAGAGAGTTTGCGTAGCGGCGCAGCCACTCCAACGTCTCTCCACTCACTCGAACGAGATGCTGTCGGCGCTTCTTGGCCTCATAGAATTGAATCTCTCCCGTTTCGAGATTCACGCCGCTCCGCTCGATACCGATGAGGTCCTCCCTCCGGATACCCGTGGTAACGGCCAATCGAAGGAGGATGTGGTCCCGGAGCGATGACGTGAACCGAAGGACCTCTCGGACCTCATCCTCAGTCAGCGCGTCCCGCCCGGTCCTGTAGATTTCCCCATTTGTGCTCATTGAAGGGAATCTATTCCCAAGGACGTACGTAAACAGACCAGTACCGAGATGTCGGATTCCCTTCATTCGGGGGTATCGGGAACCGGAATCACGGGTCTAGCGAGGAGCCGAAGTGAGGCTATGGTGAAGCGTTCGTGACCCATCGATTCCAGCGTAACCTCGGTATCCCTCCGCATAGCGCGCGGGCGAATGAAAATCGTCGCGACAGCACTACCGAATGTAAGGAACGGGCTCGTGACTCGCCTGGTACTGTGGAGGTGGTGGGGGAACCCTCTCGCGAAACCGAGACAAGAAACCGAAGAGGACTACACCGCCGGCACCGAAGACAGTTACCGCTATCAGAACTGACGTCGGGTCCCAATGCTCGTCTTGGTAGAGCCAAACAATCAGAAGAGCAATGGAGAAGAGCGCCGCCAGCCCAACGAATGCCCACAATAACCAACGGGCGGTCGGGCTGAGCGCCATCGCCGTTCGTGATTAGTATGGACACCCGGCCACACCATGTCCCAAGACTAGACCCGCTACAACCAGCAAGAACGCGATGAACCCGGATGATGCTATTATGAATGGACCGCCAACCGGGAAAATCGTGATTCCGACGAGGAGGATGGCACCACCGAAGAGCAAGAGTGACAAGCCCGAACCGCAGACTGCGAGTTCAAAGACTCCAATCGCGAAAACAACCACCGCCCCCAATGCGGTCACTGCGCCTCCGACGATGCCGCCGACCATGCGACGTGAAGCCCTCCACGCGATAAATCCCTCTCGATTATGTCTCGATGGGAGAACAGATGCTTTCTTGCTCGGAGTGCCGAGTTCGCGCGCCCGACTCACGTCTGTTCCTGCCCGCCCCACCGACCTGTTGATTCTCCGTCCGGACTCATGCCAACCCGGCCCACTGGATACGCTCGGTCCGGAGATGGCTGGGCTCCAGCCGTTCGAGTACGGGAGCGCAATCGTCGCAAGCAGATTGGATGTGGTCAGGGCCCGCATCTTGCCGGAACGTCAACCGGGTAGCCTTCGGCTTTCCGCAGGAGCAGCCCATGTTGGAGGAATCGGTGACGACGATAAAATCCGACCGACTCGGTACTCAGCGTCGTGAAACAACTCTGGAGTCTGGAGGGTCCCCCTCGTGGGCTCCCTCTCCTATCAGTATCGATGCACCGTTACGAGGGTGTGGGCGTCCAGATGTGAGAGTTCTGGAAGAGACCGAGGACCGTGGCTCTACGGCATTTTGAATTGTGTCTCGCGGAGCCACTTTCGATTTGTCGAGGAGAACGCAATTCTGTCTCCCCCTTTGAGACACAATTCAAGGGGGATTTTCTCGGTAGTAGAGGACTAATTCTGTCTCAAAGTTCCAGAGGGGGTGTATTCTCATTCCAAATCTCATATTACACCCCCCCAGGGGCCTGAGACATATTCTCCGTCTCTGAGGAGGATTTGACACCGAATTGTGTCTCAGGGTGGGAAAAAACGCGAATCTCTTTCGGAGGAGAAGCCGAGACACAATTCGAGCTTCGAGGGATTTCAGCGTAGTCGCCTGACTCTACTCCTCCAGGAGGCCCAGATGTCGGAGGAGGTCCCAATTAACCATCCACAACGTCGGGGGACGACCCGGGCCCTTCCTCCGAGTGACGGGATTCGCGTCATCCTTCTTCCACGTCTCGCTTCCCGCTTCGGGACGGTAGTGTATCACGACCGACGTCGGGTCGGGGTCGGGCCACACGCCGTCATCGTTCGACTTCATCATGGCCTCGGAGTGGCTGACCAATCCATCCGTGGGAGTTCCCCGTTCGTATCGACCCCAGAACAGGTTATGTCCCGACTCGGGTGGAATCCCCATCTCTGCGGTGAGCTTGGCTTCCATCTCTTCGCGACTGAAGGCTTTCGGTTCCTTCGGAGTACCAACCAACGACTCGATGGACCCATCCGCCAGTAGCCGTATCGACTCGAGTCTCCGTTGGTCCGCTTGGGTGAGCTTCTTCGAGCTTCGTACTGATGCCTCCATGAGCAGACATTCCTCCAACTCGGGCTCATGGCTCGGGTCGGGAAGCTCGACGTGTGAAGGGAGCGGGAAGGGAGCCTTGCTCAGGTAGTAGCCCATCGTAACCGCGACGTCCCGCTGCTCGAAGTCGTCCGTGATGAGCAAGGAAGGTCGTTTGCTCTCCTGTCGAATGACCCAGTCGGCGGGCTTGTCCACCGAACAGGACTGAGGGTGAAACTCCCGTCGGAGGTAGCGGAGATAAGTGGTCACAACCTCCAGCGCAATCTCATCGGCGGAGTACGACAAGCCCCGCGACGGTTTGTCCTTCTGTCGTTTGATTCGTTCTGCCTTCGACCGAATCTTTAGTTCCGAGAGGACGAACTTCTCCGCGACCCCCGCTGCTGACCCACTCATCACGGTCTCGTAGAACTCGTTCTGTACTGCCATTTGGATAGGAACACAGGCCTCGTATTCCTCCAGTCCTCCGCCCGTCGTTCCCCACCGGACGTGACCAGTGGCGACGTACTCAAGGAAGGTCCCCCGGAACCGACTGTCCTGCTGCTGCATTGCGGGGAACCATTCTCCACCCTCGGGTAGTTGAATGAGTCCCGCAGTTCGGATGGGGGAAGTGAACGGTGGCTCCTCATCCTTCTTCTTCCCCTTCTCTCGCGGACGAGGCCCACCAAAAAACTCGGACGGGGAGCCGCTCGTGGGTCGAGATACGGTGCCGACGTAAGCTCCGAAGATGTCCTGAACTTGGTCGAGAGCGATGCCCTTTCCTCGGCGATAAGCACCAAGGATTGCCCATTGAATCCAGAACGACCACGGGGTCTTTCCGTGGTGGTAACAGAAGGGAGCCTTCCCCTCCTTATGCGCGAACCAATTATTCCGATGGGCGACCGTACAAGCGAGCAGGTGGTACGTGGCGAGAGGAATGGTCCGCTCGAAATCGTCGGGGTCCGACTTCGTTTGCTGAACGAAGATGCGACGTAGAAGCTCGACCAGTCCGCCGGTCTGAATCACTCCGAAGTAGCCCCCGACCCGAATCTGTTCGGTCTCGGAGAGTCCTGCCCACCAAGTCAGGAATACGGTGTCGCTCTCCAGTAGGTGGTTGACCAACGGCTTCCCTTGCTCCTCCTCCCACTGGATTGCGGGGACTTGATGGGGTCCCGCATGAATCACACCGACGTCGAGTTCCGCCTTGAGTTGCTCCTCGTGTTCAGCCTGCGCCTGGAGTAGTTCCATCGCTTCCGACTGTTCGGAGGACTCAGTGGAGGGCTCGCCGACTGCCTCTTGCTGAAATCGTTGAATCTCCTTCGCGACCTCTCCGATTAAGTCGTTCCCACAGAGCGCGCAGTGTTCAACCTCCCGTCTCTTGTGCTGGCAGGGCCGGTCGCAGCGCTTACAGGCGGTCTTCAGCCATTGACCATGTTCACAACAGAGCGGACACTTCCCGATGGGACGCTCGTGGATACACCGAGTGTCGGTCATGCGACCCTCCTCGGGAGGTCGTTCATGCTCGCGAGAATCGGGACGAGCGCCTTCGCATCGAGGTGACGGTCCTTGACGAATCGGACAAGGGCCCGCTCTCCCTCGTTCAGTCGCGGCTCCGACCCTCCTCCGGTTCGCTTCTTCTCCCAGTCCTGGTACTCGGGATGTCGAGCGAGCCACCGCTCGAACTTCTCGTTCGGCAGGAGGATGAGTCGGGAGGGCTCTGCGATTCCCTTCGCTATGCTACTGAGCGGGGGTAGGTGGAGAGACTGGTCGTAGGCCTCCGAGACCTTTCTTTGGATGCGATGGATACCAATCTCGTCGCGGTGGTCGGTGAGTTGGTGTCGGGCCCGTTCGTGCTCCCACGGAAATCCTCGACGTCTCCCCGCTTCCTGAATCCTCCGAGCGAGTTCAGGTTGAAGCTGGGTTCCACCCACCGCGAGGCGGGGGTCGGCCCGTATCGCGGTACGAGACTCAGCTACTATCCACGGAGGTCGAACAGGGACTTTATGGAGTGGGAGTCGATTCTTCATTCGTGCTCCTGTGACGGGAGTGCGCTGAGGGTCGGGGGTTCCTTGCTGGGGACCCGACTCTCAGCGGTCTGACGACCGCCCATTGTTCTCATCATCTGACTCCGACGTTATGACGGCCGTCGTACCGGAACCTTGAGTTCGAACGCCTTGCCCTTCGCGTTCGTGATGGTCCGCTCGATATCGTGACGGTGTTCCCCGAGCCACTTGCTCGCAGTCGCGACAGTCTGTTTGTCATCGCTCTCTTCCTTGACGAGTCCGATGAGAGCCGGGAGGACCTTCGTACTCCACTCCCCTTGTTCGGACGCCTTCGACAGGCCGACCACTTTGTCCTCGGTCAGCTTGAGGGAGAGTTCGGTGGGCTTCGGCTCGACCTTCTTCGTGTCGGGATTCTTCGGGTCGGTGGGCTTCCCGGGTTCGGGCTTCTTCCCCATCATGTGAGGAACCCTCCCAACGAATACACCATCGTCATGATGGTCGAGTAGGAGTCGGCTGTCGTTTGGTCGGGGAGATTCTTGACGTAATCCCGAATGGCCTCGTTGTTCTTCGCGTAACGTTGCGCGAGTAGTCGGGATTTCAAGTCGCGGAGGTCGATGGCGTCGGGGGTCACAGCACACCTCCCCTGAGGTCGCGCTGCGCTACCTCACGAACCGCGTCGTTGAGGAATCTCCAGAGGGGAACTCCCCTCTTTGCAGCGGCTACCTTGGCGAGCCGCTTGACCTCACCTTCGAGGCCGTCGTTCGTCGATGGTCGTGTCTTCGGAGGAAGACTCATCCAGCGAAACTAATCGCTGACAAGCGGCCCTCCTCAGTGCCGCTCGTTTCCGTGGGTACGGTGGTCATGAAGACCTCGATAACCGTATGAGAATTCCCACGATAAATAGTCATGGAATCGGAACAAGGAGTGGGTTAGTGGAGGAGTCGTCGCTTCACTTCGTGACGGATGGCCTCGGGCTCGCGAAGCAATCGAGCGACAGTGACGCTCCCATCGTTGAGCGCTTCCTCGAAGGTTCTCCGAACGATGGCCTCCGAGTCTTCGACCGATAGGGAAGGACGGCGGAGACGGAGGTCCGTAGCGAGCCCCCGAACCTGTTGCTCCTCGAAGTCGCGTCGCTTCATGCTCCGACTCCCGGTGCGTTGAGGACCATTTTATCGGACCCGAGAGGGGCTGCGACGGTCCACCCCTTCGCGAGCATCGCGGGGACGTCGGAGTTTGGGAAATCCTTTTGTCGTGGAACCTCCGGTTCCGGCTTCATCCGTTGAGTGACTTCCTTGATGAGTTCCATCGGGGTCAGGCCGACGAGTCGCTCTTTTTGTCGGGAGGATAGGAGACGGAGGATGGGATTCCCCTCAATGAACGTTCGGTTCATCTGTCGAACATCCGTGACCGCCTGTGCCGTCGCCTGCTGGTTCGTCTCCAGAAATGGGGAACACTTCGAGTAGGTCTCCCGGGCTTCTCTGAGCATGTCCTCGGTCCATTTCTTTCCCACATTGTACCGAGAAGAGACGTCGGTATGACCCATCATCTCCTCGCGGAGGTCGCGGGTGATGAGCCCCCGTCCCTCGGCGAGGTAGAGCTGAGTACTGAAGTAGCTTCGGAGGACGTACGGCCTCCAATGAACTCCTTCGGGCATGACTTTCTTCATCCCGAGTCGGAGGGCTTGAGACAGGGTCGCTCGGGTGATGGGAACGTCGAGGTAATCCCTCCGTTCTCCGGTGATGACGTAGCTCTCGGGGTTGAGGTGCCGTCGCTCCTTGAAGTGACTCAAGAGCAACCCCGCCACTTCCTGTCCTCCGAACGTGATGTAGCCCTTCCCAGTCTTGCTGAGTTCCTCGGGGACGGCGATTTGGAACGGCACCTTCACGAAGTGGGATGTGGGCTTGAGGATGAGGTCGGGGAGGTGTCGGAGTTGAAGGGCCTTCGCACCGTTCGTCCGAGCTTCGTTGTCGCACAAGACCCCGAGCCGAATCCCAGTTTGGGCGACGAGGAAGGCTGCGGTTCGGAATCGAAGACTCAACGTCGCTCCGATGAGAGCAAGTTCCTGGTTCGTCGGGACTCTCTCGTTCGACAGGGACGCGGCGGATAGGAGCTTGAGGTCGGGCCAGTCGTCGAAGGCTACCTTCTGGTGAGTGAAGAAGCTCCGGAGTGCTGCGAGAATTTGTCCGAGATAAGCATCGATTCGTCCCTCCTTCCGTCGCTCATTCACCCACTCGATGAGCCGATGTTCGAGTTGGGCCGGCTCCTCCCGGGCCATCGTCAAGAGGTCGGAGGTCGAGAGGTCCAGAGCTTCCAGCAGCCGGTTGTAGTTACCGAGATAGACCCCGGCCGTGGTGGGATTCTTCAGCTTTCGCTTGTCCATCCACAGCCGTACTTTCTCATCGTCGATTCGCGATTGATTCCCCGTCACGGAAGGGGAATCTCACTCGGAGATATAAAATTAACCGAGGATAATATGCAACCAATAAGTGCGTATTGGTAAACAGGGCCCTCGGGGTTGCGCGGGGAATCGCAGTTCGCCCAAGGTCCGAGATCCCCCTACCGGAGGTAGACGAAGGCGGTCACGAGGTGCGGCTCCTCCCCGCGCTCGTGCGCCCTCCCCTAGCCGCTAGGGCCCACTCAGGGGACCGGCGAGCACGGTAACGGCATGACGGGGGTCCATCGCACGGTCAGCGGCCGCCCGGACCTCTCTGGGCCGGACCGCCCGGAGCGCCGCGGGCCAGTGCGAAAGGTAGTCGCCCGGAAGGCGCTGGTAGGCGACCTCCACCGCGAGCT